>Ga0209573_1001320_pt1 | contig 39657 bp, 47 predicted proteins | sample TNRBio252014_DNA_FD_185870 | JGI IMG/M metagenome (GOLD analysis project Ga0209573, IMG submission 185870) | Wastewater treatment Type I Accumulibacter community from EBPR Bioreactor in Madison, WI, USA - TNR Reactor_6/25/2014_ DNA (SPAdes)... | ecosystem: Engineered > Bioreactor > EBPR >...
CCATGTTCTCGAACTTGTCTTCCAGCTCGATTTCCTTGGCCACCGAGACGCCGTCCTTGGTCGAGCGCGGAGCGCCGAAGGACTTCTCGATCACGACGTTGCGGCCCTTGGGGCCCAGGGTCACCTTAACCGCATTGGCCAGGACGTTGACGCCGCGCAGCATCCGGTCGCGGGCGTCGGTGTTGAAATAGACTTGTTTCGCAGCCATCGGGGCTTGCTCCTCAATTCAGAATGTTTGGAAAGAAGGATTCGGACGTCGGGTGCCTAGGACAGCACGCCCAGGACGTCGGATTCCTTCATGATGATCAGGTCTTCACCGTCGATCTTGACCTCAGAGCCCGACCATTTGCCGAACAGGATGCGGTCGCCGATGTTCAGTTCCGGCTTGATGAACTCGCCGTCTTCGTCACGGGCACCGGGGCCGACGGCCACGACCTCGCCCTCCTGGGGCTTTTCCTTGGCATTGTCGGGGATGATGATCCCGCCTTTGGTCTTTTCTTCTTCCTGGACGCGCTTGACCAGGACGCGGTCGCCGAGCGGACGAAACGCCATGTTGTCTGTCTCCCTTTAGGACATTTCCACGACACTCCGGCGCGCCTGCTGGCAGTCGCAGACCCTGAGTGCCAATTGCGGGTGGGAGGTATGGTTGGTCCCCGCTGGAGTCAACCAGCGGCCTTGGGAAAAATGCCGCGATCAGTCGTCGCCCGGCGTTTCCAGCACGTCATCGGCATAGATGGCGACCCGTGCAGCGGTGTCCTGATTGGCCCAGCCTCGGTACATCCCCGACGTATTCATCGAAAAGGCCACCGATCCATCGGCTGTCAGGGCGATGACGCCGCCGTCGCCGCCCATCGCGCCGACCTCGCTGATCATGGCCTCGGCAGCCTCCGCAATGGGCATATCGTTGAGGTCATTGAGGTTGCAGATATCGCGGGCCACCGTCAGGCGGATAAAATACTCGCCCGTGCCGGTCGCAGACACCGCGCAGCCGCGCCCGGCCCAGGTGCCGGCCCCGATCACCGGCGTATCCCCCACGCGGCCCCAACGCTTGGCGGTCGTGCCGCCGGTCGAGGTGCCGGCAGCGATATGTCCCTGGCTGTCGACAGCCACGACGCCGACGGTTCCGAACCGATGGTCGTCCGGGTCGCGCACGGCGCTGATCTCCTGGCCAAGGCCGGCAGGCCTGGCGGGCAGCGGCAGGCCACGCGCCGTCAGAACCTCAATCAGTTGGTCCCAACGGCGCTGCGTGTAGAAGAAACTGGGATCGACCTGCTCAAGTCCGACCGAGGCGGCAAAGGCGTCCGCCCCCTCCCCGGCCAGCAGGACGTGCGCGGATTGTTCCATCACCGCGCGGGCCAGGGCGATGGGGTGGCGGGTGCGCGAGACGCCGGCGACGGCCCCGGCCTCCAGAGTCGCTCCGTCCATGATGGCGGCGTCGAGCGAGTTGGTTCCCTCGGCGGTAAAAACCGCCCCGCGTCCGGCGTTGAACAACGGATTGTCTTCCATCAGTTCAATGGCCGCCTGGACGGCATCCAGCGACGAGCCACCGTCGCGAAGCACCTCAGCCCCCGCCTCAACCGCCGCCGTCAGGGCCGCGCGATACTCGGCATCGCGCTCGGGCGTCATCTGGGAACGCTCGATGGTGCCGGCCCCGCCGTGGATCGCGATGGTCCAGCGCGGGGCCTCCTGGGCTGCGGCGGGGAAGGCTACAGCCGCCAGCAGCGCGGCCAGGGTCAGGCGACAGATCATTTTGGAAACCCCCATCAAAGACAAGGAACCCTAGGACTGATTCCCAGGGGAGTCAGCCCGCCACAACCGCACCGGGGGCGGGCCTCGATCCTTAACGGGCGGCCGCGAACAGGGCGTTGACCCTGTTCCAGTTCACCACCGACCAGAAGGCCTTGAGGTAGTCAGCCCGGCGGTTCTGGTACTTCAGATAATAGGCATGCTCCCAGACATCGGCCCCCAGGACCACGGCCCCCTTCTCATCGGCCAGGTCCATCAGGGGATTATCCTGATTAGGGGTCGAGGTGATCTTCAGCTTGCCGTCCTGGACGATCAGCCAGGCCCAACCCGAGCCGAACTGACCGGCCCCGGCGGCGTTGAAGTCGGCCATGAACTTGTCCATGCCGCCCAGGTCGCGGTCGATGGCGGCGACCAGCTCGGCCGACGGTGCGCCCGTTTCACCCTGGGGGGCCATCAGCTCCCAGAACAGGCTGTGGTTCCAGTGACCGCCGCCGTTGTTACGCACCGCCCTGGGTAGGGTCGACATGACCGCGAACATCTCTTCGAGCGACTTGCCGGCCAGCGCCGGATCGGCATCTACGGCCCTGTTCAGATTGTCGACATAGGCCTGATGGTGCTTGTCGTGGTGGAAGGTCATGGTCTCGGCGTCAATGGCCGGTTCCAGGGCGTCATAGGCGTAGGGCAGCGGGGGCAGGGTGAAGGCCATGGGACGGCTCCTGTCTGGTCAATTCGGATTGGGCTGTATCTAGGGTCGCCCGTCCCCAAACCAAGGCCGCGGGCGATGATTTGGTTCCGTTCAGGCCGGCAGATTGGCCTTCAGACAATCCCGCACAGCCCGACGTAGATCGCCCGAAGCAGTAAGGTAGTCCATGCCCTCGGCCGCAAAGACGGCGCGCGTGGCGGCATCCAGACCCTGGGACAGCGCCTGAATGACCCGGTCCTCGCCTTTCTCGTGCAGGCAGAAACCCAGTTCGACGCAAAGGGCGGTGAACAACTCGGCATGGGGGTCCGGCTCAGTGCTGGTCATCAGATCCCCAACCGCTCGGCATGAAACGCCAGATGGTCGTCGATGAAACTGGCCATGAAGAAATAACTGTGGTCGTAGCCGGGCTGCATCCGCAGGATCAGGTCCTGGCCCACCGCCTCGGCCGCCGCCGTCAAGAGTTCGGGTTTCAGCTGCTCGACCAGGAACGGATCGGCGGTGCCCTGGTCGATCAGGATCTCGTCAAACCGACCCCGCGCGGAGCCCGAGCCAAGCAACATGGCGGCGTCGTGCTCGGCCCAGGCGGCGCGGTCCTCGCCGAGGTAGGCGGAAAACGCCTTCTCGCCCCAGGGGCACCGCGTCGGCGAACTGATGGGGGCAAACGCCGAGACTGACCGGAACAACTCCGGATGGCGCAGGGCCAGGGTCAGGGCCCCGTGGCCGCCCATCGAATGGCCGAAGATGGATCGCGCACCGGTCGTCGGAAACTCTGCATCGATGAGGGCGATCAGCTCCTCGACGATATAGGTTTCCATGCGGAAATGCGGGGTCCAGGGCGCTTGCGTGGCGTCGACATAAAAGCCGGCCCCGTGCCCCAGATCATAGGCCGGATCGTCGGCCACGCCCGCGCCGCGCGGCGAGGTATCGGGCGCGACCACAATAAGACCCAGCTCCGCCGCCCGCCGATAGGCCCCGGCCTTGGTCGTGAAGTTGTCCTCGGTACAGGTCAGGCCCGACAGCCAGACCACGACCGGAAACGGCCCCTCGCCCGGCGGCACGAAGACCGACAGGGTCATGGGCGTGCCGGTCGCCCGGCTGTCGTGCTTGAGATAGCGCAGGATGCCGCCATGGGCGGCATGGGTCTTCAGGGTTTCCATTCGCCCTACCTCAGGCCAGGACCAGCCGGCGTCAACCGTCGCTCCATCATCACCAGATCCGTGGCGACCTGTGCGCCATCTTCGCCAGAGCGGATCCGCAAGGCCGGCACAAGGATGTGGGTGATGCGAAAGCCCAGCCGCTCATAGAAGGGCCCGGCCGTCTGGGTGCCCAGATGGGCGGCGACCACCCCGGCCCCAACGAGGGTCTGGTTGAGCGCCTCACCGAGCCGCGTGCCGGTGCCGGGCGGCAGGCCGGCGTCCAGCGTCATGGTGGCGATATAGGCATAGCGGTCGCCGTCGCGGGCATGGATCGAGCCCCAGGCCCCGCCGCGCAGCCGGCCCCGATCGTCGGTCAGCTCCAGCAGGAAATCGGGGCGCAGCTTCTCGTCCGCCTCATTGACCGCCTCGATATAGAGGGTCCGGCCAGTGCCCGTCCGGTCCTGGCGGTAGGTCCAGGTGTGATCCGGTCCCGCCGGCATGTCGATCTGGTGACCGGCCCAGCCCGCCGCCGCCAACGCCGGCCCGACCACATCGGCATAGGTGGTCAGGATGACGACCTGCGAAATCGGCCCGCCCGTCGCTTCCTCTGTGGCGATGCGGTTCTCAACATAGGCCGGGGCGTCGGCCAGAAAGCTGCTGTCCGGCCCCGCCGTCAGATCGGGATAGTCGACCACGACCTCGGGGCTGAAACCGAATTCGTGCTCGCGCTTGAGGAACAGATCGAACAGGGCCGCCGCCCCCGCTGCCAGATCGGCCCGGTCGGTGTCGTCAGAGGTCCGCGCCCGCAAGGTCAGGCTAGCGTCGGCGAAAGTCATGCCGGTCGGTGCAGGGCACAGACCTTGTTGCCGTCCGGGTCGCGCAGATAGGCCAGTACAAGCCTGCCGAACGGCCCAATGCGCTCGCCGGGCGGATCCTCGATGGCCCGGCCACCGGCGGCCACGCCCGCGTCGTGGAAGGCCTGGACCATCTCCGGTGTGGCGGCGAAAAAGCCGATGGTGCCACCGTTGGCATGACAGGCCGCTTCGCCGTCGATGGGCTTGCCCACCGCGAAGGCGCCGCGCTCGGTGCGCCACCAGAAGCGGCCCTTCTGGTCCGGCCCCTGCCCCGGCGGCAGACCCAGCGCCCCCAACGCCGCATCATAGAACCGGCGGGCGGCCTCCGGGTCGTTTGAACCGAGAACGACGTGGGTGAACATGGACGGATCCTCTTTGGTTGCTTTTGACAACTAATTGGCCCTGACCGAGTTGTCATGCGGAATTGGCGGCGGACATCATTGTCGACCGTGCAGTGCGTCGAGTGTCTCGATGCTACGGGGGGCACAATCATTGACCTTCTCCCCTTGCGGGAGAAGGTGGCGCTTCGGCGCAGCCGAAGTGACGGATGAGGGGTCGCGCCATCATGGCCGTCAATCTGCTTTCGAGGCTGGCCAAACGCTGGCTGAGGCGAATGTTCGTAGATCTTGAATTTCCGAACGTGCAGATCGAGCGGCGAGACTGTGAAGGGGTCAGAGCAATCCTGGACGCCGCGCTACCCAAGCCAGGATAGGTCGGCACGACCCCTCATCCGAGCGGCTATCGCCGCCCACCTTCTCCCGCAAGGGGAGAAGGTGTTTTGGGGAACGACAAAATCAGAACACCACCACCGAGCGAATGCTCTCGCCTGCGTGCATCAGGTCGAACGCCTCGTTGATGCGCTCGAGCGGCAGGGTGTGGGTGATCATCGGGTCGATCTGGATCTTGCCGTCCATGTACCAGTCGACAATGCCCGGCACGTCAGTGCGGCCACGGGCACCGCCGAAGGCCGAGCCTTTCCAGACGCGGCCGGTGACCAGCTGGAACGGGCGGGTGGCGATCTCCTTGCCCGCCTCGGCCACGCCGATGATGATGCTCTCGCCCCAGCCCCGATGACACGCCTCCAGCGCCTGGCGCATGACGGTGGTGTTGCCGGTGCAGTCGAAGGTGTAGTCGGCCCCGCCCCCGGTCAGCTCGACCAGATGGGCCACGATGTCGGCGTGCTCGGTCGGATTGACGAAATGGGTCATGCCGAAGCGTTCGCCCCATTCGGCCTTGGCCGGGTTCAGATCGACGCCGACGATCATGCCGGCCCCCACCATCTTCAGGCCCTGGATGACGTTCAGCCCGATGCCGCCCAGGCCGAAGACGACACAGTTGGCACCCGGCTCGACCTTGGCGGAGTTGGTCACCGCGCCCACGCCCGTCGTCACGCCACAGCCGATGTAGCAGGCCTTGTCGAAGGGCGCGTCCTTGCGGATCTTGGCCACCGCGATCTCGGGCAGGACGGTGTAGTTCGAGAAGGTCGAACAGCCCATGTAATGCGCGATCGGCTGGCCCCTATAGCTGAACCGGCTGGTCCCGTCGGGCATGACGCCCCGCCCTTGCGTGGCGCGAATGGCGGTGCACAGATTGGTCTTGCGGCTGAGGCAGCTTTTACATTGCCGACATTCCGGCGTGTACAGCGGGATCACATGGTCGCCGACCTCCACCGAGGTGACGCCCGGCCCGACCTCGACCACGACACCCGCCCCCTCATGGCCCAGGATCGAGGGGAAGATGCCCTCACTGTCCAGCCCGTCCAGCGTATAGGCGTCGGTGTGGCAGATGCCCGTTGCCTTGATCTCGACCAGGACCTCAAAAGCGCGCGGCCCTTCCAGATCGACCTCGACGATCTCCAGCGGACGTTTGGCCTCAAAGGCGACGGCGGCGTGGGTTTTCATCTCGGAATCCTTTGACGGGGCAGACCGGAGGGATTCAGCACGGACGCTCGGCCGGCTCAACCACGATCACACCGGTTCAGACCCGACCGATCAGCAATCATGCTAGGATGATGACCATGGCCGATGCTCCCTCCTTCCCCACCGCGAACCTTCGCCTGAAGCGGGCCTATGAACCGGCCGAGCCGTCGGACGGAACGCGGATTCTGGTCGATCGCCTGTGGCCCCGCGGCGTCAGCAAGGATCGCGCGGACCTGAGCGACTGGATGAAGGAGATCGCGCCCACCACCGAGCTGAGGAAGTGGTTCGGCCATGACCCGGCGAAATGGCCGGAATTCCAGCGCCGCTACCGCGCTGAACTGGCGCAGCAGGCGGCGGATCTGGATCGCATCCGGGCGCTGGCCGCCCGGGGCGTCGTCACCCTGATCTATAGCGCCCATGACGAGACCCACAACGACGCGGTGGTGCTGCATCAGGTCTTGATGGAAGGCGACGAAGCTTTGTCGGGTGCCTGATCGGTTCCTTGTCGGCGATCCAGACACCCGGAAGGTCGGGGCGGCTCAGGCACCATTCGGCAGGGGGATGAATTCCTGATCGTCCATGTCGGGCAGCTTCATGCGCCCGGCGCGCCAGTCGGCCTTGGCCTGTTCGAGGCGATCTTTCGACGACGAGACGAAATTCCAGTCGATGAAGCGCGGGCCGAGCGGCTCGCCGCCCAGGATCATCACCACGCTGGGCTCCAGCGCGCAGACGACCGAGGCGACGCCTTTCTCCAGAACCGCCATCTGGCCGTGGCCGAGCGGACGACCGTCGTCGATCTCGACCAGGCCGGAGACCACATAGACGGCGCTTTCGGAATGGTCGGTCGGGGTCTGGAAACGGGCGCCGGGGTCCATGTCCAGGTGCAGATAGTGCAGCGGCGAATAGACGCCGACCGCCGCCTTCATGCCCATCGTTTCACCCGCGACCAGTCGCCCGGACACGCCGTCCGACTTCCAGGTCGGCAGTGCGTTTGAGCCGGTGTGGTGCTCGAAGGACGGATCGACCTCTTCCTGGCCGTCAGGCAGGCCGACCCAGGCCTGGATCCCCTCCATATGGGCGCCTTCGCTTCGGGCGCGTTCCAGCCGCTCGGAATGGGTGACGCCGCTACCGGCGGTCATCCAGTTGACCTCTCCGGGGCGGATATCCTGGTGGTAGCCCAGGCTGTCGCGGTGGGTGATCTCGCCGGAGAACAGATAGGACAGGGTCGAGATGCCGATGTGCGGGTGGGGACGCACGTCCATGCTCATGGGAATCCCGGCGGGCATATCCACCGGCCCCATGTGATCGAAGAAGACAAACGGCCCAACGGCCCGGCGCTTGGCGAACGGCAGGACACGCCCAACCTCGAAGCCGCCGCCGAGGTCTTTGCGGCGCTGGTCGATGACGAGTTCGATCATGAGCGGGTCTCTTACTGTGCGCTGGCTTCGAGGGTGATCTGAACGTCAATGTCGTCACTGACCATGGGCAGGGCAACCTCAAGACCGAAATCCGAGCGTTGGATCCGCGTCGTCGCGGCGAATCCGACCACCGGCGCTTGCGTCATCGGATGGATGCCCGTTCCGTTCAGGCGGGCCTGAAGCGTCACCGGGCGGGTGACGCCTCGGATTGTCAGATCGCCATCGACCTCAAACGCATTGCCCATGCCGGTGAAGCGCACCGCCGTGCTTTCAAAGGTGACGTCAGGGTGGTTCGCCGCGTCGAAGAAGTCGGCGCTTTGGAAGTGTTCGTCCAGAGCCGGGACGCCGGAATCCACGCTCGATACCGGAATGCGAACCGAGACGCGCGAGGCGGCGGGGTGGCCGGGGTCGATGCGGATGACGCCCTGAACGGCTTCGAAGGTCGCGCCGGGGTTGGACAGGCCCATGTGGTTCCAGCTGATGCGGACCTGGGCGTGGGTCGGGTCGATGGCGTAGTCGCGGACGCCGGCGGCCTCGACAGCGGCGGGGGCCGGCTGGGCCAGAGCCGGGGTCAGGCCTGCGCCGCCGAGCGACAGGGTCAAGGCACCGGCCAGAGCGGCGCGCAGCATGGGGAAGGATGGGCGTTTCATTGTGAAGGCTCCGAAGGAATGACAGCGCTCGGCCCGGACGATGCGAGATCATCCGGGCCGGCAGTCTGGGGGTTAGCTGCGCTGGGAATCCAGCATTTCGTGATCGACGGCAACCTGCTGGGCCTTGCCGTAGCTCTCGATCAGCAGCTGATAGGGCGGGAAGATCTGGGTGTAGATCTGGGCCCAGTCACCGGCGTCGTCGCGGTGCCAGGTCTTTTGCAGCTCCGAGGCGACAGCGGCGGTGTCCATCGGCACGACCCCGGCCTGGACCACGCGGGCCAGGGTGATCTCCTGGGCCATCTTGGAATAGGTGCCCGACGCATCGACCACGGCGAAGACCTTGTAGCCGTCATAGGCGGCGCTGATCGCCGGGAAGGCCATGCAGACGCTGGTAATGGTGCCGGCGATGATCAGGGTCTTGCGGCCCGTCGCCTTCACCGCCGCCACGAAGTCGGGGTTATCCCAGGCGTTGATCTCGCCCTTGCGCGCCACATAGACGGCATGCGGAGCATTGGCGTGGATTTCCGGGATCAGGGGGCCATTCGGACCTTGCGGCACCGAAGCGGTGGTGATGACCGGCAGCTTGGCCAGGGTGGCCATTGAGGCCAGGGCCGCCGCGTGACGGCGCAAGGTCGTCATCGGCATATCGGCGACGGTCTGGAACAGGCCGCTCTGATGGTCGATCAAGAGCAGGACCGCATCATCCGGGTCGATAACCGGGCGCTGGCCGTTGAAGTTGGCGGGGGTTGAGGCGGTGGTCATATCTGGCTCCTTTCAGGGCGCAGGGATCCGATCGGCCGCAAGGGTGCGGCCGGGGAAGGCGGCCCGGTCCGAAGACCGGGCCTTGAAGTTGAAGGGGGTTAGGCCGTGGCGGCGATCTGGCCGAAGCGGCCCGAGTTGAAATCGCCGATGGCCTGGCGGATTTCGTCCTCGGAGTTCATCACGAACGGGCCGTAGCCGACGATCGGCTCGTCGATCGGCTCGCCGCTCAGGACCAACAGGACCGTATCGGCGTCGGCATGGACCCGAACGCCCTCGCCGTCGGTGCTCATCAGCAGAGCCTCGGCAGTCCCGGCGGCTTCGGTTCCGTTGACGGTGATCCGGCCGGACAGCACCACCAGGATGGAGGTGTGGCCGTCAGGCAGATCCAGCACGGTTTCCGCATCCCGGTTCAGCCGCACATCCCAGACGTTCATCGGGGTGAAGGTGCGGGCCGGGCCCTTGGAGCCATCCAGCTCACCGGCGATGATCCGCGCCGTGCCCGCGCCGTCCTTGAGGGCGACGGTCGGGATTTCGGCGTTCAGGATACTCTGATAGCCAGGCGCCGTCATCTTGTCGGCGGCAGGCAGATTGACCCACAGCTGAACCATGCGGAACGGGCCGCCGGTCTTGGCATAGGTCGAGGAGTGGAACTCCTCGTGCAGAATGCCGCCGCCTGCCGTCATCCACTGAACGTCGCCCGGACCGATGATGCCGCCCTGGCCGGTGGAATCGCGGTGCTCGACCTCGCCGTCATAGATGATGGTCACCGTCTCAAAGCCGCGGTGCGGATGCTGGCCGACGCCTCGACGCTGATCGGTCGGGTCAAAAATGTGCGGCCCGGCATAGTCGAGCAGCAGGAACGGACTGACATGCTTGCCCAGCTCGTTGTACGAAAACAGCGACCGGACCGGGAAACCATCGCCGACCCAGTGGCCGCGATCGTTGCCATAGCGTCCCAGAAATCTCTTCATTTCGGATCTCCCTTGTCTGGGGCGGCATCGTGCCGCCCGGTTGCGACCCATATGCCTTCGCAACGACGGTCCGTGAAGATTGCCAATTCATGCTTCTGCGTTCTATTTTTGGGACGATGCAGGACCTCAACGACCTCTATTACTTCGTCCAGGTGGTCGACCACGGCGGCTTTGCGCCGGCGGCACGGGCCATCGGCGAACAGAAGTCCAAGCTGAGCCGCCGGGTCGCCGCCCTGGAGGATCGGCTGGGCACACGACTGATCCAGCGGACGTCGCGCCGGTTCGCCGTCACCGACCTTGGGGCCGAATACTACAGCCACTGTCGGGCCATGCTGATCGAGGCCGACGCCGCCCAGGCCGTGATCGACAGCGCCGCCTCGGGGCCGCGCGGCTTGATCCGCCTGGCCTGCCCGCCGGGCCTTGTCGCCTATCAGATGGCCGGGCTGATCGCGGGGTTCATGGACAGATACCCCGAGGTGCGGGTCCAGCTGGACAGCACCACCCGCCGTGTCGATGTCGTGGCCGAGGGTTTCGACCTGGCCATCCGCGTGCGTGAGCCGCCGCTGGAAGAGACCGATCTGGTGATGCGCAAGCTGGATGAAAGCGTCCACCGTCTGGTCGCCGCCCCCCAGTTGGTGGCGCGTCAGGGCCCCCTTCTTGGGCCGGCGGACCTCGGCACCTGGCCCAGCCTGGATTTCGGGCCGGCGCGCGAAGCCCATCAGTGGGCCCTGCGCGGGCCGGACGGCAAGACCGCCACGGTGCGCCACGCGCCTCGGCTGGTCACCGACGATCTGACCATGCTGCAGGCCGCCGTGAGGGACGGACTGGGCGTGGCCCTGTTGCCGACCATGGCGGTGGTCGGTGACCTGAAGGCCGGGCGGTTAATCGACCTGTTGCCGGCCTGGCGGCCCCGCCCCTGGATTGTCCACGCCGTCTATCCGTCCCGGCGGGGGCTCTTGCCCTCGATCCGTCTTCTGCTGGATCATCTGGTCGAGGGGTGCAGCGCCCAGCGCCAGCACCTGGACGCCGACAAGGAGGCAAGCCCGGCATGAGCGAGATCACCGTCACCCGCGAAGACGGCGAGGGCCGCCACGGCCGCTATGTCGCCCGTGTCGCGGGTATCGACGCCGAGGGCGAGATCACCATCACGCGGCGCGGCCCCAGCGTCATCAGCGCCGACCATACGGGCGTGCCCGAGGCCATGGCGGGCCTAGGGGTCGGTCGCGCCCTGATCGACTTCATGCTGGCCGACGCTCGCGCCAACGGCTTCAAGATTATCCCGATCTGCCCCTATGTACGGGCCCAGTATGCCCGCCATCCCGAATGGGCCGACCTGTTCACCACCAAGCCGGGCGAGGACCCGACGACGGCCTGAGGACCTCCCATGCGCTATCTCCACACCATGATCCGCGTCTCGGACGTCGAGGCTTCGCTGCAGTTCTGGTGCGACGCCCTGGGGCTGGAACAGGTTCGGCGCGTCGATAATGAGAAGGGCCGCTTCACCCTGATCTTCCTGGCGGCCCCGGCGGACAGGGCGCGGTCTGCGGCCGAACGGGCACCGGAGGTCGAGCTGACCTGGAACTGGGATCCCGAGGACTACTCGGGTGGCCGTAATTTCGGCCACCTGGCCTATAAGGTCGACGACATCTATGCGGCCTGTCAGCGCCTGATGGACGCCGACGTCGTCATCAATCGACCCCCCCCCGTGACGGCTATATGGCCTTCGTTCGCTCCCCGGACGGGATTTCGGTGGAGTTGCTTCAGGAAGGTGCCCCCCTGCCCCCCGCCGAGCCATGGGCGTCGATGCCGAATGTCGGATCCTGGTAAACCCGGAAGAACAGTGATTGTCGATTGGCGCGGCGGGGCGTATCGTCGGTGCTGGACATGAATAAGGGGAGGTATTCTATGACCGAAACGGTACAGAGCGTTGGGCGCGGCCTAAGAATGGTCAGCGCCTTCTACGGCATCTTGATGATTATCTGCGGGATGGTCGCCTTGGCCGCACCGGTTGTTGCAACACTGGCGACGACCGTGGTTGTCGGGATTGCGCTGATCGCCGGGGGGGCCGTCGGCCTGTTCGCCAGCTTCCAGGAACGGTCCGGCAACGGACGCTGGCTGAACGTCCTGTGGTCGCTTCTGGCCATCGGCCTGGGCATCTGGATGGTCGCACAGCCGGGCGTTGGAGCGGTGTCTCTGACGCTGCTGCTAGGCGCGGTCCTGGCGGCCCGCGGCGTCACCGGCCTGATTCTGGCCTTTGACAGCTCCTTCGGTTCGTCAAGGATCTGGCTGGGCATCGGCGGCCTTCTCAGCCTGATCCTCGGTGGGATGGTTCTGTTCAACCTGATGGAGATGGTCGGCGGGACCATCGGCATCTTCGTCGGCGTCGACTTCCTCATCACCGGCATCACCATCCTTCTGGCCTCGATGATGGGCCCGCGCGCGACCACCTAGACCTGAGTCTCCGGTACCGGTCTGTCGATGAGCTCGAATCTCGTCGTCCTGACCGGTGCCGGCATCTCCGCCGAGAGCGGCGTCCCGACGTTTCGGGCCAGCGACGGCCTGTGGGAGGGACACCGCATCGAGGAGGTCGCTTCGCCCGAGGGCTTTGCGGCCAATCCGACTCTGGTTCAGGACTTCTACAACAAGCGCCGCGCCCTGTTGCCGAGCGTGCACCCCAATGCCGCCCATATGGCCCTGGCCGAGCTGGCGGGGCGCTGGGACGGCGAATTCCTGCTGGTCACCCAGAATGTCGATGATCTGCACGAGCGGGCGTTGGCGGCGGTGACGCCCAGGCCCGGTTTCAACCTGATCCATATGCACGGCGAACTGTTGAAGGCGCGCTGTACCGCGACGGACCGCGTGTGCGGCTGGACCGGCGATCTCGACCCCTGGCACGACAGCCCCTTCTCGCCGGACGGCTGGCTCAGGCCCCACATCGTCTGGTTCGGGGAAATGCCGCTGGAGATGGGGCGGATCTATGCGGCGCTCGAACGCTGTGACCTGTTCCTGTCGATCGGGACGTCAGGTGCCGTCTATCCCGCCGCCGGTTTCGTGAAAGAGGCACGACTGGCCGGTGCGCGGACCGTCGAGCTCAATCTGGAGCCGTCCCTGGGGGCCACCTCGTTCGACGAGCACATCTATGGCCCGGCCGGCGAGATCGTGCCGGCCTTCCTGAATACCCTCTGACCTAGCCCAACCAGCCCATGTGCTCGGCCAGGATGGTCAGGCCGATGCCGATCAGGAGCACGCCGCCGATCCCTTCGGCGATCTTGCCGAAGCGCGCGCCCACGGCGCTGCCGATCGTCATGCCCAGGGTCGTCAGCACGAAGGTGGTGAAGCCGATGCTGAGCGCGATCACCCAGATATCGGCCCCGATGAAGGCCAGGCTGACACCGACGGCCGCCGCATCTATCGAGGTTCCGATGGCCGTCGCGATCAGGCCGACCACGCCCCGACGGGCCGCCGTCGCCGGATCGAAGGCCTCGACCGGCTGGAAGGCCTCCCACACCATCCGGGCCCCGACCGCCCCCAGCAGGCCAAAGGCAATCCAGTGGTCAATAGCCTGGACGAAGTTCGCCGTCGCCAGGCCCAGCATCCAGCCCAGGATCGGGGTAATGGCCTCGATGACGCCGAAGACCAGACCCTGACGGACCGCCTGGGCCAGCGCCGGTCGATGCGCCGCACCGCGCCCGACGGCGGCAGCGAAGGCGTCGGTGGACATGCTGAGCGACAGGGCCACGATCGCAAGAGGGGTCATTTCAGATCAGTCGCCGGGCATACAGAACAGCGCGCTCGCGACCCCGCCGGAAAGGGCCGAAAGGCACGCTGGTCTCGCTAGGCGGTCATCCCGCTGATCACGCCACGCTGCCCAGGGCAACGAGTGTGTTGACATGATCCCGGCCTTTGATGGGCACCGGAAGCTACTCCCCAACGGCGCGTTCCTTATCGGTTCGGTGCCGGTATCGCAAGCCGACGGCTCAATCCGACGCCGGATCGGGGCGCAGCCAGCTGACCACCAGGGCTGCGCCACTGGAGGCATAGGACGGGGCCATGACGGCCTGGCGATCTCGTCCCGTCCAGACGACCGCACCGATCGGGCCGCCGTGATGAAAGGCCTGTTGCAGGCCCATTTCGCGCAGATGCGGGGCCGCCACCTCGGCGATCTGGTCGGGCCCGGCCTCGGCCATGTCGACGGCACAGACCCGATCCCGGCTTTCGATCAGGAAGATGCGGCCGCGATGACGCAGGCTGCCGTCCAGAACCATCGACGGCGGCAGATCGTCGCCCGTCACGGCCTCACCCGTGCTCCGGTCATGGGCGACATAGCCCAGCGTCTGGGCGGCCCGCACCGCCGCCGCCCGGTCCCCCGTCTGCATCCACGGTCCGCATACCTGGGTCAGGGTGGTCTCGACGATCAGACGGATGTTCATCGACTGGGCCTGGGCCACGCCCGGCATCAGACCCAGCAGCGCCGCCGTCAGTAGAATGCGTCTCATGGCGATCCTCCCCGCGCGGACTCTAGGTCGGCGGCCAACCGCGACCACTGACCCTTTCTGACACCGCCGATCGGTGGACTTCCCACAGGCGACCTGCGGCCCTATGTCAGCGTTGTGGTGATCACACCGCCGGGCCCCGGCTTCCGATGGAAGCGCGGGGCCGCTGCGTCTTTGCGATTGCAGGAGACGCAGAATGATCGAGGAAACCAAGCGCCAGCGCCGTCGCCGCGATGCCGAGCGAATGAAGGCCAAGGCCCGCCGCATCCGTCCCGATCAGCCCACGGCCTTCTGGCGCGCCGACTATCTGGCGGTGTGTTCGTGCGCCATGTGCGGCAATCCGCGTCATGTCTGGAAGGAAGGCACGGACACGCTTCAGGAGCGTCGGGCCTGTCTGCGGGAATCCGACGAATCCTGACCGCGCCTTTGCAAGCGACCACGGGACCGGCATGAAGGGTCATGGACACGCGCTCCCAGCCGTCGCCGACCGGCCTGTCGATCTTCAGCCTGCTGGCGATCATCGTCACCGGGCTGATCCCGATCTGGGGTGTGTTGAACTACGGCTGGAACGCCATCCAGATCGTCATCCTGTTCTGGATGGAAACCCTGATTGCGGGGGTCTTCACCTGGCTGAGGGTGCGCGATGCCGAGCGCCGGCCCGGCTCGGACCAACCCTTCCGCCTCTCCGGCTTCTTCCTGATCCACTACGGCCTGTTCTGGCTGGTACACGGCGTGCTGACCTGGATGCTGGTTCTGGTGGTTCTGCCCGACGGCGGGTGGGATGGTGCCGTCAACGCCACCTTTGCCAACCAATCCTTCTGGATGGCCCTGATCGGGGTCGGTCTGTTGGCGACCATGAGCCACTGGCGTGACTGGGCTCGGCCCCAGGCCTGGCGCCAGGCCGACCCGGTCGCCGAGATGGCCCGGCCCTATGCCCGCGTCGGGGCCCTGCACCTGGCGGTGATCGGCGGCTTCTGGGTGGTCAGCCTGAATGGCGGCTCACACGACTGGGTCATCCTGTTGTGCGCGGCCAAGCTGGTGATTGATGTGGCGGTGGCCCTGTGGCTGGCCGGATTCAAGGTCCGGTTCGAGGCGGTGCGATGAGCGATATCACACCGGCCCCCTCCCCGACGCGCCAGGCCGGCCCCGGCACCATCTTCGGCATCATCCTGGGCAATCTGCTGCCGATGTTCGGCGTGCTGTTCCTGGGCTGGGACGCCGGCATGATCCTGATCCTGTACTGGGTCGAGAACTTCATCGTCGGGGCCTACACCCTGCCCCGCATCCTGATGGCCTCTGGTCCGCCACCGGCTCCCGGCTCGGTCATCGGCGGCACCCCCCTGGCCGGACGCATCGGCGTGGCCCTGTTCTTCATCGTCCACTACGGCGGCTTCTGGCTGGGACACGGTGTCTTTGCCTTCCTCATCGCCGGCCAGATCACCGACGGCCACGCCTCGCCAACCGATGACGGCTGGGGCTTCTGGATCGCCGTGGCCGCCATGTTTGTATTCCAGGGCATCCAGTTCTGGCAGAGCTGGATCCAGCCGCGCGCCTGGGTCAACGCCACGCCGGGCGGCGAGATGTTCAAGCCCTATGGCCGGGTAGCGGTTCTGCACCTGACGGTGCTACTGGGGGCGTTCGGCCTCCACGCCATCGGGGCCCCGACCTGGACCATGCTGCTCCTGTGCGTGGGCAAGATGATCCTGGAACTCGGCGCGGTCGCCGGCTTCAAGCTGAGAGACGATCGCCCGGTCGATCGCTCGACCTGACGATCAGCCGGTCCTAGGCGTCGACCTTGACGACGCCGCGACGGATCTGATCCAGCTCGATGGAATCGAACAGGGCCTGGAAGTTGCCCTCGCCGAAGGCCTTGTTGCCCTTGCGCTGGATGATCTCGAAGAAGATCGGCCCGAAGGTGTCCTGGGTGAAGATCTGCAGCAACAGGCCGTCCTGATCCGAACCGTCAATCAGGATGCGATTGGCCCGCATCCGCTCGACGTCCTCGCCGTGGCCCGGCAGGCGCTTGTCGATCAGGTCGAAATAGGTGTCGATGGTGTCCTGGAAGGCGATGCCGCGCCGCTTCATCTCCTCGACGGTCGTGAAGATGTCGTCGGTGTGAAGCGCGATGTGCTGGATGCCCTCGCCGTTGTAGCGGCGCAGGAATTCCTCGATCTGGCTCTGCTCGTCCTGGCTCTCGTTCAAGGGAATGCGGATCATGCCATCGGGCGCGACCATGGCCTGGGAAAACAGGCCCGTCGCCTTGCCCTTGATGTCGAAATACTTCTGCTCCTCGAAGCCGAAGACGTCGCCGTAGAAACTCGACCAGGTCCGCATCTGGCCCTTGTGGACATTGTGGGTCAGGTGATCCAGCAGGGTCAGGCCGACGTTGGTCTGGCCTTCGGCCTCGCGCCAGCCCGGCACCTCGGTCCAGGCGTCATAGAGGCCCTCGGCCCCGGTCTTGTCGACCAGATAGAGCAGCGAGCCGCCGATGCCCTGGAGGACATAGGGATAGTCGCCCAGCGCATTGTTCGGGGCCTCGGCAGGCCTGGCACCGCGTTCAACCGCCAGGTCATAGGCCGCGCGGGCGTCCCTGACCTTGAAGGCCATGCCGGCCGCCGACGGACCATGGGCGTCGCGGAAGCCCGTGGCATGGGGGGCGTCGGAAATGTTGATCAGGAACGAGGCGTCGCCCTGTTTCATCCGCACCACGCCGCCATCGGGCCGGGTGTGGGAGGCCACAAAGCCCATGGCCTCGAACTGCGCCTTCATGGCCTCGGGGTCCGGGCTGACGAATTCGACGAACTCAAAGCCGTCCAGGCCCATCGGATCGGTCGGATTGGCGGTCATGGCGAGCTCCTGTGGTTGCGGTTGGCCGGAACCTAGGGTCTCAGGGCTCGAAAGCCAAGGCGAGCGCAGTCACATCTTGGAGTGTGGGCCTGTGCCCGCCGGCCCTAGCGGGCCCGAGCCGCGCGACGGATCGCCTGTTCGTCCATGGCCGCAGATTCACGGCGCTGGGCCGCGGCCAACTGGCTCAGCCGGGTGGCTTCGGCGACATGCTCGAATTTCTTGAGTTCTTCGAAGGCCGCCATCAAGGCGTCGCGAGCCCCGGTCTCCTCGCTCTCGGCCGCGTGCAGGTCCGACTGGGCGGTATCGCGGCGCGTCTTCCAGCCGCCGAGATAGGCTTCCAGAAGCCGGCCCGACGACGGACAGGCCCGCGCGTTCTCGGTTTCCAGCTCGCGTTCGGCGTCCAGCACGGCGATCCGCATCTCGGCGGTGGCGCGGCGCGTGGCGATGTCGGCCAGACGCTTCTGGAGCGTCTCAACCTCATAGTTCGAGATGCGGATCAGCGACTGTGCCCACTTTGTCATCGGATCGGCTCCTCAACCCTGCCCTGGTTCAATATGCCCTCCAGACGGGCAAACGCTTCGTTAAGAGGCGTCGAATCGTCCTTGTTCTGGCGCAGGAATTCCTCCAGCGCCGGATTGAGCATGATGGCCCGGTCCACGATCGGGTCGGCACCGGCCCGATAGGCCCCGATGCGGATCAGCTCTTCCATGTCGGCATAGGACGACAGCGACAGGCGCGCCCGCTTGTTCAGTTCGCGCTCTTCGGGCGTCTGGCAATCGGGCATGGTCCGGCTGACGGATTTCAGCACATCGATGGCCGGGAAACGGCCGCGCTCGGCAATCTTACGATCCATGACGATATGGCCGTCCAGGATCCCGCGCACGGCATCGGCGATGGGCTCGTCGTGGTCGCCGCCATCCACCAGCACGGTGAACAGGCCGGTGATCGGCCCGCCGCGCTTGCCATGGGGACCGATGGGACCGGGCCCGGCCCGCTCCAGCAGCTTGGGCAGTTCGGAAAAGACCGTCGGCGTATAGCCCTTGGTCGTCGGCGGCTCGCCGGCGGCCAGGCCGATCTCGCGCTGGGCCATGGCAAAGCGGGTGACGGAGTCCATCAGGCACAGCACCTCGAGGCCCTGATCCCGCAGGTATTCCGACAGGGCCAGGGTCATATAGGCGGCCTGACGGCGCTTGAGGGCCGGCTCATCCGAGGTCGCCACCACGACGATGGAACGGGCCAGACCGGCCTCGCCCAGGGTTTCCTCGATGAACTCGCGGACCTCTCGGCCCCGCTCGCCGATCAGGCCGACGACGACGGCGTCACAGGTCGCCTCGCGCGCCAGCATCGACAGCAGCACCGACTTGCCGACGCCCGAGCCGGCGAAGATGCCCAGCCGCTGGCCCCGACAGGTGGTGACGAAACAGTCCAGCGCCCTGACCCCCAGATCCAGCCGCTCACCGACCCGGTCCCGGGCATGGGCGGCGGGCGGTGCGGCCCTCAGCGGATAGGCGTGCGGCCCCCGGGGCAACGGCCCCTTGCCGTCGATCGGATGGCCGAAGGCGTCGACGATGCGACCCAGCCAGGCCGTCGTCGGCCGGACATTGGCCCCATCGGCGATCAGCCGGATGTCGGCCCCCGGCGAGACGCCCTCGACCGGGCCGAACGGCATCAACAAAGCCTTGGCATCGCGGAAGCCGACGACCTCGGCCGGCAGGGGATCGTTGGCGGCACCGCGCTCGATTTCGGCCCGCGCCCCGACCGACAGGCGCGACAGGCCGCCCCGGGCCTCGATCAGGAGGCCAGACACCGCCGCGACCTTGCCGGTGACGACCAGCGGATCCACGGCACGGACGGCTTGAACGAGATGACGCACGAAGGCCCCTGAGAACTGACCTTCACGGATGCGGGAACGTGGTTAAGGGGGTGTGAAAATCAGGCCGGCGCGTCGGTTGGAATGGCCGATTTGGGCGTCGGCTCGCGGCTGGTCGCCGCCGCCCCGACCGAGGCCGCAACGATGCAGCCGATGGCCAGCCACTGCAGGCCGCCAAGTTGCTCGCCCAGGATCAACAGCCCGGCCAGGGCCCCGACCGCCGGATCCAGGCTGAGCAGGACGCCGAAGGTACGCCGCGGCAGATGCTTCAAGGCGGCCATCTCCAGCGAATAGGGCAAGGCGCTGGACAGGATCGCCACCAACAGCGCCAGGCCGAGCACCGTCGGGGTCAGCACCAGCGCCCAGTCCATCTGGCCCAGGCCGACCGGGGCGACCACCAGGATTGCCGCCGCCATGCCGAGCGCCAGCGACCGGCCCGGATCGAAGTTCGACAGCTTCTTGCCCAGCACGATGTAGAACGCCCAGAACACCGCTGCCAGGGCGGCAAAGCCTGCCCCAACCGGATCAATCGCCTGGCCGGTTAGGGGCAGCAGCAGCACCAGGCCCAGGCCGGCCAGACCAACCCAGGCGACATGGCTGAGCCGGCGCGCACCGAGCAGGGCCACGGTCAGCGGCCCGATGAACTCGATGCCCAGAGCAATCCCGATCGGCAGGGTCCGAAGCGACAGATAGAAGGTCAGGTTCATCGCCCCCAGCACCAGGCCGAACAGAACCGTCAGCCACAGGTGTGCGCCCGTCCGCTTCGCCTTCCACGGCTGGAAGATGACCGCCATGATCAGGGCCGACAGGACGACGCGCAGGGTCACGGCGCTCTCGGCCCCGATCAGGGGGAACAGCGACTTGGCCACCGTCGTGCCGAGCGCAAACGACAGGATGGCCGCAATCACGGCAGCATAGGGCCACAGGGTGCCGATACGCGCGGCCAGGACGGGGTGTTTGAGCGCCAGGGAGGTCATGGCTTCACGCTAGCGAAATCGCGCTTGCGCTTCCCGGCGAACTTCGCATGTTACGCGTCTGTTTTCGCCCCTGGCAGGTCCGAAATGACGGAATTCGTCAAACTCGATTCCTTCGACCGAAAGCTGATCGCCCGGGCCAGAGCCAATAATCTGGAGCCGGCCCGCATCACCGCCGAAACGGTCGGGCTGTCGGAATCGGCGGTGCTGCGGCGGATGCGGCGTCTGCGCGCCGAGGGTGTGATCGTGCGCGACATCGCCGTCGTCGATCCGGCCCGAATCGCGCCCCACATCGTCATCCATGTGCTGGTCAAGATGATGTCGCAGGACCGCGAGGCGGGACGCGCCTTCAAGGCGGCGATGCGGGCCAGTCCGGAGGTTCAGGCGGCCTGGGACGTCACCGGCGAGTGGAGCTATCTGCTCAATGTGGCGGTGCGTACGATGGAAGAGTACGAAGCCTTTGGGGAGCGCGAGCTGACCGACGCCGCCCACATCCAGACGTTTCAGAGCATGATCACGATCCGCGAGGTGGTGGCGTTCGATCCGTCCAGGGCCCCAATGGCCGACTAGGGCCAATCGACATTCAAAGAGGCTGTCTCCGGGGTGAACGCCAGAAGTGCGAAAGGAACTCCTTCTCCCCTCGGGGGAGAAGGTGGGCCGCGAAGCGGCTCGGATGAGGGGGCTCTGTCCGCCTCGCCTCCCTATCCGGTCACGACAGACCCCGAACAACCAGCCCCCTCAACCGTCACCCTTCGGGCGACACCTTCTCCCCCAAGGGGAGAAGGAAGAGCCAGCCTGTCCATGATTCCGAATGTCGATTGGGCCTAGGTCAGCCGCTCCAGAAGCTCCCGCGCGAAGACCGACAGGGTGTCGTCGCGCGCACCCATGACGATGATCCGGTCACCGGGCCGGGCCAGGTCGATCAGCCGGTCACCACAGGCGGCGCGGTCGGCCAGGGCCTCGGCCTGGACACCCAGCCCCCTCAGGTCAGCGGCCAAATCGGCGCTGCCGACGGAGCGATCGGTGGTGCCGCCGTAATAGACCGGCTCGGGCATCAACAGGATGTCTTCGCCGGCCAGACCCGACTTGAAGGCCTCGGCCAGCTCGCGGCGCATCAGCCGGATCGGCCCGAAGCCATGCGGCTGGAACATAATCAGCAGCCGGCCTTCGAAGGCGCGCAGGGTCCGCAAGGTCGCAGCGATCTTGTCGGGGTTGTGGGCGAAGTCGTCGATGACGGTGACGCCACCGGCGCTGCCGGTCACCTCCAGGCGGCGGCGCACCCCGCGATAGTCAGCCAGGGTGGCTGTGGCGGCGGCCATATCCACCCCCAGCGCCCGCGCGGCCAGCAGCGCCGCCAGGGCATTGGCGACATTGTGCAGACCCGGCGTTCTCAGGCGGACCGCCCAGCTCTGGCCGTCACGCCCCCGCGCGGCGAAGTCGATGCCGTCCGGGCGCTGGATCACATCGGTGGCCGACAGATCGGCCTGGTCCGAGGTCAGGGAAAAGGTCACGGCCTGGCCGCCGGCCCGTTCAGCCAGCGCGGCGCTTTCGCCGTTGTCGAGGTTCAGCACCGCGACCTTCGATTTGGCGACGAAATCGCCGAACAGGACCCTCAGTTCGTCCATCGACTTGTGGTCCAGGCTGATGTTCGAGACGATGGCGACGGTCGGCTCATAGAGGGCGATGGTGCCGTCGCTCTCATCGACCTCCGCAACGAACAGGCCCGGCGCACCCACGCGGGCGGCGGCAAACGGCGTCGCGGGCGTGACGTAGTTCAGCATGTCCGCCCCGTTGATCACGGTCGGGTCGAGGCCGGCCCGATCCAGGATCCAGCTCAGCATGGCGGTGATGGTCGACTTGCCCGAGGTGCCGGCCACCCCGATCCTCTGATCGGCGCCATTGAACAGGTCGCTCAGCAGTTCCGCCCGGCGCAGCACCCGCGCACCGACGCCACGGGCCGCAACCATGTCGGGAACGGTGTCTTCGACCGCCGCCGAGGCGACCAGGATCTGGTCCGCGCTGACCACGCCCGACCCGTCCTGAGGGAACAGCTGGATCCCGAGGCCTTCCAGAAAGGCAAACCGGGACGCGACCCGGGCCTGATCCAGCGCCCGGTCGGACCCCTGAACCGTCTCGCCGCGCGCCCGCATGATCATCGCCAGCGGGGCCATGCCCGAGCCGCCGATACCGCAGAAAAAATAGGACGATTGCGTCATCCGGCCTCTATAAACGGACCGGCGCATTTGGGGAGGGCCGTTTGACCGTTTCACCGTTCAGGATCGGCGTCGTCGCCCCGGCCGGGCGTTTCAACCCCGAGGCAGCCGAGCGGGTGATCAAGCTGGCGGCGCTGCGGCCGGGACGCCCGGTGGAGATCATCATCCACCCCCAGTGCTTCCTCAAGGACGGGCATTTCGCCGGGCCGGACCGTGCCCGTGAGGACGCCCTGGTCGAGGTCGCCAACGATCCGGCCATCGACGCCGTCTGGTTTGCGCGGGGCGGCTATGGCTCCAACCGCATCGCCGAGGCGGCGGTGGGCCGGATGAATGCGACTGCTCTCGCCAAGCCGTTCCTGGGTTATTCCGACCTGGGCTTTGTGCTGGCCGCCCTGGTCAAGGCCGGAGCCACCCGCGCCGCCCACGGCCCGATGTGCCAGGACGTTCTGCGGCCCGAGGGCGAGGTCGCGGTGATGCGAGTTCTGGACTGGCTGGTTGATGGCGATGCCGCCGCCCGTGAGCCCCAAACCCTGAAGGCGTCGAGCCTGGCCTTTAATCTGACCGTCTTTTCCAACCTGTTGGGAACCCCGCTGGAGCCGGATTGTTCGGGGCGTGTGCTGATGTTCGAGGACCTGTCGGAACACCACTACCGGATCGACCGCAGCCTGTTTCATGTGACCTCCAGCCCCAATGTCCGGCGCGCGGCCGGGCTGAGGCTGGGGCGGATTTCCGACATTCCCGATAACGATCCGCCGTTCGAACGGTCCCCCGAACAGATTGTGCGGCACTGGTGCGCCGTCTCCGGCATTCCCTATCTGGGCACCGCCGACATCGGCCACGATGTCGCCAACAAGGTGGTGCCCTTCTGAGGGCTCGGTAGCTCTGGAGGTGCGCGATGCGCCTGACCGTTGTCTTGTCTCTTGGCCTCGGCCTGGCCCTGGCGTCGTGCGCCGCGACCCCTGCGACCGGAGGGCCGTCGTATTTCTCCGGCCAGCGGACGGCGGGGCTCGATGAGGCCGTGCGGCTCTCCAACCTGAGGATCATTCCCCTGGAGGTGGTCGAAGACAGCCGCTGTCCGACGGATGTCGATTGCGTCTGGGCCGGACGGCTGGTCGTGCGCGTCATGATCCAGTCTTCGGCCTTTCCGACCCGCACGGAATCCATGGAGCTCGGTCGCGGCATCGCTCTGGAAGATGCGCGCAGCCTGACAATCACCGCCGCTGAGCCCGATCGGGTTTCCGGCGTGGCGGTCCGGCCGTCGGACTACCGCCTGACCTTCACGCTGGGGCCGGGCGATTAGACCCCCTGACAGGTGAAAGCCGCCCGTCGGCGGGACGGGCGGCTCTCGTCTCCGGGCCGGTTGAGGCCCACGGGGTCGGTGGCGGGTCGCGGGCGACCGGACCGGAGAGGTCGTCAAGCCGGAACGGCGTCAGCCCTCGCTGTCGTCCTGGCCTTCATCGGGCTCAGGGCTGCCGAGCATGTCATCGGCGATCCGGTCGGTTGAGCCACGCACGGCCTTTTCGATGGCATCGGCAATATCGGGATTGGATCTCAGGAACTCGCGGACATTCTCGCGGCCCTGACCGATCCGGGTCGAGTCATAGGAGAACCAGGAGCCGGACTTCTCGATAACCCCGGCCTTGACGCCCAGGTCGATGATCTCGCCCAGCTTGGAGACGCCCTCGCCGTACATGATGTCGAAGACGACCTCGCGGAACGGCGGAGCCACCTTGTTCTTGACCACCTTCACCCGGGTCGAGTTGCCGACGATTTCATCACGGTTCTTGATCGCGCCGATGCGGCGGATATCCAGACGCACCGAGGCATAGAATTTCAGGGCATTGCCCCCCGTGGTCGTTTCCGGCGAGCCGTACATCACCCCGATCTTGTGGCGGATCTGGTTGATGAAGATGACGATGCACTTGGACTTGGAGATCGAGCCGGTCAGCTTACGCAGTGCCTGGCTCATCAGGCGGGCTTGCAGGCCCGGCAGGCTGTCGCCCATCTCGCCTTCGATCTCGGCCCGCGGCGTCAGGGCCGCCACCGAATCCACCACCACGATGTCGACGGCACCCGAGCGGACCAGAGTGTCGGTGATTTCCAGCGCCTGTTCGCCGTGGTCCGGCTGGGACACCAGCAGATCATCCAGGTTCACACCCAGCTTCTGGGCATAGGTCGGATCCAGCGCGTGTTCGGCATCGACGAAGGCGGCGACCCCGCCCTTCTTCTGGACCTCGGCCACGGTGTGCAGGGCCAGCGTCGTCTTGCCCGAGGATTCCGGCCCGAAAATCTCGATCACCCGGCCGATCGGCAGACCGCCGATGCCCAGCGCCATGTCCAGGCCCAGCGACCCGGTCGAGACCGACTCGATCTCGGCGGCCACGCCGGCGGTGCCGAGCTTCATCACCGAGCCCTTGCCGAAGGCCCGATCAATCTGGGCGAGCGCCGCTTCCAGCGCCTTCGCCTTGTCCGAATCCTGCTTGCCCACCAGTCTCAAAGCCGCCTGCGCCATCGAAGGTCTCCCCTTACACGATTCCCGCCGCCGTCCGGTCAGCCCCGCCATGGACCCGCCGCTGCGACAGGCGCCATATGTGCATGGTTTGTTCTCGTTCGCAATATGTTCTCATCCTCTGATCGAGCGAACGACCGGGGATGCGTCCGGTTCTGTCGGGTGGGGTCGGACCGCCGCCGTCTGGTTCCGGCGGCCGGCTGTGCTAAGGCAGACCCGGGCACGGCACGGATTTGGGGGCGCAATTGATGGACGACCTGTTCGGACTGTCCCTGCTGGATCTCGCGGCCCTGACGGTCTTTCTCCTGGCCTGGCTGGCCTGTGAACCGATGATCCGGCTGATTGGGCGGCGGCGCGGGGCGCTGAACGCCGATCTGGACCTGATGCGGGCGGCCTGGATGCGCGCCATGACGCGCCGTGAAATCCGTATGGTCGACAGCCAGTTGCTGGGTCATACCATCAACTCGGCCTCCTTCTTCGCCTCGGCCAATCTGATCCTGATTGCGGCCGTCGGCGGCGTCCTGTTCGGCGGCGAGGCGGCGATCCGCAACCAGCCGGCCGTGGGAATGGAGGCCCCCACCCGTGTACTCGAGGTCAAATTCGCCCTCATCAGCGTCTGTCTGGCGCGGGGGCTGCTGGATTTCATCTGGTCAATCCGTCAGTTGAACTACACGGTCGCCCTGGTCGGGGCCACGCCGGTCTCCGAAAGCAATCCAGAATATCTCGATGCCTACGCCGTGACGGCGGCCGAGGTGCTCAATCCGGCCATGCATGGATTCAATCGCGGCGTCCGGGTCTATTATTTCGCGCTCGCAGCAGGAGCCTGGCTGATCAGCCCCGCATTTCTGGCGATCGGGGCCATACTCTCGCTGGCGCTGCTGGCCTGGCGGCAAGCCGCTTCGCCCGCTGCCATTGGGGTTCGCCACGCGCTCGATGTCCTGAATCGAGGAGATTCACACCCGAGTGAGTAAAATCTCGCAAATGCGAAAATGAGGCTTGCGAATTGTGCAATGCAACGTATTCTGGGTGTGCCCTGATTGGGCGTTTCCTCCCAAATGACTTCAAGCCGCGCTTTCGGGCGCGGCTTTTTTTGACCGCAGCGCCGCGACCAGGGCGCGGCTGACGACTTCGATGTCGGCCTTCAGGGTCGCCAGGCCAGAGGTCGGCGAGAGCGTCGCCTCATCCAGATACAGGCCGCGATTGATCTCGACCTGAAGGGCGTGAAATCCGTCCTCGGGCCGCGCCCAGACCTGGGTGGTGTGTCCGCCTGCGAAGGGACGGTTCATCAGCACCCGTCGCCCCCGCGCCTCAAAGACCTGCCGGATCAGCGCCGGGATGTCCGGATCGGCGCTGCGTCCAAACCGGTCGCCCAGCACAATGTCTGGCGACAGACCGCCGCGCCGGCCTTCGGCCTCCGCCGCCGCCGAGGGCATGGAATGCCAGTCAATCAGAACGGCCCGGCCAAATCGTGCCCGCATCGCCTGCATCAACTCGGCCAGGGCGGCATGGTAGGGCACATGGACTGCGGCGATCCGGGCCTCGATCTCCTCGGGGTCAAGCCGGCCCCGGTAAAGCACCCGGCCATCGCCCCCCAGCCGGGGCACCACCCCCAGGCCAGCGCGCGTCCTGGGGGTGTCGCGCCCGCGTTCGTCCGAAGACAGCCGCGGATCCCGCTCGCCCGGATCTCGGTTGACGTCCACGAAGGCCCGGGCCGTTCGATTTATCAGCCGACTCGCGCCCCAGGCCCCGGCACCGGCGACAAGGTCGTCGACCAGCGGGTCCTCGAGGCTGCGGACGGTCGCCTCGGTGGCCTGCAGACGCGCCCTGGCCGAGGCCGGAACCGTGCGGCCCGCGTGCGGCACGGCATAGATCAGCGGCGACGGCTCGGCAGCCGCCAGCAGCTCGAATGCCGGCCCGGTATCGTCGGCCGCCTTCATTCCCGGTTTACGCCCCCTAGATTAGATTGTCGGGTCTATTCTGTAGGGGGCAACCGACGTGGCGCATATCCTTCTGGCTGAAGATGATGACTCGCTGAGGGGATTCCTCGCCCGCGCGCTCGACAAGGCCGGTCATATCGTCATCGCCTGCGAGAACGGGGATGACGCCATCGACGCCCTGGACAAGGGGCCTTTCGACCTGCTCCTGACCGACATCGTCATGCCTGGGGCCGATGGTATCGAGGTCGCGCGCGTGGCCGCCCAGCGCCAGCCCGGCGTCAAGATCATGTTCATTACCGGCTTCGCCGCCGTGGCCCTCTCGGCCGCCCAGGCGGCCCCGGACGCCAAGGTTCTGTCCAAGCCGGTCCACCTCAAGGACATCGTCGCCGAGGTCGATCGCATGGTGGCGGCCTGACCCCCCTTGCGGCCCCGGCAAATGCCGGGCTATAGACCCGCCTCCCCGCCCACAAGGCGGTCGGACGGACGCGTAGCTCAGCGGTAGAGCACTACGTTGACATCGTAGGGGTCACAGGTTCAATCCCTGTCGCGTCCACCATTCTTTTCAAAAGCTTGCGCCGCTACCTGCGACGGTGCCCCCCGAAAATCCCCCGACGGATCAGGGCCGGTCGCGCTCCGGCAGGGCGGCGACCTCGGTGTCCGTCAGGCGACGCACACCTGTGACCGGACAGGTCGCGCGGCCACCGGGCAGCCCCGGAACGATCAGTTCGGCGTCCATGCTCGAACAGACCGACGAGCCGCCGCCACGCGGGGCGATGCCGATCTGGTGCGACCAGTCGACGTTCGAACAGCCCATGGTCGTCAGCTCGAACACCTCGCTGCGGCCAGTGCGAACATAGACGCGCCGGTCATCCGACGAGGCGAAGGAATCGACCTCCTGGACAAAGAAGCAGGCGCGACCGCCATCCGATTGCGCCAGGGTCGGCGACGAGGGCGCACAGGCGGCAGCGGCGCTGAGCGAAAGGGCGACGATGATCAGAGGCGTTCTCATGGAGAGTCTCCCAGAGGCTATGATGGTGCCAAACGATGGCCCGCAATGAGGTCAATGTGAACGCCTGACAACGGCGAAGTTGTGGCGCAGATCTCCGCTACCAGGTGCTCGGCCAGCAGCGGGGCCCAGACGAAACCCCGACCTCCCAGACCCGTCAGCATCCAGACGCCCGGCCCCGAGGGGCCGCACAGGGGCCGATGATCCGGCGTGGTCGCCCGGATCGCCACGCGGGCCGAAAGATCTGATGCGACAAGCGCCGCAGCCAGTTTCGGTCGCACCGCAGACAGCCGGTCCAGCAGGATCCGACTGCTGCCGGGATCGACCTCGCGGTCGGTTTGTCCGCGCTCGTGCGTGGCCCCGACGAGAGTGCCCGAACGGGTCGGCACGGCATAGCCGGGGCCCCAGACAGCCCCTCGCCCAGCCTCAATCCCGTCGACCCAGGCCACCTGCCCCCGTACCGGCGACAGCGGCCCGACGCCGATCCGGGCCGACTCCCAGCCCGCGGCGATGACAACCGCGTCGAAGGTGAGCTGCTGTCCATCGGCCAGCCGAACCCCGACCGTTGCGCCGGGGGTGACGTCAACCACCCGCCCCGACAGCCGCTCGGCACCGGCCAGCCAGGCCGCCAGGATGGAGGCCGGCTCAACCACCAGCCCGTCGCACAGCCAGAGGCCCGGACGGGCCTGATCCTCATCCAGCTGGACGGCGACTTCGTCCTGGGTCGCCGGTCGCAGGCTGTCGGCCGGCCAGATGGCCTGGCCTGCGATCCTGACCAGGCGGGACATGTCGGCATCATCGCGCGACAGGCGCAGGACACCTGTTTGCAGCACCGCCTGCGGCACTTCGCGGCGATACAGGCCTGAGGCCCGATGAAAGGCCTGGGCCGCCAGCACCGCTGTCGGCGAAAGGCCGGCGTCCAGCCACGGCGTCACCAGCCCCGCCGGCGCGCCCGAGGCTCCGGCCCCGGGATGCTCGGCCTCGATCAGGGTCGGTCGCACGCCGATCTGATTGAACGCCCGCACAAGCGAAGCCCCGGCGATACCCGCGCCGATGACGGCGATTCGCTCCGGTCGGGCCGGCTCAGACGCCACGCCCGGCATGACGGCTTCCAGCCGCTCGCGCTTGCGCCCGTGTCCGGGTCGCTTGCTCACCTCGAATCCGCCGGCAGCCAAGCCACGCCGAACCTGTCCTGCCACGGTGAAGGTCGCCACCCGCGCCGCCGGGGCTGATCGGGCCGCGACCAGCCCCAGCACCCGTTCGGACCACATGTCAGGATTGGTGGCCGGGGCGAAGCCGTCGAGAAACCAGGCGTCCCCCTGCCCGGTCCAGCTGTCCAGCATGGTCGTCGCCTCGCCGAAGGCCAAGTCCAGCGTGGCATGGAAGGCCGGAAGATCGATGCGGTGCAGACCGGGGGTCGACGGCGGCCAGGCATCGAGGAGCGACTGCGAAAAGGCCGCCAGTTCGGGCCAGGCCCGATGGCTCGCGGCCAGGACCTCACCCGACAGCGGATGCGCCTCAACCGACCAGATATGCAGATGGGAATCCGCCGGCCTGGTCTGGCTCCACAGCTCCAGCAGAGCCAGGATGTTCAGCCCCGTGCCGAAGCCCAACTCTGCGACGGAGAAGTGTTTGCGCCCGGCCCAGGCCTCGGGCAGGCCACAGCCGGCCAGGAAGACGGCGCGGGCCTCGGCCAGACCATCCTCGCGTGAGAAATAAACGTCACCATAGGCCCGCGAGACAGGCTGGCCGTCGGCGGTCCAGTCGATGTCGGGGGGCGTGAGGGGGTCGGGGGCCATGGTCCTGCTGATGGACGCTTCCCGCGCAAAGGAAAAGGGGCCGCCCGCGTGGGCGACCCCTTCCCTGGAAGTCTTTTGGCCTTGCGGCGAAGACTTAGTGGGCAGCTTCCGAAGCGGCGGCTTCGGTGCCTTCGGCGGCAGCTTCCATGCTGGCACCGGCGGCTTCAGCGCCTTCGGCCACGGCGGCACCGGCAGCGGCGGTGGCGTCACCGGCGGCCTCAGCAGCGGCACCGGCCGCAGCGTCAGCATCAGCGGCGGCTTCGGTGGCCGTCTCGGCGGCAGCGTCGGCCTCGGCGGCTTCATCGGCGGCCGGCTGGCAAGCGGCGACCGACAGGGCGGCGACACCGATGGAAGCGATGAGGAGCTTGCGGATGATCATGATGCGTTTCCTTCCCTAGGGACTTTTTTACGCGGGATCATGAGTCCCGCTGAGGGGGACGTAACGTGCTTTTGATCGGCACGGCAAGCGAAGAATCACGAAGCCGTGATCACTTTTTCCCGGACCTCAGCCTCAGGCTGCGGCATCCATCGGTGCCGCCGCGAGAGATTCTTCGAGCTGAGCGAAGCTCGGCTGGGCCGACGACGGAATGTCGGTCCGGCCGATCTCCACCGAGATCTGGGCGGCATTGCCGTGCAGGTGCGCGATCAGCACCGACTGGATGATCTTGTAGAAGGCGGCCTCCTCGTCGACGATTGCCTTCAGGCGCGCCGCCAGCGGGCCGACCAGGCCATAGGCCAGGAACACGCCCAAGAAGGTCCCGACCAGGGCCCCGCCGATCATGCCGCCCAGGATTTCCGGAGGCTCGGTGATCGAGCCCATGGTCTTGATGACGCCGAGCACGGCCGCGACGATGCCCAGCGCCGGCAGGGCGTCGGCCATGTTCTGAAGAGCGTGCGGTGCCGCCAGGGCTTCGTGGTGATGCTTCTCGAGCTGCTTTTCCATCGCATCCTCGACCTGGTGGGGGTCTTCCAGGTTCATGGTCATCATCCGCAGGGTGTCGCAGATGAAGTCGATGGCGAAATGGTCCTTCATGATCTTCGGGAATTTCTGGAAGATCGCGGAGTCCTTGGGATTCTCGATATGGCTTTCCAGAGCGATGACGCCCTTGGACTTCATGGTCTTGGTCAGCATGAACAACAGCGAAAGCAGGTCCTTATAGTCCCCCGCCTTCCATTTCGGGCCGGCGAAGGCCTTGCCCAGGCCGCCCAGGGTCTTCTTGATGACCGTCGCCGAGTTCGAGATCAGGAAGGCCGCGACGGCCGCCCCGCCGATGGCCATCATCTCATGCGGGAGGGCGTGCAGGATCACGCCGAACTTGCCACCCGCCAGCACATAGCTGCCGAACACCATGGCAAAGAGCATGATAATGCCGATGATCTGAAACATGAGAGGGTCCGGGCAAAACTGGTCGCCTTCATCGTGAACAGGAATGCTTAAGGGGGCGTTGCATCGTGCGTGAGAACCTGCGGATCGGCATTGATCTGGGCGGCACCAAGATCGAGGCGGCGGTGCTTGATGGTGAGGGGCGTTTCGTCGATCGGCGGCGCGTGCCCAATCCGCGCGACTATGGTGCCATGCTGGAGGCCATCGCCGGCCTGGTTGACGCCGCCGAGGCCGCGACGGACCACAGCTTTGACAGGCTCGGCATCGGTATTCCCGGTTCGCCCTCACCGGCCACGGGTCTGATCCGCAACGCCAACTCCACCTGGATGAACGGCCATGCCCTGGGCCGTGATCTCGAACATCGGCTGGGCCGCCCGGTGCGTATGGCCAATGACGCCAACTGCATGGCCCTGTCCGAGGCCACCGACGGTGCCGGTCGCGGTGCCCGCTCGGTCTTCGGCGTCATTATCGGAACCGGCTGCGGCGGTGGCCTGGTGCTGGACGGGAAGCTGATCGAGGGCCAAAACGGCCTGGCCGGCGAATGGGGCCACATCCCCCTGCCCGCAGCCCGCCCGGATGAGGACAGCACCTGCTGGTGCGGTCGCCGCAACTGCTTGGAGACCTGGATTTCCGGCTCAGGTCTGGCGCGTGATCACGCCGCCGTCACCGGCCAGAGCCTCTCTGCCCACGACCTCATCGCTGCGGCCCGTGCCGGCGACGCCGACGCCAAGGCCAGCCTGGATCGCCACCGCGACCGCCTGGGTCGCGGCCTGGCCATGGTGATCAATCTGATCGACCCGGAGGTGATCGTCATCGCCGGCGGCCTGTCCAATGTGCCCGAGATCGTCGACGGTGCCCTGGAGGCGCTCAGGCCCCACATCTTCTCCGACGTCGTCACCACCCAGGTCCGGCGCGCCGACCACGGCGATTCCTCGGGCGTACGGGGCGCGGCCTGGCTGTGGCCGGATCAGATGGCCGGATAGCTCCGCGACGCCAGCATGGCGTCGATCTCGTCGGCTGCCTGATCCGGGTCAAATTCCGCCTTCCGGCTGTCAGACGCGCGGATATCTCGACCAATGTCTGCGAAAACGGCCTGGTCGTAGGTCGCTTCGGGCGGTTGGCCGTCTAGCCAGATCTCCTGGAGACCTGCCACATCGGCTGACTTGTCAAACAGGGTCCTCATGGATCCCAGGCGAACGGCCAGGTAGAAGAGCTGGGCCTGAAGGCGCGAACACCCTCCCGCCAGGCAGGCTCGCATGAACATCCGGTCTCCGGCGCGCCTTTCGGGCCCCTCCCTGGGGTGATCAGCACAGACCTGATCATGCACGATGGCCGCGTGGCGATAGTCGCCCGTGTAGGGCGAGCCCGAAAGGCTCCACAGGCTGCGCGGAATGCTGGCGCCGTCGAATTCCAGACCATCCCTCGCCGTCCAGGTCTTGCCTCGCCGTGTGTCGTGAAAGGTGAAGGGACCGACCAGCTTCATCCTGCGATCCGGGCCTGGACCGGTCAGCCACAGGGTCTGGGGTTGCCCCGAAAAATGACCCCAGCCGGCAGCCAGATCGCCGGGCTTGCTCATATCTGTCATTGCGGTCGCCTCCCTTTCGCTTGTGCAACGACCACCAAGCCGACACCGGTCCGCCCTGAGGCACGCGACCTCTGGCCGGACGGCCTCCGGGCCGAGCGGCCTACTCCATCGGGAATCCATTCAGGAACAGGACATGCATATCCCGGTCCGGGGTGTAGTTCTGGTAGCGCACCTCGAACTGGGTCGGGCTGATGCGGCGTACGTCGGTGCCGCAGAAAGACACCAGATTGTCCGTCGAGCCCTTGTCGATGACCATTCGGAAGTCGCGGATCGGCCCGGCCCAATTCGCCCCGGTCGTCAGGACGTAGTCCAGCCAGGTTTCGGTATAGTGCAGCCCCCGCTCGCGCCCTCGCCGCGCGCCCGCCTCGAAGACCCCGTCCAGGCAATAGAGCGAGCGATATTCCTCCGGCACGACACCCCAGTCGGCGTCCACGCCGATGGCCGTGCTGGAGGTTCCGCCCACGGCGGGAATGTAGATGTGGCGGATCTCCACCTCGCGACCAGCCGGGAAATACTGGGTCCAGTAGTGGGTCGTCTTCAGGGTCCAGCGTGGCCAGCCCCAGCCATCGCCGTTGGGCCGGCGGTCGATTGCCCCGGCCGCCGTCAGTGCCGCCAGCGCCGCCTCGTCCAGATTCTCCAGCGCCCGTTGCGCCGCCTCGCCATAGGGATTGAGAGGCACGCCGTAGGCCTCGAGCATCTCGGTGACGTCGCGATCACCGATCACGGCCTTCTGCTCGATTTCCATATGTACCGGCTGCCCGTCCGCCCACGTCAGGAACGGCAACAGACGTTCGGGATGCCCCAGATCCGCCCCCACATCCCATTGCTCGCCCGGCTCAACATCCGGCATGGGAAAGGCCACGATGCTGGTGATGTCTTCGCGGGTCTGGTTCAGAAAACGATAGGTCACCCGGACCTCGCCGCTCGACAGGTAGAGGTCCTCCGACAGCATCACGACGCCGGCGGTGCGCTCGAATCTCAGGCCGCCCGCCGCCATCGAGGCCATACTGTCATTGGCCGCCGCCGGATCGCCTGCCCCCAGCACCAGCACCGTCGCCAGACCCGCCATCCATGCCCGCATGACCGCCTTCCTCCACGAGCGAACGAGACTATGCCAATCGCCGCCTTTACCCAACTGCCTCCGACCTGACGACGGGTGCCGAAATTCGGCAGGCACCTGATCGCCTGGCCCTAACAATTGCCGCAACTGATCCCCATATCGGACGTTCGAGGGGCCCGGGGTTTGGTGCACAGTGCGTGGCCGACCTCACAGCCCGCTCTTTGGGACGGAATACAGAGGGGTCTTAAATGGCTGCCAATTCGCTGACCGTGATGTCGCCTGAACAGGGACTGTCACGCTATCTGACTGAAATTCGTAAGTTTCCGATGCTGAGCAAGGACGAGGAGTTCATGCTCGCCAAGCGTTGGAGCGAGCACCAGGATCCGGAGGCCGCTCACAAGCTGGTCACCAGCCACCTGCGTCTCGTGGCCAAGATCGCCATGGGCTATCGCGGCTATGGCCTGCCGATCGGCGAGGTTATCTCCGAGGGTAATGTCGGCCTGATGCAGGCCGTCAAGAAATTCGACCCCGACAAGGGGTTCCGCCTGGCGACCTACGCCATGTGGTGGATCCGCGCCTCGATCCAGGAATACATCCTGCGCTCGTGGTCGCTGGTGAAGATGGGCACCACCGCAGCCCAGAAGAAGCTGTTCTTCAATCTGAGGAAGGCCAAGAGCCAGATCTCGGCCTTTGAAGAGGGCGACCTTCACCCCGAGCACCTGTCTCAGATCGCCACCAAGCTGGGCGTGACCGAGGACGAGGTCACCTCGATGAACCGCCGCATGTCCGGCGGCGGCGACGCCTCGCTGAACGCGCCGATGCGCGTCGACGGTGAAAGCGAATGGCAGGACTGGCTGGCCGACGACGATGCCGTCAGCCAGGAAACCGTGCTGGCCGAAAGCGAAGAACATTCGCTGCGCATGGATCTGTTGCAGGAAGCCATGCAGGAGCTGAACGAGCGCGAGCGCCACATCCTGACGCAGCGCCGTCTGATCGACGATCCGCTGACGCTGGAAGAACTGGCCGGCCAGTACGGCGTCAGCCGTGAACGTGTGCGCCAGATCGAGGTGCGCGCCTTCGAGAAGCTGCAAAAGGCCATGCAGGCCGCCGCTGTCGATCGCAATCTGGTCGACGCCTAGAAGCGGTCAGGCGGGCCGCTGCGACGCGGGAAGCCGGCGGGCGTTTGCCCGTCAGGCCGCTTCGGTCCGGTAACGGTGGAGGGCGCGGATCAGGGCACTGGCAAGTTGCGGGCGCAGGGTCCGCTCATCCCGAATCGTGTCGTCAAAGGCGGCAGCCCGCAGCAGTTCGGCGGCCTTTTTGTCGCCGACGGTGACCCGCGCGTAATCGAGCGCCGCATCGATGGATGTCGTTGGACTGCTCGCCATGGTCGAACCCCTAGATCCGGGGCGTCGATCAGCCCCTCAGGACGGTCAAGAACACCCCCTGGACCGCCTCAATGGCATTGGCCAGGAGGAAGGCGGCGGCCGCGACACCGACCAGGATCAGCAGCAAGCGGGTTGCCACCTGTCCAAGCCGGGGATCCGTCAGGCGGGTCGTGAAGTCCTTGAGGCCCTGCCCGTGACGCGATCCGCCGTCCTCGCGCCCATGAGGCAGGTGCCCCGCTCCGGCTTCAATCCTCCCCTGGGGGGGGGCCCCCAAATCTAGGGGGGGTGCGGCGGCTTCCTCGCGCAGCAGCATCACGGCCGCCTGGGCGCGACTGTCCGCGCCGAGCAGGCGGCAAACCTGCTTGAGCCGATCATCAATGGTGTAGTGGGACCGATCCAGCGCGCGGCCGATCTCCTTGGAGGTGCGACCTTCTGCAACGAGCCTCAGAATTTCGCGGTCCAGATCGGACAGGGCCGCGACAGCCGACATGTTTCCGTAGTCCAGAACAGAAGACACTTTGAGAAGCTCCAACGCGACCTATTGCATCGCGCAGCGAAGAATCGGCCACGGTCTGAAGGTTGCGCCTGTATGAGACTACAACCTAGCGGACAAGGCTGGACGTCGTCAGGGCTGCATCCTCTTCGAGGGCATCGGCAGCCTCTTCGTTGAGCGCCCGGGCTTCGCGGCGCGGTTTGACGATGGGTTCGGGCCGCGGCGTCGGGATATTGCCACGCATCAGATGGCGGCCCGCCTTCAGCTCGCCGCCGGCGACCTGGAGGGCGAAACGCTCCTCATCACGTCGACGCACATCCTCGAGGGTTTCGACGGCTTCGTCGTGAGTGAACCCCAGGTCGATCAGGACCTGATGGCTGAAGGTCAGGGCGCTCTCCAGCGTGTCGCGCAACTGGTACTCCACCCCGGCCTGAACCAGGCGCAAGGCATGGCCGCGATCGAAGGCGCGCACGAACAGCTTGGTCAGGGGGAACTCGGATTTCACCAGTTCGACGATCTTGTCCGCGGCCACGGGATCATCGACGGCGACGACGATGGTTTCGGCCTCGGCGGCTCCCGAAGCCCGCAGGACATCGAGCCGCGCGCCATCGCCGTAATAGACCTTGAAACCGAAGGTGCCGGCCGCCTGAACCATCTCCACATCCGTGTCGATGATCGAGATATCGACATCGCGCGCCAGCAGGGGTTGCGACACCACCTGGCCGAAACGGCCGAAGCCGATGATCAGGACCCGTTCTCTCAGACCGGCCGCGCGCTCGACGCCCTCGGCTGAATCCGGGTCGATCCTCTCCTTGGGTAGCAGTCGACGCGCCGCCAGCGTCGTCAACGGCGTCAGGGCCATCGACAGAATGACAATGGCCGTCGCCGCCGAGGAAATCTCGCCGTCAAAGACCCCCGCCGTCAGGGCCGCGCCATACAGGACGAAGGCGAACTCGCCGCCCTGGGCGAACAGGACCGCGCGCTCAATGGCCTCATGCTCACTCGACCGGAAGACGCGCGCCACCGCATAGATCGCCACGGCCTTGACGGCCATGAAGGCGACAACGCCGCCGACGATCCGAACCCAGTCCTGAGCCACGACATTGAGGTCCAGGGCCATGCCGACGCTGAGGAAGAACAGGCCGAGCAGAATGGCCCGGAACGGTTCGACATCGGCCTCCAGCTGGTGGCGGAAACTGGATTCCGACAACAGCACCCCCGCCAGGAAGGCCCCCATGGCCATGGACAATCCGCCCAGGTCCATCAACCAGGCGGCCCCAACGACGACCAGCAGAGCCGCCGCCGTCATCACCTCGCGCCCGCCGAATCGGGCGAGCAAGCCGAAGACCGGGTTCATCAGGAAGCGGCCGGCAAAAAACACGACCGCCAGGGCCCCGACGGCCAGGCCGATCGTCTGCCATAGCGGCGGGGCGCTCTCGGTTGCGACCCCGGTGGCCGAGGCGATGACGGCGACGATGGCCAGGAGCGGCACAATGGCCAGATCCTCAAGCAACAGGATCGACACCGCCTTCTGACCGCCGGAGGTGTTCAGCTCATTGCGCTCATCGAGCATCTGCATGATCACCGCCGTCGAGGACAGGACGAAGCCCATGGCCACGATGAAGGCGACGTCAGCGCGCAGCCCCGCCGCCATGCCGGTGAAGGTCAGCAGAAATCCGGCGACCAGAACCTGGACCAGACCCAGGCCGAAGATCTGCTTCCTCAGATTCCACAAGCGCTGCGGCCGCATCTCCAGTCCGATGATGAACAGGAAGATGACCACGCCGAACTCGGCGACATGAAGGATGACCTCGGGCTCCTGAAACAGGCCCAGACCGAACGGTCCGATGGCCAGGCCCGCCGCCAGATAGCCCAGCACCGAGCCGAGTTGGGCCTTGCGGAAAATCGGCACGGCAATGACGCCGGCGGCCAGCAGGGCCGCAATATGCCCCATCCCCAGTTCGGCCGTCGCTGCGTCTGCCATGCTCACCCCCTGAATCTCGATCCCCTCATATAGGACGCCGCGTCGCCCAAAGCAGCCAGGCCATTGCATGGAGGGAACGATCCGCCCTAGGTTGCAAGACCTTTTGCCGCCTGGAGGTGGTAATATGCGCCGTTTCCTGACTGCAGTGTTCCTGGGGCTGGGCCTGATGGTCGCCATGCCCGCGCTAGCCCAGCCAGCAATGACCGCGACCGAAGAGGCGGACGTCCAGCTCGCTCAACGCGCCTTCGCCGTCTTCGGCCAGTCCGGCTACGCCGGAATCCAGCCCTTGCTGCCAGACCTGAGGGCGGCGCTGGACAACGCCCCCGCCAGCCAGCCGTCGATCGAAATCGGCGACGACTACATCATCGTCAGGGCGTCCTCCGAGACGCAGATGATCGTCCTGATGACACTGGCGTCGGCGGCCGCACCCGACGATGGACGCGAACGGTCGGTCGTGACACGTCCGACGACCTACCCGCTGATCGCCCTGCTCCTGGCTGCGGATGCAGTTGAGCACGGGCGATACGAAGAGGCTCTGGGCTACACCTCGCGCGGCCTGTCAATTCAGCCCGATGACGCCAGCCTGGTACTCGAACATTCGATTGCCCTGATGGCCCTGGATCGCGACGCGGAAGCGCTCGAAATGATCGACGCGGCGCTGGCCTCGGGCAGCGTGATGGTCACCAGTATCGAGGCACCGCTCCTGCGGCGACGCGGAGCCCTCCTTATCGAGCTGCGACGCCTGCCCGAAGCGCGGGCGGCACTGGAACGGTCGCTCGAGATCGAACCTAATCATCCCACCGCTCTGAACGAGCTGGCGGTCATCAATGCCGCCGAGGCCGGCGAAACAATTGGCGATTTCAGCATCATCAGGCCCAGCGAAGCCGACGATGAGTGACCGGCTCGACGCACCTGCCGTCTCGGTCTAGCTTCTGTCCCAGAGGACAGGAAGGGTTTCCAATGGTTGTTCACACCACAGCGGCTGCGCTTGCGGCGCTCGCGATCGGGCTGGCCTGTGCACCGCCTGCCGTGGCACAGACGCCGCCCCCTGCCGAGCAACGCCAGGCATCCGCCGAACTGGCCGCGATCATCGCCGACTATGAGACCTGGGCCGCAGAACAGGACCCCTGGACGGCAGGGGCCGAAGGGGATCGCGCCGCCCTGTCGCGCCTGTCCGACCCCAGCCGTCAGGCCGAGCTGGCGCGCCGTGAGCCTCTGGCCCGATTCCGCGACCGGCTGGCGGCGATAGATCCGGCCGGTCTGTCGGCCGATGAACGTCTGAACCAGTCCCTGCTCTCGCGCTCCGTCAGCCTGGACCTTGAGCGGATCGAGCTCGACCGCGGACGCCTCGCCTTCGATTCCGAAGGCGGCCCTGAGGCCATGGCCGGGTATCTGGCGGGTTCGACCCGGATCGCCACGGTCGCCGACGCGGAGGCGTGGCTGTCGCGCCTCGGCCTGCTGGCCGGCTTCTATGATGCCGCCCTGGCCAACGCCCGGCGCGGCGTCGAGACCGGCATGGTCCAGCCGCGCATCATCGCCGACCGCGTCGTGACATCGACGGCCGCCGCCGCCCGGCTGACCCCGGACACCGATCCTCTGATGCGGCCCATGGCCGCCCGGCCGAGCGCCATCAGCGAGGCCGACTGGGCCGGGCTGCGAACCCGCGCCCTGGCTCTCATCAACGACCAGGTCATGCCGGCACGGCAACGCTGGGCCACCTTCATGACCGACGAATATCTGCCAGCCTCGCCAGCGGAGCCGGCCCAGATCGGGCTGGGCCAGCGGCCCGGCGGGCGCGAGGCCTATGCCTTCAACGCGCGCTGGTACACCACCACCGAGATGACGCCGGATGAGATCCACGCGCTCGGCCTGTCCGAGGTCGCGCGCATCCGCGCCCAGATGGAACAGGAGATGCTGGCGGCGGGCTGGACGGGATCATTCGCTGACTTCCTGACCTTC
>Ga0209573_1001321_pt1 | contig 39636 bp, 38 predicted proteins | sample TNRBio252014_DNA_FD_185870 | JGI IMG/M metagenome (GOLD analysis project Ga0209573, IMG submission 185870) | Wastewater treatment Type I Accumulibacter community from EBPR Bioreactor in Madison, WI, USA - TNR Reactor_6/25/2014_ DNA (SPAdes)... | ecosystem: Engineered > Bioreactor > EBPR >...
GGCCCAGCCGCGTCAGTGCCGCTGCCGCGCCGCTGCGCAGCACGATGCGCCGCGCGGGGTCGGACACGTCGTGGATGCTCGGGTTGGCGGAGGAGTTGCTGTCCTCCATGAGGTCGAAGTCCTTGGCCATAACCCTGTGCCCGCCTGTTCGACACACCCCGCACCGCCCGCGCGACCCGCATTCCAGCGCCGCGACCAAAAGATACCACCGGCTCCCATGGCCCACCCATACCCCAGGCGGGTGCCCGGCGTGGTCGATACTGGGGGCATGAGCCGCTTCCTGCTCGCCTGGGAGATGGGTGCCGGCCTCGGCCATGTCGACCGGCTGCTGGTCTGGGCGCGCGAGCTGAGGCGGCGTGGGCACGAGGTGTTGTTCGCGCTGCGGGACCTGGCACCGGCGCATGCGCGGCTGGGTGCCGAGGGCTTCACGGCGCTGGCCGCGCCCTGCTGGCTGCACCCACCGCGTGACGCGCCCCGCCTGGGCAACCATGCGGCGGTGCTGGCGGCCGCCGGCTGGCTGGAGCCCGAAGGCCTGGCCGGGCTGGTCTGCGCCTGGCGCGCGCTCCTGCAACTCAGCCGTTGCGACGTGCTGCTGACCGACCACGCGCCCACGGCCGTGCTGGCTGCCCGTGGCCAGGGCTTGCCGGTCTGGGCCGTGGGCACCAGTTTCGAGTGCCCGCCGCCGGCGCCCTTCTTCCCGCCCATGCACTACTGGGACCCGCGCGAATACGAGCGCTGCCCGATGTACGACCACCCGCTGCTGGTGCGCGCGAACCAGGCCCTGCAATCCCTGGGCGATTCGCCGCTGCCGCGCCTGAGCGCGCTGTACGACGGCGTGGGCCGTGCGCTGGCTTCATTTCCGGAGCTGCTGCACTACGACGGCCATGGTGCCGAGTCTCCCGTCGTCGGTCCGGTGTTCGTGGTCGATCGTGGCGCCACGCCGCGCTGGCCGGACGAAGGCGACGGCCCGCGCGTGTTCGTCCATGTGCACCACGACCATCCCGCGCTGCCGGCCCTGCTGGCGGCCCTGGCCCAGCGCGGCTGGCCGGCCATTGCCTACCTGCACGGCGGCCGGCTCGCCCCGGGCCAGCCGGGCAGCACGGGCTCGCTGCGCCTCGAGACCCGGCCCTTGCACCTGGGCCAGGTGTTGCGCGATGCGGACCTGGTGGTCTCGCACGCCGGCATCGGCACCGTCAGCGCCGCGCTGCTGGCCGGCAAGTGCCAGCTGCTGCTGCCGGCACAGACCGAGCAGCGCATGCTGGCGCGGCGCGCCGCAGCGGGCGGGCTGGCGCTGGCCCTCGAGCATGGGAGCGCCGGCCCGGCCGACCTCGGGCAGGCCCTGGACCGGCTGCGTGACGACCCTGCGTTGGCCAGCACCGTCGGGGAACTCGCCCGCCGCTACCATGGCCTGACGCCGGAACGGGTCGCTGAACGGCTGGTGGACCTGCTGCAAGCCGGTGTGCCGCCGACAGCCCACGGCGCCGGCACCGCGGCGGGCCGTCCAGGCCCAGGGCGCAGCGGCACGCACTGACGCCGGACCTGCCCGGGGCCCTTTGGTTCAGGGTCGGTCCAGCAAGGCCTTCAGCGAGGTCCCCGCCACGACGACAAAGGCCCGCGGCCCGGGGGTCGCGGCCGATCGCACCGCGTCGACCGTGGCCGAACCGGCGCGCGCGAGCGGGTGGCGGGGGTGGGCCAGCAGCTCCCAGCGCGGCAGGCGGTCTTCCAGGCCGTAGCCGACCAGCACCACGACGCCGGGCTCGGCCATCTGCCAGCGCGCCTCGACCTTCCCGCTGCCCAGGCTCGCGAGCTCGGGGCCGCCCGGGCCGGCCGCCGGCGCCGGGTTCAGCGAGACGGCTTCCCCGGCGTTCATCGGCGGGCGCAGCGCCGACACCTCGCGGCGGGCGTCGGCCGGGACCTCCATGACCCGCGGGCGGCTGACCCATTCGTCGAGCCAGGCGAACACCAGGTAACGCGCGGCATGGGGCGGCAGGCCGAGCTGCGCCACGATGTCGACATTCACGTAGCCGCCGATCAGCGGCCCGCCCGGCTCCACCTGCGGGGCGGCCGTGGCGTCGAAGGTGGCCGGGGGTCTGTCGTGCCCCATGCAGGGGCCCGCATACACGTCCCCGCTGGCCAGGTCCACCGCGACCAGCTGGATCGCCGGGTCGACACGGCCGCGATAGCGGCGCACCACCGGGTCGGGCATGCGAAAGCTGACCGCCGCCACGGCGGTGCGCTCCTTGCCGCGCAGGCCGCTGCCCAGCACAAGCTCCAGCCCGGGCTGCACGCCGGCAAGCTCGACCGAGTAGGGAAGCCGCCCGCGCCAGACGGCTTCGGGAATCTCAGGCAGCTGGGCCATGGCCGAACCTCCGGACGAGAGGATCGCCGCGACGACCAGGCCCCAAGGGCGGGTCCGGCGCGACAACCACGTGAACATGATGCGATGCCATCGGGGCCCGTGGCTCAGAACGGCGTGGCCCCGCCGACCTGGGTGGCGTGGTCGCGCGCACGCAGCGCCAGCTTGCAGGTCGGGCAGAAGTTGATCTTCAGGATGAACGAATGCCACATCGTGCAGTCCTGCGGGCCGTGCTTGCAATGGTTGCCCACGCCCGGGCTGTTGTACCAGACGCTGCTGGCGCCGGCCGCGGTGTCGGGCAGGGTCTTCGGGGCCAGGCCGAGGTAGTGCCCGGACTCGTGGTAGGTGGTGCGCATCGTCGCTTCGGCCTCCTTGCCCGGGTAGCCCGCCTCGCGCCAGCGCATGCCGATCAATGTCGGCGCGCCCCAGGACAGGCCCGAGGGGTAGTCGTGCTCGATCAGCACGACCTTGACCTCGACGTTGGCCAAGGGCACGCCGGTCAGGTTGGCCTGCGCACTGAGGTCGACCGACAGCTTGTGCCTGACGCCATCGTTGACGAGCGTGATCTTGTCGCCCGGGATCGCCACCGGCGGCTGCCCCGTGCGGTTGCAGGTCGCCGACTTGAGCCAGTTGGCGCGGGCGCTGAGGTCGAAGCAGCGCCCGCCATTGACGCCCAGGTTGAGCGACAGCGAGGGCACCCCCGCCAGCGCCACATCGACGTCGGTGGTGGCGGTCTTGCCGATGGCATTGACCAGCGCGAACTGCAGCACCCTCGTTTCCTCGGCGCCGAGCTTTCCGGTCACCCAGGCGCGTGCCGTGTCGTAGGGCACCATGTCCTGGTAGTCGGCCACGACCACGCTGCCCTTGCGCTCGAGCTCGATGAACTCGCTCTTGTACTTGTCCTTCAGGTCGGTCTCGGACAGCCGGTTGGAGTAGTCGGCGCCGTCGTGGCGCTTCATGAAGACGATCTTGTACTGGAAGTACTTCCAGACCTCGATGGGCTTGGCCGCCAGCACCGGCAGCCGCTTGCCCAGCACATCGTGGCCGGTCACGTACTTGGCCAGGTGCGGGTCCTGCTCGATGTAGGCCGCGGGCGTGAACCTGTCGCCGCCGAAGCCCGACAGCACCAGGGTGGTGACTTCCGCCTTGCCGTCGGCCGCCGTGACGGCACCGAAGTGCAGCAGCGACTTGCGGTCCTTGCGGTCCTTGACGCGCAGCGCATCCTTGAGCTTTTCCTGCTTCCAGTCCGCCGGCAGGCCCGCCGGCGCCGCGTTGGCCGCATCGGGGGCCAGCATCACGTGCACCGGAACACCCGGGATCGGCTTGCCCAGGCTGACCCTGACCTTGACATCGCGAGCCCCCGACTTGGGCCCCAGCGTGCGGCCGGCCTCGCCGGCTTCGGTGTTGATGTAATAGCGGCCCTGTGCCGCATCCCAGACCTTGGGCTGGCCGCTGGTGACGGTGGCGACGAGTTCGACCGACTGCACCTTGACCACGGTGAAGCGGCTGAAGTCGCCGTTGTTCTTGGGCAGGTGGGCCAGACCGCCGGCGGGGCGGTCCAGACCGAGCATCAGCAAGCCGTCGCGCAGCGCGGCGGACTCGGCGCTGCCCTCGACCCAGAATTCCTGGTCGAGCGCCTTCAGGTCCTTGACCTTGAACTTCTGCGGCAGGGACTTGGCGCTGCCCTCGACCGCAGCGTCGTACAAGCCGAGCCCGTTGGTGCCGGCCAGCACGATGTCGTAGTCGTCGGTGCCGGCCGGCCACTGCCCGGCATCGAGCTTCTTGACCAGCAGGCGCGCGCGGGCATGGCTGCCTGCCGACTGCACATGCAGGAAGCGCCCGTCCTTGACCTTCTGCTCGTCGGACATGGCCTTCTGCGCCGGCAGCGCGAGATCCTTCAGCCGCGTGTGGAAGGCGGCGGGTTCGTCGTCACCGCGGGCGATCTCGAGGGCATCCAGGGCCCCCTTGTCATAGCGGTGCACGACAGCCTTCAGCTCCACCACCCCCATCTCCTCGGTCGCCGGCGGGTCGACGGTGACGCGCCCGTCGCCCGACGGGTCCAGGGTCAGCTTGGCGGTGAACTTGCCGGCCGTCTTGGCGCGCAGGTAGAGCTTGACCGGGCCGGCAAACAGCTCGGCCGCCTTGATCTTGCCGGCCAGCGGCGTGGTGCACCCGGCGTCGGTGAAGACATCGACCTTGCCCGGGCTGGCCTCGAAGGTGCCGCCTTCGCCCTTGTAGGGCGGCTTGCCGGTCGACTGCCTGGCCGACACCTGGATGTAGGTGACGTTGTCGGTGACGAGCTTGGTCTCGGCACTTCCCTGGTGCGCCGACAAGCCGCGGTCGAGCAGCACCACCTTGTATTCGACTTCGATCCTGGGCGTGACGACGTTGACCAGCCACTTGAACTCGAGCCGGGCCTTGCCGGTGCCGCCGGCGGGTACGGGGGGCACAGAGGACACGGTCCTGGCGTTGGCGTCGAACCGGTCCGGCGGCACCTTCGCCGTGACGCTGTAGGTTCCGGGCGTGATGCCGCTGAAGGTGTGGGTGCCGGAGGTGGTCACCTGCTTGAGCGACTCCGGACCGGAGGCGGTGATCTCGACCTGTTCGGTGATCAGCTTGCCCTGGTCGTCGTAGACCTCGACCAGCAGGTTGCCCTTCTGCTCGTTGGGCGAAGGCGGGGAAGGGGGCGTCGGCGCCGGGGGTCTTGGCGCGGGCGGGGTCGGCACCGGTGGCGAGGGCGGAGGGGTCGGCGCCGGCCCGCCGCCGCCACCGCCCGACGCCCGGTGCGAGTAGTCGACCAGGACCCGCACCCGGCCGGAAACGACCAGCTGCGCCAGCTGCTCGACCGCATCCGGGTCGTCCAGCCTGAACGGCCCGGGGGACACCCCGTAGCGCAGCACGGCCTCGTGCACCACCTGCAGCGCGGCGCCCTGGGTGCGCCAGCCGCGCAGCCACTGCAGAACCACGACCCTTTCCGGGCGCGGGAACAGTGCAGCCCCTTCGGCCGCTTCGTTCCAGCCGCAGAACGTGTACCGGGCGTACAGCGTGTCGATGGTCAGCATCGGGAGTTCCTGGCGACAGACGCCTGCCGCAAGCCAGGGGAGACCCTGCAGCACGGTCGATGGCCGATGCTATCGTCCCGCCGGGGTCGCGCAGGCGGCAATCTTCACCTGGGCTGGCGTGCATATGACCGAGACTTCGAACACCGAGCGGCGCGGCGTGGTGCTGGTGACCGGGGCCGGGCGCGGCATAGGCGCTGCCTGCGCGCGACTGGCCGCGCGGCGCGGCTGGGACGTGGTCGTCAACTATGCGCGCGATGCCGCCGCCGCCGACCGGGTCGCCGCCGACGTGAAGGCCGCCGGTGCACGGGTGCTGCAGGTGCAAGCCGACGTGGCCGACGAAGCGCAGGTGCTGGCGATGTACGCGCGCATCGACCGCGAGTGGGGTCGGCTCGATGCGCTGGTCAACAACGCCGGCGTGGTCGACGTGGCGGCTCGCGTCGACGCGATGGACATGGCGCGCCTGCGCCGCATGTTCGACGTCAACGTGCTGGGCAGCATGGTCTGCGCGCGCGAGGCGGTGCGGCGCATGAGCCGCCGGCATGGCGGCAGCGGCGGCGTGATCGTCAACCTGTCGTCGGCGGCGGCGCGGCTGGGATCACCCGGCCAGTACGTGGATTACGCCGCCGCCAAGGGCGCGATCGATGCCTTCACGCTCGGCCTGGCCCGCGAGGTGGCCGGCGAAGGCATACGTGTCAACGCCGTGCGGCCGGGCATCATCGAGACCGACATCCATGCCTCCGGGGGCCAGCCCGACCGCGCACGCCAGATGGCGCCGCAGGTCCCGATGCAGCGCGCCGGCAGTGCCGGCGAGGTGGCCGAAGCGGTGCTTTGGCTGATGTCGCCCGCCTCGAGCTACACCACCGGCAGCGTGCTCGACGTGACGGGCGGTCGCTAGGCAGCCCGGGGCGCGGCAGCGCCGACCGGCCCGCCGCAGGCGCGGCGTCGCCGGGCTGTCGATGCCGTGCGCCGTGCGCTCTGCACGCTCTGCGGCGGCTTGCACCCCGGCGGGGTCAACACGCCGCCGGGGCGGCCGAGAACGGGGCGAAGACCTCGACGCCATGCCCCACGCCATGCCCGCCCGTCCTGCACCGACCCCGCCTGCGCCGCGAGCCCAGACGCGACACGAGGAGCGGGCCAATGCGCTCAGCCACGGCCTGGGGCTGCTGCTGGCGACCGCGTCGCTGCCGGTCGTGATCGAGATCGCCACCCGGGGCCGCGGCAACGTGCTGGGGGCGGCAGTGTTCTGCGCGACGATGACGCTGGTCTTCTTCGCCTCCACCGTCTATCACGCCTTGCCGCAGGGTCGCGCCAAGGACTGGTTCAACCGCCTGGACCACGCGGCGATCTTCGTCTTCATCGCCGGCAGCTTCACGCCCTTCGCGCTGGACAACCTGCAGGGGCTGCCGGGCCAGGCCGGGTTCGCCGCCATCTGGCTGCTCGCCCTCGCCGGTGTCGGCCTGAAGGCCATGGGCCGCCTGCGGCACCCGCTTCGCTCGACGGCGCTGTACGTCGTGCTGGGCTGGCTGGCCGGGGTGGCGGTGCTGCCTGTGCTGCAGCGCATGGCGCCGGCGGGCCAGTGGCTGCTGGCCGGCGGCGGCCTGGCCTACACGGTAGGCGCGGTCTTCTTCCTGCTGGACCAGCGCCTGCGCTACGGTCACTTCGTCTGGCACCTGTTCGTGCTCGGTGGCTGCGGCTGCCACTTCGCCGCGGCGCTGCTGCACAGCGCCGGCACGGGCGCCTGAGCGCCGGCACGCCGCCCGCAAGCGCAGGCCGCCGCTCAGCGGCGCTCGAAGACCAGCGGCGCAAGCGCCTGGGGCGACTCCCGGACACGCCGCGCCACAGCTTCGGCCTGCTCGCGCGTCGCCCAGGGGCCGGCCTGCACACGCACGGTCCCGCCCTCGTCGACCAGTGCCAGCACGCTGGCCAGCCAGGGCCATTCGCGCGCCAGGCGATCACGCAGGCTGCGCGCGGCGTCGACCTGCCGGAACGCCGCCAGCTGCAACCAGAAGCCACCCTCGCGCGGCGCGGCGGCGGCCGCAGGCGGGGCATCCGGCGGCGGGGCGTCACCCCGCCCTGCCTCGCCGCGACGGATCAGCCAGTCCTGCAGGGGGTCGAGGTCGCCGGCGGCCGGCCCGCGGTCGGCCAGCGCCCCCGGCGAGGACCACGCACCGGCGAGGATCTCGGCATGGGTGATGCGGCGCAGCGACACCGGCGCCACGCCGCCCAGCACACCCAGGCGGCGCGCCGCGGCCCAGCTCAAGTCGACGATGCGCTCGTCGTGAAACGGCCCGCGGTCATTGATGCGGACGACCAGCTCGCGCCCATTGGCCGGGTTGCGCACCAGGGCGTAGCTGGGGATGGGCAGCGTCCGGTGGGCCGCCGTGAAGGCGAACATGTCGTAGACCTCGCCACTGGCCGTCGGCCGGCCATGGAACTTGCGGCCATACCACGAGGCGAGCCCGGACTCGGGCCAGGCCCGGTCGCCGACGAGCGGCGTGTACCAGCGACCGGCCACTTCGTAGGGCTTGTTGGGACCGCCTGCGCGCACGGTCTCGACCCGTGGCACCGGCTCCACGGCAGTGTCCGCACCGGCGGGCATCTGCACCGGGGGACCGTCGACGCCCGGACCCCGGGGCGGTGTCGAGCAGGCGGCCAGCAGGACCAGCAACGCCGCGGGCAGCGCGCGGCCGACCCGCACCCCCCCTGCCGTGCCGCCTTGTCGGGCGGCCCGGGGTCCCTGGCGCAGCCGGGCCGACGGGCGAGGGGTCACCACCATGCCGCAAGCATAGCCAGGCGCTCCCGCGCGCGATGCCCACCGGCCGGCCGGGCCTCGGTTAAAACCGCGCCATGCCCGACATCACCTTCATCCACCCCGATGGCCACGAGCAAGGCTTCGAGGCGCCCGCGGGCGTCAGCCTCATGCAGGCCGCCACCGGCCATGGCGTCGACGCCATCCTGGCCGAATGCGGCGGCACCGCCACCTGCGGCACCTGTCATGTCTACGTCGAACCGGCGTGGCTGAGCCGGCTGCCGGCCGCCGAGCCGCATGAAGTCGAGATGCTGGACTTCGTCGCTGCGCCTCGCCAGCCGGGCAGCCGCCTGGCCTGCCAGATCCGGCTCACGCCCGAGCTGCAGGGCCTGGTCGTGCGCCTGCCTGAGCACCAGGTGTAGGCGACGGTGCTGGCTGCGGCCGCGCTGCTTCGCTCAGGGCCGGCCGGGCCGTTGCAGCCAGACCAGCCACCCGGCCACGGGGTGGCGCTGCTCTTCGCGCAGCGTGGCCGGCACCACTTCCTGCACCACCAGGCCATGGCGCACCGCCTGCGCCCGCAGCGCGGCCGCGGAGTGTGAATAGCGCAGGCTGGCCTGCAGCCGGTACGGCTCCACGTGGTCCCCGGCCTCCAGCGAGAACAGCAGGTCGCCCCCCGGGTGCAGGACCCGTGACGCCGCGGCCAGCACCGGGTCGAGGTCTCCGACATAGATGAAGACATCGGCCGCCAGCAGCAGCTCGTACTGCGCCGGGGTCTGAACCAGGTGCTCGACGAGCTCGGCCTGCAGCAGCTCGGCATAACGGCCGCGTGCCGCCGCCCGCGCCAGCATGGCGCTCGACAGGTCGAGCCCGACCAGCCGCTGCACTCGACCGGCGAAGGCCTCGCCGCACAGCCCGGTGCCGCAACCCAGGTCGAGCGCGCTGCGCCATCGCCGCCCCGGCCCCGGCAGCGCCGCAAGGGCCTGCGGCACGCGATAGCCCAGCCCCTGGACCAGGTGCTCGTCGAAGCCTTCGGCATAGGCGCCGAACAGGCGCTGGACAAAGCCGCGTGGTGCGGCCGGCGGCGGCAGCGGCCCCGGGCGCGACCCGGCCAGGCAGTAGGCGTAGAAGGCGGCATCGGCCCCGGCCGCGATCGCCTGCTCGAACGAGGCCGCGGCGCCCTGGACGTCGCCCAGGTCCTTGAGCGCGCCGCCCCGCTGGCCCCAGGCGTCACCGAGCTGCGGGTCGAGTGCCAGACAGCGGTCATAGGAGGCCACGGCGGCCTTCAAGCGCCCCAGCAGCTGCAGCGTCTGGGCATGGTGCAGCCAGGCCAGGGGCCATTGCGGCGCCAGGGCCACCAGCCGGTCGAGCACGGCGATCGCCTCCTGCGGGCGCTGCAGGTGGTTCAGGGCCAGCCCGCGCTGGGCCAGCGCCTGCACATCGTCCGGCGCCACCGCCAGCGCCTGCCCGGCGGCGTCCAGCGCCTCGGCATCACGCTGCAGCGCGATCAGGGTGGCGGCCAGGTTGGCCAGAGTCGACACCCGGCCGGGCAGAAGGGCCAGCGACGCACGAAAGCAGCCTTCGGCCTGGGCGAAGCGACGCCCCTCGAAGTGCGCATTGCCCTCGACGAACAGCGCCTTCGCGGCGTCGAAGTCCGCACTCAATCCGGCCCCTCGCCGGCGATGACGATCCAGCTCTCGTCGTTGTCGAGCAGGTGCACGTAGCCGGCGTCCGCCAGCTGCTGGCGTGTCCACACGGAACGGTGGTTCTCGTACGGGTTGGCCGGCACCTGCTGGGCATGGAAGGCCTTGGGGGTGCTGACCAAGGCGGCACGGCCGGCGATGCGCCGGCAATGGGCCAGCGCCGCCAGCCCCTGTCCGGGCTCGAAGTGCTCGAGCACGTCGATCGCGATCACCAGGTCGTAGGCGCGGTCGGCGATGGCCGGCAGCAGCGCGAGCGCGTCGCCGACCTGCACCTTGTTGTAGGCGTAGTCGTGGACCGGCGTCAGGTAGCCGGCGAAGCCCTCGATGCCGTCGATGACGACGCGCCAGTCCCGCCGGTCGCGCTGGCGGCCCTGGGTGCCGTTGACCTCGAACAGGTTCAGGAACTCCAGCGCATTGCGCAGCAACAGGCCGTACTGGCCCATGCCGGCGCCGACATCGAGCACCGACTGCGGTTGCAGCCGCTCGACAAAACCGACGATGGGGCTGATCTGGCTGCTCTGGCTGAAGGGCATGGGTCTTCGCGCCCACCCCCACGGGGGGCGGGCCTGCGGTAGGGCGATGGCCTGCATTGTCGCCATGCAAGCCCCGCGCGGTCCTGGCCCGCCTCGCGCGCAGCGCCCCGCTGCGCTTGCCGCGGCGCCCTCAGCAGGCGCCAACCCCCTGCACGATGCGCTCGAGCAGCGCCTGGCCAGCGGCCACCACCGCAGCGGCCAGAGGATCCCGGGCCATCGCCGCGCAGGGCCCTTCGCCGAAGCAAAGGCCGTCGGAGGCGAGCAGGCTCAGGCGCAGGTGGTGATGCGGCGGCGCCAGCCTGGGCTGGGTCCACACGCCGATGTGGGGCAGGGCCCGTTCGGCCGCCGCCATCAGTCGGCCGACGGCCGGCTGCAGCAACGGCAGGCGTCCCTCGAACAGGTGCATGCGGCCGCTGCCGTGGATGAAGCGCACCGTGCAGTCGGCGTAGGCCGCCAACACGTCCAGGCCGTGTCCGCCGGGCACTTCCAGCACACAGCCCAGCAGCTGGCCCGGCAGCACCGGCAAGCCATGGTGACGCAACCAGGCCCAGGCCAGCAGGCGCACGCGGGCGTCTTCGGCCTCGTCCTCGGCCAGCGCCCGGACGACCCGGGGCGACGTGGTCGCGCTGAACAGCAGCTTCTGCCAGGGTGCGGGCGACTGCGCAGCCTGTGGCGCCCAGCGTGAGAGTTCGTCGCAGAACAGGGCCTGGTACAGGCTGGCGGCCGCGTCCCCCCGCTGGGGGTGGCCGGCGCCCCGGCGCAGGGCGTGGTCGACCAGGCCGGTCGTCGGCCCTGGCGGAGGGAGGGGGTCGTGCATCGCTGGCTCCGGGGGGAAGTCGAGTCCCGGCATGGTCGGCGGCCGCGGTTTCACCCGCGAGTCGCCCGCGTTCGCGGCGTGTTTCGTTGGTCGCGGCCGGCTGCAGGGCAGGCCGCGGCCACGGCCGCTACGGCGCCTCCGGGGGGCGCTGGCCGCGGGGCCACAGCGCCCACAGCCGCAGCGGCTGGCGGGTGCGTCCGGCGAGCACCTCGGCCTCGGGCTGCCAGCCCCAGAAGAAGTCGGCACGCACAGCGCCCACGATCGCCGAGCCGCTGTCCTGGGCCATCACGAGGCGCCTGGAAGGGCGCGAGGACAGGGGCTCGGTCGAGTCCAGCCAGAGCAGGCTGCCGTAGGGGATGCTCTGCGGGTCGACGGCCACCGACCGGCCCGGGGTCAGCGCGACGCCCTGGGACCCGCGCGGCCCGACCGCCGGGTCGGGCAGCGGCTCCTCGCGGAAGAAGACCACACGCGGGTTGGCCCACAGCAGCTCCTGCACGCGGCGCGGGTGGCGCTGCGCCCAGGCCTTGATGGCCGGCCAGGACACGCTGTCGGCCGCCAGCTCCCCGCGCTCGACCAGCCAGCGCCCCAGCGACCGGAAGGCATGCCCGTTGTGGCCCGCGTAGGCCAGGCGCACCAGGCTGAGCCGGCCGTCGGGCTCGGCCACATGCAGGCGACCCGAGCCCTGGACCTGCAGCAGCACGGCGTCCAGCGGGTCCTCGATCCAGGCGATCTCGTGCCCGCGCAGGCTGGCGCGGGCGGCCGCATCGGTGTCGAGCTGCTGACGGGTGAAGAACGGGCTCCTGGCCGCCAGCGCCGGCGGCGGTGCATGAAGCGGCACCTTGTAGGCGCCGCGCGGGCGCCGGCTGGCCATCAGCGTGGGCTCGAAGTAGCCGGTGAGCAGCCCCTGAGCCTGCCCGTCGGCGGCCTCGACACGCCAGGCTTGCAGATGCTGCTCGACCCAGCCGCGGACGTCACCTCCGGCCGGTGGTGCCAGCAGGGCGCGCGCGCAGACCTCGGCCCAGCCGGGCGCCGGCCTGGCGCAGCTGGCCAGCAGCGCAGGCCAGACGTCGAAGGCGCGCTCCTCGGGCCAGCCCGGCAGCTCGGACCAGCGGGCAGCGACCCAGTTCGACGCCGGGCGGCGCACCTCGGGGTCGGTGGCCGGCGCCGGCACCGTGGCGCCATGCAGCGGCCTGGCGCCCGGGGCTGCGGCGGGTCCGGGCGCGGCCGGCGTGGTCTCCGCGGCAGTGCGGCGATCCTCCACCGGCGCCACCGGAGCGCCCGGCCCGACGCGCGCAGGCCGTGCCAGGGGTTCGCCGGCGTCGCCCAGCCCTGGCGAGGTCACCGCCGCGCAGCTCGCCAGGCCGACTACCATCGCCGTCAGGAAAAGTCTCGGGACGGTGGTCGACATGGTGTGGCTGGTGCTGGAGGCGTTGCTGGCGGGGGCGCTGCTGGTGGCCATCGTGTGGTGGACCATGTTCGCCGGCCGCGACAAGGGGGAGCCGCCGCGAAAGGACCCTCCCGGGGCCTGAGGGCCGCGCCGCACCCAGGCAGACCCGGCAGGCGACCGGCGCAGCCTGCGCGCCGCGCTACTGCAGCAATCCGGGATAGACGAGCTGGAACTCCGGCACCTCGGCCTCGAAGGGGCGTGCGTCCTGCGTCATGCAGAAGAAGACGCCGCGCATCGAGCCGTGGGGCGTCGCGATGCGCGCCCAGCTCGTGTACTCGAACTGCTCGCCGGGCTCCAGCAGGGGCTGGTGACCGACCACCGCCAGGCCCCGGACCTCTTCGCAATGGCCGCCGGCGTCGGTGATCAGCCATTGCCGGGCCACCAGCTGCGCCGGGATGTCGCCGCTGTTGCGGATGGTCACCGTGTAGGCGAAGGCAAAAGGCCCGCTGGGCGGGGTGGACTGCTCGGCGACGTATTTCACGGCCACCGAGCACTGGAATTCGGGGCGGGCCATGGACCCATTATCGGGCGCGCCGGCAAGCGATAAATTCCGTCCCCGGCCCTGGCGGCCGCAGGATGCTGCCCATGAACGACATCGACAGCGCCGCACACCGCGGCAGCGAGCGCGATCTGGACAAGATCGACCGCCGCATCCTGCGCGTGCTGCAGGCCGACGGCAGGATCAGCAACCTCAAGCTGGCGGAGACCGTGCACCTGTCGCCGACCGCGGTGCTCGAACGCGTCAAGCGGCTGACGCGCGAGGGCTACATCCTCGGCTACGAGGCGCGGCTCAACCCGCTCAAGCTCGGCGCCGGACTGCTGGTGTTCGTCGAGATCCTGCTCGACCGCACCGTGCACGACGTGATGGACACCTTCAAGGCGGCAGTGCAGGTTCGCCCGGAAATCCTCGAGGCCCACCTGGTCGCCGGCGGGTTCGACTACCTGCTCAAGACCCGGGTGGCCGACATGGCCGCGTACCGCGAGTTCATCGGCAGCGTCATCTGGACGCTGCCCGGCGTGCGCGAGACACGCACCTACGCGGTCATGGAGGAGGTCAAGAACAGCTCGCTGCTGCCGGTGTGACCGTCGGCGCGCCCCGTCCGTCAGCGGGTGCCGAAGATCGCCGTGCCGACGCGCACCAGCGTCGCGCCTTCGGCGACCGCCGCCTCGAGGTCGGCGCTCATGCCCATCGACAAGGTGTCCAGCGCCAGCCCGCGGGCCCGCAGTTCGTCGAGAAGCTCGCGCAGCGCGCGATGGGGCTCGCGCTGGCGCGTGGCATCGGGGTCGGGCTCGGGAATGGCCATGAGCCCGCGCAGCCGCACGCGCGCCGGCGGCAGGGCCGCCACCGCCGCAGCCAGCGCGGCGACTTCGCCCGGCGCCAGACCGCTCTTGCTCGCCTCGCCGCTGATGTTGACCTGCAGGCACAGCTGCAGCGGCGGCAGGCCGAGCGGGCGCTGGGCAGCCAGCCGCTCGGCGATCCTGAGGCGGTCGATGGAGTGCACCCAGTCGAAGCGCTCGGCGACGACACGGGTCTTGTTGCTCTGCAGGGGCCCGATCAGGTGCCACTCGACCGGCGGGCGCAGGTCGGCCAGCGCATCGATCTTCTCCAGCGCCTCCTGCACGTAGTTCTCGCCGAAGGCCCGCTGGCCGGCGGCATGGGCGGCCCGCACGGCTTCGGCGCCGAAGGTCTTGGACACGGCGAGCAGCGTGACCGCTTGCCGATCGCGGCCGGCCGCCGCGCAGGCGCGGTCGATGCGCTGCCTGACGTGTTGCAGGTTGCCGGAGATGCTGACCATAATCCCCCGATACCCTTCGCGCCGCCACCGGCGGCTAGCCCATGGACATTACCCAGCTGCTGGCCTTCTCGGTCAAGAACAAGGCTTCCGACCTGCACTTGTCCGCCGGCCTGCCGCCGATGATCCGTGTGCACGGCGACGTGCGCCGCATCAACGTCGACGCCCTCGAGCACAAGCAGGTGCACGACATGGTGTACGACATCATGAACGATGCGCAGCGCAAGCAGTACGAGGACACGCTCGAGTGTGACTTCAGTTTCGAGATCCAGGGCCTGGCGCGCTTTCGCGTCAACGCCTTCAACCAGAACCGCGGCTCGGGAGCGGTCTTCCGAACCATTCCGAGCAAGATCCTGACGCTCGAGCAGCTCAACGCCCCGAAGGTGTTCGCAGAGCTGTCGCTCAAGCCGCGCGGCCTGGTGCTGGTCACCGGGCCCACGGGCTCGGGCAAGAGCACCACGCTGGCAGCCATGGTCAACCACCTCAACGAGAACGAGTACGGCCATGTGCTGACGGTGGAGGACCCGATCGAGTTCGTGCACGAGAGCAAGAAGTGCCTGATCAACCAGCGCGAGGTCGGGCCGCACACGCTGTCGTTCGCCAATGCCCTGCGCTCGGCGCTGCGCGAGGACCCGGACGCCATCCTGGTCGGCGAGATGCGCGACCTCGAGACCATCCGGCTGGCGCTGACGGCGGCCGAGACCGGCCACCTGGTGTTCGGCACGCTGCACACCTCCAGCGCCGCCAAGACCATAGACCGCGTGGTCGACGTGTTCCCGGCGGCCGAGAAGGAGATGGTGCGTGCGATGCTGTCGGAGTCGCTGATCGCAGTCATCTCGCAGACGCTGTGCAAGCTCAAGGATGGCAGCAACCGTGTCGCGGCGCACGAGATCATGATCGCCACCTCGGCGATCAAGAACCTGATCCGCGAGAACAAGATCGCGCAGATGTACTCGTCGATCCAGACCGGCCAGAGCCTGGGCATGCAGACGCTGGACCAGAACCTGGCCGACCTGGTGCGGCGCAACGTGATCTCGCCCGCGGAAGCCCGCGGCAAGGCCAAGATCCCAGAAAACTTCCCGGGCTGATCCATGGAACGCGACCAGGCATCGAAGTTCGTCAACGACCTGCTGCGGCTGATGGTCAGCCGCAACGGCTCCGACCTGTTCCTGACGGCCGACTTCCCGCCGGCCATCAAGGTCGACGGCAAGGTGACCAAGGTGTCGCCGCAGCCCTTGACCGGCCAGCACACGATGCAGCTGGCCCGCTCGGTGATGAACGACAAGCAGGCGGCTGATTTCGAGCGCACCAAGGAGTGCAACTTCGCGATCTCGCCGCAGGGCATAGGCCGCTTCCGCGTCAACGCCTTCGTGCAGCAGGGCCACGTGGGCCTGGTGATGCGCACCATCCCGCAGACGCTGCCCACGGTCGACGTCCTGGGCCTGCCCAGGATCCTGAAGGACATCTCGATGACCAAGCGCGGGCTGGTCATCTTCGTCGGCGCCACCGGCTCGGGCAAGAGCACGTCGCTGGCCGCGATCGTCGACCACCGCAACGAGAATTCGCACGGACACATCATCACCATCGAGGACCCGGTGGAGTTCGTGCACCCGCACAAGAACTGCATCGTGACGCAGCGCGAAGTCGGCATCGACACCGACGGCTGGGAGGCCGCACTGAAGAACACGCTGCGCCAGGCGCCTGACGTCATCCTGATGGGCGAGATCCGCGACCGCGAGACCATGGACCATGCGGTCGCCTTCGCCGAGACCGGCCACCTGTGCCTGGCCACGCTGCACGCCAACAGCGCCAACCAGGCGCTGGACCGCATCATCAACTTCTTCCCGGAAGAGCGACGCGCCCAGCTGCTGATGGACCTGTCGCTCAACCTGAAGGCCCTGGTGTCGCAGCGACTGATGCCGCGCCAGGAAGGGCGCGGGCGCGTGGCGGCGGTGGAGATCCTGCTCAACACGCCGCTGGTCTCCGACATGATCTTCAAGGGTGAAGTCGGCGAGATCAAGGAACTCATGAAGCGCTCGCGCGAGCTGGGCATGCAGACCTTCGACCAGGCGCTGTTCGACCTCTACGAGTCCAATGCCATCACCTACGAAGATGCGCTGCGAAATGCCGACTCGGTCAACGACCTGCGCCTGCAGATCAAGCTCAAGAGCCAGCGTGCACGCAACCAGGACCTGGCCGCCGGCACGGAGCACCTGACCATCGACGGGCCTCGTCGCAGGAAGCGGCGGCCATTGGCGCCGCGGCGCCGCGCCTCCGACCAGCAGCGCCCCGGTTGAGCTTTGCCGGCAGCATCGCGCTCGTGGCAACATGGCGCCATGAACACCGCTGACGAAACAAGGACCTCGCCCCGCCGCGTGGCCTTCCTGGGCCTGGGCGTGATGGGATACCCGATGGCCGGCCACCTGGCACGTGCCGGTCATCAGGTGGCGGTCTACAACCGCACGCCGTCCAAGGCCGGTGCCTGGGTCGCCGGACATGGCGGCCGGGCCGCGTCGACGCCGTGCGAAGCGGCGCAGGGAGCCGAGTTCGTGTTCGCCTGTGTCGGCAACGACGACGACCTGCGGGCCGTCGTGCTGGGCGCGCAGGGTGCCCTGGCCGGCATGTCGGCGGGTGCCGTGTTCGTCGACCACACCACGGCCTCCGCGGCCGTGGCGCGCGAGCTGTACGCGGCCGCCACCGGATCGGGGCTGCAGTTCGTCGATGCGCCGGTCTCGGGCGGTCAGGCCGGTGCCGTCAACGGCACCTTGACCGTGATGTGCGGGGGTGACGAGGCAGCCTTTTCGGCGATGAAGCCGGTGGCCGGGTGTTACGCACGCGCGGTGACCCGTATCGGGCCTTGCGGGGCCGGCCAGCTGGCCAAGATGGTCAACCAGATCGCGATCGCCGGCCTGGTGCAGGGCCTGGCCGAGGCGGTGGCCTTCGGGCAGCGGGCGGGGCTGGACATGCCCCTGGTGCTCGACGTGATCGGCAAGGGCGCAGCGCAGAGCTGGCAGATGGACAACCGCGGCAAGACCATGGTCGAGGACCGCTTCGACTTCGGCTTTGCGGTCGACTGGATGCGCAAGGACCTCGGCCTGGTGCTCGACGAGGCCCGCCGCAATGGGGCACAGGTGCCGGTGACGGCGCTGGTCGACCAGTTCTACGCCGAGGTGCAGGCCCTGGGCGGCGCGCGCTGGGACACCTCCAGCCTGATCCGCCGGCTCAAGAAGTAGGCCGCGCGGCGGTCGGCCTGCGCCGCTGCGGGCCGATCAGCGCGGCGATGCCTTGGGTTGCAGGTTCGACAGCTCCGACTCGGAGATCAGCTCGAACACGCGTACCACCTTTTGCACGCCCGGAATGGCCCTGGCAATCTCGGCAGCGCGCTGCGCTTCGCGCTCCGTGACGCGACCCAGAAGGTGCACGACGGAGCGCTCGGTGACGACCTTGAAGGCCTGCGCCTGCAGGTCGCGGGCATCGACGAAGGAGGCCTTGACCCGGGCCGACAGGATGGCGTCGCTGGACCTTGCCGAAAGCGAACTGGCCGGCGCCACCACCAGCTCGTTGACGACCGAGCGCACGTTCTCGATGCGCGACACCGTCTGCTCCAGCAACTGCCGGTCGGTGTCGTTCGGCACCTCGCCGGTCAGCAGCACCAGGCGGTTGTAGCTGGTGATGTTGACATGTGCCAGGCTGGCCACCTCGCGCACCCGCGCAGCGCCCTTGAGCTCGATGGCCTGATCCTCGAGCTGGGCGCCCGAGGTCCGGCGATCGATGGCCACCAGGCTGCCCCCCACCACGGCCGTGCCCACCACCAGCGGCGCGCAGGCCCCCAGCAGCAAGCTGGCCCACAACGCCGCACTCCTGGCGAGGACCGGGATCCGCCTTCCCCGACCTGTCCCGGGATTCCGCTGCATGGTCATTCCTGTTCTCCCATCAATTGAACGTCGACCGCGTCGCAAAGGGCATGCAGCACGAGCAACTGCACCTCGAGCACGCGCATCACACGTTCGTGCGGCACCGCGATCAGCACGTCAGATTCGGACAGCGTCTCGCTGAGCGCCCCGGCATCGCGCCCGGCCAGCAGGATGACCGACATGTCCTTGTCATGCGCCGCGCCGATCAGGGTCATCTCCGCCTCGGTGGCCCGTGCCAGCGGGTCGACGATCAGCAGCACGCCCCCGGGCTGGCCGAGCGCCTGAATGGCCCTGGGGTCGGCCTCGATCGCCAGCGCCGCCAGCGGCGGGCGCTGGCGTTCGAGCTGGCCGAGCAGTACATGTGCCGCGTGGCGGGCGAGGGACTGCCCACCCTCCTGCCCGCAGACCAGCAGGCTCGCGCCCGATGTGAAAGCCCCGATGACCGACTCGGCCGCTTGCGCCACCGGCCTGGCCAGCGCCTCCGCCGCCTGGTACTGCAGGTCGGCACTTTCGAAGAATTGCCGCTGGATGCGCTGCTCGAGCATGGGCGGGCATGATATTCGACGCCCGCCGGCAAGTCGGTGAGCGTCGGTGAACGCCCGCTCGGCGCCATGCGGGCGCCAGCCGTCGGAAATTACACCGCGAAACGCGCATGTCGGTCCCCCTCGTGGCACGATTTGCCGATGATGGGACGACAGCGACCCGACCCCTGGGCGCACACGACCTTGCCCGGTGAACTGCCGTCGCTGCAGCCTCCGCCGGCGTCCGACGACCTCGAGCGTTTCGTCCATGCCCAGGACCGTGTCTGGGACCAGGTGATCGACGAGCTGCGCGCCGGGAGCAAGCGCAGCCACTGGATGTGGTTCGTGTTTCCCCAGCTGCGCGGTCTGGGTCGCAGCGACCTGGCGCGGCGCTACGGCATTGCCTCGCTCGCCGAGGCGCAGGCCTACATGGCCCACCCCCTGCTGGGCCCGCGCCTGCGGGAGTGCTCTGCGCTGCTCGAGCTGCAGCATGGCCGCAGTGCACTCGCGATCTTCGGCGGCATCGACGAGATGAAGCTGCGCTCCTGCCTGACGCTCTTCGAGCGGGCCGCACCCGGTGAGCCGGCGTTCGGGCGCCTGCTGGTGCAGTACTTCCGCGGCCAGCGCGATGCGTCGACGCTCTGGATGCTCGACGGCCCGAGCCGTGGCGGCCCTCCGAGAGGATGAGGTTCAAGCTTCGAAGGCGCCCTGCAACCACTCCACACGGCCCCCGTCGATGGCCACGACGTCGAACCTGCAAGGCGGGGGCACCGGCCAGCGCAGCAGGAAGTGCCGGGCGGCATACACCAGGCGTTCCCGCTTGCCCGCGCCCACGCTGGCTGCCGCCCCACCGAAGCGCAGACCCTGTCGCGCCCGCACTTCGACGAAGACCAGCGTACCGTCGGAGTCGCGCATGACCAGGTCGATCTCGCCGCCGCGCGCCGACGGACCTCGCGCCACTCGATAATTGCTCGCTTCGAGTCGCAGTCCCCGTCTTTCGAGGTAGTCGCGCGCCTGGCGTTCGGCCGCCTGCCCGGCCGCCAGGGGGCGGGGCCGCGGCGGGGATTCGGGAGCGTTCTTGGCCATCGACACCTCTTTGCTGCAGCTCGCCGCCGGCCAGGCCTGCGCCGGGCAGCACCATCCACCGGGTGCCCTGTACATGGTGGCGACGCCGATCGGCAACCTGGCCGACATCACGCTGCGCGCCTTGCATGTGCTGGGCCTGGTCGACAGCGTGGCCTGCGAGGATACGCGCGTCACCTCGCGACTGCTGCACCACTACGGGCTCGCCAAACCCCTGCTGGCGCTGCATGCGCACAACGAGCGGCAAGCCACATCGGAGGTGTTGGCGCGTCTGGCGCAGGGGCAGCGCGTCGCCTTTGCCAGCGACGCCGGCACGCCGGCGATTTCCGACCCCGGGGCGGGTTTGGCCGCGGCGGCGATTGCCGCCGGCTTTCGTGTGCTGCCACTGCCCGGCGCAAGCAGCGCCGTGGTCGCGCTCAGCGCGGCCGGTGTCCAGGCCGACGGAGGATTTCGCTTCGTCGGTTTCCTGCCCGCGCGCGGGCGGGAGCGGCAACTCGCGCTGTCAGGCACCGCGGCAGAGGCCGGGACACAGGTGCTTTTCGAAGCGCCGCACCGCATCGGCTCGCTCTTGAAAGAACTGGCCTGCATGGTGCCCGACCGGCGGGTCACGCTTTGCCGCGAGCTGACCAAGCAGTTCGAGAACGTCGCCGCGATGCCGGCTGGCGAACTGCCCGGCTGGCTGGCCGCCGACGACAGCCGCAGCCGCGGCGAATTCGTCGTCGTGCTGCACGCGGCCGACACGCCCGCGGCGGACCCCGGTGCGATCGATCCGCAGGCCCTGCGAACCCTGGAACTGCTGCTGGCCGAGTTGCCGCTGCGCCAGGCGGTCGGCCTGGCGGCGGCCATCACCGGCGCGCCACGCAACGGCCTCTACGAGGAGGCCTTGCGCCGCAGGGGCTGATCAGGGCTTGGCGCCGCTGGCCGCACCCTGGCGGTCGTGCTTCTGGCGGCGGATGTTGCGATTGGCCTTGTTCTCCATGTGGTGCAGACCGGCGCGTTCCTTCTTGGTGACCGTGCCATCGGCCTTGGCCATGTCCTCGGCCTTGTCGATGCGGCCCTGCTGGGCGTTGAGCCGCTTCTGCTCGCGGGCGGTCAGGCTGCCCGACGCGGCACCCTGCTGGATTCGCGCCTCTTGTCGTTCCTGACGCTTGTCGACCTTGGGGGTGGAGGCGGCCTGCGCGAAAGCGCCGGCGGCAAGGACCGACAGCAAGGCGGCAACGCTGACCTGGCGGAATGTGGACATGTCTGACTCTCCTCGTTTGGATGCGCGCCGCACAGGACCCGGCGGCTTCGCGGGACGGGCGGACTCCCAGCCCATGTGGCTGCAACGCGCAAGCCCGCGACAGCGCCCACCGTCGGCGTGTGAAGTCAAGGTAAAGGTCCGGCCGGACAGGTTCCGGGGAGCCCAGGGAGCGAACGCGCCTGGCAATCCTACAATCGCCGCCCCGAGTCCACGTGCGGCCCCTGCCATGATCACTCGCGAACCCACGATCGAACGGCTGGCCACGGCGCAGGCCCTGCTGCTGGAGCCCTACGGGCTCGACGAGGCGGCACTGCAAAAGGCGCTGTCGACGATCCGCGAGCACCGCGTCGACGACGCCGACCTGTACTTCCAGACCACGCGCCACGAGGCCTGGAGCCTGGAGGAAGGCATCGTCAAGAGCGGCAGCTTCAGCATCGACCAGGGCGTCGGCGTGCGGGCGCTGGTGGGCGAGAAGACCGCCTTCGCGTATTCCGACGACCTCTCTCTGGACGCCCTGCTCGACGCGGCGCGCAACGTGCGCAGCATTGCGGCTTGCGGCCAGCAGGGCCGGGTCCGTGTGGCGCGTGCGCCCCGCACGGCGCCAAGCCGTCGCCTGTATGGTGGCGACGACCCCATCGCGTCGCTGGACAGCACGCAGAAGGTCGCGCTGCTGGAGAAGGCCGAGCGGCTGGCGCGCAGCAAGGACCCGCGCATCGTGCAGGTCATGGCCGGCATCGCGGCCGAGCACGACGTGGTGCTGGTTGCCCGCGCCGACGGCACGCGGGCCGCCGATGTGCGCCCGCTGGTGCGGCTGAGCATCACCGTGATTGCCGAGATGGGTGGGCGCCGCGAGGTCGGCACCGGCGGTGGCGGGGGTCGCTGGGGCCTCGAGCGCTTCACCGACGAGCTGGTCGCCCGCTATGTCCAGCAGGCAGTGGATGCGGCACTCACCAACCTCGACAGCCGCCCTGCCCCCGCCGGCGTGATGACGGTGGTGCTGGGCCCGGGCTGGCCCGGCGTGCTGCTGCACGAGGCCGTCGGCCACGGGCTGGAGGGCGACTTCAACCGCAAGGGCTCCAGCGTCTTCAGCGGCCGCATCGGCCAGCGGGTGGCGGCCAGGGGCGTCACGGTGCTGGACGACGGAACCTTGCCCGAGTGCCGCGGCTCGCTCAACGTCGACGACGAGGGCCAGGCCAGCCAACGCAATGTGCTGATCGAGGACGGCATCCTGCGCGGCTACCTGCAGGACAGCCAGAACGCGCGCCTGATGGGCGTCAAGCCGACCGGCAACGGGCGCCGTGAGAGCTATGCCCATCTGCCGATGCCGCGCATGACCAACACCTACATGCTGGCGGGCGAGCGCACGCGCGAGGAGATCGTGGCCAGCATCAGGCGCGGCCTGTACGCGACCAATTTCGGCGGCGGCCAGGTCGACATCACCAGCGGCAAGTTCGTGTTTTCCGCCAGCCAGGCCTACTGGGTCGAGAACGGCCGAATCCAGTACCCGGTCAAGGGCGCGACCCTGATCGGCAACGGCCCGCAGGCCCTGACCCGCGTGACCATGATAGGCAACGACCTCGAGCTCGACACCGGGGTCGGGGTCTGCGGCAAGGAGGGGCAGAGCGTGCCCGTCGGCGTCGGCCAGCCGACACTGCGCATCGAGCGGCTGACGGTCGGCGGTACGGCTTGAGCGGCAGGGCCATGGCCGCCTTGCCCGTCACGCTGGCCGACATCCGGGCGGCCGCCGGGCGGCTGGCCGGCCAGGTGCTCGACACCCCCTGCGTGGAGTCGCGCACGCTGGGCCGCATCCTCGGTGCGCGCGTCTTCCTCAAGTTCGAGAACCTGCAGTTCACCGCCTCGTTCAAGGAGCGCGGGGCGCTGAACAAGCTGCGCGCGCTGGTCGAGTCCGGCCAGCCGTTGAAGGGCGTGATCGCCGCCTCCGCCGGCAACCATGCCCAGGGTGTGGCCCACCACGCCCAGCGGCTGGGCCTGCGCGCAGTCATCGTGATGCCGGTGCACACGCCCACCGTGAAGGTCGAGCGCACGCGCGGCTTCGAGGCCGAGGTCGTGCTGCATGGCGAGACCTTCGACGACGCCCGCGCGCATGCGATGGCACTGGCCGCGCGCGACGGGCTCAGCTTCATCCACCCCTTCGACGACCCTCTGGTCTGCGCCGGGCAGGGCACCATCGGGCTGGAGATCCTGCGCGCGCAGCCCGAGCTGGACACGCTGGTGGTTGCCGTCGGTGGCGGCGGCCTGCTGGGCGGCATTGCCGTGGCGGCACGGGCGCTGGCCCCGGCCATCGAGATCATCGGCGTGCAGACCTGCCGCTTCCCCGCGATGGTCAATGCCCTGAAGGGCACGCAGCATGCGCAGGGCAGCTACACCATAGCCGAGGGCATTGCCGTCGGTCAGCCCGGGGCCATGACGCGCGAGTTGCTGGGCGCGCTGGTCGACGACATGGTGCTGGTCGACGAGGGGGACATCGAGCAGGCCATCGTGATGCTGCTCGAGATCGAGAAGACCCTGGTCGAAGGTGCCGGTGCCGCCGGCCTGGCGGCGCTGCTGAAGGATCCGGCCCGCTTCGCCGGGCGCCGGGTCGGCCTGGTGCTGTGCGGGGGCAACATCGACCCGCTGCTGCTGGCCGCCATCCTCGAACGAGGCATGGTGCGCGCAGGGCGGCTGGCGCGAATCCGCATCGATGCCCGGGACACGCCGGGCGTGCTGGCCCGCATCACGGCGCTGGTGGCCGAAGCCGGCGCAAACATCGACGAAGTCCACCACCAACGGGCCTTCTCGTCGCTGTCGGCGCAGAACGTCGAGGTCGAGCTCGTGCTGCAGACACGCAACCTTGCCCATGTCGACGAGGTGCGGGCTCGCCTGCAGGCGGCAGGCTTCCAGGCGCGCAGCTACTGAACGGCGCCCGCGGCGCGTGCCGCCCAGGTCCCGACCTCTTCGTACAGCGACACGATGCTGTCGCTGCCTCGAGGGTGGACGCGGTTCGACAGGAACACGTAGAAGCTCTCGCTGGCCGGGTCCAGCCACAGGGCACAGCCGGTGAAGCCGGTGTGCCCGAAGCTTCGGCCCGCCGGGTAGACCGTGCCGCGCGGGCGCGAATACGGCGAGTCGATGTCCCAGCCGAGCCCGCGGGCAGGCAACCCCGCAGGCGCGGCATTGCGGGTCATTGCGGCGATCGCGGCTTCGCTCAGGACCCGCTGCCCGTCCAGGCGGCCACCGCCCAGCATGGCACGCGCAAGACGGGCCAGATCGGCCGCCGTCGAGAACAGCCCGGCATGGCCGGCCACGCCGCCCATGCGTCGGGCCACGGGGTCATGGACCACGCCACGCAGCATTCGCCCGGCCTCGAAGGTGGTCGGCACCAGCCGGGACGCCGCGTGCCGGGGCTTGAAGCCGCTGTCGTGCATGCCCAGCGGCTCGAAGATTCGCGCCGCAGCCAGGCGATCCAGGGACTGCCCCCCGGCCACTGACTCGATCAGGCGCCCGAGCAGGATGTAGTTGACGTCGGAGTAACGGAACAAGCGGCCAGGCGGATCGGTGGGTGTGGCGGCCAGCGCAAGTGCCAGCGCCGCCTCGTCGCCCTGCCAGGGAGGATCCAGCGGCAGGATGGCGGGCAGGCCTGAGCTGTGCGTCAGCAGGTGCCGGACCTGCACGGCCTGCGCGTGGTCCCGCCCCTCGCCGAAGCGCTCCAGGTGCAAACGCACCGGGTCATCCAGCCGCAGGCGACCCTGCTCGAGCAGTTGCGCGGCCAGCAAGCCGGTGACCACCGGCTTGGTCAGCGAAGCGACGTCGAACACCGCATCCATCGCCAACGGCTCCGGTTCCGGCTCCCAGGCCCGCAGGCCGAACACGGCTTGATGCGGCCGCCGCCCGAGGCGCTCGACCCACAGCGTGGCGCCGGGCAGCCGGCGCGCCGCGATGGCTGCGTCCAGTCCCTGGTGCAGGCGCGCGAGCGCCACGGTGTCGAGTTGGCTGTCGGGCATGGATCGGGCCCCCGAGGTGATGGGCAGAAGCAGTCCACAACCCAGCGTCTGGCGGCGGTTCATCGTGACGAGCATGGCGAGGGCGGGTCGCGCCGGCCCACCACCGCGGGCAGCGCGCTGTCGGCCTGGCGTCAGGATGGCCATGCTACATTCCGCGCCATGCGGATCCGTGCGCCGTTCTTTACGAGCTTTTGGTTCTCGCCCCCGACCGGCGGCTGGAGAGGCGAACGCGCGTAGACGCAGCGAACCGCACAACAGAGCAACCGCCGGCAACCCCGGCGGTTTTTCTTTTTCCATGGCCCTCGAGGAACACAGTCATGAGCCCCAAGCCCCAGGCCGGCAGCACGCTGCAGAGCGATGGCCGCTTCTCCTTGAGCGAGAAGACCAGCGAGACCGATGACCAGCGCATCCGCGACATCACGCCGCTGCCACCGCCGGAACACCTGATCCGCTTCTTCCCGATCGCCGACACACCGGTCGAGACCCTGGTCGGCCAGACCCGCCAGGCGGTGCGCCAGATCATGACCGGCGACGACGACAGGCTGCTGGTCATCGTCGGTCCCTGCTCGATCCACGACCCTGCGGCCGCCCTCGAGTACGCGCGCCGGTTGAAGGCCGAACGCGACCGCCACGCGGCGGAGCTCGAGATCGTGATGCGCGTGTACTTCGAGAAGCCACGCACCACGGTCGGCTGGAAGGGCCTGATCAACGACCCCTACCTCGACGAGAGCTACCGCATCCACGAAGGGTTGCGCATCGCGCGCCAGCTGCTGGTCGACATTAGCCGGCTCGGGGTCCCGGCGGCCAGCGAGTTCCTCGACGTGATCAGCCCGCAGTACATCGGCGACCTGATCGCCTGGGGCGCCATCGGCGCGCGCACGACGGAGAGCCAGGTTCACCGCGAGCTCGCGTCCGGGCTTTCGGCGCCGGTCGGCTTCAAGAATGGCACCGATGGCAACCTCAAGATCGCCTGTGACGCGATCCAGTCAGCCGCGCGACCGCACCACTTCCTGTCGGTGCACAAGAACGGCCAGGTGGCCATCGTCGAGACCAAGGGCAACAAGGACTGCCACGTGATCCTGCGCGGCGGCAGGGCACCCAACTACGATGCCGCCAGTGTCGCCGCGGCTTGCGCCGAGCTGCAGGCGGCCAAGCTGCCCTGCCGCCTGATGATCGACGCCAGCCACGCCAACAGCAGCAAGCAGCACCTGCGGCAGGTCGACGTGATGCGTGACGTGGCCTCGCAGCTGGCCGCCGGGAACCGCTGCCTGTTCGGCGTCATGGTCGAGAGCCACCTGCATGCCGGAGCGCAGAAGTTCACCCCCGGCAAGGATGACCCGGCTCGCCTGGAGTACGGCAAGAGCATCACCGACGCCTGCATCGGTTGGGACGACAGTGTCGAGGTGCTCCACATCCTGTCCGCCGCCGTCAAGGCTCGCCGGCGCCACGTCGGCTGAGCCTCGCGCCGTGGCCGCCCGGCAGGACGGCCACATGGACGCAGATCAAGGCCGGGTTCCGCTGCTTCGGGCAAAGTTTCCTTCGAATCAGGAGAACGACGATGCGAAAGGAAGTGATCGTCCGCTTCGGTGCGGGACGCGAGGTTGAGCTCACGGCCCATGCCGACATGCCCGCCGACGAAGCCAGGCGCTGGCTCGACGAGCAGTTCGTGGCCCATGAGTGCGAGCCGTTGCGTGCCAGTGGCAAGGTGCTGACGGCCGACAAGGTCCTGGCCCTGGCCGACGGCGTCGGGCCCGAGCGCTTCGCCACCGATGCCGTCTTTGGCGAGGCCTTCGCCCGCGCCGTGCTGGGTGCCCTGGCGCAGCCCGTGGTCAGGATCGATGTCGAATCGCGAGCACTTGTCTACTGACCGCCGCCGGGCAGGCGCTCAGCCGGTGCTGCGGGCCAGGCGTTCGCTGCGCCAGTAGACATCGTCGCCACCCTGGCCATCGAGGTTGGCACGGTTGAGCACGCGTGCCAGCACGAACAGCAGGTCCGAGAGGCGGTTCAGGTACTGGCGGGGCGCGTCGTGGACCCGGTCGACCGCGGCAAGCGCCACCAGGGCCCTCTCGGCGCGCCGCGCCACCGTCCGGCTGACATGGGCCAGCGCCGCGCTGCGCGTGCCGGCCGGCAGGATGAACTCGGCCAGTCGGGGCAAAGAGGCGTTGAAGTGCGCCAGCGCCTCGTCCAGACGCACGACGGCATCGGCCTTCAGCAGTTCGTAGCCCGGGATCGAGAGCTCCCCACCCAGGTTGAAGAGCTCGTGCTGTATCACCACCAGCAGCTCGCGCACCTCGTCGGGCAAGGGCTCGGCCAGGATCACGCCCAGGCTCGAGTTCAGCTCGTCGACGTGGCCCATGGCGTCGACGCGCAAGTGGTCCTTGGGCACCCGAGAGCCGTCGCCCAGGCCGGTGGTGCCGTCGTCCCCGGTGCGGGTCGCGATCTGGGTCAGTCGGTTGGACATGGGCTGCTGCGGGAGTTCAGTCCGCTATTGGACCACCCCGCCCACACCTGCAGGTTGCCGGGGTCTACCGGGTGACGCTCACCCCGAAAATGCCGATGTTGCGGTTGCCCTTGGTGGTGACGGCACCATAGGCCGTCATGCCCAGACCCGTCAGGGGCTGTTGATCAGCTCGGACGCGTTCGCACTGCCGGCGCGATGGCGCAGCCCGGCGGGTCGACGGCGGGCACGCAGGCCGCAGGTCAGCATGGCCAGGGCCCCTCAGGTTCGAATCGAGACGTGCCAGGTCGGGGGGCTCCCACTAAGATGCATGCCCTTGCGCAACATCAGGCCCTGCCATGAACGCACCCCTGCCCCACGAGATCGTGCGCAACCTGCGCCCTGTGCCGGCGCAGATGCTCGACGCCCTGAGGCAGCGCTTCGGCGAGCGCTGCTCGACGGCGCAGGCGGTGCGCGAACAGCATGGGCGCGACGAATCCCCCTACCCGGTGACGCCGCCCGAGGTGGTGGTGTTCTGCGAGAGCACCGAGGACGTGGCCGACGTGGTGCGCCTGGCCGACCGGCATGAGGTGCCGGTGATCCCGTTCGGCGTCGGCAGCTCGCTCGAGGGTCACCTGCTGGCGGTGCAGGGCGGGGTAAGCCTGGACCTCAACCGCATGAACCGCGTCGTGCGGGTGCATCCCGAGGACCTGACGGCGACCGTTCAGGCCGGCGTCACCCGCGAGCAGCTCAACCGCGAGATCCGCGACAGCGGGCTGTTCTTTCCCATCGACCCCGGCGCCAACGCGACCATCGGCGGCATGGCCGCCACGCGCGCCAGCGGCACCAACGCCGTGCGCTACGGCACGATGCGCGAGAACGTGCTGGCGCTGACCGTGGTCACCGCCAGCGGAGAGATCATCCGCACCGGCACTCGCGCGCGCAAGAGCTCTGCCGGCTACGACCTGACGCGCTTGTTCGTCGGCAGCGAAGGCACCCTGGGCGTGATGACCGAGATCACCGTCAAGCTCTACCCGCAGCCGGAGGCGGTGAGCGCCGCCATCTGCCAGTTCCCGAGCATCGACGCCGCCGTGCGCACGACCATCCAGGTCATCCAGATGGGCGTGCCGATCGCGCGCTGCGAGCTGCTGGACACCAACGCCGTGCGAGCAGTCAACCAGCACTCCAGGCTTGGCCTGCAGGAGACGCCGATGCTGCTGATGGAATTCCACGGCAGCTCGTCGTCGGTGCAGGAGCAGGCGGCCACGGTGCAGGACATCGCGCGCGAGTTCGGCGGCACCGATTTCGAGTGGGCCACCACCCCGGAGGATCGTTCACGCTTGTGGGCGGCGCGACACAAGGCCTACTTTGCCGCCTTGCAGACCCGGCCGGGCTGCCGCTGCCAGGCAGGCGATGCCTGCGTGCCGATCTCGCGGCTGGCCGAGTGCATCAACGAGTCCGTCGCCGACTGCGAAGCCGCCGGCATTCCTTACTGGGTGGTGGGTCATGTCGGGGACGGCAACTTCCACCTGAGCTACCTGCTCGACCCCGCGGACCCTCGTGAAGCCACCCTCGTCGAGGAGCTCAACGTCAGGATGGTGCGCCGCGCACAGCGGCTCGAGGGCACCTGCACCGGCGAGCACGGCATCGGCCTGCACAAGATGGGCTACCTGGTCGAGGAAACAGGCGAGGGCGCGGTGGCGCTGATGAAGACCATCAAGCGCGCACTCGACCCCAGGAACATCATGAACCCGGGCAAGGTGCTGGTGATCTGAGCGCCCCTGGCGGGTCAAGGCGCCGAGTCCGGCGCGGGCACCGACCAGCGCCGGCTCACTTCGCCCCTGGCGTCGACGCTCTCCAGCTGCACGCCGAAGCCCCACAGCCGGGCCACGTGCTTCATGACCTCCTGGGCGCTGTCATGCAGCGGCCGGGCGTTGTGCTGGAAGTGGCGCAGGGTCAGGCTGCGGTCGCCGCGCAGGTTGACGTTCCAGACCTGGATGTCGGGCTCTCGCGAACCGAGGTCGTATTGCCGCGACAGCGACTCCCGCAGGCGCCGGTACCCGGCCTCGTCGTGGATGGCCGCCACCTCGAGCTCCTTCTCGGCCTCGTCGTCGCGGATCGCGAACAGGCGCAGCTCGCGCATCAGGCGCGGGCTCAGGTACTGGCCGATGAAGCTCTCGTCCTTGAAGTTGCGCATGGCATGGTCAAGCGTCGGCAGCCAGGGCGCGCCGGCGATGTCGGGGAACCACTCGCGGTCTTCGTCGCTGGGGGCCTCGCAGACACGCTTGATGTCGGTGTACATCGCAAAGCCCAGCGCGTAGGGGTTGAGCCCGCTGTAGGCCTTGTGACCCACCGGGGGTTGGTAGATCACGTTGGTGTGCGACTTCAGCCACTCGATCATCACGCCGTCGGTCAGATAGCCGTCGTCGTACATGGTGTTGAGCAGCTTGTGGTGCCAGAAGGTGGCCCAGCCCTCGTTCATCACCTGCGTCTGCCGCTGCGGGTAGAAGTACTGGCTGACCTTGCGCACGATGCGGACGACCTCGCGCTGCCAGGGCTCGAGCAGCGGCGCGTTCTTCTCGATGAAGTAGAGCAGGTTCTCCTGCGGCTCCTCGGGGAAGCGCCGGGTCTCGCGTTCCTCGGCCCCCTTGTCGGCCTTGCGCGGCAGGGTGCGCCAGAGGTCGTTGACCTGCTGCTGCGCATGGGCTTCCCGCTCCTTGCGCGCCGCCAGCTCCTGCGCGAGCGACTTTCGCGTCGGCCGGCGATAGCGGTCGACGCCGTGGTGGGCCAGCGCATGGCAGCTGTCGAGAAAGGCTTCGACCGCGTCCAGACCATGGCGCTCCTCGCAGTCGGCGATGTAGTTCTTCGCGTAGACCAGGTAGTCGATGATCGACCCCGCATCGGTCCACATGCGGAACAGGTAGTTGCCCTTGAAGAAGCTGTTGTGACCGTAGGCCGCATGCGCGATCACCAGCGCCTGCATCGCCATCGTGTTCTCCTCCATCAGGTAGCTGATGCAGGGGTTGGAGTTGATGACGATCTCGTAGGCCAGCCCCATGTGGCCGCGCTTGTAGTTCTTCTCGGTGGCGATGAACTCCTTGCCATAGCTCCAGTGGCGGTAGTTCACCGGCATGCCCACGCTGGCGTAGGCGTCCATCATCTGCTCGGCGGTGATGATCTCGAGCTGGTTGGGGTAGGTGTCCAGGCCGAAGCGCGCGGCCGTCGAGCGGATCACGCGGTGGTAGTCCTCGATCAGCTCGAAGGACCAGTCGCTGGGGCCGGGCAGCGGCTCGCCCGGCCGGTCGGCCAGCGCGATCGGCTCGGTCAGCAAGGCCCTCACGGAGGACATCCTCATGCGGCCTGCGCTCCTTCCTTCCTGAACAGGTCCCTGAACACCGGATAGATCTGCTCCGGGGCGGTCGCCTTGCGCATCGCGAAGTGGCGGTTCGACTCGAGCAGCTGGGTGTACTCGTCCCACAGGTTCTGCTCTTCCTCGGCCACCTGCACATAGGCGTAGTAGCGGGTCAACGGCAGGATCTTCTCGGCCAGAAGCTCACGGCAGCGGCCGCTGTCATGGTGCCAGTTGTCGCCGTCGCTGGCCTGCGCGCCATAGATGTTCCACTCGCTCGGCGAATAACGCGCGCGGATGATCTCCTCCATCAGCACCAGCGCGCTCGACACCACGGTGCCCCCGGTCTCCCGGGCGTGGAAGAAGTCCTGCTCGCTGACTTCCGCCGCCTGGGTGTGGTGGCGGATGAAGACGAGATCGATCTTCTCGTAGTGCCGCGTCAGGAACAGGTAGAGCAGGATGAAGAAGCGCTTGGACAACTCCTTGCGACCTTCGTCCATGGACCCGGAGACGTCCATCAGGCAGAACATCACCGCCTTGCTGGTCGGCACCGGCACGCGCACGCGGCTGCGGTAGCGCAGGTCTATCGGATCCAGGTAGGGGATGCGCCCCAGCCGCTGGCGCAGCGCGCCGACGCGCGCTTCGATGCGCGCGATCTCGGCCGGCAGGCCCGGGTCCCCTTCGATCGGCCGCCGGCGCAGCGCGTCCAGTTGTGCCTCGAGTTCGTGCAGCTCGCGCCGGGTCGAGGCGCCGAGCGCGATGCGGCGACCGATCGCCCCGCGCAGGCTGCGCACGACATGCAGGTTGTTCGGCGTGCCGTCGCTGGAGAAGCCCGCCCGCCGGCTCTTCCACTCCGGCACCTCGGCCAGCTGCGTGCGCACCAGGTGCGGCAGCGCCAGGTCCTCGAAGAAGACCTGCATGAACTCCTCCTTGCTGAGGCTGAAGACGAAGTCGTCCTCGCCCTCGCCGGAGTCGCTGGCCTGACCCTTGCCGCTGCCGCCGCCCTGCCCGCCCTTGGGACGCTGGATGCGGTCGCCCCGGATGTAGTCCTGGTTGCCCGGGTGGACCACCTCGCGCACCCCGCCCTGGCCATGGCCGAACACCGGCTCGCCGATGTCGCGCCTGGGGATGCGGATGTCCTCGCCGCGCTCGATGTCGCGAATCCCCCTGCCGTCGATCGCCCGCTTGACGGCGTCACGCACCTGCGCCTTGTAGCGGCGCAGGAAGCGCTCGCGATTGCCGACGGACTTGTTCTTGCCCGCCAGCCGCCTGTCGATGATCGATTGCAGCGCCATGGCAGGCGGTCACGAGCTCTTGCGCACGCGAAGGTACCACTCGCACAGCAGCCGCACCTGCTTGGAGGTGTAGCCCTTGGCAACCATGCGGGTCACGAAGTCCTCGTGCTTCTTGGCCTCGTCGGCGCTGGCCTTGGCATTGAAGCTGATGACCGGCAGCAGCTCCTCGGTGTTCGAGAACATCTTCTTCTCGATCACCGTGCGCAGCTTCTCGTAGCTCGTCCACACCGGATTCTTGCCCTGGTTGTTGGCGCGGGCGCGCAGCACGAAGTTGACGATCTCGTTGCGGAAGTCCTTCGGGTTGGCGATGCCCGCGGGCTTCTCGATCTTCTCGAGCTCGCCATTGAGCGCTGCGCGGTCGAAGACCTCTCCCGTGTCGGTGTCCCGGTACTCGTGGTCCTGGATCCAGTAGTCGGCGTAGGTCACGTAGCGGTCGAAGATGTTCTGCCCGTACTCGGAGTAGCTCTCCAGGTAGGCGGTCTGGATCTCCTTGCCGATGAACTCCGCGTAGCGGGGAGCCAGCTGCTCCTTGATGAAGCCGACGTACTTGTCCTCGACCTCCTTGGGGAACTGCTCGCGCTCGATCTGCTGCTCCAGCACGTACATCAGGTGCACCGGGTTGGCCGCCACCTCGCTGCTGTCGAAGTTGAAGACCTTGGAGATGATCTTGTAGGCGAAGCGCGTGCTGACGCCGCTCATGCCTTCGTCGACGCCGGCGTAGTCGCGGTACTCCTGGTAGCTCTTGGCGCGCGGGTCGGTGTCCTTGAGGTTGTCACCGTCGTAGACCAGCATCTTGCTGAACAGCGAGCTGTTCTCGGGCTCCTTGAGCCGCGTCAGGATCGCGAACTGGCTCATCATCTTGAGCGTGCCCGGCGCGCAGGTCGCGCTGGCCAGCGAACTGCCGCGCAGCAGCTTGTCGTAGATCTTGATCTCCTCGGACACGCGCAGGCAGTACGGCACCTTGACGATGTAGATGCGGTCCAGGAAGGCTTCGTTGTTCTTGTTGTTGCGGAAGGCCTTCCACTCGCTCTCGTTGCTGTGCGCGAGCACGACGCCGTCGAAGGGGATCGCACCGAAGCCCTCGGTGCCCTTGAAGTTGCCCTCCTGCGTGGCCGTCAGCAGCGGATGCAGCACCTTGATCGGGGCCTTGAACATCTCGACGAACTCCAGCAGCCCCTGGTTGGCCAGGCACAGCCCCCCCGAGTAGCTGTAGGCATCGGGGTCGTCCTGTGCGTAGGTCTCGAGCTTGCGGATGTCGACCTTGCCGACCAGGGAGCTGATGTCCTGGTTGTTCTCGTCGCCCGGCTCGGTCTTGCTGATGCCAACCTGCTTGAGGATGGACGGGTGGCGCTTGACGACCTTGAAGCGCCGGATGTCGCCGCCGTACTCCTCGAGCCGCTTGACCGCCCAGGGGCTGAGGATGCGGTTGAGGTAGCGGCGCGGGATGCCGTACTCCTGCTCGAGGATGGGGCCGTCCTCGACCGCGTCGAACAGGCCCAGCGGCGACTCGTTGACCGGCGAGCCTTCCAGGGCGTAGAAGGGCACCTCCTGCATGAGCTGCTTGAGGCGTTCGGCGATCGAGCTCTTGCCGCCACCCACCGGGCCGAGCAGATAGAGGATCTGCTTCTTCTCCTCGAGGCCCTGGGCCGCATGGCGGAAGTAGGACACGACCTGCTCGATCGCGTCTTCCATGCCATAGAACTCCGCAAACGCGGGGTAGGTCTTGATGACCTTGTTGGCGAAGATGCGCGACAGCCGGGGATCGTTGCGGGTGTCTGTCGTGGTCGGCTCACCAATGGCCCGCAGCATGCGTTCTGCTGCCGTGGCGAAGGCCAGGGGGTTTCGCTTGCACTCGGCGAGGTAGTCCTCGAGCGACAACTTCTCTTCGCGGGTGCGCTCGTAGCGGGCGGCGAAGTTGCTGATCACGTCCATGCGGACCTCCTGCGGCAGGTGAAGCCCGCCACAGGGCCTCACCCTGCAGACCGGGCCTGGGAAGATCTGATGGAGTCCCGGCTGTACAGACCCAGGCGCCATCAGAGCTTTCCGGCCTGCCGCCCCCCAGGGGCAGCCGCCGCGTGAATCCAGCATGCATCAGTCCGCTGGACCCGGCCGCGCGAGAAGTCGCGTCTTCCGGCACCAGTTCCCGCGGAACGGCTCCCATGAACCCCGCCGAACACGCCGCTCCAGGCCGCCCCCAAGGGCCTGTGGCCTTTCCACGCAAACCCACCTGCGGCCCTTCGGACAGCGTCCACGTGCGCCCCGACTCAACGGCCTTCTGGCCCGCCCGGATGACCTCGCCCCGGGGTGCGATGATGCGCCCGTGAACCATCATCTGCTTCTGCTGGCCGTGTGCCAAGCCTTGTTCCTCACGAACAATGTGACCTTCATCTCCATCAACGGCCTGGTCGGCTTGTCGCTGGCGCCTCAAGGCTGGATGGCGACGTTGCCCGTCACCGGCTACGTCGTCGGCGCGGCGTTGTCGGCGATGCCGGTCTCCCGCCTGCAGGCGCGCGTGGGCCGCAAGCGCTCGTTCCAGGTGGGGCTGCTGGTCGCCGCGTTCACCTCGGGCCTCTGTGCCCTGGCGGTGTCCCTGGGCAGCTTCTGGCTGCTTGTGGCCTCCACGCTGATGGCCGGCTTCTACAGCGCCAACGGGGCGCTCTACAGGTTTGCGGGCCCCGAACTGGTGCGTCCGGAGTTCAAGGAGCGCGCCATCTCCCTGGTCCTCGCCGGAGGCATCGTGGGTGCCTTTGTCGGCCCCAACCTGGCCAGCGCCAGCCGGGGCTGGCTGGCGGCCCCGTTTGCCGGTGCGTACCTGGCGCTGGTCGGCGTCGCCTTGCTGTCGCTGGCCGTGCTCTCCTTCGTCCGCTTTCCTGCGCCGCCCGCCGCCGGCACACAGACGACCGGGGGTCGCTCGCTGGCCGAGATCGCCCGTCAGCCGCGTTTCGTCGTCGCCGTGGTCTGCGCCGCCATCGGCTACGGGGTGATGAACCTGCTGATGGCGGCGACGCCGATCGCGATGCAGCAGTGCCGCCACCCGTTCGAGGATGCGGCTCTGGTGCTCGAATGGCATGTGCTGGGCATGTTCCTGCCGAGCTTCTTCACCGGCCACCTGATCCGGCGCGTCGGCGTCATGCCCGTCCTGATCGCCGGGGTGGTGCTGAACCTCGTGTGCGTCGCGGTCGCGCTCTCCGGTGTCGACCTGATGCAGTTCCTGGTCGCGCTGTTCGTGCTGGGCGTCGGCTGGAACTTCCTCTACACCGGCGGCACCACGCTGCTCACGGAGACCTACAGGCCCGAGGAGAAGAACCGTGCCCAGGGCGCCATGGACACCTGCGTCTTCTGGACCATGGCACTGACCTCGTTTGCCTCCGGCGCACTGGTGACGACGCAGGGCTGGACCTGGCTGAACCTGGGCTCCTTGCTGCCGCTGACGCTGGCCGGGTTGACCCTGGTGTGGTTGGGCAGGAGGCCCTCTACAAATACCGCTGGTTAACCCTCGCTATCTTGTTTTCAGATAGCTCGCCGCCGGCACAATGAATTTTACTGCGCCGCGGGACAGCCCTATCGTGCGCGGCCTCAGCCACAGCCCCGAGGAGCGCCCCATGTCCCGCAACCCGCCCTGGACCCTGGCCGGCATTGCTGCCGCCGCCCTGTTCGCCCAAGGGGCCGCCTTCGCCCAGAAGGGCCCGCTGCAGAAGGTCGGCAAGGGCGAAGGCCAGGTCGATATCGTGGCCTGGCCCGGGTACATCGAGCGCGGTGCCACCGACAAGAACTTCGACTGGGTCACCGACTTCGAGAAGAAGACCGGCTGCAAGGTCAACGTCAAGACCGCCGGCACCTCCGACGAAATGGTGGCGCTGATGAACGAGGGCGGATTCGACCTCGTGACCGCATCGGGCGATGCCAGCACGCGCCTGATCCGCGGCAAGAAGGTGCAGCCCATCAACGTGGGCCTGATCCCCGGCTACAAGAACGTCGACCCGCGTCTGCAGAAGGCCCCTTGGCACTTCGAGAACAACACGCACTACGGCGTGCCCTACCAGTGGGGCTGGAACGTGCTCATGTACAACACCAAGGTCTTCGGTGACAAGAAGCCCACCAGCTGGAGCGTGGTGTTCGAGGAGACCACGCTGCCCGACGGCAAGAGCAACAAGGGCCGCATCCAGGCCTTCGACGGCCCGATCTACATCGCCGACGCCGCGCTGTACCTGATGAAGAAGAACCCGGGCCTGGGCATCAAGGACCCGTACGAGCTGAACGAGGCCCAGTACAAGGCCGCGCTGGAGCTGCTGCGCGCGCAGCGCAAGCTGGTGGGCAAGTACTGGCACGACGCTTTCGTGCAGATCGACGACTTCACCAACGAAGGCGTGGTGGCCTCCAGCAGCTGGCAGTTCCAGGCCAACATCCTGGGCAGCAAGAAGGCGCCGGTGGCAACCGTGGTGCCGGTCGAAGGCGCCACCGGCTGGGCCGACAGCACCATGATGCACGCCGACGCCAAGCACCCCCACTGTGCCTACATGTGGCTCGAGCACTCGCTCAACCCCAAGCTGCAGGGCGACCTGGCGGCCTGGTTCGGTTCGGTGCCGGCCGTTCCCGCGGCCTGCAAGGGCAATGCCTTGCTCAAGGACGACGGCTGCGCGCGTCAGGGCTACAACGACTTCGACAAGATCAGCTTCTGGCGCACTCCGGTCACGCAGTGCAAGAGCCAGAACAACGCCTGCGTGCCGTATCACAAGTGGGTCAGCGACTACATCGCGGTGCTGGGCGGTAGGTAAGACGCCCCCGAAGCGGCCCTGGGCCGCCTTTCCCCGGGGAACGCCGCCAGCGGTCCGGCAAGGCCGGCTCCGCGGCGGCGGCTCGCAAGTGCCAAGGCGTCTGCTCACATGACGGCTGCTGTTTCACTCGACGAGGTCTCCTGCGTGTTCGGCAGCGGGCCTGCCTCCGTGCGTGCGGTGGACCGCGTGAGCCTGACGATCGAGGCGGGCGAGTTCTTCACGCTGCTCGGGCCCTCGGGCTCGGGCAAGACGACCTGCCTGCGCATGATCGGCGGCTTCAGCCTGCCCACGGCGGGGCGCATACGCATCGGCGACGTCGACGTGACGCTGCAGCCGCCCTATCTGCGGCCGGTGAACACGGTGTTCCAGGACTACGCGTTGTTCCCGCACATGAGCATCCGTGACAACGTTGCCTACCCGTTGATGGTGCGCGGCCAATCCAGGGCCCGGCGGCTGGCGAAGGCCGACGAGCTGCTTGCCCTGGTGCAACTGCCGGGCGTGGCAGACCGGCGCCCGGCACAGCTGTCCGGCGGGCAGCGTCAGCGAGTCGCGCTGGCGCGCGCGCTGGTCGGCCAGCCGCAGGTGCTGTTGCTCGACGAACCCTTGGGCGCGCTCGACCTGAAGCTGCGCGAGCAGATGCAGAGCGAACTCAAGGGCCTGCAGCGCCGGCTGGGCATCACCTTCCTGTTCATCACCCACGACCAGCACGAGGCGCTGTCGATGAGCGACCGCATCGGCGTGTTCAATGCCGGGCGGCTGGAGCAGGTGGGCACGCCGGCCGAGGTGTACGACCGCCCGGCCACGCGCTTCGTGGCCCAGTTCGTGGGCGCGGCAAACGTGCTGGAGGGCGACAGCGCCCGACGGGTCACCGGTCTTGACGCTGCCATGCTGCGGCCCGAACGGGTGCGACTGGGGTCGCCACTGGGGGCTCGCGCTGCCGGTGGCGTGCGTGAGGTGCAGTACTTCGGCGCCTTCACGCGGCTGAAGGTCGACGTCGGTGGCGCGCTGCTGCAGGCCGACCTGCCGACACAGCCGGGTGCGACCTTGCCCGGCGTCGGCGACGACGTCCACCTGCACTGGGACGACGGCGCGGTGCACGCGCTGGGGGCTTGAATGGGCACCCTGGCATTGCAGGGCCTGCCGCCGCCCACGCTGCGCCGACGCGTGTCGGACCTGCTGGTCGCGCGGCGCGGGCTGCTGCTGCTGGCGCTGCTGTTGCCGCCGCTGCTGTGGTTCGGTGTCATCTACCTGGGCAGCCTGTTGGCGTTGCTGGCCAACGCCTTCTTCCGGCTGGACGACTTCACCGGGCAGGTGGTGCGCGAAGTCGGCCTGTCGAACTTCCTCGCCCTGCTCGAGCCGGCCAACCTGGATGCCGCGCGCCGCTCGGTGGGCATGGCTGTCGCGGTGACGCTGGCCTGCACGCTGCTGGCCTTCCCGGCGGCGCTGATGATGGCCCGCGCCACCGGGGCCATGAAGGCCACGTTCTACATCGCGGTGATGCTGCCTCTGTGGAGCAGCTACCTGGTGCGCCTGTATGCCTGGAAGCTGCTGCTGGCCAAGGAGGGCGCCATCCACTGGGCGGCGCAACAGCTGCACCTGGCATGGCTGGTGGAGGCGCTGCTGGCCACCCCGCTGATCGGCGGACCCAGCTTGAGCTTCTCGACGCTGGGCACCTTTGTCGTCTTCGTCTACATGTGGCTGCCTTTCATGATCCTGCCGCTGGTGGCGGCGATCGAGCGAATTCCGGCCAGCACGCTGGAGGCTTCGGCCGACCTCGGTGCCCCACCCTCCACCACCTTCCGCCGCGTGGTTCTGCCGCTGGCGATGCCGGGCGTGGCCGCCGGGTCGATCTTCACCTTCAGCCTGACGCTGGGCGACTACATCATTCCCCAGGTCATCGGCGACAGCACGCTCTACATCGGCCAGGTCATCTACCGGCAGCAAGGCGTGGCCGGCAACATCCCGTTCGCCGCCGCGTTCTCGCTGGTGCCCATCGTGGCCATCGGCTTGTACCTGTGGTTCGCGAAACGCCAAGGGGCCTTCGATGCGGTGTAGGCCTGCCCCGAAGCGACCTGCGGTCGCCTCCCCCCGGGGGGCGCCGCCGGCGGACCGGCCGAGCCGGATCCGCGGCGGCGGCTTGACGGCGTCGGGGGCCTGAGATGCGTCATGGCGCTGCCGGTCTGCCGGTCAAGCTGGCTGCGTGGGCCGTGCTGCTGTTCCTGCACCTGCCGCTGGCGCTGATCGTGCTTTATGCCTTCAGCGCCGAGGACAAGAGTTACGTGTTCCCGCCGCCGGCCCTGACCACGCAATGGTTCGGCGTCGCCTGGCAGCGCGAAGACGTGTGGGCTGCGATCCGCATCAGCTTCGAGGTCGCGGCCTGGTCGACCGCGATTGCGCTGGTGCTGGGAACGCTGGCCGCCGGCGCGCTCGCCCGGGCGCGCTTCTTCGGGCGCGATGCGATCTCGCTGCTGTTCATCCTGCCCATCGCGCTGCCCGGCGTGATCACCGGCATCGCGCTGCGCAGCGCGTACCACACCCTGGAGATCCCGTTCAGCTTCTGG
>Ga0209573_1001322_pt1 | contig 39588 bp, 38 predicted proteins | sample TNRBio252014_DNA_FD_185870 | JGI IMG/M metagenome (GOLD analysis project Ga0209573, IMG submission 185870) | Wastewater treatment Type I Accumulibacter community from EBPR Bioreactor in Madison, WI, USA - TNR Reactor_6/25/2014_ DNA (SPAdes)... | ecosystem: Engineered > Bioreactor > EBPR >...
GCGAAATCCCGCTGGCGCTCGAAAGCCAGCGCATGTGGGAATCGATGAGCCGCACGCTGGGCGCCGATGTCGGCTTCATCCGCTCGGGCATCGTCTATGTCGCCGATACCGAGGCCGACATGGCCAAGCACGAAGAATGGATGGCCCACGCCCGCAACTACCAGCTTGATTCGCGCCTGCTCCGCCCGTCAGAGATCCCCGATGTCCTGCCCGGCTCGCAGCGCAGGTACGCCGGCGCCCTGTTCACCCCCATGGATGCCCGGGCCGAACCGTTCAAGGCCGTGCCGGCGATGGCCGAGGCGCTGCGCCGGGCCGGCGGGCATGTGCTGACCAATTGCGCCGTGCGCGGGCTGGAAACCGAGGCCGGACGCATCAGCGGCGTGATCACCGAACATGGCCTGATCCGCTGTTCGCAGGCGGTGCTGGCCGGCGGGGTCTGGTCGCGCCTGTTCCTTGGCAACATGGGCATCGACTTCCCGCAGCTGAAGATTCTCGGCAGCGTCCTGCGCACCGGCCCGCTGGAGGGCCTGCCCAGCCATGCGGTGGGCGGCTCGGATTTCGCCTTCCGCAAGCGCACCGATGGCGGCTACACCGTCGCCCATCGTGGCGCCAGCATCGCCGAGGTGACGCCCGACAGCTTCCGCCTGTTCTTCGATTTCCTGCCCGCCCTGATCAAGCAGCACAGCGAAATGCGTGTGCGCGTCGGCAAGCGCTTCATCGAGGAAGCCCGGCTGGCCCGCAGGTGGCGCATGGACGAGGTGACGCCGTTCGAGCAGGTGCGAATTCTCGATCCCGAGCCGAACCAGTCGGTGCTGAAGGAAGGGTTCGACAACCTGAAGAAGGCCTTCCCGGCCTTCGAGGGGGCCACCGTGGCGGCCAGCTGGGGCGGTCTGATCGACGCCACGCCCGACGCCGTTCCGGTGATCGGCGAGGTGCCGCGCCTGCCCGGGTTCTTCATCGCCTCGGGCTTTTCCGGCCACGGTTTCGGCATCGGTCCGGGGGCCGGCCGGCTGGTGGCCGATCTGGTCTCGGGCGGCACTCCCTCGGTCGATCCCAAGCCGTTCCGGCTGGAGCGGTTCCCCCGCCTCGCCCGCACCACCGCGGCGGCCTGACATGAAAAAGGCCGCCCGAAGGCGGCCTTTCCCGGCAAAACCGGCCTGATCAGGCCAGCATCGCCTCTTCCAGCAGATAGGCCGAGAAGAAGTTGGTGCCACCCGGCAGGCTCTTGAAGCCGGTCATGCCCTTGCCCATGCCATAGCCCTGCGAGCGCCAGGCGAGCCCGACGAGCGAGGCGGTCTCGATCGCCTTCTTCTCAAGGTCGGCATAGATCGCCTTGCGCTTGGCAAGGTCGAACTCGGCTCGGCCCTTGATGAAGAAATCGTGGATCTCCGGCGTCGGGATATTGGCAGAGCGCGCCACGCTGGGCGGCAACTGGCCGTCGAGGATCGGCGCCAGCCCGTCGGGATCGTTGTTGTCCGAGGTCGTGCCCTGCACGCAGAACTCGTACTGCCCCTTGTTGCCCAGATCGACGCGCGTCGCCCAGTCCGGCAGGTTCAGCTTCACGTCGATGCCGATTTCGGACAGGTTGGCCTGCACCACCTCGGCGGTGGACTTGTGCATGCCATACTGCGCGGTCGAGAGCAGCGTGCAGGAAAACCCCTTGGCGACGCCGGCTTCCGCCATCAGCTTCTTGGCCCGGTCGGGATCGTACTTCCAGGCCTTCGAACGGCCGGCATCGAAGAACGGGCTGGTCGAGGGGATCGGGATGCCCTCCAGCGGCCGTCCGCGCCCGAAGAAGGCGGCGTCGACGATCTCTTCGCGGCGGATCGCATGTCCCACCGCATGGCGCAGGCGCGGATCCTTGAACGGACCGGAGGCGCCATTGAAGCCGAGCGCCATGAACGGCCCGTCCGCCGCGTCGAGCTTGAGTTTGCTGTCCTTCTCGATCGCCGCCATGTGCTGCCAGGGCACATATTCGATCAGGTCGACGTCACCGGCCTGAAGCGCCGCCACGCGCAGGTTCTCGTCGGCATAGGCGACGATCTTGATGCCCGCCACCTTGGGCAGGCCGGGCTTGTAGTATTTGTCGAAGGCGACCATGTCGAGCGAGACGCCACGCTCCTGGCCCTTGAGAATGAACGGACCGGCACCGACGCCGAGCGGATTGCCCTCGGTCGATCCTTTCGAGATGATCGGCGCATGCGGGCTTGCCAGCCAGATCGGGAACACCGCGTTCGGGGTCTTGGTGACGACGCGCACGGTCAGCGGATCGGGTGTCTCGATCGTCTCGATGCCGGCAAAATCCGCCCGCATGTGGGCCGAGCCCTTGGGGTCGGCGATCTGCTCGAACGACCACTTCACGTCCTCGCTGGTCACCGGCTTGCCGTTCTGGAACGTGGCCGGCCTGAGCTTGAACACCCAGGCCCGCTCCCCGTCCTGCTTCCAGGATTCGGCCAGTTCCGGCCGCACGTTGCCGGTGGCGTCAAACCCGGTGAGCCCGCGGAACAGCAGCAGTTTCACCGTCAGCGCCGCCGTGCCCGAATGGACCCATGGCTGCATCGTCGGCGGATAGCTCGACAGCCCGAAGCGCAGCACCTTGCCCGCCCCCTGGGCCGTGGCGCCCAGTCGGGTGAACGGCAAGACTGCGCCGGCGGCGAGGATGGAACGGCGAGTAAGATACATCTGACGTCCTCCATGAATGGCCCGGAAACGCGCCCGGTAAGGCCTTCGGAATTGGACTATACCAGTTGTTGCAGGGCTGGCAACGCCCCCAGTCCTGCGTAAATTTATTGCACAAATGCCGAATTGCGTTGCACAATGTTTTTATTGCGCTGCAATATTAGAAAATAATATTCTACGGTCTGGCGCCCGCCGGGCCGGGCAATTGCCTTGACAGCCCTGTGTGGCCGCGCTGGTATAGACCAATATCAATCCATATGGAGCCCTCATGAGCGAGATCGTCAAGCTGAAGTCCGGCAGCAAGTTCGAGGACATCATCAGCTATTCGCGCGTTGTCGTCGCCGGCAACATGATCTTTGTCGCCAACACCGCCGGCCGCAACTACAAGACGCGCGAGATCGCGCCGGATGCGCGCGGTCAGGCCGAGCAGGCCTTCCGCAACATCGAGGGAGCGCTCGCCGCCGTCGGCGCCAGCCTCAAGGACGTCGTCGCCATCCGGTCGCATGTGCCCAACCCCGCCGATGTCGAGGCGGTCGGCGCCTTCCTGGGCGAGAAGTTCCGCGGCATCGACCCGGCCGGCACGATGATCTGCACCCCCCTCGCCCATCACGAGATGAAGTGCGAATTCGAGGTGACCGCCTACAGGCGCCGCTACCCGGACATGCCGGAAACCCGCCTCGCCATCCAGCTTGGCTGAGCCATGCTGGAGCCGAAGGGCCGCGTCATCCTGATCTCGGGCGCCAGCCGCGGCATCGGCCGTGCGCTGGCCGGGGCGCTGTATGCCCGGGGCTACAGCCTCAGCCTCGGCGCGCGTGATCCGGCCGGTCTCGCCGCATCGCTCAGCGGCTGGGACCCCGGCCGCCTGCACGTCGGGCGCTTCGAGGCGACGGACTGGGCCAGCCATGCCTGCTGGGTGGCTGCCGCCCAGGCACGCTTCGGACGCATCGACGGGCTGGTCAACAACGCCGGCGCCTCCAGCCTGATGACCCTGCGCGAGCCGGACGAAGCCGAACTCGACCGGATCTGGGCGATCAACTGCAAGGCGCCGCTGAACCTGATCCGGTGCGCCCTGCCGCATCTCGAAGCCTCGGGCAGCGGGCGCATCGTCAACGTCGCCTCGCTCTCGGGCAAGCGCGTGCGCAACGATCACGTCGCCTATGCCATGTCGAAATACGCGCTGATGGCGCTGACCCATGCGGCCCGGCGCGCCGGCTGGGAGAAGGGCGTGCGCGTCACGGCCCTCTGCCCGTCGTTCGTGCGCACCGACATGACCGCCTCCGTCACGGCGGTGGCGCCCGAGGCGATGATCCAGCCGGACGATCTGGCCGAACTGGTGGCAACCGCGCTGGCCCTGCCCAACACGGCGGCGGTTGCCGAACTGCTGGTCAATTGCCGTCTTGAAGATACGATGTAATGATGACTATGGGACGGGCCGCACAACGGCCGCTGAAAGGGGAGACCATGAAACAGGTTTATGGAGCCGCGGCACTGGCCGCGATGCTGGCGGCGACGCCGGCGCTGGCGCAGAAGACGACGCTGATCGTCGGCATGCAGACGCAGGATGCGGGCGTGCTCGATCCGCACATCAACTCCGGCACGCCGGGCAAGGCGCTGCTCAACTGGATGTTCAACGGCCTCGTGCGCATCAAGCCGGGCCAGCTCTCGCCCGATGCGATGGAGCCGGACATCGCCGAGAGCTGGACCTCCTCGCCCGACGGCAAGGAATGGACCTTCAAGCTGCGCCAGGGCGTGCAGTGCCATCATGACAACGGCGAGTTCACCGCCGAGGACGCGGCCTATTCGCTCAAGCGCGCCGCCACCAAGGATTCCTCGGCCTTCTCGTCCGACTACAGCGCCTTCGACAAGATCGAGGCGACCGACAAGTACACCGTCAAGGTCACGCTCAAGCAGGCGATTCCGACCCTGCTCGGCCAGGTGATGAACTATCACGGCGGCAACATGGTCTGCAAAAAGGCCGCCGAGGCGCTGGGCAAGGATGGCTTTGCCAAGAAGCCGGCCGGCACCGGCCCGTTCATGTTCGCCGAATACGTGCCCCAGCAGTACATCAAGCTGGTCGCCAACCCGAAATATTTCCGCGGCGAGCCGAAGCTGAAGGAAATCATCTATCGCTTCATCCCCTCGGATGCGGCGCGTGACCTGGCCTTCCAGGCCGGCGAGATCGACATGATGATCGGCCGTCAGGAGCAGGCCTGGGTCGACCGTCTCAGCGCCACCCCCGGCGTCAAGGTCGTCGCCTTCGGCCCGGCTGAAATGTCGGTTCTGCACCTCAACATGAGCCAGCCGCCGCTCGACAACATCAAGGTGCGTCAGGCCATCGCCCATGCGATTGACCGCAACGGCATCTGGCAGTTCCGCGGCAAGAACATCTCGCGCCCGGCCGTCTCGGTCGTTCCCTCGGGCTATTTCGGCACGCATGAAACCGCGCCGCTGCTGCCCCATGACCTGAACAAGGCCAAGGAACTGCTCAAGGAGGCGGGACATCCCAACGGCATCACCATCAAGGCGATCCACACCACCTTGCCGGGCATGATGAGCTTCATGGAGGCGGCGCAGGCCCAGCTCAAGCGCGCCGGCATCACGCTGGACATCACCCCGGTCGAGCATCCGACCTTCCACCAGCAGATCCGGCAGGATCTGTCGCAGATCGTCCACTTCCAGGCGGCGCGCTTCCCCGTGGCCGATGTCTACCTGACGCAGTTCTTCCACTCGAAGTCCATCGTCAAGACGCCGAGCGCGGTGACCAACTTCTCGCATTGCGACGTCGCCGATGCCGAGATCGAGGCCGCCCGTTCCGAACAGGACAAGGCCAAGCAGGTCGCGCTGTGGAAGACCGCGCAGGAGAAGATCATCGCCAAGATCTGCGCCGTGCCGGTCAACGAGATGCTGATGCTCTGGGCCTACAAGGACAGCCTCGACCTCGGCTACGAGCTGAAGGGCTCGCTCAACCTCGGCCCGCCGATCCTCGAAACCACCCGGTTCACCAAGTGACCGGCCGGCAACTCTGCCCTCTCCCGTTCGCGGGGGAGGGGTCACGCCGCATGAGGGTGTGGGTCTGAGGCATGGCTGCGTTTCTCATCAAGCGGCTGGGCTTTTCGGTCCTCACCCTGTTTGCGGTGCTGACCCTTGTCTTCGTCGTCGTCCGCATCGCGCCGGGCGATCCGGCTCAGGTCATCCTCGGCGATCAGGCCGACGCTGCGGCGATTGCCGCCATGCGCGCCCGCCTCGGCATCGACCGGCCGATGATCGATCAGTATACGTCGTTTCTCTTCGGCGCGGCGCGCGGAGACTGGGGCGTGTCGCTGGTCACCGGTCGTCCGGTGATCCAGGAAATCATTGATGTGCTGCCCTGGACCATCGAACTGACGCTGCTGTCCATGGTGATCGGCGCCGCCATCGGCATCCCCGCCGGCGTCTGGGCCGCCGTGCATCGCAACCGCATGCCCGATTATGTGGCGCGGCTTGCCTCGCTGCTCGGCCTGTCGTTTCCGCCCTTTGTCTCGGCCATCCTGCTGCTGATCGTCTTTTCGCTGATGCTGCGCTGGTTCCCGGTGATCAGCGCCAACCGCTCGACGCCCTGGGCCTGGTTCCAGTCGATCATGCTGCCGGCCCTCAACCTCGGGCTGATCATGGCGGCCTACATCACCCGCGTCACCCGCTCGGCCATGCTGGAGGTGATGCAGGAGGATTATGTCCGCACCGCCCGCGCCAAGGGCGTGCCCTGGCCGGTCATCGTCTGGCGCCATGCCCTGCGCAACGCGCTGATCCCGATCATCACCATCGTCGGGCTCTATCTCGGCATCCTGATCGGCAACTCGGTGCTGACCGAAATCGTCTTCAACCGGCCCGGCCTCGGCAAGCTGATCGTCGGCGCGCTGAGCCAGCGCGATTATCCGATGCTGCAGGGCATGATGGTCATCTACACCTTCATCGTCGTCCTGGTGAACATGCTCACCGACATCGCCTATGCCTTCGTCGATCCGCGGGTGAAACTGTCATGAGCGCTTCGGTTCACGATCTGGGCAGTGAAGCACGGGGCGGCTGGCGCTGGCTGCGCGCCACCATCGCCGCCTTCAACGCCAACAAGACCTCGTGGTTCGGCCTTGCCGTCTTCGTTCTGGTCGGGCTGGCGGCGCTGCTGGCGCCGCTGATTTCCCCGCACGATCCGATCGAGCAGGACGTGCTGATGCGCCTCAAGCCGCCGCAGGACACCTATTTCCTCGGCACCGACTATTTCGGCCGCGACATTCTCTCGCGCCTTCTCTACGGCGCCCGCATCTCGCTGGTCATCGGCATCGCCTCGACGGTGGTGGCGCTGGTCCTCGGCTCGCTCATCGGCATTCTCTCCGGCTGGTATGGCGGCCGCTTCGATGTGGTGATGATGCAGGCGATGGACATGCTGCTGGCCTTCCCCTCGCTCATCCTCGGGCTGATCCTCGTCGCCATGCTCGGGCCGACGATCACCAACATCGTCATCGCCATCGCGCTCACCTCCATTCCCTCCTTCGCCCGCATCGCCCGCGCCCCGACCATCGCGGTCAAGGAGCGCGAGTTCATTCAGGCCGGGCGGGCGCTCGGCTTTTCCGATCTGCGGCTGATGGCCGGGCATGTGCTGCCCAACATCTTCCCCGAAATCCTGGTGATGGGCTCGCTCTGGCTGGCCAACGCCATCCGCACCGAAGCCTCGCTGGCCTTCATGGGCCTCGGCGTCAAGCCGCCGACGCCGACCTGGGGCGGCATGATTCGCGAAGGTTTCGAGAACATCCTCGACAGCTACTGGCTGGTGCTGGCCCCCAGCCTCGCCATCCTGATCATCGTCTTCGCCCTCAATGTGCTGGGCGACGGCCTGCGCGATGCGGTGGACCCCAAGCTGAAGGGCGAGCAATGACCGCGCCCGTCCTCAGCGTCGAAAACCTCGTCACCTCGTTCCGCGTCGACAAGCGCTGGCTCAGGGCGGTCGATGATGTCAGCTTCACCGTCGGCGCCGGCGAGACGGTTGCCATCGTCGGCGAATCCGGCTCGGGCAAAAGCGTCACCGCGCTGTCGGTGATGCGCCTGATTTCTTCGATCAACGGCCGGGTGGACGGCAGGATTCTGCTCGATGGCGAAGACCTCAACGCCATCGACGAGGAGCGGATGCGCCAGGTGCGCGGCAACCGCGTCTCGATGATCTTCCAGGAACCGATGACCAGCCTCAACCCGGTGCTGACCATCGGCTTCCAGATCGCCGAGGCCCTGCGCTATCACCGCGACATGGACACCGCCGCCGCCCGGGCCGAGGCGCTGCGCATCCTTGAGCGCGTGCGCATTCCCGCTGCCCGCCAGCGCATCGACGATCACCCCCATCAGCTCTCGGGGGGCATGCGCCAGCGCGTGATGATCGCCATGGCGCTGGCCTGCCGGCCGCGCCTGCTGATCGCCGACGAGCCGACCACCGCCCTGGATGTCACCATTCAGGCCCAGATCCTCGATCTCATCAAGGATCTGCAGGCCGAGGAGGGCATGAGCGTCCTGTTCATCACCCATGACATGGGCGTGGTGGCCGAGATCGCCGACCGCGTGCTGGTGATGTGGAAGGGCAGGAAGCTGGAGGACGATGTCGCGCGCCGCATCTTTGCCGCGCCGCAACACGGCTACACCAAGGCGCTGCTCGCCGCCGTGCCCAAGCTGGGCGAGATGAACGAGGCGCCGCGCCCGCGCTGGTTCGCCAGCATCGAGCCGGATACCGGCGCGGAGCTTAGCCCGGCTCGCGATGCGGCCGACACGGTGAAGGCCGAAACCGCGCCGCTGCTCACCGTCGACGGGCTCACCACGCGGTTCAAGATCGCCAAGGGGTTGCTCGGCCGCACCCACGGCCATGTCCACGCGGTCGAGAACGTCTCGTTCACGCTCCGTCAGGGCGAGACGCTGGCGCTGGTCGGCGAATCGGGCTGCGGCAAATCCACCACCGGCCGCTCGATCCTGCGGCTGGTCGAGCCGCAGTCGGGCACGGTGCGCTTCGACGGCCGTGAGATCGGCAGCATGGGCCGGCGCGAGTTGCAGGGCATCCGCCGCGACATCCAGATGGTGTTTCAGGATCCCTTCGCCAGCCTCAACCCGCGCAAGAGCGTCGGCGCCGCCATCGCCGAACCGATGCTGGTGCACGGCCTCGCCGATGCCGCCGGCGCGCGCGCCCGCACGGCTGACCTGCTGCGGCGCGTCGGTCTCGCCCCGGCCATGGCCGAGCGCTTCCCGCACGAGTTTTCCGGCGGCCAGCGCCAGCGCCTCGCCATCGCCCGCGCGCTGGCGGTGTCGCCGCGCATGATCGTTGCCGACGAGGCGGTCTCCGCCCTCGATGTCTCGGTCAAGGCGCAGGTGATCAACCTGATGCTCGACCTTCAGGAACAACTGGGCCTTGCCTATCTGTTCATCTCCCACGACATGGCCGTGGTCGAGCGCGTCAGCCACCGCGTCGCCGTGATGTATCTCGGCGAGATCGTCGAGATCGGCCCGCGCCGCGTCATCTTCTCCGACCCGCGCCATGCCTACACCAGGAAGCTGCTCGCCGCCGTGCCCGTGCCGGACCCCGAGCGGCGCGGCCAGCGCGGCGTCATCCCGCCCGGCGATCTGCCGAGCCCGATCCGCCCCCTCGGCTGGCAGGCGCCGCCGAGCCGGCTGGTCGAGGTCGGCCCGGATCATTTCGTCCGCATCGACGGTTGAGTTTGTCGGCGCGCAGGCGCGCCGACAAACGCCCCGACATCGCCGAGTTCAGCCCTTTTCGCCGCTCATCGCCCGGCCTCGCCGCCGACGATCGCCCGTTTGTCGGGCTTGTCGCGCCCCATGCCCCGCGTTTGGCCCTTGACAGCGGCCCGTTCCGGCGATCATCTGTTTCGATCTTGCATTCATTGTTCCATTGTTCGCAACAGGTGAGCCATGTACGACCGCTCTGATCCCCGCGCCGCGCTGAGCGCCGCCAAGCCGTCCTCCGCCCCCCTGCCCAACCGCTTCGCCCCGCCGCAATACGGCCGCTTCTATGCCGATGCGCCCCAGCAGGACGGCCCCGCCGGCAAGAGCTGGTACATCCGCGGCCAGAACTTCGTGCTTGCCTACACCGAGGCAAACGCCGGGGCTGTGCTGGCCCGGGCCGAGCAGGCGGATGAATATGTGCTGCTGCTGCCCGATGCCGCCACACGCGTGCGCATCAGTGCCGGCGGCGAGACGAAGGAGATCGACGGCTTTAGCATCGTCATGGTGCCGCCGGGGCCGAGCAGCATCACCGCGCTGACCGGCGGGCGCATCGTCCGTCTCATCTCCAGCCGCGCCGCCGACATGGTCGCGCTCTGCCCCAACGCCGGGGCCTATGGCGACACCCACGCCAGCATCCCGCCGTTCGCGCCCTGGCCGGAGCCGGTCGGCGGCTACCGCATCCGCGCCTACAGCCTCGATGTGCCGAAGCAGCCGGGCCGGTTCGGCCGGATTTTCCGCTGCACCACCTTCATGGTCAACATCCTCGATCCGCAGGTCGGCCCGCGCGACATCACCAAGCTGTCGCCGCACCACCACGACGATTTCGAACAGTGCTCGCTGTCGGTGGAAGGCGCCTTCATGCACCACCTGCGCTGGCCCTGGGGCGTCGACATGAACGCCTGGCGCGACGATGAGCACCAGCATTTCGGCACGCCCTCGGCGCTGGTCATCCCGCCGCCGTGCATCCACACCTCGCGCGGGCTGGAGGCCGGCACCAACCAGCTCATCGACATCTTCTCGCCGCCGCGCATCGATTTTTCGTTGCAGACGGGCTGGGTGCTCAATGCCGAGGACTATCCGATGCCAGGCGCCTGAGCGTCGATTGTCCAATAGCCGCGCGCGCCAAAGCCTCTAGAATCGGTGTGACCCAGGGCGCCAAAACCACGGCGCCACCCCCACGGCCGGCCCTTTTCGGGGCCGGTGACGGCAACAAACGGCTCAAACGCCCGGCAAGAGAGGCCCATGCCACCGATTTCGGGACACAAGACGGGTGAAGGCGTGCAGGCGGTCGTCCTTGCCCTGCACATGCTGGAATTCGTCGCCCAGAGCCAGCGTGCCGTCGGCGTCACCGAACTGGCGCGCGCCTTCGGCACCACCAAGAGCCGCATTCATCGCCACCTGCAAACGCTGGTGGGCGCAGGCTACCTGATCCACGACGCCGAATCCGAACGCTACCGTGTCAGCGCCCGGCTGATGGCGCTGGGCCAGCAGGTCAGCGAAGGCCACGAGGTGACCGTCGCCGCCCGCCCGGCGATGCGCGAGCTGCGCGATCTGTTCGGCCATTCCGTCGCCCTCAGCGTGCCGGAGGGGCAGCACGTCCGCATCATCGCCACCATGCCCGGCACCTCGAACGTCGAGATGGGCGTCAAGCCCGGCTCGCTGCTGGCCATGCATGCCTCGGCCCAGGGCAAGATCGCGCTGGCCTTCGGCGACGAGAGCCTGATGCGCACGCTGATGCAGGCCCCGCTCGAACCGCTGACCCCCAACACCCTGACCGATGCGGTCGAACTGGCCGCCAACATCCACGCCGTCCGCCAGCGCGGCTGGGCCGTCGCCCCCAACGAGGCGATGATCGGGCTCAACACCATCGCCGCGCCGGTCTTCGACGCCCTCGGTCACTTTGCCGGCATCATCGCCGTGGTCGATTCGATCCAGTTCATTCCAGCCGAGCCCGAGCGCGCCGTGGTCGAGGCGGTGAAGGCCGCGGCCCGCCGCATCTCCGCCGATCTCGGCTACCGCCCTGCCGCCCGCGGCGCCGGCCCCATCGGCCTGAAAAGCGCGAAAAACGCCTGATCCTCGCCGTCGACATCCCCTGAAACCGCCGACATCGCCCGTCCTCGGCGGCGAGCGACGCCGTTTGTCGGCGCGGGAACCCCTGTGTCGCATACGCCTCCGGTTTGTCGGGCGCCGGCGCCCAGCGTCGGCCATCCCCCGCCCCGCGCCGCGCCGCCTTGCCGCTTGACGCATCCTTCCAAGACGTGCATGCTTTGCGTGATAGAACATTGTTTCGATCATCGAAACACGGAGGACCCAAGGATGCTGACCAGACGTCAATTCGGCGCCGGCGTGATGCTGGCCACCGTTGCCAGCCCCCATATTGCCCGCGCCCAGAGCCCGATTCGCCTGCGTCTGGCCCATGCCACGGCCGAGGTTCACCCCGGCCACATCGCGGCGCTGCGCTTCAAGGAGGCGGTGGAAAAGCTGATTCCGGGCAAGGTGAACGTCCAGATCTTCCCCAACCGCCAGCTTGGCGACGACAAGCAGAACCTCGAAGCCACCGTCGCCGGCACGGTCGACATGTGCATGGCCTCGGGCGTGCTGGTGCCGCTGGTGACCGGCCGCGCCGCCTTTGACGCCCCGCAATTGCCCTTTATCATCAAGGACTACGATCACTTCACCAAGCTCTCGCTCGGCCCGGCGGGCCAGGCCCTGCTGGATGATCTGACCCCGGCCGGCATCGTCGGGCTTCAGCTCACCGACATCGGGACCCGCAACTTCCTGTCGGTCAACAAGCCGGTGAAGCGCGTGGCTGATTTCGCCGGCCTCAAGACCCGCATCGTGCCGGTGCCGCTGCACAAGGCGATCTGGGAAGCGGTGGGCACCGCCCCGGTCGGCCTGCCCTATGGCGAGGTCTACGGCGCGCTCCAGACCAAGGTGATCGACGCGGTCGAGATCAACGTCTCCTCGATCCTCGGCGAGAACCTCTGGGAGGTTGGCAAGTACCTGACGCTGACCGGCCATTATCCCTGGCACAGCATCATCGCCTGCAACAAGGCCAAGTTCGACACCCTGCCCAAGGACATTCAGGACGCGCTGCGTCAGGCCGGCAAGGACTCGACCGCGCCGACCCTCGCCTATGCCAAGGAGCAGGACTTCTCGGCCCGCGATGACCTGAAGAAGAAGGGCGTGCAGATCGTCGAGCTTGAGGATCTGGCCGAAATGAAGAAGAAGATGCTGCCGCTGATCGAGCAGTATGCGAAGAAATCGCCGCTGATCGACAATTTCGTCAAGGCAGCGCTGGCCTAAGAGACAAATAAGCGGCGGCATCGCCCGGCATTCGGGCGCAAGCTGCCGACCTGTCGCTCTCCCCTTTACAGGGGGGAGCATTTTCTTCCTGTCCGACCGAAATCCAAGTCCGGGGCTTGAAACATGGCCGACGCCGCAGGCGCACCAGACGTGCAACTGGAGGTTCCCACACCTCCTCCCCCGCCGGGCGGCCTGCTGGGCGGCTATTTCCGCGTCATGATCGGCTTTGCCGGCGTCTCCACCGGCATCATCGTGGCGATCATGCTGGTGCAGATCGTCGCGCGCTACATTTTCAATTCCTCGCTGATCTGGGCCGAGGAACTCTGCCGATACATCCTTGTCTGGCAGACCTTCCTGCTCATCGGCATCGCCTATCATCAGGGAGAACTGGCTATTCTCGACATCCTCAGCGGCCATGTCTCGCCGAGGGTGCGGCTGGCCCTGCGCCTGCTGGCCTATATCCCGGTTGCCTGGTTCCTGATCCTGCTGATCCAGCATGGCATCGTCCATGCCGGCCGCTTCTCGCGCCAGACCATCCCCGCCATCGACTTCATCTGGACCTCGATCACCGGCCACGGCGCCGGGCTCACCGTGTTCTGGATCTATGTCGCCGTGCCGGTCGGCTGCTCCATCCTGCTGCTGCATCTCATCTTCGGGATGATCGACGAAATCCGCCGCGCTTTTGGCCGCGACACCGGGGAGCGCGCCGCATGATCACCTTTCTCAGCGTCTTCCTGATCTTCCTGTTCCTCGGCGTGCCGATTTCGCTGGCTCTCGGCGTCGGCGGGCTGATCTTCCTCTGGCTCACCGACAACTGGATGATGGTCGCCGGCCTGCCCCAGAAGATGCTGGCGGGCGTCGACCAGTTCATCCTGCTCACCATCCCGCTGTTCCTGCTGGCCGGCAACCTGATGAACATCGGCGGGCTGTCCGATCGCATGATCGGCTTTGCCAATGCGCTGGTCGGCCATCTCAAGGGCGGGCTGTCGCTGGTCACCGTGCTCGCCTCCATCCTCTTCGCCGGCATTTCCGGCAGCGCCATCGCCCAGTCCTCGGCCATCGGCAGCCTGATGATCCCGGCCATGGCCCGTCAGGGCATTCCCCCCGCCTATGGGGCGGCGCTGGTGGCGATGAGCGCGGTGATCGATCCGCTCATCCCGCCCTCGATCACCATGATCGTCTTCGGCGTGCTCTCCGGCGCCTCGATCGGCCAGATGTTCATCGCCGGCATCATCCCCGGCCTGATCCTCGGCGTGGCGCTGCTCGCCTACGCCTGGTGGAAGGCGGTGAAGCACGATTTTCCCGTCATGCCGAAGATGCCCTGGCCGGACCGGATCAGGGCGCTGGTCAGCGCCACCCCGGCGCTGATGCTGCCGGTGATCATCGTCGGCGGCGTCAAGTCGGGCGTCTTCACCATGACCGAATCGGCCGCCGTGGCGGTGGGCTATGCCTTCCTCGTCGGCCTGTTCCAGCGCGAACTGACGTTCAAGAAGGTGTGGGATGCGCTCTGCGCCACGGCCATCACCACCTCGGGCCTGCTGTTCATCCTGGCCATGGCCTCCATCGTCGCCTTCGCCCTGACGATCGAGGAAGTGCCGACCACCTTCGCCAACACGCTGCTGTCGATCTCCGACAACAAGATCGTCGTGCTGCTGATGGTCAACCTGATGCTGCTGGTCCTCGGCAAGTTCCTTGAGCCGATCTCGGTGATGATCGTCACCATGCCGATCCTGATCAAGGTCGCCAACATGATCGGCATGGACATGATCCAGTTCGGCGTGATGGTCACGCTCAACGTGGTCATCGGCATGGTGACGCCGCCGGTCGGGGTCTGCCTGTTCGTGGTCTGCGCCATCTCCGGCCGGTCGATCATCGAGGTCTCGAAAGAGGTCCTGCCGATGTTCTTCATCTGCCTCGCCCTGCTTGCGCTGGTCGCCTTCGTGCCCTGGATCACGCTCTGGCTGCCGCGCCTGCTGATGTAACCGGAGAAGCCCCGATGCCCGCCCGTCCCGACCCCGGCGCCTTTCGCAAGCGGTTCCTCGCCGGCGAAACCCTGCTCGGCACCTTCGTCAAGTTTCCCACCGGCCATTCCACCGAGCTGCTCGGCTCGGTCGGCTTCGATTTCGTCGTCATCGACGAGGAGCATGGCCCGTTCGACCGTGTCGCCACCGATCAGGCACTGATGGGCGCCCGGGCCGGCGGCATCTCGGGGCTGGTGCGCGTGCCCGACACCGGCCGCCTGCTCGGCGCGCTCGATGATGGAGCCGTGGGCGTTCTGGTGCCGCATGTCTCCAGCCCGGAAAAGGCGCGCGAGGTCGTCGCACTCTGCCGCTATCGCGGCGGCAGGCGCGGCTTTTCCAACACCACCCGCGCCGGCGATTATGGCGGGCGCGGCATGTGGCCCCATGTCGACGCCCAGGATGCCGAGGTCGCGGTGATCGCCATGATCGAGGACCCCGAGGCGCTGGAGTGCCTTGACGCCATCCTCGCCACCCCGGGCCTCGATGGCGCCTTCATCGGCCGGGGCGACCTGACCGTGGCACTCGGCGCCGCCGCGCTCACCGCGCCGGAAACGCAGGCCGCGACCGAGAAGATCCTCGCCGCCGCCCGCAAGGCCGGCAAACCGGTCTGCATCATGGTGGCCGGCGCCACCGAGGCCCAGGACTGGAAGGCTCTCGGCGCCTCTGCCTTCATCGTCTCCTCGGATCAGGGCTTCCTGCGTCAGGCCGCGGCGCGCACCGCGGCCGACTTCGGCCCGCTGAAATCGTAAGCATACGGAAGGATATCCGCCATGACCGCCGCGCCGCTGTATGATCCCGCCCGCGAAAGCTATGACGCCGCCACCGAGGCCCGCATCGCCGCCCTGCTCGTCGGCATCGTCGATCCGCATGTGCACACCGGCCCCTCCATCGCCAGCCGTGCGCTCGATCATCTCGAATACGCCCGCGACGCCTCGAAGGCAGGCTTCGCCGCCATCGTCACCAAGGATCACGACTATTCCGGCGTGATGACCGCCTGGATGATCCACAAGCACAACCCGGAGCTGACGACGAAGGTCTATTCCTCCATCGTGCTCAACAACGTGGTGGGCGGGCTCAACCCCTATGCCGTGGAACACACCGCCGCGATGGGCGGCAAGGTCTGCTGGCTGCCCACGCTGACGGCGGAAAACCACCTGAGGTGGGAAAAGACCTCCGGCTGGGTGCACCCCGCCTCCACCACCAAGATCCGTGCGGCGAGGGCCGTGCCGGTGGTCAGCAAGGACAGGCAGCTTCTCGACGAGACCAAGGAAATCATCGACATCTGCGCCCGCACCGGCATGGCGCTCGCCTCGGGCCACCTGCACATTTCCGAGACCTGGATGATCTTCGAGGAAGGCAGGAAGCGCGGCCTCGAACGGATGATCGTCACCCACCCCGAGGAGATCGTCGACGCCTCGCTCAACGATGTGAAGGGCCTTTCGGCGCTCGGTGCGCAGATCGAGCATTCGATCGGCTTCTTCCTGGAGGGTTGCAAGTTCAAGGTGGCCGAGCCGGCGGATCTGATCCGCCACATCGAGGCGGCGGGCGTCGACAACACCATCCTCGCCTCCGATCTCGGGCAGGTCGGCAAGGGCTGCTTCCATCCCATCGAGGGCTTCCGCCGCGTCATCAAGATCTGCATCGACGGCGGCTATTCCGACGCCGACATCCGCAAGATGGTCTCGACCAATGCGGCAAAAGCCATCGGCATCGAGGTTCCGGCGGCCTGATCATGCACGTCCTCATCCTCTATGCCCACCCCGAGCCGACCTCCTTCTGCGCCGCGCTGAAGGAGGTGGCGGTCGAGGCCATTCGCGCCGCCGGGCACACCGTCACCGTGTCCGACCTTTATGCCGAGGGCTTCAACCCGGTGGCGGGACGTCATGATTTTCTGGCCGCGGCGGATGCAGCGCGCTTCCATTACCAGACCGAACAGGGCCACGCGGCGGCAACCGGCGGTTTTGCCCCCGACATTGCCCGCGAGCAGGCCCGCTTTGCCGAGGCGGATCTGGTCATCACCGTGTTTCCGCTGTGGTGGAGCGGCGTGCCGGCGATCCTGAAAGGCTGGTTCGACCGGGTGATGGCCTATGGCGTCGCCTATGTCGATGGCGCGCGCTTTGCCAAGGGGCTGTTTCCGATGAAGCGCGGCCTCGTCTGCGTCTCCACCGGCGGCACGCCCGAGCGCTTTTCCGCCGGCGATGTCTATGGGCCGATCGATGAGATTCTCGCGCCGGTCACCAAATTCGTCTTTGGCTACATGGGCATGACCGCCCTGCCGCCCTTTGTCGCCTATGCCAGCCCGCGCGTCGATGAGGCCCGGCGTCAGGCCTATCTGTCGGAATGGCGGGCGCGCGTGACGGAGGCCGTGACCGCCTAGACGCCGAGGTGGCTTTCAAGCCGGCTCCAGCCGGCCGTCAGATCGGACGAGTTGCCCGACCACAGGATGCGCCCCTTTTCGAGGATGAAGTGCCGGTCGGCGAGCCGCGACAGGGCATGGATGTTCTTGTCGATCACCAGAATCGACTGGCCCGCCGCCTTCAGCCCGGCAAGGCAGCGCCAGATGTCCTCGCGGATCAGCGGCGCCAGCCCTTCCGTCGCCTCGTCGAGGATCAGAAGCGCCGGGTTGGTCATCAGCGCCCGGCCGATGGCCAGCATCTGCTGTTCGCCGCCCGAAAGCGTCGAGGCAAGCTGCCCCCGCCGCCCGGCCAGCGCCGGAAAGGTGGCGTAGATGCGCTCCAGCGTCCACGGCGCCGGGGCGCCGCGCCGGTTGGCCGCGGTGGCGATCAGGTTCTCCTCGACGCTGAGCATCGAGAACACCTGCCGCCCCTCCGGCACCAGCCCGATGCCGGCCTGCGCGATGCGATGCGGCGCCTGCCCCTGCACCGGCCGGCCGAGGAAACGGATCGTGCCCGCCGTCGGCGGCACCATGCCCATGATGGCGCGGATGGTCGTGGTCTTGCCCATGCCGTTGCGGCCGAGCAGCGTCACCACCTCGCCCTCGCGCACCTCCAGCGTCACACCGAACAGCACCTTGGACGGGCCATAACCTGCTTCAACCCCGGCAAGCTCAAGCATGCGGCACCTCGTCGCCGAGATAGGCCTCGCGCACGTTCGGATCGCCGCGCACCTCCTCGCCCGTGCCGGTGCGGATGATCCGGCCCGAAACCAGCACCGAAATCCGGTCAGCCAGCGAGAACACCGCATCCATGTCGTGCTCGATCAGCACCATCGGCAGGCTGCCCTTGAGCGAGGCGAGCAGGGCGACCAGCGCCGCGCTTTCCTCCGGCCCCATGCCGGCCATCGGCTCGTCGAGCAGCAGCAGACGCGGCTGCATGGCCAGCGCCACGGCGATTTCCAGCTGGCGCTTTTCGCCATGGGCGAGGTCTTCCAGCGGCGTATCGGCGCGCGCGGCCAGCCCCACCCGCTCCAGCGCGGCGCGGGCGGGGATGCGCAGGCGCCCGTCCGTCCGTGCCGGCCTGAGAAAGCGGAAGGAATGGCCCTGCCCTGCCTGCACGGCGAGCGCCACGTTGTCCTCGGCCGTAAAGCCGGCGCAGAGCTGGCTGATCTGAAAGCAGCGCGCCAGCCCGGCCCGCGCCCGCTGCGGCACGCTCCAGCCGGTGATATCGGCGCCGAACAGGCTGATCCGGCCGGCATCGGGCACAATCTCGCCGGTGATCTGGCCGATCAGCGTCGTCTTGCCGGCGCCATTGGGGCCGATGATCGCATGCACCTCGCCATCCTCGACCGTCAGGTCGAGCCCATCGGTGACGCGCAGCGCGCCAAAACTCTTGGCAAGGCCGGTGAGCACCAGCGCCGTCATGACCCGCGCCCGCCGGTTGCCGCGCCCCACAGCCCGCGCGGCGCATACAGCGCGATCAGGATGACGATCGGGCCGAAAATCGCCTGCCAGTGCTGGGTCAGGCCGGAGATCGTCGATTCGATCAGCAGGAATGCCGCCGCCCCGACCACCGGCCCGGCCAGCGAGGACACCCCGCCGAGGATGACCATCAGCATGAACTCGCCCGACTTCATCCAGGCCATCATGTCGGGCGAGACGAACCGTCCGAGATTGGCCCACAGCCCGCCCGCCAGCCCGGCGATCATCCCGGCGATGACGAAGGCGACCAGCCGGTAGCGCGTCACCGGATAGCCCAGCGCCGCCATGCGCCGCTCGTTGGCCTTCGCCCCGGTCAGCACCATGCCGAAGCGCGAGCCGACGATGGCACGCATCAGCCCCAGCACCGCGCCAAGAAGGCCAAGACAGAGGAAATAGAAGCTCGCCGGATCGGTGAGGCGCGTCCCGGCCAGAAGATTGCGGCGCGGCATCGAAAGCCCGTCGTCGCCGCCATAATATTTCAGCGCGACGAAGATGTAGAACAGCATCTGGGCAAAGGCGAGCGTGATCATGATGAAGTAGATGCCGCTCGTCCTCAGGCTGAGCGCGCCGAACACCAGCGCGGCAAGCCCGCTGACCAGCATCGCCAGCGGCAGCGAAACCAGCGCCTCGTTTGTCCCGGCAAAGCCGAAAATCGGCACGTCCTCGGCCAGATGGAACGACAGGATCGCCACGACATAGCCGCCCAGCCCGAAATAGGCGGCATGGCCGAACGAAACCATCCCGCCGTACCCGAGAATGAGATCGAGGCTGACCGCCACCATTGCGTAGATGACGACCCGCGTCGCCAGCGTGATCGCGTAGGTCGAACCATAGGCCTGCGCCACGAAGGGCAGCGCCACCAGCACCAGCCCCAGCAGCAGAACCAGCACGCCGCCGCGGGTTTTCAAGGCGCCGCTCATCCGCCCACCGGGAACAGGCCGCGCGGGCGCACCACCAGCACCAGCGCCATGACCAGATAGATCAGCACCGAGGAAAACGTCGCCGCCAGCCCGCTCGCCACCGAGGCGGAGAAGGTGGCCTTGAACAATAGCGGCGCAAAGGCCCGGCCAAGCGTGTCGCACATGCCGATCAGCAGCGCGCCGGCAAACGCCCCGCGCACCGAGCCGATGCCGCCCACCACGATCACCACGAAGGTCATGATCAGGATCTGCTCGCCCATGCCCACCTGCACCGAGCGGATCGGCCCGATCATCAGCCCGGCAAGCCCCGCCAGCACCGCGCCGAGCCCGAACACCACGGTATAAAGCCGCACGATATCCACCCCCAGCGCCGCCACCATGCCCCGATGGGTGGATCCGGCGCGGATCAGCATGCCGAGCCGCGTGCGCGAGATCGTCAGCCCCAGCGCCGCCGCCACCGCCAGCCCCACCAGCATCACCGCCAGCCGATAGGTTGGATAGGGCACGCCGGGAATGAACTCGACAAAGCCCGACAGCGCCGCCGGCGTGTCCATCATCAGCGGCGCCCGGCCCACCAGCCAGGAGGCCATGCCGTTGAAGAACAGGATCAGCCCGAAGGTCGCCAGAACCTGATAGAGATGGTCGCGCTCATAGAGCTTGCGGATCACCTGAAACTCGATGGCGAGCCCCGCCAGCCCCGCCGCAATGAGCCCGGCGGGAATGCCCAGCCAGAACGAGCCGGTCTTGGCCGCCACCAGCGCCGCGCCATAGGCCCCGACCATGTAGAGCGAGCCATGGGCGAGGTTGATCACGCCCATGATGCCGAAGGTCAGCGTCAGCCCCGCCGCCAGCAGGAACAGCGTGATCCCCAGTTGCAGGCCATTGAGCACCTGTTCGATCAGCAACTGCATGATGGCGACGCAACTCCGATACCGGCCCCGAGCCTGCGCTCAGAGCTTGCAGTCCCTGGCGTAGGCGTCGGCATGCATCTCCAGCACCTTGCCGGCGGTGTGCAGCGAGACCTTGCCGTCCGCGCCCTTCACCGCTTTCAACTCATACCAGTCCTGCACCGGATGCTGGTTGTTGCCCCATTTGAAGGCCCCGCGCGTCAGCTTCACGTCGGCCTTCAGCATCGCGGTGCGGAAGGCCTTCTCGTCGAGCGAGCCGCCCGTGCCCTTCAGCGCCGCGCCGATCAGCTTGGCCGCATCATAGGCCTGGCTGGCATACATCGTCGGCTCGCGGTTGTACTTGGCCTTGAAGCCGGCGACGAAGGCCTTGTTCGCCTCGTTGGCAAAGTCGGTGTTCCAGTGCGAGGTGGTGGCGATGCCGATCGCCGCATCACCGACCACGCCGGCGATCTTCTGTTCCAGCGACGGCGAGGCGACGACCATCGGCACCTGGTCCTTGAGGCCCGACTGCGCCCACTGCTTGAGGAAGGCGATGCCCTGCCCGCCCGGATGGAACTGGAACACCGCATCCGGCTTTGCGGCGCGGATCTTGGCAATCTCGGCCGAGAAATCGGTCTGGTCGAGCGCGGTATAGATCTCCTCGACGATCTCGCCGCCATAAAGGCGCTTGAAGCCGGAAATCGCATCCTTGCCGGCCTGATAGTTCGGCGCCAGCAGCAGCATCTTCTTGTAGCCGAGCTTCTTGGCCAGCGCGCCGGCGGATTCGTGCAGGTTGTCGTTCTGCCAGCTCGCCACATAATAGTTGGCGTTGCAGTTCTTGCCGGCGAAGTTGGACGGGCCGGCATTCGGGCTGACGATGATGCCGCCCGCTTCCAGAATGGTCGGCGTCACCGCCGCCGCGACGTTGGAGAAGATCAGCCCCGAGAACAGCTTGATCTTGTCGCTCTGGAGAAACTTCTCGGCGATCTGCTTGCCGTCGGCCGGCTTGAGCTTGTCGTCCTCGACGATCACCTCGACCGCCACGCCGCCGAGCTTGCCGCCCTCTTCCGACACCGCCAGCAGGAAGCCGTCGCGCGCGTCCTCGCCCAGATAGCCCGCCGGCGTCGACAGCGTGGTGATGAAGCCGATCTTGACCTGCGCGACCGCAGCGCCCGACAGGGCCGCAACCGCCGCGCCGGCGAGCAGAACCGATTTGAACCGCATGGTATCCTCCAACTGACCCGAACCCCGGCGCGCTCCCGTCGCCACTCCCGCAAGGCTAGTCTGCTTGCGGACCTCAGGAAAGGCTGAATGGCAGAAATCGGCCCAAGGTCAAGCCGCGCCGGGGCGATGAGGCGATCAATGAGCGGGGATCACCGATTCTGGCCGCAGATTTCACCTCCCCTGCCCGGATTGAGCCGTGCATCAGGGCCGTGAACCGGCTAATCAGAGCCCAGACTGTCACCCGGACCCCTGCCATGACGCCTGATGACCTGATTGCCGGAGTGTCCGCCATCACCGGCCCTGAGCAGGTGTTGACCCACCCCTCCGACATGGCCCCGGCCCTGACCGACTGGCGCGGCCGCTACACCGGCACGGCGCTGGCCGTGGTCCGTCCGGGCTCCACCGACGAGGTGGCGCGCCTTGTCGCCTTCTGCCGCGCCCACGGCGTGGTGATCGTGCCGCAGGGCGGCAACACCGGCATGTGCGCCGCCGCCACCCCGCTCGACCGCGCCCGCCCCGCCATCGTCCTCCGGCTTGACCGCATGAACCGCATCCGCTGGCTCTCGCCTCTGGGAGACGCCATCGCCGTCGATGCCGGCTGCATCCTCGCCAGTGTGCAGGAGGCCGCCGCCGCGGCAGGCCGGCTGTTTCCGCTCAGCCTCGGTGCGGAAGGTTCCTGCCAGATCGGCGGCAACATCTCGACCAATGCCGGCGGCACGGCGGCGCTGCGCTACGGCACGATGCGCGACCTCGTGCTCGGGCTTGAGGTGGTCCTCCCCGACGGGCAGGTGCTCGACCTGATGACCGCCCTGCGCAAGGACAGCGCCGGCTATGAACTCAAGCACCTGTTCATCGGCGCCGAGGGCACGCTCGGCATCGTCACCGGCGCGATGCTCAAGCTCTATCCCCGGCCGCTCTCCCGCGCCGTGGCGCTGGCCAAGCTGGACGGCATCGACCGGGTGCTGGACCTGCTCTCGCTGGCCCGCAGCCGTGTCGGCGACCGGATCGGCGCCTTCGAGGTGCTGAACCGCGAGCAGATCGCGGTGATCGCCGAAAACTGCCCGCATGTCGCCATCCCCTTTGCTCTCGATGCGCCGTGGTATGTTCTGGTCGAACTCTCCGACATGAACCCCGGCGAAGCCATCCGCGAGACGCTGGAAGAGCTGCTCGGCAGCGCGCTGGAGGAGGGGCTGGTCAGCGATGCGCTGGTCGCCACCTCCGAGACCCAGGCCGCCAGCTTCTGGAAAATCCGCCATTCCGTTTCGGAAGGCTCGCGCGCCGCCGGCTATGTCGTCAGCCACGACAGCGTCGTGCCGCTCTCGGCCCAGGGGGAGTTTGCCAGAGAGGTCGAGGCCCGCATCCGCGCCCTGCGCCCGGACGCGCGCATCGTCATGCACGGCCACATCGGCGACGGCAACATCCACATCCTCGCCATCATCCCGCATGTCGCCGATCTCGACGAGCGCCTGCGTCAGGTCGACGCGATCAATGCCATCGTCGATGAGGTCACCGCCCGGCTGAAGGGCTCGATCAGCGCCGAGCACGGCATCGGCCATGCCAACATCGGCCGGCTGGAACGGGTCGCCCCGCCGCTCGAACTGGCCCTGATGCGCACCATCAAGCAGGCGCTCGACCCCGATGGCCTGTTCAATCCCGGCAAGGTGATCCGCACCGGGCCGAACCAGACGCCAAACCGATAACCACAAGGGAGACACCGATGTTCAAATCCTTCGCCGCGGGGCTTGCCGCCCTCGCCGCCGTGGCCTGCGCCGCCCCTGCCGCCGCACAGGACTACCCGACCAAGCAGATCACCACCTATGTCCCGTTCGCCGCCGGCGGCACGGCCGACATCTTCGCCCGCATGGTCAGCCAGCACTTTCAGGAAAAGTGGGGCAAGCCGGCCATCGTCGAGAATGCCGCCGGCGCCGGCTCGATCATCGGCGTCACCAAGCTCGCCCGCTCGACGCCCGACGGACACTTCCTCGGCCTTGCCAGCACCTCGGCGCTGGCGATCAACCCCTCGCTCTACGGCGCCAAGCTGCCCTACAACCCGGGGAAGGATCTTGTCCCGCTGGCCCAGGTCTCGATGGTGCCGAACGTGCTGGTGGTCAACCCCGAGAAGATCAAGGCCCGCTCGGTGCCCGATCTGATCGCCTATCTCAAGGCCAATCCGGACAAGGTTTCCTACGGCTCGGCCGGCAACGGCACCTCGCAGCATCTCGCTGCCGAGCTTTTCCAGCAGATGACCGGGACGAAGATGACGCATGTGCCCTACAAGGGTTCCAGCGCCATGATGAACGACCTGCTTTCGGGCACCATCGATCTGGCCTTCGACAACGTGCCACTGCTGCTGCCCCATGCCAAGACCGGCAAGCTGGTGCTGATCGCCTCGGCCACCGAGAAGCGGGCCGAGTTCGACCCCGCCCTGCCGACCGTGGCCGAGACCCTTCCGGGCTTCGAGGCGGTGGCCTGGCATGGCTTCTTCGTGCCCGCCGGCACGCCCGGGGCGATCGTCGACAAGCTGTCGGCGGAAATCCTGGCCTACATGAAGCTTGAGACGACGCAGAAGAAGTTCCGCGAACTCGGCGCCACTCCGATGACGGTCGGCCCGGCGGATTTCTCGAAGTACATCGCCGCCGAAACCGGCAAATGGAAGAAGGTGATCGAGACCGCCAAGATCACCGCCGACCTGCCGTAAGGCCAGACGTAGGCCTCCGGCCCCGATGCGGGCCGGGGGTCATTCCGCGTCGAGAAACACCACGCCGTCCGCATCGGCGACCACTCGGTCGCCCGGCTTGCACAAGGCCCCGCGGATGGTCACCGCAAGGCCCACGGTTCCCTCGTTGCGCCGTATCGAGGCGCGCGGGATCGCATCCAGCGCCTTGATGCCGAGATCGAGCCGGGCGAGTTCGGCCACATCACGCACGCAACCGTCGATGATCACGCCTTCCCAGCCGTGCGCCACCGCATCGGCGGCGATCATGTCGCCCATCAGCGCGCAGGTCAGGCTGCCGCCGCCCGCGACCACCATCACCTTGCCGCGTCCGTCCGTTCCGGCCAGTTCCTTGATGCGCGAGTTGTCTTCAAAGCACTTCACCGTGACCGCGACGCCGGAGAAGGCGCGGCGCCCGCCAAAATCGCGCAGGCCGGCATGGGGAATGCGCGCCGCGTCCTTGTGCTGGTCGTAAAGGTCGCAGGTCGGTGTCATGGCGCGGCTCCGGCAGAGGGGGGAATGCCCGTTCGCATAGCGCGGGCCGGCAGCGGCGGCAACCGGGCCGCCGCCCCTGTCAGAGTGCTTCGGGCACCATGCGGATGGCTCCGCACGGGCATTCCTCGGCGCAGAGCGCACAGCCCTTGCAGTAATCGTAGTTGAATTCGAAGCCCTTGCCGGGGCCAAGCTTGATCACCGCATTATCAGGGCAGACGCCGTAGCAGTTGTCGCATTCAAAGCAGTTGCCGCACGAAAGGCACCGCCGCGCCTCGAACAGGGCGTTGGTTTCGTCCAGCCCCTTCACCACCTCCTCGAAGGTCGAGGTGCGGCGCGCGATTTCCAGCACCGGGCGCATCTGCTGTGGCGCCTCGCCGTAATACCAGGTGTTCAGCTTGTCGAAGCTGGCGATCTCGTGTTTTTCCGCCGGCTGATAGGTCTCGCCGCAGAGCCAGGCATCGATATGCCGCGCCGCCTTCTTGCCATGGCCCACCGCCACCGTCACCGTCCGCTCGGAGGGCACCATGTCGCCGCCGGCAAAGATGCCCGGAGCGCCGGTCATCATGTTGGGACCAACCTTGACCACCCCGTCCTTCACCTCAAGCCCGGCCACCCCGTCGAGCAGGCCGAGATCGACATCCTGCCCCAGGGCGAGGATGACAGAATCCGCCTCAAGCGTTTCCATCTCGCCGGTCGGCTGGGGAAAGCCCTTGTCGTCCAGCGCCATCTTCTCGACGGTGATCGAGCCGGCCTCCACGGTCTTGATCGTGGACAGCCATTTCATCATCACGCCTTCTTCCAGCGCTTCTTCCACCTCGAAGTCGTGCGCCGGCATCCGGTCGCGCGTGCGCCGGTAGACGATCACCGCCTCCTCGGCCCCAAGCCGCTTGGCCGTGCGGGCCACATCGATGGCGGTGTTGCCGCCGCCATAGACCACGACGCGGCGGCCGAGCAGCGGCTTGTCCTCCCCCTCCATCGAGCGCAGCACCTGCACCGCGTCGAGCACCTTCGCCGCTTCGCCGGCCGGGATATAGGCCCGCTTGGCAATATGCGCGCCCACCGCCAGGAAGGCCGCGTCGAAGCCGCCCGCCATCATCGCCTCGCGGATGTTCTCCACCTTGGCGTTATAGGTGATGGTCACGCCCATGTCGGTGATGCGCTTCACCTCGCCGTCGAGAATGTCGCGCGGCAGCCGGTATTTCGGAATGCCGAAGCGCATCATGCCGCCCGGCAGCGGCCCCGCCTCGTGGATCGCCACCCGGTGGCCCATGCGCCTGAGATGATAGGCGGCAGACAGGCCTGACGGCCCGGCGCCGACCACCAGCACCGTCTTGCCGCTTTCGCTGGCCGGCGGCTCGAAGGCCCAGCCCTTGGCCAGCGCGGTATCGCCCAGGAAGCGCTCGACCGAATTGATGCCCACCGCAGCGTCGATGTCCTTGCGGTTGCAGGCCCCCTCGCAGGGGTGATAGCAGACGCGGCCCATCACCGCCGGCAGCGGATTGTTGACCGTCAGCGCCCGCCAGGCCGCTTCATAATCGCCGGCCTCGGCATGGGCCAGCCAGCCCTGAATGTCCTCGCCCGCCGGACAGGCATGGTTGCAGGGGGGCAGCCGGTGCACATATTCGGGGCGCACGTTGCGCCACGAACCGGTCTTGTTCGATTTCGAGGTGCCGACATCGAGCGTGATGGCGAAGGGATGATCCATGGCGCGCCTCCTCAGCCGTCCTGCCCGTCGGCCAGAAGGCCGTATTCCGCGATATTGGCGTCGCACATCGCCTGAAGCCGGGCGACGCGCGGGTCCTCCTGCCCGCCCTTGAACAGGTGGGCATAGCGCTTTTGCAGTTTCAGATAATCGGTCACCGGCCTTGGCCGGCGGATGCTGCGCACGGCGGTGATCTTGCCGTGTTCGGCCTCGAAGATCGGATAGAACCCGGTCTCAACCGCCAGCCGAGCCAGCTTGATCGTATCGTGCGAGGCCGAGCCCCAGCCGAGCGGACAGGGCACGTCGATTTGCAGATAGCGTGCCCCGCGGATCGACATCGCCTTGACCACCTTGCGTTCAAGGTCGTGCAGATCGGCCACCGTCGCGGTGGCGACATAGGGGATGCGGTGCGCCACCGCGATGCGCGGCACGGATTTGCCGGTGCCGAAGACATTGCCCGGCTCCGGCCCCACGGCGGGGGTGGTGGCGGTGCGCGCGGCCGGCGGCGTCGCCGAGGAGCGCTGCACGCCGGTGTTCATGTAGCCTTCGTTGTCGTAGCAGATGTAGAGCACGTCATCGTTGCGCTCGAACATGCCCGAGAGACACTGGAAACCGATGTCGGTGGTGCCGCCGTCGCCGCCCTGCGCGATCACACGCACGTCGCGCTTGCCCTTCACCCGCATCGCCGCCGCAACCCCGGTCGCCACCGCCGCTGCATTGCCGAACAGCGAATGCATCCACGGCAGCTGCCACGAGGTTTCGGGATAGGGCGTGGTGAAGACCTCAAGACAGCCGGTGGCGTTCACCGCGATCAGCTGTCCGCCCGTGGCGCGCATCGCCGCATCCAGCGCATAGCGCGCGCCCAGCGCCTCGCCACAACCCTGACAGGCGCGATGGCCGCAGGTCAGCGCGTTCGAGCGCTCCTCCGAGGCCTGCACCGAGCGGTTCTCGGCATCCACCAGCCGGTTGCCGACCGTGAACGTGCCCTTCTGATAGTATCGAAGCTTCTGTGCGCCGTCGGCGGCGGAGCCGGGGTTGTCGGTCATGGCTCAGGCCCTCCCCTCTTTGGCGCGTTGCAGGTCCTGCGCCGCCAGTTCCTTCAGCACATTCTCCGCCGTCGGGCCGGAGCGGCGCTTCTTGCCGGTGCGGTGGATCTCGCGGCCCACCACGCGCTCGTTGAGGTCGAGGAAATGCGTGCCTTCCCACGGCTGCACGATCGCCTGGCGGAACAGCCGGTGCAGCGAGGATTTCAGGATCGGCCGGCCGCCCAGGCCCGCCACCGCCGAATGCAGGTGCGGCGCATGCGGCAGGTTGCGCAGCGCCTCGTCGACATCGGTGGCCAGCGGCCCGCCCATGCCCACGGCGATGCTCTTTTCCAGCACCACGATATCCTTGGCCCCGGCCAGCGCGTTGCGCAGCGCGGCCGACGGGAACGGCCGGTAGGAGACGATGGTGACCAGCCCGATGGCGATGCCTTCCTCGCGCATCTCGTCGATCGTGTCCTTGATCGTGCCGCAGACCGAGCCCATGGCGATGACGATCAGCTCGGCATCCTGCGTGCGATAGCTGCGGATCAGCCCGCCGGACTCGCGGCCAAACCGGCTGCGGAACTCGCCCGACAGCTTGGGGATGAGCCTCAGCGCCTGCGTCTGCTTGTAATGGGCGAGAAACTTCACCTCGGTGAAGGCCTCCGGCCCGACCATCGCGCCCAGCGAGATCGGATCGGCGGGATCAAGCACCTGCACCGGATCGTAGGGCGGCAGATAGGCATCGACATCGCCTTGCGTGGGGATGTCGATGCGCTCCACCGCATGGGTCAGGATGAAGCCGTCGACGCAGACCATCACCGGCATCGACAGGTCCTCGGCCAGCTTGAAGGCCTGGATGTGCAGGTCCACCGCCTCCTGGTTGGTTTCGGCAAAGAGTTGCAGCCAGCCTGAATCGCGCATCGACATCGCGTCGGAATGGTCGTTCCAGATGTTGATCGGCGCGCCGATCGCCCGGTTGCCGAGGGTCATGACGATCGGCAGGCCGAGGCCGGAGGCGTTGTAGACCGCCTCGGCCATGAACAGCAGCCCCTGCGACGAGGTGGCGGTGTAGGCCCGCGCGCCCGCCGCCGAAGCGCCGATGGCCACCGACAGCGCCGCAAACTCGCTCTCGACGTTGATGTATTCGCAGCCGGTCAAGGCGCCGTCCTTCACCAGTTCGCCGAGGCCCTCGACGATATGGGTCTGCGGCGTGATCGGATAGGCGCAGATCACCTCCGGCCGGCAGAGCGCGATGCCCTCGGCCATGGCTTTCGAGCCTTCAACCTGTTTCAGCATGTCCGTCCCCTCAGACTGCGGCGGTGTGGCCGGAAACGCCGGCGGCCTGTTCCTGTGCGTCGACGCAGGCGAACGCTTCCGCCGCCGCGGCAATGTTGGCCGCCCCGATCCTGCCGGGAAAGGCCTCGTCGATCGCCTTGTTGACGCTGCCAAGATGCACAAGCCCGGTCAGCGCGGCAAAAGCGCCGAGCAGCGCCGCATTCGGCACCGGACGGCCGACATGCCGCTGGGCGATCTCGGTCGCCGGCACGATCACCGCATGCCCCGGCGGCAGGCGGCTGGCCACCGCCTCGATATGCAGGTCGGCAAAGGTGCGGTTGGTGTTGACGATCAGATAGCCGCCCGGCCTGAGCCCGGCGAAGACATCGACGACGCGCAGCAGCGTCGGATCCTGCACGATCAGGCAGTCGGGTTCGAGAATGGGTTCGCGCAGGCGGATTTCCTTCTCCGCGATGCGGCAGAAGGCCACCACCGGCGCACCCGTGCGTTCGGAGCCGAAGCTGGGGAAGGCCTGCGCGTGCCGGCCTTCGAGGAATGCGGCGACGGACAACAGTTCCGCGCCGGTCACGACGCCTTGCCCGCCGCGCCCGTGAATGCGCACCTGAAACATGCTTCTCCCCTCTGTCGGGATTTTCATCCCTTTGATTGAAGCAAGCTCAAGCATGTTTCCCGCCGCCGCGCCTTGAGCAGAATCAAGGGGCGGCAGCGCATTGTTTTACCTTGCTTATTCGACGACGCGCACGGCACCCTTGGCTGCGCTGGTGGTCAGCGCGGCATAGGCTTTCAGCGCGGTGGTAACGACGCGCTTGCGCGGGGCGGCCGGCTTCCAGGCGTCCTTGCCCTTCGCCTCCATCGCCGCGCGGCGTCTGGCCAGTTCCCCCTCCGACACCGCCAGCGTGATCGACCGGGCCGGGATGTTGATCTCGATGCGGTCGCCTTCCTCGACAAGACCGATCAGCCCGCCTTCCGCCGCTTCCGGCGAGATATGGCCGATGGACAGGCCCGAAGAGCCGCCCGAGAAGCGCCCGTCGGTGATCAGGGCGCAGGCCTTGCCCAGCCCCTTCGACTTCAGATAGCTGGTGGGATAAAGCATTTCCTGCATGCCCGGCCCGCCGCGCGGCCCCTCATAGCGCACCACCACGACATCGCCGGCCTTGACGCCGCCGTTGAGGATGCCGTCCACCGCCGCGTCCTGGCTCTCGAACACCCTGGCCGGGCCGGAGAAGATCAGGATCGAATCGTCGACGCCCGCCGTCTTCACGATGCAGCCGTCGAGGGCGATGTTGCCCGACAGCACGGCAAGGCCGCCATCCTTCGAATAGGCATGCGCCATCTCGCGGATCACGCCCGTGGCGCGGTCGGCATCCAGCTCGTCATAGCGGCGGTCCTGGCTGAAGGCGGTGACCGAGGGCACCCCGCCCGGCGCGGCGCGATAGAAGGTACGCACGCTCTCGGCGTTGGTGCGCTTGATGTCCCAGCGGTTGAGCGCCTCGGCCATGCTCCTGGCGTGGACGGTCGGCAGGTCGGTCCTGATCAGCCCGGCGCGCTCCAGTTCGCCCAGGATGGCCATGATGCCGCCGGCGCGGTGCACGTCTTCCATGTGCACGTTGGCCACCGACGGCGCCACCTTGCACAGCACCGGCACCTTGCGCGACAGCCCGTCGATCACGCTCATGTCGAAATCAACCTGGCCCTCGTGGGCAGCGGCCAGCAGGTGCAGGACCGTGTTGGTCGAGCCGCCCATGGCGATGTCGAGCGTCATCGCGTTTTCGAAGGCCTGCCGGGTACAGATCGAACGCGGCAGCACGCTCTCGTCGTTCTGCTCGTAATAGCGGCGGGTGATATCGACGATCAGGTGTCCCGCCTCGACGAACAGGCGCTTGCGGTCGGCATGGGTGGCCAGCACCGAGCCGTTGCCCGGCAGGGCGAGGCCGAGCGCCTCGACCAGACAGTTCATCGAATTGGCGGTGAACATGCCCGAGCAGGAGCCGCAGGTCGGGCAGGCCGAGCGCTCATAGGCGGCCACCGCCGCATCGGACACCTTGCTGTCGGCGGCGGCGATCATCGCGTCGATCAGGTCGACCTTCTTGGTCACGCCCTCGGCGACGAACTTGCCCGCCTCCATCGGCCCGCCGGAGACGAACACGGTGGGGATGTTGAGGCGCAGCGACGCCATCAGCATGCCGGGCGTGATCTTGTCGCAGTTGGAGATGCAGACCAGCGCATCGGCGCAGTGGGCGTTGGCCATGTACTCGACCGAATCGGCGATCAGCTCGCGCGAGGGCAGCGAATAGAGCATGCCGTCGTGGCCCATGGCGATGCCGTCATCGACCGCGATCGTGTTGAATTCCTTGGCGATGCCGCCGGCCTTCTCGATCTCGCGCGCCACCATCTGACCGAGATCGTGCAGATGCACGTGACCGGGCACGAACTGGGTGAAGGAGTTGGCAATCGCGATGATCGGCTTGCCGAAATCGCCGTCCTTCATGCCCGTGGCGCGCCACAGGCCACGCGCGCCCGCCATGTTGCGGCCATGGGTGGAGGTTCTCGAACGATACGCCGGCATGAGCTTTGCTTTCCCTGAGACAGAGGTCGTTTCCTGCCCCGTGGTCTAGCCCAGCTGGGGCGCCTTTGCCAATCATCTTGTCTGATGACTGGCTAACGGTGGGGCATCGCTCGGAAAGGCCTTCACGCACCGGCTGGTTTGGGCTAGCCAGAAGGTTCAATCCTGCCAGGGACCCGGATCCGCATGCGCGCACTCTTCATCGGCCAGACCTACATCGACGTCACCATGCTGACCGACGAGATGCCGCAAGGCGACGAGAAATCGGTGGCGCGCGATTTTGCCGTGTCCTTCGGCGGCAACGCCGTCACCGCCGCCTTCGCCGCCGCCAAGCTGGGACAGGAGCCCGATCTGCTGACCTCGCTGGCCGACGACTGGCTGGGCCGGATGTTTCTCGACATGGCGGCGCGCTATCGCCTGTCAGTCCACGGCCGCAAGGTGAAGCGCTCGTCGCTGTCGTTCATCCTGCCCAAGGACGGCAAGCGCGCCATCGTCCGCGCCCGCGACGATGATTACCTCCACCCCTTCCCGATGCTCAACCTCGGCGGCTGCGCCGCGCTGCATCTCGACGGCCACCAGTCGGACGCCGCCCTCTACTATGCCCGCATCTGCCGCGAGCGCGGCATCCTCACCTCGCTCGATGGCGGCGGGCTGAGGGACAACACCCACGAGTTGCTGCACTACATCGACGTGGCCGTGGTTGCCGAGCGCCTGTGCGAACAGATGAACCTGACGGCCGAGGGCATGCTCGACTATCTCAAGGGCCGCGGCTGCCGCATCGGCGGCGTCACCGAGGGGGAGCGCGGCATGCTCTGGTATGACGAAACCGGCACGGTGCAGCGCCTGCCGGCCCTGCCGGTGCCAAAAGCCCGGGTCATCGACACCTCGGGCGCCGGCGACGTCTTCCACGGCACCTATGTCGCGTCCTATCTCGCGCGCCCCGGCGCAAGCTGGCGCGAGCATTTCGAATGGGCCCGCGCCGGCTCGGCCCACAAGGTGCAGCATCTGGGCAACGAAGCCGGCCTGCCGAGCATCGAGGACATTCACCGGGTAATGCAGGAATTCGCCGGCAAGTAGCCGCCGTCAGTCGGTCTCGACCACGCCGACAAACGGCAGTTCGCGGTAGGAATGGGCGACATCCATGCCGTAGCCGACGAGGAACAGGTCCGGCGACTGGAAGCCGATGAAATCGGCTTCGAACTGCACCGCCCGCTTGCCCGGCTTTTCCACCAGCACCGCCGTCAGCACCCGCCGGGCGCCGCGCGCCATCAGGAGATCCTTGGCAAAGGCCAGCGTGCGGCCCGATTCGAGGATGTCGTCGATGATCAGCACATCGCGCCCGCGCACATCGCCCTCGATGTCCTTGGTGATGGTGACGCGCCCCGAAGACACGGTGCCTTCGCGGTAGCTGGAGAGCTGCATGAACTCGACCTGGGGCGCCATCCCCTCACGGTGCATGGCGCGCAGAAGGTCGGCGGCGAAGATGAAGCTGCCGCGCAGCACCGAGACGACCAGCAGCCGCTCGGTCTTTGCCTCGGCGATCTGGCGCGCCAGGAGCGTGTTGCGTTCGGCGATCGTCTGTTCGTCGAACAGGACACGGATGCGGCGCGGCTCGGTCATGAAAACGTGCTCCAGAAAACAGGGCGCGCCGGTCAACCGGCGCACGCAAGGTCAAGTGTGGCGCCAACCCGTGGCAAAAATCAATGGCCGAGCCCGGCCGTTTCGACGCGGTCGGCAAAGCGCACCAGCACCTTGGCCCCCTCAGCCGGCGGCGAGGCAAGGCGGCGGCGGAAGGCCAGCGACTGGCCGGCGTCGAGGCTCTTGGCGTCCGCATTGGCCGTCCAGGCGTAGATTTCGACACCCTTGGCATCGCGCACCGAGAATTTCAGCGGCGGCAGGCTCTGTTTCTGGCCGGTGATGTTGGAGATCACCCCCTGCACCACCAGGATGTCCATGCTGCCCTCGCTCATCAGCCCGCTGCGCACCCCGCTCAGTTCCAGCCCGCGCAGGTTGACCGGCAGGCCTATCGTCTCGAACAGTTTGGCGGTCTCCGGCGCGGCGCGCACCACCTGCTTGCGCAGGCCGATGCCGCCGACGATCAGCAGCACCAGCGCCGCCAGGGCATAGGCCGGCCAGCGCGCGCTGCGTCCGGCCGGCTGCGGCCCCTTGATCCGCAGGTGCCAGGGCAGGCGTGCCTCGGGCGTCTCGCGCCGCCCGGCGCTCAGCAGTTCGGCCGGAGCCAGCGCCGCCTCGGCCAGCGCGGCGGCGCGCTGGTGCTCGCAGGCGCGCTCCCCTGCCTCGCCGTGGGCCGGTGCCGCGATCCACAGCGTCCGGCAGGCCGCGCAGCGCACCTTGCGGCCGGCGCCGCCAAGATCGGTCTCGGCAATCTCGTAGCTGGCATCGCAGGTCGGGCATTGGATCAGCGGCATGACACACTCTCTGGAATACGGAACGCACCCCGCCCACGGCAGGGAACTGGTTACTTATTGCTGAACCATCAGCGTTAATTGCGGGTAAACTGGCGCCTGATTCGCTGGAGTGACGGGTGGTCCGTTTCGAGAACGTCGGCTTGCGCTATGGCATGGGACCGGAGATCCTCCGCGATCTCAGCTTCGACGTGCCGCCCCATTCCCTGCAATTCCTCACCGGCCCCTCGGGCGCCGGCAAGACCACGCTGCTCAAGCTGATCCTTCAGACGCTGAAGCCGACACGCGGGCTGATCACCCTGTTCGGCCACGACACCGCGACGCTGGACAAGGACGCGATCACCCGGTTGCGCCGGCGCATCGGCGTGGTGTTTCAGGATTTCCGCCTGCTCGACCATCTCACCACCTACGAGAACGTCGCCCTGCCCCTGCGCGTGCAGGGCAAGGCCGAGGCGAGCTACCGGCCGGAGGTGATCGAACTGCTCAAGTGGGTCGGCCTCGGCGACAAGATGCATGTCCCTCCCGCCATCCTCTCGGGCGGCGAGAAGCAGCGCGCCGCCATTGCCCGCGCCACCATCTCGCGGCCCGAACTGCTGCTGGCCGACGAGCCGACCGGCAACGTCGACCCCACCCTGGCCCGCCGGCTCCTGCGCCTGTTCGTCGAGATGAACCGCTCGGGCACCTCGGTGGTGCTGGCCACCCACGATCTGGCGCTGATGGACCAGGTCGACGCCCGCCGCATGGTGCTGGCCGAGGGACAGCTGCATGTCTATGACTGAGCCCGCCCCCGCGCCGGCCCCAACCCGGCGCTTTGGCCTCGGCGCGGCGCGCGGCACCGCGCTGCTGCCCGAATCCTCGCTGGCCGGCCGGGCGCTGGTCATCGTCATCGCCATCATGGCCTTCCTTGCCTCGCTCGCCGCCGGCGCGGTCGAACTGGTCGCGGAAGCCTCGAACGACTGGACCGCCTCGGTCTCGCGCGAGATGACCATCCAGATCCGCCCGCGCGCCGGCCGCGACATCGAGGCGGACCTCAGGCGCGCCTCCGATATCGCCCGCCGCGCCCCCGGCATCACCGACGTGCGCATCTACACCCGCAAGGAAGCCGAGAGCCTGCTCGAACCCTGGCTTGGCACCGGCCTGCAACTGGGCGACCTGCCGGTGCCGCGCCTCGTCGTCTTCAAGGTCTCCGACCCCGCCGCCGTCGATGTGGCGAAAATCCGCACCGAACTGGGCGCCATTCCCGCCGCCAGTCTCGACGATCACCGTGTCTGGCTGGCCCGCCTCGCCGCCATGGCCAACACGCTGGTGCTGATCGGCCTCGTCGTTCTGGTGCTGGTGCTGACCGCCATGGCCCTGGCCATCGCCTTTGCCACCCGCGGCGCCATGGCCGGCAACCGCGAGATCATCGACGTGCTGCATCTGGTCGGCGCCGAGGACCGCTTCATCGCGCGCGAGTTCCAGCGCCACTTCCTGCGCCTTGGCCTGCGCGGCGGCGCCATCGGCGGCGGGCTGGCCATCGCCGCTTTCCTGATCGCCGGCCTGCTGGCCGCGCGCTTGATCGCCACCCCCGGCGGCGACCAGATCGAGGCGCTGTTCGGCGCCTTCGCCCTGCGCTGGCCGGGCTATCTGGCCATCATCGCCATTGCCGGGCTGGTGGCGCTGATCACCGCCGTGGTGTCGCGCACCACCGTGTTCCGCAATCTGCGCGGGCTCGATTGACCGACGATTTGACATTGCCGGCCCCGCCCGGATCATCCATAGCAGCACCTGACGATGATGAAGAACGACCAGCCCGGCGCGCGGCGCGGACGGCCCTATGCCGAGTTCCGCACGATGGCGGTCGGCCTTGGTGCATCCGGGCGCATCCGCACGGTGCTGCTGGCGCTGGCCGGGCTGGCGCTGCTGGGGACGGCGCTGCTGAGCGCCGGCTTCTTCGCCTTCCTCGGCCATGTCTCGCGCTACGAAACCGAGTTCGGCCGCACCGTGGACGGCGTCGTCGCCCTGACCGGCGGACCCGAGCGCATCGCCGATGCGCTGTCGGTGCTGGCGGAGGGGCGGGCAAAACGCCTGCTGATCACCGGGGTGGGCGAACGGACCGTGGCCGGCGACCTCATCCGCCACAGCGGCCACGCCCGGCTGTTCGACTGCTGCGTCGATCTCGACCGCCGCGCCCTCAACACCGTCGGCAACGCCGAGGAGACGGCGCGCTGGGCCGGGCGCCACGGCTACCGCTCGCTGATGATCGTCACCTCAAACTTCCACATGCCGCGCGCCCTGCTGGAACTGCGCCGCCGGCTCAAGGACACCGAGTTCGTGCCCCATCCGGTGATCGCCGACAGCGTGCGGATCGACCAGTGGTGGGCCGACATGAAGCTGGCACGCCTCATCATGATCGAATATCTGAAGTTCATCGTGGCCGAGGCGCGCAGCCGCCTTCTGCCCGACAACCCGTGACAGGTCGCACACCCCGCATGCTACTTCTGCGCAACATCGTCTTTTCCGTGCTGTTCTACGCCAACTGTGCCTTCTGGTTCCTGTTGGCGATGATCGGCTATGTCCTGCCCCAGCGCTATTTCATGGTGTTCTGCCGAGGCTGGGCGACCAGTTCGATGTGGCTGTTCAGCACCGTCATCGGCGCGCGGCTTGAGGTGCGCGGCAAGGAGAACATCCCCACCGGCGGCGCCATCATCGCCGCCAAGCACCAGTCCTCGTGGGATACCTTCGCCCTGCTGCCGATGGTTGCCTGGCCGACCTACATCTACAAGCGCGAACTGGGCTACATCCCCTTCTTCGGCTGGCACCTGATGCGCGCCGGCCAGATCCCGGTCGATCGCGTCGGCACCCCCGATGTCCTCGCCCGCCTCACCGCGCGGGCAAAGAAGGCGCTGGCCGAAAACCGCCAGATCATCATCTTCCCCGAAGGCACCCGCCGGGCCATCGGCGCCCCGCCCGATTACAAGATCGGCGTCGCCCAGCTTTACAAGTCGTTCGGCGCGCCCTGCGTGCCGGTGGCCCTGAACGCCGGGCTGGCCTGGCCGCGCCGGCGCTTCATGAAGTTTCCCTATACGATCATCATCGAATTCCTGCCGCCCATCCCGCCCGGCCTGCCGCCGCGGGCCTTCTTCCGCCAGATGCAGCAGGTGATCGAGGAGGCGACCGACCGGCTGGTCGACGAGAGCCTGGCCGAGAAGGGTCAGAGCCGGGCCGATATCCAGTCGAGCAGGGAATCCTGAATCCCCAGGTCCTTGAGGGCGAGGGCGGTGTTGCGCACATATTCGTGGTTGGGGCCCGATTGCCCCTTGCCCTGCCGCACGAAGCGCAGCGTCTCCTCCCGGCTCAGCGCCGAGGCATACTGGTGGTGCGTCCGGTCCACCACATAGCACAGCGCCAGCACCGTGCGCCCGTCGACCAGATCCACCGGCCGGACGCATTCCTTGTAGACCATGTTCACCTGTTCGCGGGCGCGCAGGTAGGCGATGGTGTCGGCGCTGCGGTGCGCCTCGACACGAAAGGCGACGCCGCGGCAGGCCCCGCCGCGATCAAGCCCGAGCACCAGGCCCGGCGTCTGCGGCGTGCCGCGGTGCACATGGGAATAGACGCAGAGCTTGCGGTGCGCGCCCTTGAGCAGCGCCGAGGAGCGTTCGACATACTCGAATCCGGGCCGCCAGATCAGCGAGCCGTAGCCGAAAACCCAAAGATCGCCATGATGTTCAACCATGCCCGCTTCTGGCGCAGTTTCCCGCCGGGAATCAAGCCGATACTGTGGCCCGCAAAGAATCACTTGGAATTTTGCCGATGACCGATGTCCCTCCCGCTCCCGTGGCGCCGCGCGTCTCCCGCCGGGGATTGTACATCCCGCTGCTGCTGTTCGGCGCCGCCTGCCTGATCTGGACCGGCGTCTGGTTCTACGCCAAGGCCAAGACCGGCGCGGTGATGGACGCCTGGATCGCCCGCGAAGCCCGGCTCGGCCGCGCCTGGTCCTGTCCCAGCCGCGACATCTCCGGCTTTCCCTTCCGCATCGCCGTCACCTGCGACAAGCCCGAATTCGTCTCCACCCAGCCCGGCCGCGCCGGCAAGGGCACGCTCGACAGCCTTGCCGTCACCGCTCGCGTGGTCGATCCGAAACAGATCATCGCGGTTGCCACCGCGCCGCTGGTCTGGACGGCGGATGCGGGCGATTCGCTCGCCATCCGTTTTGGCAACGCCCGTGCCTCCTATCGCGGCACCCCATCGGAGATCGAGGCGGTCTCGCTCGAACTCGACACCCCGACCATCACCTACACCGCGCCGGGCCTCAAGCCGCAGACCCTCAGCGCCGCGAAAAGCGAACTGCACCTGCGCCGTGCCCCCACCGGCGAGGCTGCCGTCGACATTGCCCTGTCGGCCAGCGGCCTGGTCTCGGAGCTGATCAACAGCCTGATGCGCAATTCCGACCCCGGCGCCCTCACCTTCAGCGCCCGCATGACGCGCTTTCATCCGGCCCTGCCGCGTGACTGGCGCCAGACGCTGGAAACCTGGCGCCAGCAGGAGGGCGAGGCGCAGATCGACCGGCTTGCCCTGCAGAAGGGGCTGATCGCCCTCGACCTGAAGGGCGCGCTGCGGCTCGACGAACAACGCCGGCCGCAGGGCGAAATCCGCGGCACGGCACAGGGCCTTTCGGCGCTGATGCAGGCCTTCGGCGTCAATCTCGGCGGCGGCGGCCTGCTCGGCGCCCTGCTGGGCGGCGGCGCGGCCACCCGCCAGCAGCCGGCGCAGGAAAAGGCCCTGCCGATCGTGCTGCGCGCCGATCAGGGCCGGCTGTTCTTCGGCCCCATCCCCGGCCCGCACCTACTGCCGCTCTACCGCTGAGCCTCAGCAGGCGTAGCGGAACTCGTATTGCGGCTGCACCAGCAGCACGCCCGAGGTGATCCGGCAGGAGGCGCGGCCGCGATCCTTCAGGTAGTGTTCCGCCGCCGCCCGGAACCGCATCATCGGCGGGGTCGTATCGGCGATGCCCAGCGTCAGCCCCTTCAGCGCGCCCTGATTGGCGGCGGAACCGAGGCTGGAGGTGACCATGATCCGGTTGTCCGAGGGCTTGTCGAAGACGCGGTAGCTGTCATCCGCCATCGCCACCTCGACCGGGGTGATGCCGCTGTAGTGCTCCATGGCGTGCTGCATGCCGCCGCAGCCGGCAAGAGTCAGCGCCAGCAGGCCGGCCATCAGGCGAGTTCCACCACAGTGCATCGCGCCCTCCCCGCATGATCGGCCTCAGGCTAGCACGTCGGCAGCCGTCCGCAACCGCCGCCTAATCCTTGTGGCTGACGGCGCGGCCGAAGTCCGGCGCTGCCGTATCCTGCCCGGAGGCGATGATCGAGCGGCGCACCTCGCGCGTGCGGGTGAACAGATCGAACAGCCCGTCGCCGTCGCCCCAGCGGATCATGCGCGACAGCGCCGAGAGATCCTCCTGGAAACGGGCGACCATCTCCAGCACCGCTTCCTTGTTGTTCAGGAAGACATCGCGCCACATCGTCGGGTCGGACGCGGCAAGGCGCGTCGCGTCGCGGAAGCCACCGGCGGAGAACTTGATCACCTCCGATTCGACCACCATTTCGAGATCGTAGGCGGTGCCGACAAGATTGTAGGCGATCAGATGCGGCACATGGCTGGTGATCGCCAGCACCAGATCGTGGTGCTTGGCACCCATGGCCTCGACATTGGCACCCAGCGC
>Ga0209573_1001323_pt1 | contig 39573 bp, 26 predicted proteins | sample TNRBio252014_DNA_FD_185870 | JGI IMG/M metagenome (GOLD analysis project Ga0209573, IMG submission 185870) | Wastewater treatment Type I Accumulibacter community from EBPR Bioreactor in Madison, WI, USA - TNR Reactor_6/25/2014_ DNA (SPAdes)... | ecosystem: Engineered > Bioreactor > EBPR >...
GCCGGGTGGTGGGTGACGGATCGCATCGTCGAGCCCCGGCTTGTAAAGTCGGGGTTGGTCGGGGCCCTCGAAGGACCAACGGCGAAGGACCTCGTGCTCACGAGTCAGGAAATGCGGGCGCTCTTCTGGTCGCTGGGCGGGCTGGCGGTCGTGCTGGCGGTGTTCGCCGCACTCATCTTTGTTCCCGGTGCCCCGCTCAGCGGCACCGGCCAGCCGACGCTCGCCGACGGGCGCGTCATCGTCCATCACCCGGTGACGATCGAGCCGGCGGGGGCCCACGTCAAGGTCGCGCCGCACGACGTTCTGGCCGCGTCGCCGCTGACGGTCGCCGAGGCCGCGGGCAAGGGCCGTCTGGCGGAGCCTCCCGGAGACCGCTGGGCACACGTCATCGTCCCCATCATCTTCCTGGCGTTCCTCATCCCAGGGCTGATCTACGGACGGCTGACAGGCCTGTGCACATCTCAGAAGGACATCATCGATGGGTTCTATCACGGTATCCGCGGGATCGTTCCCGTCCTGGCGATCGCGTTCTTTATGGGACAGTTTGTGAACTACTTCGCGTACACCAAGCTCGACAAGATGCTGGCGTACGCGGGGGGCTCGCTGCTCGTCACTGCGGACCTCCCGGTCCCGTTCCTCATCGCCCTATTCGTGCTGCTCGTCGTCCTGGGAGACTTCGCCATCTCCGGGATGCTGAGCAAGTTCGGCGTGCTCGCGCCGATCTTCATCCCCATGTTCATGATGGTGGGCATGAGCCCTGAACTGACCACGGCGGCGTACCGCATCGGGGATTCGGTCGTCAACATCATCACGCCGCTGAACAGTTATCTGTTGATCATCCTCGTCGTGCTCCAGAAATACAAGAAAGAGGCCGGGCTGGGCAGCTTGATCTCGCTCATGCTGCCGTACTCCATCGTGTTCGGGCTCGCGTGGACGGCGTTCCTGCTGATTTGGTACGCCCTCGGGTTCGACCTTGGACCCAAAGCGCCGGCGATCTACGTGCCGCCATTCTGAGGCGGGGCGTTGGGGCGGGCAGGTTCGAGCACGTCGGTTGCCCGCTCAGGGTTGTCCCGCCGAAGGTTGCGGCTCCGGCCCACGTGCCGCCTCCAACTTCCTGTGCCGCTGGGCCTCGGCAGCTTTCATCCCGCCGTACTGCGACCGCACCGCGCATAGGTCGGCTCGCTGACGCCCAAATGCTGGACGATCTGGGTCCGGTCGGCCAGCCGCCAACATGGCGCCGGCCTCGCGCAGTTGTTCACAATCTGTTCCGGCGTGTGCCGTGTTCGCTTCGTCGAGAGTCTCCTGGCCGCTGCCACCGGCCCTGGGGACTCTCATAATTGGTGGATCAGTATTCGATGGGGCAGGACAAACAGACGTCCGGGTTCCCACAGAGTCCGACGATCAAGAACGCGATCAACGGAAGGCGTCCCGACGCTCGCCCCTACCCCCAGTCACCCTTCCTCAACCGCCTGAGGCCCATCCCCACCCGTTTCCGGCAGTTCACACCCGGGCAATCCTCCCTCCCCCGTGATCGCAGGGTTGGCCTCGGCATAGCCGCCGGGGGGGGTGCCGGGCTATCCTTGTCCCCCCATCGCACCGGCTCCGTGCCCCCTATTTGATGACCGCCGGCTCCAGGGTGTTCGGGGAACGAGGAACCCACATGTCCACAGGTACCGTTACCCAAGTCATCGGCTCCACCTTCGACGCCCAATTCCCCGAGGATCGCCTCCCGGACATCTACAACGCTCTCGAAGTCAAAGGCCACACCAAGGCCGGCGACCTCCACCTCGTCGGCGAAGTCCAGCAGCACCTCGGCGGTGGCCGTGTCCGCGCCGTCGCACTCGGGTCCACCGACGGCCTCACCCGTGGCATGGCCTGCCAAGACACCGGCAACCCCGTCGCCGTCCCCGTTGGCGAGGCCGTCCTCGGCCGCGTCTTCAACCTCCTCGGACAAACCATCGATAAGGGCACGCCCCTCCCCGCTTCGGGAAAGCGCTCCCCCATCCACCGCGCTCCCCCCGAGTTCGCCCAGCTCAACCCCAAGACCGAAATGCTCGTGACCGGCATCAAGGTCATCGACCTCATCTGCCCCTTCGTCCGCGGCGGCAAGATCGGCCTCTTCGGTGGTGCCGGCGTCGGCAAGACCGTCGTCATCCAGGAAATGATCGCCCGCGTCGCCAAGAACTTCGGCGGCTACTCCGTCTTCGCCGGCGTCGGTGAACGCACCCGCGAAGGCAACGACCTCTGGCGCGAAATGAAAGAGGCCGCCTACACCGACGAGAACGGCAAAACCGCCCACGTCCTCGACAAGGTCGCCATGGTGTTCGGCCAGATGAACGAGCCCCCGGGCGCCCGCCTCCGCGTCGCACTCTCCGCCCTCACCATGGCCGAAGAGTTCCGCGACGCCTCGGGCAAAGAAACCCTCATGTTCGTTGACAACGTCTTCCGGTTCACCCAGGCCGGGTCCGAAGTGTCCGCCCTCTTGGGCCGCATGCCCAGCGCCGTGGGCTACCAGCCCACCCTCTCCACCGAGATGGGCGAGCTGCAGGAGCGAATCACCTCCACCGCCAAGGGCGCCATCACGTCCGTGCAGGCCATCTACGTCCCCGCCGACGACCTGACCGACCCCGCTCCTTCCACGACCTTTGCCCACCTTGACGCCTTCATCTCCCTCAGCCGAGGCATCGCCGAGAAGGGCATCTATCCCGCCGTCGATCCCCTGGGTTCTAACAGCCGAATCCTCGACCCCCAGATCGTCGGCGAGCGTCACTACCGCGTTGCCCAGCGCGTCCAGCGGTCGCTCCAGCGGTACAAAGACCTCCAGGACATCATCGCTATTCTCGGCGTCGATGAACTCTCCGAAGAAGACAAGCTCACCGTCGCCCGCGCTCGAAAGATCGAACGCTTCCTTTCGCAGCCTTTCCACGTCGCCGAACAGTTCACCGGCTTCAAGGGCGTCGATAGCCCCCTCGAATCCACGCTCGACAGCTTCGAACGCCTCTGCGACGGCGAGGGTGACAGCCTCCCCGAGGGTGCCTTCATGTACGTCGGCAGCCTCGACGACGCCAAGGCCAAGGCCGAGAAGATGAAGTAACCCGCTTCATCCCGCATCCAGATCCACCCAACAAAGAACCCCCGGCAACCCCGGGGGTTCTTTTCAATTCAGGTTCATCCAAACCCCTCCTTCTCCTACTTTCCTCCGCCCATCGCCTCCAGCATCTTCTTCACGCCGGGCCTATGGATCGTGTGCGGCATCCCCTCCACGATCTCCACTTCCGCGTCGCTCCCCAGCTTCTCCAGCGATTCTTTCAGCAGCTTTGCCGCCCCTTCCAGATAAAACGTGTCCTTGCCCCCAGCAAAGACGTGGATCTTCCCTTTGAGCTTGGGCCCAAGCGTCGCCCAGTTCCGTTCCATCACCAGGCGGATGTCATACTTCTCCCACGTTCGGGCCGTCTCAAGATCCACTGCTCCCGTGACGCGATCAAACACAGCCCGGGGCTCCCCATCAGCTCCCCGAGGCGAGAACACCGCCTCGAAGCTGTGAACCTGTCCGCCAGGACCCATGGCCGTCTCTTGAGCAACAAAGTCATCGACCCAAAGGCTCGGCGTATCACCGTTTCGCGCGATGGGTCGCCGCTCACCGCCTCCGCTCCCTTCCTCCTTGGGGGTCTTGTACATATTTTCGCCCTTTCGGTACAAGTTGATCCTCTGAAAGTCGCGGAAGTCCACCGGGTCAGGGCAGTGTGACCAGCATGCGCCGAAATAATCCGGGTATGTCACCTGCAGCCACAGGCTCGACCAGCCACCGGACGACATCCCGCTCACATGTCGTTTCTCCACAGGCCTGACCCCGCCATACTTCGCCTCCGACGCCGGTCCCAACTCTTCCACGAGCGCCCTCCCCCAGGGCCCGTTGTTCGCGCTGTCCGCGAACACGCTGTGCCCGCGGTAACAGCTTGGATCCGGGACAATCACCGTCACCCGCGACCCGCTCGCACCAAGCATCGAAGGCACCATCGCCGCGGTGTGATGGCTCCCGCCGAACCCGCCGATCCAATACAACACAGGACCGGGCCCCGCTCCCGCCGGCGATGGCTCCGTCGGCAGCACAACCGCCGCCCGGATCGTCCGCGGCCTCCCGCTAAAATCGCTCAACAGCTTGCTCGGCACCTCGACCAGCTTGATCCGTTCCGTCTCTTTGAATTCCCTCTCCTTGATCGCCCGTGTCAGCCGCAATTCCATCGACCCCGGGCCCCCGGTCCCCTGGGGCTTCTCAAACTTCACCCGCATCGGCACGCTCACCAAATCTCCTTCGCCCTTCCCGGGATTCGCCGAATCCGGGCTCACCCGGGCGATCGCCTGCGCCGTGTATTCACCTTCCGCGATCTCCTGGGCCGGCGAAGGCCATCCCAGCGTCGCCGAAGCAAGGTCAATCACCTCGCCGGGCTTCACGTTCTTGACGTCCATCGACAGAAACTGCGTCTTCCCAAACCAGTCCCCCAGCGACAGCCGTGGCTCGCGTCGCTCTCCTTTCGCCAGCACCACGTACACTCGCCCCGAAAATAACTCGTCTCGCATAGACGGATCGATCACCACGCGAAACCACGTCGCCCGCGTCGCGTCTGCCGTGGGCGCTGCGGGAGTAGGGGTGGATGGTGGCTGAGGGGGCTGGGCGACCACCGCCGCCGTGAACAACCCGCACAACATCGCCACCCTTCGAATGGTTCTTTCGTTCATGGATTCAGTGTACCGAACACCCTCGGGGTAGGATGCTCCCCTCGTTTCCGCCTCACCCCTCGGAGCCCGCCATGACCGGCCTCAACCGCACCCACGACCCGAAGCTCACCTCCTGGCTCGAGTCCGCAGAAGATCCCAACACCGATTTTCCTATCCAGAACCTCCCTATCTGCTCCTTCTCCACCGGCGAAAGCCCCGACGACGCCAACGACGCCGAAGTCGGCTTCGCGATCGGTGACCGCGTCCTCTCTCTTGCTCGTTGCCTCGACGCGGGCCTCTTCGACGACCTCATCGACGGCGACGAGAACGGGCAGGCCGCCTTCGAAGTCGCCACCGCAGACGCTTCTGTCCTCGGGCTGTTCCCACCGGAAACCCTCTCCGCTCTCCGCGGCCGCCTTATCGACATTCTCGAATCTGCCGCCATCAAAGCCAAGCACGGCAAAAAAGCCAAAGACTCCCTCCTCAAGCAGTCCGACATCAAGTTCCTCACTCCCGTCGTCGTCACCAACTACACCGACTTCTACGCCAGCCTCGATCACGCCACCACCGTCGGCTCGATGTTCCGCCCCGACAACCCCATCCTCCCGAACTACAAGCACGTCCCCATCGGATACCACGGTCGGGCTTCCAGCATCGTCCCCAGCGGCACCACCATCCGCCGCCCCAGCGGCCAGCAATCCCCGCCCGACGACAACCCCGCCGCAGGCCCATCCTTTGGCCCCTGCAAACTCCTCGATTACGAACTCGAAGTCGGGGCCGTCATCTCCCGCGAGAACGCACTGGGCGAGCCCATCTCAATCGCCGAGGCCGAATCGCACATCCTCGGGCTCTGCCTCGTCAACGACTGGTCCGCACGCGACATCCAAAAATGGGAATACCAGCCTCTCGGTCCCTTTCTCGCGAAAAATTTCGCCACCACCGTCTCGCCCTTCATCGTCACAATGGAAGCTCTTCGCCCGTTCCGGTGTCCGGGCTCTCCGCGTGGCCCGCAAGATCCCGCCACCCTTCCCTACCTCACCTCCCAATCGAACAAAGATCGGGGTGGGTTCGCCATCACCCTGGAGGTCACCATGCGCACTGCGGCCATGGTCAAGGCCGGCGACAAACCTATCCGCGTGAGCCGTGCCGACTTTTCCCGTATGTACTGGACCTTCGCCCAAATGGTGACCCATCACGCCTCAGGGGGTTGCAATCTCCAAGCAGGCGATCTCCTCGCGAGCGGGACGGTCAGTGGGCAAACACCCGATTCAAGGGGTTGTTTGCTCGAAGCGACCTGGGCCGGGATCGACCCGAGCAATCAAAAGCCCCGCCCGCGAAACGCGATCGAATTCCCAACAGGCGAACGGCGTACCTTCCTTCAAGACGGAGACGAAGTCGTCATCCGAGGGTCGTGCCATCGTGACGGTTTTCGCAGCATCGGTTTCGGAGAGTGCTCAGGAACCATCTCGGGCTGACCGGGGAACCACAGTGGATTTCCCAACGAATCAAACAGGCTGGGCTTTGGTCCGAATTTCGGTTAGACTATACCCCCCGGGTATCGCGATGAGACCCGAACATTGACAGAACGGACTTGATCCTTCCCGGATCGGGCCGATCGACTGAGAGGTTCTGGATGAGTTTGCAGAGCGATGCTCCCACCACTGTGGCCACCGCCGGGCACGTCAGCATCACGTTCAAGCGGCGTGACCCTCACGAGACGCGCTGGGGCAAGTTCCTTCAAGCGTGCATCAAGCTCGACGCGTCCGACCTCATCCTCAAGGCCGACACCCAGCCCAAGCTCCGCATCCGCGGCGCCCTCCGTGCATTGGATATTGATCCGCTAGGCTCCGAAGAGTTCTTCTCCATCGCCAAGCACATTCTCGACGAAGAACAACTCGCGGATCTTCACAAGTTTGGATCCGTCGACTTCGCGTACGACTACGACGACAACAACCGATTCCGCGTCAACCTCTTCCAGGCCCGTGGCCGTCTGTCCGCTGCACTACGGCTTATCACCTCCAACATCCGGCGATTCGAAGACCTCTATCTCCCGCCGATCATGTCAGACATCGCGATGCAGCCACAGGGCATCGTCCTGCTGTCGGGCGTCACCGGCTCTGGTAAGTCCACGACCATCGCCGCCATGCTCGACTACGTGAACGAGCGCAAGCCCGTCCACATCGTCACGATCGAAGACCCGATTGAGTACATCTTTAAGGACAAGAAAGCCACCATCAACCAGCGCGAAATCGGCATCGATTGCCTCGATTTCAAGATCGCTCTCCGCGCTCTGGTCCGCGAAAACCCCGACGTCGTTCTCGTCGGCGAAATGCGAGACAACGAGACCTTCGAGGCCGCTCTTCACGCCGCCGAAACAGGCCACCTCGTCTACGGGACCATTCACGCTTCTTCCACCACGCAGACCTTCAGCCGAATCTACGGTCTCTTCGAGCAGGAAGAAGTCGAGCAGGTCCGCCGAATTCTCGGGTATCAGATGCGAGCATTCGTCTACCAGAAACTCCTCCCCACTCTCCACGCCAACATCCACCGTATCCCGGGCATCGAGGTGCTCATCAACAACGGCGTCGTCCGCAAGCACATCCTCGAAGGCCGCGAGGGCGAACTTCGTGAGTACCTCAAGAGCATCGAAGCAAGGCAATCGGGCATGATCGATTTCAACGGGGCACTCGTCGAACTCGTCGAGAAAGAAATGATCCACATGCGCGTGGCCCTCGAAGCCACGCCGAACGCCGACGAACTCATGATGCGGCTCAAGAAACTCGGCTAACCGTTCTCGGCGGCGCTGAGTGGCTCGGGTGGTGAGGAGTGGAGTGGGGTTAGGTCCGGCTCTTTCGGACGACAGTCAATCAAGGAATCTCAAGTGACGTCCACGTTCGCAACTTCGCTCCCAACGTTCCTCGCCGAGACGTTCTTTCTCGTCTCCATTTGGAAGCCCATCGTTTTTCTGCTTCCCTTTGTCGGGTGGATGTACATCATCTCCACCATCTTCGACAAGCACTGCGCCCGCTTCTTCCTCCCGAGGGGGCCTTGGAACATCGTCCACATGGCGTGCGGGCTCCTCGCACTGGCCGTTGCGCTTTTCATGCCCCTCCAGGGCGAGATCGCGTTCTGGGTCTCCTTCGTATCTTCAACCCTAATCCTCACCGCCAACATCGTCGTCTTTGCCATGATCGTCAACAAAGACGAACGCGTCCCCGAACAGCACCGCCTGAAAATCGACTTCTCGAGCTACCAAAAGGCCCGCGCCGCCAAGGCCGCGGCCAAGAAACAAGGCAAGGTCGAACTCCTCATCAAGCTTGCGGATAAGTCGGTCCTCGCAGTACCCCAGGCCGATTCTCCTGAGTTCCACGCCCGCGTCGCCGCCGAGTCGGTCATCGTCACCGCCTTCGACACGCGAGCGACGCAGGTTGAAGTCGCCCCGAGCGGGAAAGACCCGTCGTTCCGCGTTTGGGCGCTCATCGACGGCCAGCGCACCGAGCAAAAGACCCTCACACCCGCCGAGGCTATGGGCATCATGAACTTCTGGAAGGGCGCGGCCAAACTCGACGTCGCCGACGCACGACGGAAGCAGACCGCTGATATCAACGTCGAACGCGGCGTCGACCGCAAAAAACTCCGCGTCACGTCCCAAGGCTCACAGGCCGGTCCAAAACTCACCATTCTGATCGATCCCGAAGCACAGGTTCGTATCAAAGACGAAGAGCTCGGACTTCTCGAAGCCCAGGCCGCCGAACTCAAAGTTCTCACCGATTCCACACAGGGTGTGGTGCTCGTCGCGGGCCTGCCCGACGGCGGCCGTACCAGCCTCCTCTACTCCATCGTCAAGATGCACGACGCCTACACCCAAAACGTGCAGACCGTCGAGATCGAACCACAGGACATCCTCGAGGGTGTCAAGCAGAACAAGTGGGACCCACAGCAAACTGACGGGCCCGACTTCGGTACGCTCGTGCGCACGATCCTTCGTCGCGACCCGCAGGTCGTCGCGGTAGCCGAGCTTCCCGAGGGCAACACCGCGAAAGAAATCGCCAAGGCCGACTCCGAACGCGTCCGTATCTATGCCTGTATGGTCGCGACGAGCGCTACCGACGCCGTCACCCGCTGGGTAAAGGCGGTCGGTGATCAGGAGCTCGCCGCAAAGGTTCTTCGCGGCGTTGTCACGCTCCGACTCGTGCGCCGCACCTGCACCAATTGTCGCGTTCCCTACCAGCCACCACCGGACATGCTCAAGAAACTCGGGCTCGCCGCCGACAAAGTCAAGCAGCTCGTGAAGAAGGGCGGCCAGGTCCTGATCAAAAACAAGCCCGAAGTCTGCCCGGTTTGCCAGGGCACCGGGTACCTCGGGCAGGTCGGTTGCTTCGAGCTCTACTCCTTCGACGATGCGTGCCGCGAGGCCATCCGCACCGGCAACCTGAATAACCTCCGCGCAGAGTTCCGCAAGAAAGGTCTCCCCACGGCTCAGCAGGCCGCCCTCACCCAGGCCGTTTCCCTCAACACCACCGTCGAAGAAGTCATCCGCATCTCGACCGACACACAACCCGCGGGCCCGGCCGCGCCGGCCAAGCCCGCCGCTTCTCCCGCCGCAAGCACGCCCAAAGCCTGACCACTCGACCCAACCCCCGCACCTCTCCGTGGAAACCACGCCATGATCATGAACATTCTTGCCGCCGGCCTCGTCGGCATCTCCGCTTACCTCTGGATGCTCCGCGGCTTCTTCTCCGCCTTCATCAACCTTCTCTGCGTGGTCGCCGCGGGCGCGATCGCTATCGCGCTCTGGGAACCACTCTCTTACTGGCTCCTCTCGCAAGGGGAAGGGAAGGGCTTTTTCCCCGAACTTGTTTCTTCTTCAGCATGGGCCCTTGGACTCGCTCTCCCCTTCGTCGCCTCGCTCGCCATCCTTCGCGGCGTCATCGACTCCGTGATCCGCATGAACCTCCACATGAACTCCGCAGCCAACTACGTCGGCGGCGGTCTCTGCGGCGCCCTTGCTGGGGTCATCATCGGCGGGATCGGCTGTATGTCCTTTGGCATGCAAAAAGCCGCCTTCGACTTCGCTGATTACAACCCGGTGACGCTCGCCGCTTCGGGTGCGGTCCAGAAATCTCCCGCGCTGTGGGTTCCGGCAGACAAGCTCACCGCTTGGTTCTATTCCAACGCTTCCACTCGCGTCTTCTCTTCTTCGACACCACTTGCCGCTTGGTATCCCGACTTCCACACGACTCCGGGACTTCTCCGATACACCGCCAAGGGCGGTTCGGGAAATATCTCGCTCCGCCCCGGCGCTGTGTCGGTCAAGCGTTCCTATGTCCTCGACCCCGTCTCCACCGGCAAGGCCCGCCTTGATGAGATGCTCCGTGACAAGTGGGCCGCCCCGCAGCCGGGGGTCACCGACTTCAACGGCGAAAACGTAACTCCAAACTCTAAAGTCTTCGGCTACATGCTGGGGTTCGGCGCCGCCGCACGCGAAAAGAACGGCCAGGTCGTCGTCGGCAACGCACAATTCCGTCTCCTCGCTCACGACGCCGACGGCAACGCCCGCGTCTTCTTCCCCAACGCCGTCATCAGTAAGGTTCAGCCCCCCGCCGAAGACCCAAATGCCCCGAGCCGTAGACGCAAGACCAATCAGATCGAATACGCCCGGTTCGCCTTTAGCTCGGGCAACGAAGGCAAGTATTTCTTCTCCGTGGGTGCCGACGCTGAAGCCATCTTCGGCTTCGAGTATGTCATCCCCAACGGTTGGACCCCCAAGGCTCTCTACGCCCGCAACACACGCATCGATCTTGCCGGCGCGTCCAAGCCAGAGACTTTCACGTCCTTCGCAGCGCGCGATACCGCCATCAACTCCGGAGGCAGCGGGGGCACCATCGGCAACCTCGACGAATCCATCGCCTACGTCTTCGGTGAGGGCAAGAACGCCGACAAAGTATCTGACACGGTCCCCGATGGCATCGGCTTCCAGGTCTCTTTCATGCTCGGAATGACCCTCCAGAAAGACACCATCCAAGGTGTCGATTTCGTCGGTGTCCCACGTGCCGGTTGGGCCATCCGCGACGGTGAATCAAAGATCACCATGGCCGACGTCAACGCAGCCCGCGGTGTCGACGTAAATCTCAAGGTTGACCGCTTCGAACCCGTTGACAACCAGGTCGTCGTTCAGGTCGACATCTCCATGAACACCCCATGGCGCGTCGGCGAACGTGGCTTCGACAACTCTGGCAAGATCGCCCTCGTCGACGACACGGGAAGGTCTTTCGACGCCATCGGATACATCTACAAAGACAATGATTTCGTAGGTATCCGGTATACTCCGGGCACTCCCGTCCGCAGCCTTACTGACCTCCCAAAGACCCTTTCTCTTTCTGAGCCAGGCCAGACCTGCAAGCTCGTTTTCCGGGTCTCCAACAACGTTGTCATCAAAGGCCTCGCCATCGGCGACAAGCTCGCCATCAAGTACGGGCCCAAGGTCCGCGTGGTCGCCAACCAGAAGCTCTAACTAATTCCAGATCAACCAGTCCATACCCCACCCGGGCCCCGATCATTGATCGGGGCCCTTCTCGCATTCTACTTCGACGTTTCCCACTTGGGCACGCTCTTGGCCTCGGGCATGGTCATGGTCAGCAGCGCCATCGCCGTTCCGTACCCCGCGCTCCGGGGAAAGTGACGGTCGTTCCACGACCCGTCTTCGCTCCGCACCGAGAACATGAGCTCGTTGATCCGCTTCTGATACTCCTCCCGCTCGTTTGCGGGCAGCATCGCGGTTGCCTCCGCCGCCGCTCGGTGCGCGAACATGAAGTAATACGGAGCGATCATGTAAGGCGCCACATGCGTCCCAGTCTTTGCACGCCGTTGATCGAGCCACTTCCAGTGAACGATGAACGCATCCACCGCACCACGCGCGCGATCCGCGCCACCTCGCTCCGCCAGAAGTAGCACCGATTCCGTTGCGCACATCCTCCCCACGGCCCCGGGCACTGCGTCCGACTTGGCCTCCCGCGCCGCTCCGGAATAAGCCACCGCGCCCGCCCGCCCACGCGAACGCTCCAGCGCATCCAGTGCCCGTGTCACCACAGCGGGATCCACCGACATCCCAAGCGACTTCGCCAGGAACAACGCCTCGAGAGCGGAAGGCGTCATGAACGGGGATACCGGCGCCGCCTTTGTGCGTCCCGGGGGCCGTGCATAGTTCCATCCACCACTCTCGGGAATCTCGATCTTCTGCAGCGCGTCGCAGTACCACGCCGCCGCCTCATCGACCGCCGACGCCATCCCCTCGGGCACCGCACCGTCCCGTTTCACGATGCACAATGTTCGCAGCCCATGGATATACCCCCACCCGCGCACGTCGTAGCCCGCGTCGTAGTCCTTCTCACTCATCTCTTTATCGTTGCGTCCCTCGCAAATGAACTTCACCGACCGCGACACCGCCTCCTGCCGCGATTTGTCGGCCGCGTACCCGGGACATGTCACCAGCGCCTCAACGACAATCGCCGTCCCGCCGACGCGATACCCGAATGGGATCTTCCCCCCGACGCGGTACACCCCCTCGTAGGGCCACTGGTCTTTGTTCTCGCCTTCCTGAAGCTTCAGCAGAGCCGCGATGGCCAACTCCCGTGCCTTGGCTAGCCCCGACGAGCTCAGGTCCACCGCTGGCTTTGCGCCCTCGAGCACCGCCGCCGCGGGCTCCTTCACCGTTCCCGGCTGGACAATCCCAAACATCGCTCCCGACGCCGTCACCAATAATGTTGCAAGCATGGCACAGTCTACCGCTTCCCACAGTGCCCCGTTACAGTTCCTCTCTCACCCCCGGAATACCCCATGCAAGTTCTGAACACCGCTTCCGTTGCTCTCGAGACCACTCTCCTCCTCCACGGCGTCCCTATAGGCCAAGGCCTGCCCCTTGCCGCTGAACTCTCCGCCATCGTCTCGGCCGCCGGCGCCAAACCCGCCATCATCGGCATCGTCAACGGCATCCCCACCGTCGGCCTCACCGACTCTCAGCTCACCGAGCTGCTCGCTTCCACGAATGTGCCCAAAGTCAACTCCTCCAACCTCGGCCTCATCCTCCATCGCAAGTCGCACGGGGCCACCACCGTCAGCACCACCATGGAGCTCGCCGCCGCCGCCGGGATCCGCTTCTTTGCCACCGGGGGCCTCGGCGGGGTCCATCGCAACTACTCCTCACACCTCGACGTTTCCGCCGATCTCGCCGCCTTCACTCGATTCCCTGTCGCCGTCGTCACCTCTGGTGTCAAGAGCATCCTCGACGTCGTCGCCACACGCGAACTCCTCGAATCCCTCGGCGTCCCCGTCGTTGGCTTCCGCACCACACGCTTCCCCGCTTTCTACCTCCGAGAGTCCGATGCCGCGGTTGACGCCTCCTTCGATGACCCCGCCGATCTCGCACGCTTCTGCCGCGCCGAGCTCGACCGCACCGGTCGCGGCATCGTTGTCTGTAATCCCATCCCGATTGCAGACGAACTCCCGCGCGCACAGTGGGACCGTTGGCTCGCCGAGGCCGTCGCACGCTCCCCCGCCGACGGCCGCGATGTCACCCCGTCCATCCTCGCCAACCTCCACGTGCTCTCTGGCGGCCAAACCCTTCGCGCCAACCTCGCCCTCGTTCGGTCCAACGCCGCACTCGCCGCCCAGCTCGCCGTGCTCGCGCGTCGCGACTAAGAATGCTGTTATCGGACGATATCAAAACCCGATCCGAACCCCCCTCTTCCATGAAGATGTGTTGAAACCCGCCCCGTGACGTCGGTACTGTCTTGCTTGGGTCCACCCCAGCGCTAGGATCCATCCCATATGCGCAAGGTAGCGGCCTGACTCGACTTGTGTCGATTCGGGATCGATCGAAAGGCTTGGCGTCCGACGCGGCTAGCCCCTCTGCGGAGTCCCCTTCCGCGTTCCGGAGGACGCTCCAGAGTTCACTCCGCTTTCGCCTCGTCTTTTCGATCGCTGGGGTTCCAGGTAGGTGTCGCAGGAGAAGATCAAATGAAGAATCTGGGTCTCATGTTGTCCGTCCTCGCGGGGTGTGCTGCCCCAGCTCTCGCCCAAGACAGCGTTTCATCCGCACCGGGTCTCCCCGGCGACGGCCTGGAATGCGACGTCACCGGCGTTCAGCAACGCGCCGCATACGTCGTTGACATGGTCCCCATGTTCGGCTCCTGGAACACCCGCTGGGGCATCGCTCCGGTCATGAAGCTCTCCTCCATCACCGGCAATTTCCGCGGTACCGGCGGCGTCCAGTTCTACAACGCCGGAGGCTCCGCCTCTGGAATGAGCCAGACCTTCCGTACCCAAGTCGCGTACCCCACCAACAACTACAGCCTTTGGACCTCCGCCGGCGGTGGCGTCCACCCCACCCGTAACTCGGCGGGCTCCATCATTTCCCCCTCCGGCACCTCCACCCAGTTCGGCCTCGTCTCCTCTGAATTCGGCACGGACGCCTCCGGAGCCTCCATCAACAACATCGTCGGCGGCGTCGTTAACTTCGACCCCGCCAACCCCTCCCGTCTCTACGTCGTCCGCAACGTCGCCGCCGTGAACAAGATCCCCGCACAGGTCGGCGACAGCTCACAGTTCGGCGCCGGATCCGTCGATTCCGCCGGAAACGTCTACTTCCGCGTGGACGACTTCAACTCCACCGCTGCCAACAAGATCGTCGGGAATAACGTCTTCCGCGTCCGCACCATGCCGATTTCCGGCGGGCTTGCCGGGCGTGATTCTTCCACGCTGAACCTTATCGACGTCTTGGGTGGTTCAGACACCCTCTCGACGGATTGGGTCGCCCGCAACCAGCCCATCACCTACGGGCCTCCGGCCAACGTCCCCAACGAACGCGCCACAACACTCCGCGGCGCCGTCTTCGGCGGCAACGGCGTCAGCGGCGCCGGCGAGCTCTACTCCAGCGACCTGGCTGTTGGCTTCTCCACCACCACCGCTCACCGCGCCACCGCTACCGACCATCGCGGCAATGTCTCCTTCTCCCCCGCTCGCCTCCGCGGTGCCAACACCGTCGGCACCGGTGCCTCGCTCGTTAAGCTCACCGCCGCCGCACCCACCGACGGCATCGCGTTCTGGGGCGTCAACCCGAACGGATCGCCCGTCAACGCTGCAACCATCGGTGTCCCGCGCGGCACAGCCTCCGTCACCATCCCAGACCCCTGTGCGAACCTCCAGGCTCCCGCGGGCATCGATTGGGACATCGGTCAGGGCGACTTCCGAAACTACCAGGGCTCCGTCTTCGCTCGCGGTGGCAACGGCAACGTCGCCATGGGCCTCGATCAGGCCGGTCGCGCGCTCATCGCAGCGCAGGTCTCGGGCAATCAGTCCCTCTCCGGCGGGCTTCCCACCAGCAACAGCCCTCACAACGGCATCGCCGTCGCTCGGTTCCCTGTGAGCAACCCCGCTGCTGCTACATGGGTCATGGCCGCATGGACCAACCCCTCCGCCGCCTTCACCCCCGCTGCCGGCAAGGCCATCCTCGGCGATAACGGCAACGACGGGCTCCCCTTCACCGGCGACGCCGGCGAGTTCGACGGCTCACTCGACCTCAACCCCGCCAGCGCCACCTACGACGCCCCCATCGGAAACCTCGTTCCGGCCTTCGAACGCACCGGCGGCACGCCCTTCGGCGGCTCCGTCTCCTCCCCCGTCATCGACTCCGTCGGTAACGTCTACTTCGTCGCCACCGCCGCGCTCTACAAGTCCGGCGGCATCGACTATGACACCTGCCTCTTCAAGGCCGTCTACGACCCCGCCAACTTCTGCTACCGCCTCGAGCTCATGCTCGAACTCGGCAAGACCTTCCTCGGAGCCAACTCCAACACCCGATACTCCATCCGCTTCCTCAACCTCGCCAGCAGCAACTCCACCGCTGCTCCCTCGGGTCTCTGGGCAAACAGCGGTTCAAACCAGGCCTGGAACAACATGGACCCCTCAGGCCTCTCTACCACCGACGCCATGACCCTCGGCGGGCTCGTCCTCTCCGCCGGCATCACCTACGACTCCGACGGCGACACCACCTTCGGGTCCGCCGGAGACGAGCAATACAACGTCCTCCTCTACATCTCGAATATGACCGCTCCAGTCAACCCCTGCTCCGCCGACTTCAACGGTGACGGCTTCGTCGACGGGTTCGATTACGACGACTTCGTCGCCTGCTTCGAAGGCGACCCCTGCCCGCCCGGTCAGGACGCCGACTACAACAACGACGGCTTCCCCGACGGCTTCGACTACGACGAATTCGTCGCCGATTTCGAAGAAGGCTGCCTCTAAGTAATCCCTTTCACAGGCCTCAGCCTGTGAGCCCTTTCATAGAACCCCGGGCCATCACCCGGGTTTCTTTGTTTTTTGGCTCGCACAACCTATCATGTGTGTTCGTAAGGAGTTACGTATGCGATCCGTCCACGCTTCCGCACCGATCTGGGTCACGTGCTTCTGCTCTGCTGCCTCCGCTCAATGGAATCCGGCAATCGGGCAGTGGGGGCGTGCCGACGCCCGTGATATCCGCATCATGACGTGGAACGTCCAAGACGCCATCTGCTCTACAAACCCAAAGGTCGAAGGCGCCAATGACTGGACCGCCATCGCACGCATTATCGCAGCCCTCAAACCGGACGTTCTTCTTCTCCAAGAATGCGGGGACAACTCCGGCAACGGCACCGGTGCCGGCGTCGATTCCATCTCCACTCTCTCCAACGTCACCCGTCTCCTCATCGACGGCGGCACCGACCAAACACGCGGTGGTTCTGTCACCTCTTATATTCGCAAGTACGACCCCACGCTGTCTTACCCGCACGTCTGGGTCGGTGCGCAGAACGACGGCTTCAATCGAAACATCGTCGTCTCCAAGTTCCCCTTTGCCGACCTCAACGGCGACACCAAAGCGACCTACGACTCCTTTGCCAACGTCGCCGACCTCTACGCCCCGGGCGGCGGCCCAGGGATCCGCGGCTGGATCGTCGCCGAGATCAATCTTCCCGACGCCCTTTATCGCGGAAACCTCGTTACCGGGTGCTCTCACCTCCGCTCCGGCGGTGCCTCCTCGGACCTCGCCGAACGCCTCGCTGCGGGGCAGAACATCGCCTACTTCATCGACTACTTCTACAACGGCGGCGGCACCGCAACCCCCGACCCACGCAGCAAAATCGCCGACTTTCCCCAAGCCACCTCCATCCTCGACCCCTGGACCCCGATGATCTGGGGCGGCGATCTCAACGAAGACGAAAACACCAACGGCCGCGACGGACCCGCCGCCTGGTTCACCCGCGCCGCCAACGGCTCCCTCGACGGCACCGACCGCGACCGTTCCAATTCCACCTTTGACGACGCACGCGATCCACTCAACTCCAGCGCGTCAAACCGGAACACCCAAGGCTCGGGCAAGCTCGACTACATCTGCTACCAAGACTCCATCGCCTCGCTCCGCCGCAGCTTCATTTACTGGTCAGCCAGCGGCGCACCCAACTCGTACCCACCCGAACTCATCGGCTACTCGGCCTCTCCCGCCGTCGCTTCGGGTAACGCCTCCGACCACAAGCCCGTCATCGCCGATTTCATCCTCGCCGCACCGCCCGTGCCGCCGGGCCCCTTTGCCCTCGTCGGTCCCAGCAACAACTCCATTAATCAGTCGCTCGTACCCACTCTCTCGTGGTCGGCGTCCACAGGCGCCACGACGTACACCGTCATACTTGATGACGCCCCGGACTTCTCGACGCCACTCTGGACGCAGACAGGCCTCGTCTCGAACGCCGTGGACGTCCCGGCCAACATCCTCTCTCCTTGCGGCACGTACTACTGGCAAGTCGCCGCGATCAATCCCGACGGCCAGACGCTCGCCTCCAATTCCCCCTTCCTATTCACCACCTTTATTCCCGCCGATTTCAACAACGACGGATTCCTCGACGGCTTCGACTACGACGAATTCGTCTCCTGCTTCGAAGGCGACACCTGCCCGCCCGGTGCTTCCGCCGATTTTAACAACGACGGCTTCCTCGACGGCTTCGACTACGACGACTTCGTCACCGCCTTCGAACAAGGCTGCAACTAACACGATCACGCCGAACGCTCACGACATCAGCCCGAGTTCCCGCGCCAGCACCACCGACCCGGCGTGCGAGTCGGGCCCCACCAGCGTAAGATGCCCGACCTTTCTCCCCGCACGCGGCTCCTTCCCATACCAGTGGACCCGCACGCCTCCCCGAGCCATCGCCGACCGAGCCGTCTCATAAGGCGTCCCGATCAAATTCAACATCGCGCTCTCCCCTGCCAGTTCGCAGGGCCCCAATGGCAACCCCGCCACCGCCCGGCAATGATTCTCGAACTGCGAGCAATGCGCCCCCTCGATCGACCAATGACCTGAGTTGTGAACCCGCGGCGCCATCTCGTTAGCCACCAGCGTCGACTCCGCCCCAACTCCCACCACAAAGAACTCGATCGCCAGAACGCCCACGTACCCCGTGTGCTCCATCACCCGCTTGGCGGCCTCACGCGCCCGCCGCGTCATCGCCGGGCTCACGCCGGGTGCCGGCGCGATCGTGCGACGCAGAATCCCCTCTCGGTGTTCGTTCTCCACCAATGGATACGCATCAAACTCTCCCCGCGGCCCGCGCACCGCGATGACCGACACCTCACGAGAGAACGCCACGAATTCTTCCGCGATGCAACCGCCCGGCGCTCCGCCGATCTCCGACCACGCCTGCTCAAGGGCCGCCGCGTCTCGCACGACCGCCTGCCCCTTGCCGTCGTACCCGAACCGCCTGGTCTTGAGCACCAACGGATACCCCAGCGCCGCCGCCGCGGCGTCCAGCTCGTCTTTCGTCGTAACGGCGTGATACGCACGCACCTCCACACCCAGCGATCGGAACAAGTCCTTCTCCGCGATCCGATCCTGCGCCACCTGCAACGCCCCTGGCGGAGGCCACACCGGCGCCAGCCCCGACAGTGATTCCAACGCGCCCGCCGACACATTCTCGAACTCGAATGTGACGGCGTCCGCCCCGTCCGCTAGCCGACGCAGAGCCGACGCATCGTCGTACGCCCCGACCACCAGCTCACCCACCGATGCCGCCGGAGCCTCACGCGAAGGATCCAAAAACCGAAACCTCAGTCCCAGCGGCAGCCCCGCGAGCCCGAGCATTCGACCCAGTTGTCCGCCGCCGACCACGGATATGAGCATCCCCGAGGTTAGGGAGCCTCCCCCGATCGCTTCTCACCCACCACGCTCAGGCCTATGACCCTTAGCATCCCAGCTCGAACGATTCCATGAACGTGTCGTAGTCGAACCCGTCGATGTATCCGTCGCCTGTCGTGTCTGATGAAGCCGCGCCTGTCTCGAACGCCACAATAAAGTCGTCGTAGTCGAACCCGTCCACAAATCCGTCCAGATTAAAGTCCGCCTTGCAAGGCACGGGGATCGGAGTCAGCACGAACACAGCCGTCGAACCCGCTGGCCCGTTCCCACGATTGAACAGCAAAAACCGCCCCGTCTCGTTCTCCGCCGCCACTGCGGACAGTTGCAGCGTTTGACCGCCATCAAGCGGCAGCACCACCACGCCCGGAGCCAGCGTGCTCGACAACGGCTCCCGACGCAGCGCCTGGCTCTCCACCGTGTACAGCTCAAGTCCCGGGCCGTTGAAATCCGTCGACACCAACAGCCCCGTGTGATAATCCAGCAATCTCGGATAGTCCGGGTATCCCGGCAATACCGCGATCCCCGTCGGCAGAGCTTGCGTGCCCGGGTGCCGCTTCTTTCCCACGTGGAACGCCGGGCCCGTGTTCCCCGTCCGATTAAACGTCGTCACCGCAGACTCGCCGTTGCGCCAGATCGTAAAGAACGACGCAAACTCCGGCACAAACGCCACGTCCTCCGTGTTCGTGTTAAACACCGACAGCGAAAAGCCATTCGGAATCGCGCCCCCGTTCTCCAGGTCCATGGGGGCACCCGTCGTCAGGCTGAACGCGCGAAGCTGGTTATTCCCTGTCGACAACACCACATTCCCGCCCGCGCCGAGACCCGCGGACGACGTATTCACCGTCACACCGCGAACATCCAGTTCATACCCCATGGTCGCCGCATCGCCCGCGAGCACCGTCCTCCGGTGGACCAGCGCCGTCGGCACCCGCTCGGGCGTCGACAACAGCTCTACTTCAATGACGTAATTCCGGTAGCTGTAGTCCGGTGCCAGATGTTGCGTGTTGCTCGTGAGCAGAAACCGCCGATTCCCGATGTACGTCGCCCCCGTCACACCATTGACCCGCGTGGTCCGCGAGGGTCTCTTCACGTCAGGCATCACCAGTTGCAACTGGTAGTCAAACCGTGTCAGCCGATAGTCTCGGTCGAACAAATGCACCACGCCAAGCTCGTCCGCCCGCGCGGCCCTTGCGCTCAAGAGCACGCCAGCCACACCAAAGGCTAACCGTACTGACGCGATCCTCTTCATCAGCGATCTCCATCGCGAATCACGGCTCCGCCATGCCCGTGTCCATCTCAACAGCCCTCCCAAGGGCCGAGAATACAGCCTCGAACCTTCAGAAATGCCCGAAATGGTCCGACGTGCGCGAAAAAATCGCCCTCCCGGGCCAGTGAAGGCGTTCAGCTTCCCCGATCGCCCTCATCTCGGGGAACCAACCGCCGCTCCAACGGCCCCCTACCCTCACCACGTCCCTGATCCTGTCCGCACGACACCCAAACGAGAGGACCCACAGAGTGCTCAACCGCCACGCCGCCAACCTCTTTCTTGCTGCCGGACTTGCCGCCGTCTGCTCTTTCGGGTCGGGCTGTCAGACCTCCGGCCGAGCCACGGTCAGCGGCGGGCTCCCCGGCTCTGTCGATCCCATGGTCGCCAACGCACGCGACCTCGTCTTCCCAGCGCTCGTCAACATCCGCGTCGTCACCCTCTCCTACTTCGGCGGCCAAGAAAGCAAAGGCGGCGGCACCGGATCGGGAACCATCATCTCCCCCGACGGCTACGTCGTCACCAACGCACACGTCACCAACGAGGGCAAGCGATTCTTCTGCACCCTCGCCGACAAACAAGAAATCAAAGCCACTCTCGTCGGCGAAGACCCGCTCACCGACCTCGCCGTTCTCAAGCTCGACCTTTCCCAGCTCGCCCCGGGCACCAAACTCTCCGTCGCTCAGTGGGGCGATTCCTCCACTCTCCAGGTCGGTGACGAAGTCCTCGCCATGGGCTCGCCGTTTTCCCTCAGCCGCAGCGTCACCCTCGGCATCGTCAGCAACACCAGCCGCGTCTTCACCAGCGGCTTTGGCAACGAAGAACTCGACGAGATGGAGCTCGACTACCGCCAGACCACCGGCGCCTTCACCCGGTGGATCCAGCACGATGCACTCATCAACCCCGGCAACTCCGGCGGTCCACTTGTCAACCTCCGAGGCGAAATCGTCGGCGTCAACACCCGAGGTGGCTCAGGAATGGGCTTTGCCAGCCCTGCCGTTCTCGCCCGCGCCGTCGCCGAAGAACTCATCAAGAACGGCTCCGTGACCCGCAGCAACTTCGGCATGAGCTTCAAAGCCATCACCAAAACCGGCATCAAGCAGGGTGTTCTCGTCAACTCCGTCACCAAGGACGGGCCAGCCGCCAAAGCGGGCCTCAAAGCCGGTGATGTCATCACCGCCATCGATGCCAGGCTGGTCAACGTCCGTTTCGCCGAGGAAATCCCCGAACTCCTCCGAGACCTCGCCTCCAGACCCGTCGGCACCACCGTCGCCGTCGCCTACTCCCGTGACGGCACTTCCGCCAGCGCCACCATCACCACCGACAAACTCCTCCGCGAAATCGGTGACGAAACCGTCCTCCGCGGCTGGGGAATCAGCCTCTCCGAGATCACCGAGACCATGATGCGCGCCAGACAGCTCCCAAGCCGACAGGGCGTCGTCGTCACCGGCGTCCGCTCCGGAAGCCCCGCAGAAACCTCCGAACCAAAGCTCGACGGCGGCGACATCATCAAGGCCGTCGACGGCAAGCCCATCAACTCCTTCAAGGACCTCGTCGAAACCTACCGATCCATCATGACCGTCGACAAGCCCGAGCAGATCCCCGAATTCGTTCTTGTCGAGTTCGACCGCGACGGCCAGAACCAGGTCACTCTTCTCAAGCCGCGCCCCAAGAAAACCGACGACCCCGCCGGCGAACTCCCGAAGGCGTGGCTCGCCATCGAATCCCAGCCCGTCTTCCGCGACCTCGCAAAAAAGCTCACCAAAGAAGGCACCCCCGGGTTCCGCGTAACCCGCGTCTACCCCAATTCCGCCGCCGCCGCCGCGGACCTCCGACCCGGCGACATCATCGTCGGGATCGACAAAGACAAGCTCGCCCCCAAGGGCATGCAAGACGCCGGCCAGCTCCAGCGCCGCATCCGCCAGATGTCCGCCGGCGACAACGCCGTCATCAAAGTTGTCCGCAACGGCGAGCCCAAGGACCTCCCGATCACTCTCGAAAAAACCCGCCCGACCGCCGATGAGGTCAAGACCGAGCAAAACAAAGACTTCGAATTCTCTGTTCGCGACATCACCTTCTTCGATCGCGACCGAGCAAAGTGGGCCGACGATGTCCCGGGCGTCATCGTCACCAACGTCGAACGTGTCGGCTGGGCCGGGCTCGCCGGGCTCTCCCCGGGCGATCTGCTCCAGAAAGTCGCCGGCACCGACATCAAATCCGTCGATGACTTCCGTGCCGTCATGACCAAACTCGCCAAAGAACAGCCCGAACGCGTCGTTTTCGTCGTCCTCAGATATAACCGTTCCTCGTTCCTCTTCGCTGAGCCGGAGTGGAAACCCCTCACCAAGGACGAAGCCAACAAGAAGTAACACGTCACGAACAGTCCACCCGTCGGTGTTCGACGCGGTGTCCTGATCAGGCCCACCGGGCCGGAGAATGTGCTCTATGAAGACTTGGATCTTGGCCGCCGGCCTCGCCGTCGCGTGCCTCCCCTCGATCGCCCCCGTTCACGCCGCCGCCGCGCCCTCCTCCGTCGCCGCCTCCGGCGCAGCAGACGACGCCGCTGACGTCTACAAAAAACTCGTCGCCGAACGCGCCGAAGCCGTCGTCTCCATCAAGTACGTCATGAAGGAAGAAGATCAGGAGCAGGAAGAAGAAGTCACAGGCTTCATGATCGAAGAATCCGGGATGATCATCACCTCCAACTGGCTCATGGGCGGCTTCCCAGAAGTCTACAAGCAAATGACCGGCGGCCGAAACCGAACCCCCAAAGACATCAAAGTCCTTATCGGTGACGACAACGAAGGCATCGAGGCCAAACTCATCGCCCGCGACAGCGAACGCGACCTCGCTTGGCTCCAGATCTCCAAGCCCGAAGGCAAAAAATTCAAATTCGTCGACCTCTCCAAGTCCGTCGCCGCAGACGTCGGAGACCGCCTCCTCACTCTCGAGCGCCTCGGCAAAACCTACGATCGCCAGCCCATCGTCAACGAGAGCCGCGTCCGCACCGTCGTCTCCAAGCCCCGCAAACTCATCGTCCCGGGCACCGCACACGCCCAATCCCTCGGCCAGGCCATGTTCAACGGCAAGGGCGAATTCGTCGGCGTTCCCGTCCTCCAGCTCCCCAACAAAGAAGAAATGCAGGCCGAACAAGGCAGCATGTTCTCGCAGATGAGGTCCATCCGCGGTGCAATGGTCCTCCCCGCCGAGGATGTCGTCAAGGCCACCTCCCAAGCCAAAGAATTCGCCAAGAGCGGCAAGTCCGTCGATCCCGAACCCGAGGCCAAGCCCGAAGACGCCCCCGCCCCCGCAGGCCCCGATGCCGAGAAAAAGCCCGAAGAAAAGAAGTAATCGCTCCTCGACAGCCTTTCAACCCCATTCACGCCCGGCGTCCTCGCCGGGCGTCTTTCATTCCATGCCCTGCCACCCCGACCCGCGCCACCCCTGAACATCGAGTATTCTCCGCCATGATCTTCCACCTGGGCGAACACGAGATCGATACCGACAAAGTCCGCCGATGGGTCAACTCTTCCCGCGGCCGCACCCTCGCCTTCTGGCTCACCTCCGTCGGAGTCGTCGCGCTCCTCCTCGCCGTCTGGTGGACCTTCTTCCGCGCCCGCAGCCATTCCTCCGAAGACCTCACCTCCTGTGTCCTCTACACCTCCGCCGACGACCCCGTCGTCCGTGCCGTCGTCGAGGCCTTCGAGGCCGAGTCGGGTATCAAAGTCAAAGTCGTCGCCGACACCGAGGCGACCCGCGGCGCACTCGTCCAGCGACTCCTCTCCGAGAAACAGGCCCCCCGCGCCGACGTCTGGTGGTCCAGCGAAATCGTCGGCTCCGTGCAGCTCGCTACCCAAGGCGTCCTCGCCCCATGGGCCAGTAAATCCGAGGCCACGTTCCCCGGAGGGTGGCCCAAACACCTCCGACCCGCCGACCGCCGCTGGTACGGCTTCGCCACTCGCGCCCGCGTCATCGCCTTCGACACCGCCAAACTCAACCAATCCTCCGCACCCCAGCGCGCCCGCGACCTCCTCAGGACCGACCTCAAAAACCGCATCGGCATCGCCGACCCTCGCTTTGGCACCACCCGCACCCACATGGCCTACCTCCTCACCATCCACGGCGAAGAGCCCTTCTCCGCCTGGCTCAAAGGCCTCGCCGACAACAACGTCCAGGTGTACCCCTCCAATTCCGCCGTCGTGCAGGCCATCCACAAAGGCGATATCTCCGCAGGGCTCACCGACACCGACGACGTCTGGGCCGCCCAGAAACAAAGCTGGACCGTCTCCCTCATCTACGAAGCCCCCGATCGCCCCCGCGAGCGATTCACAGGCCTCCCCTGCCAGGGAACCCTCGTCATCCCCAACACCGTCGCACGCATCACCGGATCACCAAACAACCAGGCCGGCAACCGCCTCGCCGACTTCATCCTCTCCGAGCGTGTCGAGCGCCTCCTCGCCGATTCCGACAGCAAGAACATCCCCGTCCGCCCGGATCTCGCCAAACAGTACCCCAAAATCGCCGTCAAAGACCCCGCCCCTGTCGATTTCGCGCGAATCGCCGACAACGAAGAACGAGCCGCCGCCATCGCCGTGCGGCTCTTAGGCCTCAAGTAGCCCGAGTCCGACGGATCCGCACCCTTCACGCATCTTCTCAGCATGCTCCGATTCTTCCTCTTCCTTTCGTGCCTCCACGCCGCATCGCTCGAGCCTCGCCCGCCGGCAGAGCCTCCCGCGACAACACCAGCCGTTTCACTCCCGCAAGGCCTCCACCAGCCCGTCCCGGGCGAAGATATCCCCAACTTCGCCTACCGCCGATACCTCACCACAGACTCTCTCGGCCGCACCATCACCTTCTACCTTTCCAAGGCCGAAGAAGCGACGCCACTCCCGCTCATCCTCTGTGTCCAAGGCTCGGGCTCGCAGTCCGTCTTCCTCGAAATCGACACGCCCAGCGGTAAAAAAACCGTCTCCGGCGGACCCGAGGCCGCCGTCCTCGCTCAATTCCGCACCAAGGCACGTGTCCTCGTCGTCGAAAAACCGGGCGTCGAATTCCTCGTCCAGCCCGCCAGGCCCGGCTCCGCCGAACAAGCCTCCGACGAATTCAAACGTGAACACTCGCTCGACCGCTGGACCACAGCCCTCAATGCCGCGATCGAAGCCTCCAAGTCTCTCCCGGGCGTCAGCTCCTATCGCATCCTCGCTCTGGGGCACTCCGAAGGCGGTCAAGTTGTGTGCCACCTCGCCGCGCTCAATTCCTCCATCACCCATGTCGCTTCCCTCGCCGGCGGCGGCCCCACCCAGCTCTTCGACCTCATCGAACTCGCCCGCAGCGGTTCCCTGGGCGACTCCTCAGGCACGCCACAATCCCGCGCCGACAACATCATCAAAGGCTGGCGCCGCGTCCTCAAAGACCCCGACTCAACCACAAAGATGTTCCTCGGCCATCCCCACCTCCGCTGGAGTTCCTTCCTCCGCACAAGCCCCGCACGAGCGCTCGAATCTTCTTCCGCCTCCGTCTTCATTGCTCAGGGCACCGCCGACACCAACTCCTCGCCCGCCGCCGCCGACATGCTCTACGCCGAACTCCTCGCCAAAGGCCGCGACGTTGCCTACGAACGCGTCGAAGGCGGCGACCACGGATTCATGACCCAAGGTGATCATGGCGTCGGCTGGAAGTCCACCATAAAAAAGGCAGTGGACTGGTTTCTACCCCAAGAAGCCCCCTCGAAATAGCTTGCGATTCATCCCACACGCGGTATGCTGCGTGCATGAACAATTGCGCTCGTCTCGCCGCTGCATTGCTCGCCTTTGCCGCCGTCGCTTCACCCCCGGACCACATCGTCATTGTCGTCGAGGAAAACCACAGCTTTCAGCAGATCATCGGCAATCCCGACGCGCCTTTCCTCAACGCCCTTGCCGCCGGCGGACTTCACTTCACCAACTTCTACGCCATCACACACCCGAGCCAGCCAAACTATCTCCATTTCTTCTCCGGTGCGAGCCAGGGCGTCACCTCGAACGCTGTCCCTGACCACGCCCCTTTCTCCACGCCAAACCTCGCCTCGAGCCTCCTCGCCGCCGGAAAGACGTTCATCGGCTACGCCGACGGCCTCCCCTATGTCGGCTCCCTCGATGAAGCCTCGTACTCCTACTTTCGCAAACACAACCCATGGGTCAATTGGCAGTCCCCAACGCCCGGCCCTCACCAGATCCTCCCCGAGCTCAATCGCCCCTTCACCGATTTCCCCTCCGATTTCAACACGCTCCCCACGATTTCTTTCGTCATCCCAGACCTCGACCACGACATGCACGACGGCACCATCGCCCAGGCCGACACCTGGCTTCAGCAAAGCCTCGGCGCGTACGCCGATTGGGCTTCCGATCACAACAGCATTCTTATCGTCACCTGGGACGAAGACGAGAGTGCCTCCCGCAACCGAATCCCCACCATCATCTTCGGCGCGGGCGTCCGCCAGGGCACAATCGACTCTTCCTGGACCCTCCACAATCTCCTCAGGTGGATCCAGTCCATCTACTCTCTCTCTCCCAGCGGCGCGGCCAGCGACGTCGCCCCCATCGTCGGCATCCTCTCTTCAGAACCCGAAACTTCCTTCCTCCGCTTCCGACAAGGTGAAAACGCCTACTCCGGCTGCGTCGACACCTTCATCGATTCGGCCTCTCCCTCCGCCGCCCACGGTTCGGACTCCACACTCGTCGCCGACGGCACTCCCCAGTCTCAGCACCTCCTCCGCTTCAACACCCTCTTCGGTCCTGAGGCCGTCCCCGAGAACGCCATCATCCACGCCGCAACGCTCCGCATCCTTACCGGCGGCTTTTCCGACGATAAGTCCGTCGATCCCATGCCCCTGCACCGCATGCTCACCGATTGGAACGCCGCAAGCACCTGGAATTCACTCTCCGCAGGCGTCCAACTCGACAACTCCGACGCCGCGGCTTCACCCGAAAACCCCATCAACACCATCCAGCCTCGCGTCACCCTCACCTGGGTCGCCTTCGATGTCACCGCCTCCGTCAAGGCCTGGCAACTCGGTCAGCCAAACTTCGGCTGGGTCATCGCCCCTTCAGGCTCCGACGGCTGGAGAACATCATCCGCCAACGCCGCCGTCGTTTCAGACCGCCCCGTGCTCGACATCGTCTACTCCCTCCCCACATGCCCCGCCGACTTCAACCGTGACGGTTTCCTCGACGGTTTCGACTACGACGAGTTCGTCGCCTGCTTCGAAGGCGAAGCCTGCCCACCCGGATCCTCTCCGGACTTCAACGCCGACGGCTTCCTCGACGGCTTCGACTACGACGAGTTCGTCGCCGCCTTCGAATCCGACTGCTAAAAGGCCTCTACGCCGGCAGCGTCGACAGCTCTCGCTCCACCCGCTCCACGAGCCGCGACACCGTCGCCGGCCCGAAATCAAACGTCAACCCCGCTGCCCCGAACAGCTCCGGCAGCGGCTTCGTCCCACCCAGCCTCAACCCACGCAGGTACAGGTCCACCGCTTCACGCGGAGACCCCTCCACTGATTTCATCCACACCTGCAACGCGCCAAGCTGCGCAATCCCGTACTCGATGTAATAAAACGGCACCGAGAACAAGTGCAGTTGCCGATGCCACATCGAGCCGCGCTCCGCCTCCAATCCCGTCCAATCCACGCCCGTCCCGAACCGCTCATCAAGCTCCACCCACGCCGCCGTCCGCTCCTCGCGAGTGTGCGACGGGTTCGAGTAAATCCAGAACTGGAACGCGTCGATCTGCGCAATCCACGGCAGAATACTCACCGTCCGCAAAAACTGCTGCCGTGTCGCCCTCGCCCGCTCCCCAGCATCCGGATAAAACACATCCAGATGCGGCAGCGTCAGCAGTTCCATCGACATCGACGCCACCTCGCAAAATTCCTCCGTCGTGCTCCGGTATGCGTGCAGATCGTCGTCCTTCGACACCATCGCATGAAATGCGTGCCCGGCCTCGTGGAACATCGTCACCACATCGGCCGACAATCCCGCTGCATTCATAAAGATAAACGGCCTCCGCTCCCGGTCCAGCATCGCCTGATACCCGCCCGGCGCCTTTCCCTTCCGTGAATCAAGATCAAGCGATTCCCCCGTCTTTGCGCCCCGCGTGTTCGACCCATCTCCCATCGACGCAAGCATCGTCCCGAGCCTCGGGTCCAGCCGCCTCATCACCTCCACAGATTTCGCCTGCAGCTCCCGCCCGTCCACAAACGGCCTCAGCGGTCCTCGCCCACGAACATCCACCGCCAGATCCCAAGGCCTCAGCCGATCCACACCCAAGAGAGACTTCCGCTCCGCGTTCACCCGCCGCATCATCGGCACCACCACCCGCTCGCACGCTTCATGAAACGCACGGCAGTCCTTCTCCGTGTAATCGAACCGCCGCTTCTCGCGGAACGCATACCCGCTGTAGCCCGCAAACCCCGCGTTCACCGCCACCTTGTGCCGCAGCCCGACCATCGTGTCAAAGATGCCGTCGAGCGCCCCGCGATCCGCCAGCCGACGCGTCGCCACAGCACGCCACGCCGCCTCCCGCAAGCCCCGATCCGTCACTTCCTGATACTTCGACATCTGCGGCAGCGTCTTCTCCGCGCCGTCAAATGTCACGTTCATCGCCCCGATGATCTGGTCATACTTCTGCGACAGCAGCGACAGCTCCGTCTGAAGCGGCACGTTCTCCGCCCGATACAGCCCCGCCTCCACGCGAACGTTCCGTGTCAGCACGTGATACCGTTCGCCCGGGCCAGCCGCAAGCCCCAGCCGGTCACCGAGCTCGATCTGCCGCCGGTCCAACTCGAACGCCCGCGGCCTCAGCCTCGGGATCACCGTCTCCACAAACCGCGAATACGCAACCTGAGCTTCCGCATCCTCCGTGTCGCACGTCATGTTGATGTGAAGCATCGAGCCCGCGTGGCTCAGCGCCGCGTCCAGTTCGCCCCGGTCAATCAACCAATCCTCAAGCTCACCAACCGTGCACACCGGCCGTGTCAGCAATGCCTCAACCAACGGCTCAACCCGGTCCCACGCCGTGCAATCAAGGTCGGCGGGCACAAAACGCGTCTGTTTCGCGGTCAATGAGGCCATCGTCTCTCCCATGAGTTCGCCCCCGCACCCCGCACGGCACATGCTCCCCACCCACGCACAAACAGCCCCTCAGTGCGGCGTCTTCTCCACGCTCGCGTCACGCATCGCGGGCTTCACGTGCTTGTGCAGCATTTCCTTCGTCAATCGCGGCGACGAACCCGCCACCTGCGACTCCTTCAAAAGTGTGCCCCCAAACACCGCCAGCACCACCACGCCGCCCGCCGCCAACACACCCGCCAGCGGCCGGCTCGCCACGCCAGTCGGCAACGCAGGGCTTTCCATCGCCTCGGGATCCTCTAGCAAGCACGCCTGCGTAAACCGCAGGTAATACAGCGCCGCCACCGCAGAGTTCAACCCCAGAATTACCACCAGCGTCACCTCGTGCGCCGACACTCCGCTCGTAAACAGCGGCAGCTTCCCGAAGAACCCCAGCAGCGGCGGGAATCCAAGCAGGCTCAGCGAGCACACCACCATCGTCCATCCCAGCATCGGGCTCGTCCGGCACAGCCCCTTCAAGTCCGCGAACGAATCCGCATCGGTCGCCGTCCCGTCCGCATTCCGCCGCTCCAAGGACGCGAGCACCGCGAACGTCCCCGTGCTCGTCACCCCGTACCCAACCAGATAAAAGAGCACCGCCGCCAGCCCGTTGTCCGCGTTCGCGCCAGATCCGGGCCCCGCGATCAGCCCCACCAGCATGTACCCCGAGTGCGCCACCGACGAATACGCCAGCACCCGCTTCACCGACCGTTGCAGCAACGCCAGCACGTTCCCGACCGTCATCGTCGTGACCGCCAAAATCCACAGCAGCGTCCGCACAGACTCGGGCAGCCCCTGATCATGATTCCACCCCGCCGTCGCCAGCAGCAGCATCAGCCCCAGGAACCCCGCCGTCTTGGGCACAAACGCCAGAAACCCGCCCACCGACGCCGACGACCCCTGGTACACGTCCGCCGTGTAAAAGTGCATCGGCACCGCCGCGATCTTGAACGCCATGCCCAGCACGCTCAGCACCAACCCCGCCATCGTCAGCCCGCCAAGCCCCGTCCCCGCGATCGTCGACGCGATCACGTTCAGCTTCGTCGAGCCCGTCCCACCGTACAACAGCGCAAACCCGAACAGGAACGTCGCCGCCCCTAGCGCACCCAGGAAAAAGTACTTCACCGACGCTTCCTTCGAGCGCGAATCAGGCGACGAGATCGCCACCATGATGTACGTCGGTAGGCTCGTCAACTCCAACGCCAGGAACAGCCACACCAAGTCCGATGCCGTCGCCGTCAGCATCAACCCCGTGATCGAGAACAGAAAGAACGCGTAAAACTCAGCCCGGTTGCTCCGCATTGGGTCAAACGCCCGCCCGTCGGCCGCGATCCGGTCCTCGTCCTCCCGGTCCACAGTCCCCGCCGCCAGCAACAGCAGCAACAACCCCACGCCCGCCACCATCGCCTTAGCAAACCGAGGCATATCCGGCAGCAACGTCTGCGCCACCGTCTCACGCACCGCCGACCCATAAGGCGTCGTCGTCAGCGACAGCACCAACGCCGCCACCAGCCCCGCACCCGCGATCGGTGCCGACATCTTCCGGATCGGTCGGCTCTTCGACAGCCCGATCACCATCACCACGCACGTCGTCACAAACAACGCGATCTCGGGCCACATGTACGCAAGGCGTTCGATCATCGCGCCGTCTCCTTCGCTTCCGATCCAGCCCCAACCCCACCAACCGCACCAGCCCCAGACTCAACCACCGCAGGCGCCTTCGCCGGCATCCGCGCCGCATGCACCACCCGGATCGTCTCTTCCACCGACGGATTGATCGCATCCAGCGCGGGCTTGGGATACACCCCCAGCCACAAGCACCCCGCCGCCATCGGCAAGAGCACCAAAATCTCCCGCAACGACAGGTCACGCGGCAGCAACGGATTGTGATGCCCGCCCCCATGCCCATCGTGTCCAGACCCGTGTCCGTCCGTGCCGTGCCCGCTCTGCCCTTCGTGCGCCGGTTCCTTCAGCGGGCCCCACACCATCTTCCCCACCATCATCAGCAGGTACATCGCCGCCACCACCATTCCCACTCCGGCCACCGCCGCGTACACAGGTCCCAGCACCCCGCCCGCCGTCGCCCCGGGGACCGCCTCCTTCGACTCGGCGATCACCCCGGTCGACCACGACGCATCCGCCTGGAACGCGCCCAGCAGGCACATGAATTCAGACACAAACCCGTTCGTCCCGGGCAGCCCCACCGACGCCATCGCAAAGAACACCATAAACGTCGACCACACCGGCATCCTCGCCGCCAGCCCGCCGAGCTCACGCATATCTCGCGTGTGATACCGCTCGTACACCATGCCGATCAGCAGGAACAAGCCGCCCGTCGACAGCCCGTGATTGATCATGTACATCACCGAGCCGCGGATCCCCGCCGAGTTCAGCGCGAGCAGCCCGAGAATGCAGAACCCAAGGTGCGCCACCGACGAGTACGCCACGAGCTTCTTCACGTCCTGCTGCACCCAGCAGATCAGCCCGCCGTACAAAATCCCCACGATGCACAGCACCGCGATCATCGGCGCGTACGCCGCGATCGCCTCGGGCGCATAAGGCAGCGCAAAGCGGTACATCCCGTACGTCCCGAGCTTCAGCAGCACCCCCGCCAGAATCACAGAGCCCGCCGTCGGCGCCTCCGTGTGCGCCAGCGGCAGCCACGTGTGCACCGGGAACAGCGGGATCTTCACCGCAAAACCCGCCATCAGCGCCAGCAGCACCCACTTCTGTAGCTCCAGCGGCAGCCCCGCCGAGTGCTTCTGCAACGCCGACAAATCAAAGGTCCATTGACCGCCATGCGACTGTGCGTAGCTGTACGCCACATACGCAAACCCGGCCAGCGCGATCACCGACCCGGTAAACGTGTACAGGAAGAACTTCACCGCGGCCTTCTTCCGGTTCGTCGAGCCCCACAGGCTAATCAGCACGAACATCGGGATCAGCGTGAACTCGAAGCACACGTAGAACAGCACCAGATCCTGTGCCGCAAAAACCCCAGTCATCGCCGCCTGAAGCGCCAATATCCACGCGTAATACGTCCTCTCGCGTTCGCTGATCGCCGTAAACGAGCACCCCACGCAGATCGGCCCCAGCGCCAGCGTCAGCAAGATCAGCGACATCGACACCCCGTCAACGCCCAGCGATGCACGCAGCCCAAGACCGGGGAACCAGTCGAACGCCGACTCGAACTGCGCCCGATCCGACTGACCCCACGAAAACTGCGACATCGACCACAGCCCGACGAGCAACGCGGCCAACGTCCCCGCCAACGCGATCCATCGCGCCTCCTTCGCCGGCCTCGCCAGCACAGGCACAATGAACACCAACGGAACGCAGATTAACGCGGCCAATATGCCGAATGAGTTCATGCGATGGTCACCAAGAGAACCACGACCAGAATCAACGCCACGCCCCCGGCCATTCCAAGCGCGTACCCGTGAATCACACCCGACTGCGTCGGCCTCACCGCCGAACCCACCGCCCGCGGAATCCACCCCACCAAGTCCACCAGCCCGTCCACAATCAGCTTGTCAATCAAATGGAACACGTTCGACAACACCCACAAAGGCGTCCGGATCAACGCGTCGTAATACTCATCGACAAACCACTTGCCCTGTGCACCCCGTGCCAACGGCCCCATCGCTGGCAACAACCCGTCCGCTCGGCTCTTCGCCGCCGTCGTCCGCCCAGCGAGGTGCAGCCAGAACGCCACCACAATCCCCGCCAGCCCCACAATCGCCGACGCGTAATACATCGCCGCATGCGGATCAAACCCGAGGAACGACCCCGTCCCCATCCCCTCGGCGTCCGCCTGTTTTTTCAACTGCATCCCATAAGGCATGTACGCGTGCCCAGCAGCCCCATGCCCATCCGATTTCTTCTCTTCCGCCTTGTGAGTTCCCGCCGCCCCTTGCCCACCCTCGTGCTCACCTTCATGCGTAAACGGCGTGTGATACTTCGCGCTCGACCCGTCCACCATCCCGCCAACCCACCCGCCGTGCCCGCCGTCGCTCTTCACAAAGTTCAGCCCAACCACCGCCACCGATGCCACGGTCAGCGTCAACAACACCGTGTTGATCGCCCAGCCCGGCGCGTGAGGCTCAAACCCCTTCGTCTCATCCCCATGCCCGTGACCATGCCCATCCCCATGTCCATGTCCGTGTCCGTGTCCCGCGTGCTCATGCCCGTCCCCGTGCCCATGATCGTGCGAATGCACCTCGTCCCCGGGCTCAAACTCCTTGGGCCCCACAAACACCCGGAAGAACACGCGGAACGTGTAATACGCCGTCAGCCCCGCCGTCACCAGCAAAATCCACCCGATCGCCGCCATCCCGGGCGTCGAGAACGCCTCCGCCAGGATCATGTCTTTCGAGTAATACCCCGCCGTGAACGGGAACCCGGCCAGATTCAGGCACCCCACCAGCATCGCCAGCCCAACGATCCCCCAGCCCTTCATCCACGCCACGCCCGACAGTTTCCGCAGGTCGAGCTGGCCGCCAAAGCCGTGCATCACCGCCCCGCAGGACAAGAACAGCATCGCCTTGAAGAAGGCGTGCGTGAACACGTGGTACGCCGCACCCGTCGACGAAAGCACCCCAAGCCCGGCAAACATGTACCCAAGCTGCGACACCGTCGAGTACGCCATGATCCGCTTGATGTCGAACTGCGCCATCCCAATCGTCGCCGCCACCAGAGCCGTGAGAGCACCCGTCCACGCCACGATCGGCAGCGCATAGTCCGAGCACAAGAACAGCGGATACGTCCGCGCGATCAGGTACACCCCCGCCGTCACCATCGTCGCCGCGTGGATCAACGCCGACACCGGCGTCGGGCCTTCCATCGCGTCAGGCAGCCACACGTACAGCGGCAGCTGCGCGCTCTTCCCGAACGCCCCGACCATCAGCAGCAGCGGGATCAACTGCACATGCAGCGGCACATCACTCAGCCGCCCAGCCTGCAACGCCTCGATGTACACCCGTGACTTCTCGAAAATCACCGCGTACTCAACCGACCCAAAGTGCACAAACGTCAGCATGATCCCCAGCGCGAGCCCGAGGTCGCCGATCCGGTTCATGATGAACGCCTTCTTCGCCGCCGCCACCGCCGAAGGTTTCTTGTAGAAGTACCCGATCAACAAATACGAGCACAGCCCCACGCCCTCCCAGCCCAGATACAGCAGCAGCATGTTGTCGCCCATCACCAGGCACGCCATGCTGAACACAAACAGGTTGAACGCCGCGAAGAACCGGCAATACCCGAGCCCGACGTCGTGCGACATGTACTCGCTGGCGTACAGCGCAATCAGCGTCGCCAGCCCCGTCACAAACAGCATCCACAGCAGCGTCAGCGAATCAATATAGAACGAGAAATTCGCTACAAAGCTCGCCGACGCCTTGTCCGTTGTGTCCCCGGGCGTCGAATCCCACGAGAACGTGATCCAATCAAACAGCTTCACCACCTCGTGGTGCCCGCCGCCGGGCCAGCCCATATACGTCACCAGTGTCAGCACAAAGCTCGCGCCGATGCACCCCACGCTCAAAAACGCCGGCAGCTTGCTCTTGACCCCAAGCACCGCCGATGCCCCCGCCAGCACAAAGCCCAGCAGTGCCAGCAGCGGTATGTACCCCGCCATCGAGGCGTGCGAGCCCCCAGATGCGACATCAGAAGCCAGGATCGGGAGCATGTTCGCCAGTGTCGTCACGCGTTCGCCTTTCCATCAACCCCCCCATACCCCCTTCCCCCGCACTCCCAACCCTCCCAGCACCAATAGATCCGGCTTATCCGTGCATGTCCTGCCACGCGTCCGCCGACAGCGTCTCTCGCTTGCGGAACAGAAGCACAACCAACGCCAGCGCCATCGCCGCCTCCGCAGCCGCCACCGTGATCACAAAGATCACGAAACTCTGCCCCGAATAGTCCAGCCAGTACCGACCGAACGCGATCAACGCGATCCCCGCCGCCAGAAACATCAGCTCCGTGCACAGGAACATGATGATCAGGTTCCGACGCGTCAGAAAACCCACCAACCCAATCACGAACATCGCCACAGCCACAAACAAGTAGTGCGCAAGCGTCGCCTCGTGCATCGCCACCGGATGGCCCGTCTGCCCAAGCGTCCACAGCCCCGCCGTAGCAATCACGCTGTTCATTCGCCGCCCTCCCGGCCCGCCAGTCGCCCGGCCTGCTTCGCCTTCAGTTCCTCTTCCATCTCCACCTGCTTCCGGCTCAGCACCACCGCTCCAAGCATCGCCATCAGCAAAATCACCCCCGCGATCTCGATCGACCCCGGGTTCGCCTTGAGCAAATCAAATCCCACCGACTCCGTGTTCCGCGGGAGCAGAGCCTTCTCAAGCGTCACCACCCGCATCCCGGCACCCGTCCCCACCTCGATCGCTTTCCCGTCAGACGACAGCGACACCACATCAGTGTCCTCGACCTTCTCACCCATCACCCGCAACACCCCGCGCAGCCGCCGAGGCATGTCGTCGAGAACAGCCGACTCACGCTCCACCACGCTCACCGACAACGGATGCGCTTCCATCAATCGCACGCCACGCGCCGTCCCCGACAAGTCCCCAACCCCGCGGAACATCAGCGTCGACATCGCCGCCAGCAGCAAAAACCCCACAAAGCTCGCCGCCACCGGCTCGCGAGCCGCTGTGTCATATTCCTCTTCGTTGCGGTCTTCGCCCTCCGCAGGCGCCTGGCTCGCAAGCATGATCACAAACAAATACGTGATCAGAATCGCGCCCGCGTACACGATGATCAGCGCAAACGCCACAAACTCCGCAGACATGATCAAATACAAACCCGCCGACGCGATGATCGTCAGCACAAAGTAAAGCGCGGCATACACCGGCTTGGGGTGCGTGATCACCCGCAGTGCGGACCCCAACGCCACCGCCGCAAACAGGTAGAAATACACGTTCGGCGCATGCTCCGGGTTCCGCATCGTCAGCCCGACGATCACCCCAAAACCCGCTAGCCCCGCGACCGCCGCACCAAGCACCTGAGGTGTCATCCCTCGCCGAGGCAGTGCCAAACACAAACCAATCGCCCCAACAACGCTCATCGCGTACAGAAGTATCGGGTTGATGAACTGTTCCACCAGTTTGCCCTTGCACCGGATCTTGCCACCGGATCGTAATGACAGTCCTTCAGAACTCGAACGCACATCTCCCATTCACCCAATCAGACACCGCATCCCACCCTCCTCTTTCAGAACCCGGAGGATAGAGACGGGGACCCTCCGGTTCAACCCGCCTCCTCTTCCCAACCTTCTAACGTCTCAGTCCCCCGACTCACACCCTACCATCTTCCCTTGACCCAGGCCCATCCCATCGACCCTCCTCTGAAACGGGCCACCGGCCTCAGGCTCTGGCTCCCAAACGCCATCACGGGTCTGCGTCTTCTTCTCTCTCTCGTCTTCTTCATCCAGCTCGCTCGATGGGCCTGTCCACCCGGATGGGTCGGCGGACCACACCCTCACATCGCCCACCTCTGGCTCGCCTCTCTCTCCTTCGCGCTCGCAGCAGGAACCGATGCCCTCGACGGCTTCCTTGCACGCCGTTGGGCCGCTGTTACCCGCTTCGGCCGAATCATGGACCCATTCGCCGACAAGATCCTCATCGTCGGTGCCTTCGTCATGCTCGCAGGGCCTCAGTTCGCTTCCCCACCAGACATCTCAGGGCAGTCCGTCCAGGTCACAGGCGTCCAATCCTGGATGGTCGTCGTCATCCTCGGCCGCGAACTCCTGGTCACCTCCATTCGGGCCGTCCTCGAAGCCGAAGGATCCGATTTCTCCGCTTCCCTGACCGGCAAACTCAAAATGATCGTCCAGTCCCTCGCCGTCCCGGCGGCTCTCATCATCCCCGCTTCCATCCCAGTCGACCAAGGTTCCACAGGCCGACTCCTCGTCGATGCCTCAGCCTGGGTCACAACTCTGATCACAGTCATCAGCGGCGTCCCCTACGTCCTCCGAGGCCTCGCAGCTTTTTCTTCTAAAAACAACCCGTGACCGTCTCCTCTCCAAACCTCCGCTGGATCACCGTCTTTGGACTTGGCTACTGCCGACCCGCTCCGGGCACCTGGGGATCCCTCCCCCCCGTCGTTCTCGCCTCGGCGCTCGCGCTCTTCGGCATCCTCCCGGGTTCCACCCACGCATGGGCCTATCACGCCGCGTTGGCGCTTCTATGTCTTGTATTTTGCTGGGCTTGCATCGCTCAGGGCGACCGTGCCGAGGCCCGCTTGGGCAAAGACCCTTCCGCCGTCGTCGCCGATGAAGTCGCCGGTCAGGCCATCACTCTCATGGCATTGCCAATCCCCTTCCTGACTTCCCCCCTTCGCGTTGCCCTCGCCATCGCCTCAGCCTTCTTCCTTTTCAGACTCTGCGACGTCATCAAGCCCCCCCCGGCCAGAAGCATCCAAAAAACCCCAGCAGGCTGGGGAATCCTTCTTGACGACCTCATCGCCGGCCTTTACGCCGCCGCACTCCTTCAACTCCTCCGATTTCTCGAGTCATGATTCCTCCAGCCCAGAACAAACTCAGCCCCAAGGCACCTCTATTCCACGCCAGGACATTGGATCTTGGATGACCACCTGGTCATTGCCGAGTTTTTACTTTGGTAAGTGCTAACATACGCCCGTGTTCGTCGGGTCCGCTCATCCTTCCTCTTGGTCTGCGGAGGCTCATGCCGATCCAGTGTGGTCGCTCTGGCCCCCCGCGTGGCTCTCACTGGCCATCCTTCTCTGGTTTCTCTGGGCTTGGGCTGCCAACATCATCATCGCCAACCCGCGCGGTGAGCCCGGCTACGGCCTCGGCTTCCACACCCTCCACGCCTACGCACGGCTCTTCCATCGCCTCCACCTCTCCGGCCTCGACAACCTCCCTCCCGGCGGCCGCCTCCCAGATCGGCCAGTCATTGTCGTCGTCAACCACACCGCCGGCATCGATCCAATCCTCGTTCAGATCGCCTGCCCTTTCGAAATCCGTTGGATGATGGGCCGTGACATGATGCTCCCAGCCCTCGACTGGGTCTGGAACTGGCTCCGCGTCATCCCTGTCGACCGACACAACGCCCGAGGCGACATGACCGCCCTCCGCCTCGCCCTCAGACACCTCGATTCCCCCCACGCCGCCATCGGCGTCTTCCCAGAAGGCGCTATCGCCAAGCCCAGAGGATCGCTCCTCCCCTTCGCCCCGGGAGTCGGCCTCTTGATCGCCAAGTCCCGCGCCACCGTTCTCCCCATCCTCATCTCAGGTACCCCGGCCGTCGCCGAAGCCTGGCAAAGCCTCTGGACCCCCAGCCGTTCCTCCCTCCGCATCCTCCCACCGGTCGCTTTCCCACTCGATTCCTCGCCCGCTCACATCACGCAACAACTCCACGCCCTCTTCCTCAAGGCCGCATCCAACATTCCGACACGCTGACCTCCGCTCCATCTCCGCCCGGCCCGCTCCCGATGCCTAGGCGTTCCGCTGCCCGCGCTTCAGGGCTTCCATCGTCTCGTTCATCCTCTTCTGAAGTTGCCCCAGCTTCACCAAAGACTTTACCCGCGTCCGAAGTTCCAGCCGATTCACGGGCTTCGTCAGAAAATCATCCGCCCCAAGCTCCACGGCCCGCTCCACGTCCGCCACCTCATTCAACGCCGTCACCACCACGATCGGGATGTCTTTCGTCCCTGCATCCTGCTTCAGCTTCGCGCACACCTGAAAGCCGCTCATCCGCGGCATCATCACGTCCAGCAAAATCAAGTCAGGCCTCGTCGCCGCCACAGACGCCAACGCATCGAGCCCATCCCGAGCCGTCAGCAACGTCGCCCCGCTGTCCTCCAAGTAAGCCAGCAGCAGCTCCAGATTCTGCTCGTTGTCGTCCACCACCAGAATCGTCGCACCCGAAAGCCCTTCCCCCTCAGGCAGCTCCCCAGTTCCTCCGCCGCTCGGCGACACATTCTCGTTCGTCTGGTTCGTCATCGCTTTTCCTCAATTCACTCGACCTACGCCTCACCCCCGCCCATCCACATTCTTCCCTACCACAATAACCACCCAAAGCACCCGTCGAGCCCCATTCAGGCTCAATCACACTCAACCTCTCCCCTGGGTCGTTCGACCAAATCCGTGCCCGAAAGCCGTCGGAAGGTGCGGTGGGTAGGGTTGGTCAGAGTTGTTGGGGGCAGCGGGGGGTGTTGGGGGTGTTGGGGGTGTTGGGGGCGGTGGGGGCGGTGGGGGG
>Ga0209573_1001324_pt1 | contig 39541 bp, 28 predicted proteins | sample TNRBio252014_DNA_FD_185870 | JGI IMG/M metagenome (GOLD analysis project Ga0209573, IMG submission 185870) | Wastewater treatment Type I Accumulibacter community from EBPR Bioreactor in Madison, WI, USA - TNR Reactor_6/25/2014_ DNA (SPAdes)... | ecosystem: Engineered > Bioreactor > EBPR >...
GTTACATTGATCGCAGGAAGTACGATGTCGGCTGGTTGGTTCACATCCTGTTCAACCACGATTGATGGCTGTACAGAAGCTACCTGACCAATGCTGTTCGTGTAGGTGATAACCGGGAAATACGTGGTAGGAGCTACATCGCCTGTAAACTCTACATAAATCGCACGGTTGCCGTTGTTCACAAATTCGCTGTACGTTTGTACCATGCCTGCTGGCATGCCCGTTACCGTCAAACCTGTGATTACGCCCGTAAAGTTGTTGTTCGGAACACGAACAATATCCTGGCAATCATCCGTGATCGTAAAGCTATAGATGAGGTCATTGTAAAATGCCTCGCACACAGGAATAGACGCATTTTCGGCATTCGCAATGATTACCGGTGGCTGGTCGGCTGCTGCCTGCTGTACCACGACAGTTAATGCTTCACCGTCTGTATTGCCTGATGCATCCGTATACTGCGCATTCAGCACATAAGTACCCGGAATGCTGAAGGTAAGGTTATACTGACGAGATGCATCTGAGTTAAACCCAGGACCTGGATCTGCTGCCGCACCAATGGTTACTCCCGCTGGGTTGCCTGAAAAAAGCGTCAGCGTCAGGTTCGCAAAGTTGACTGCTTCCTGGTCGCACAGGTCGTCTACCTGTACAATGTAAGGTACCACTGCAGTTGTAGCACATACCGGGATCGTCACCTGGCTGCTGCCCAAAATCGTTACGACTGGATCAATGTTGTCGTTGACCGTTCTTTGGATCGTCAGATTAACAGCATTGTTCGATGCATCTCTGGCAGTGACCGTAACCACACTTGTGCCTATGCTCCAGTGTACTTCCACATCCCAAATACCGAAGCCGTCTGAATCCACCGTTACCTGTGTTCCAGGGTTAATCGAAGCCGGAGTAGTTACTGCCGTGGCACTGATAGAAAGCGGTGTCGTCAGAACGCCGTCGCAAGTATCATAACCATAAGCAAAAAATCTTTCCTGTGAACCGCATTCGCCTTCCGGTACGTTAATCGTAGGAAGGGTCGCATTCAACGTTACCGGAGGAAACAACGGGTCGTTCGTCACAATAATGTTACCCAACAAGTCGGTAACACGGACGAAGGGAACCTGGGTATCCGTACCATCTGGTACATTAATGACAAAGTTCCTCGGATTTATTGCAGGGTTGCAACCACTCGTTTCGAGTACTGTCACCGTGTAGTTACCCGGAGCAGCACCTGTAAAGGTCAGATCCACGCCTCCTGGTGTTCCAACAACCGGGCTACCAGCCAGTGCCGGAACAACTGTTACGGTGTACGTACCCGCGCAAGTAGACCCGTCAATTACTCGAACCGTAAACTCACCATCTGCTACAAAGCCCGGGCTGATTAAAGGGCAAGTAGGAGGAGTTATGTCAATCGTCGCCAGGTCAAACTGTGCGTCCAGCGTCGTGAACGGCCCACCTGCTGCACAATCAGAAACGTTCGGTATGGCAATCCCGTCGCATGTTTCTGAAACGAACCACTCAAGATCCGTTCCGGCTGGTAATCCGGTTACCGTAACTGAAATGTTGTTGCCGGTGCGGGTGCCGGTAACTTGGCCGGAGTTGGACTGTAGTGCACCGTTACCGTTGCCTACTGCGCAAACCGTTGCTGTTACCAGCGCTTGTCCCCCTTGTGGACAGCCGGAGGCTTCCAGGGTCATGCCCACTCCGCCTACTGTCAATGTCCAGCAGTGGTCGCTTGGAGGCGGGTTGGTGGTAGTCCATGTTAAGACTGCAGAGGTTTGCGTAATGTTTGAAACGGCAAGATTAAAGAGCGGCTGACAACCAATACCGAGTCCCTGAACAAAAACATCTACATTAGCTGTATCGCAATCACCGTTCGAATCGCAAATTTGGTAGGAAAAACTATCATTCCCCGTAAATCCGGGATCGGGTGTGTAGATGATAAAATCATCTGTCGGATCGCCGGGGGTTCCATTGTTATTGATCACTGCTGTGCCATTGGCTGGCAGGGTAATAAGGATGATTGGGTTGACTGCCGCCGGGCCGTTGTTTCCAAAATCATCATTCCCAAGCATCGGTATATTTACTGGATTGTCCTGTGTTGTAACAACCGCATCATCGCCCGCAGTTGGTAAGTCATCCAAAGGACAAGCCAATACCGAAGACGCCGGGTCATTCCCAACATACAGGTCCACGGCTGGGGCATTGTCAACAGACGTACTCATTTCATTGTTGAAATTAGCACCCGTTGCCAGGAATACTGCCATTTGAAGAGGACTGTCGTTGGTAAGCACCATGATGGACAGTGGGCCTACACAATCATTCGTCAACCTAAAAGAAAACAAAGGTATGGGCTGTCCGGATATTGTGTTGGGACTAGGCGAATTCTGGAGTACCACCTGATAGACATCGAATCCCATCAGATCGGCCGGATTCCCCGGAAAATTTCCTGCATTTACCAATTGTGCATCCCAGTCTCCGTTAATATCCGTAAAACTGCCGGTAGCCGGAGCAGGAGGAATAGCCGGAAGGGTAACCGTACCGGCAGGCAATAAGAACGTAAACAACGCTGTCGCAATCGTAACGTCATTGGAGGTGAAGTTTGGATAAGCAACTGCCGTAACCAATTGTGGGTCACCAGGTGCCTGAGTAAATCCGTATGTAACTTCATTCTGCGCAGTTATTAGGAATGACGAGAACATCCCCAGAAGGAAAAGCGAGAAGGTGTTAATTTTTTTCATGAGTTTATAAATTTGAAAAAGTTTTAATTTGTGGATGCCGTAGGAAACCGGAATCAGGGATTTAGCCTGATCCCGGCTCTTTGAATACTTCTCACTATCATTAATCGTCATTCGCCAACTGTTCTTTCGCAACGAAAGATTGCAGGCGCAACAAGTTGCGTGGATGACTGTCCACAATGTTGAAAATGTAGTTCGGGTCATTGTTCTGTCCACTGTAAATGGCTTCGCCACTCAGGTTTACATCTTCAGGATGGTAGCCATTGAATACATAAGACTGGAGCCGAAGCGAGTTGCCGGGCGCAGTGTCTATTTTGTTGAAAATCGGTGATTTATCATTGACCTGACCCGAATAAACCGTAGATTGGTTCTGATTTGTATTCCCTGCCCAAAGTGCATAGCGCCCACCAATCGTGGCTTGTTCAAAACCGTTGAAGCCGGTACCATCGTCCCAAAGCGCAATGGTCGTCTGGGTAAAGTCTACCACCGTACCCATCGTGGAAAGCGCAATAGGAGCTTCTGTCATCGCACCGAGGTGGTTGCGGTGCCGAACGGCTACGTAATAGCTGCCCGCCAAAGTACTGGCGAAAAGCAACGGAGATAACCCGTCTACATCCACGACATCGCCATCCCGCTGCAACAAACCCGCGCGAGTGGCTACGACTTCTGTAGGATCAAGCGGATTGCGCAATTCAACAAATACCCAATCCACAACAGAATTATCGCCATTATCCGTAAAAATGACGCCCGAAGTAGCCGTTTCCCCACCGCCACCATTGACATGGGTAAACGCTGGCTGGCTGGAGTACGGCTCTGTCAGCGGCAGTTTGTTCTCGCTACGGAGGTTATCTCCCATTAAAGGCCCCGGCACATCCATCAAAGCTCCCTGGAGCAGCATCCTCGGACTGAGGCGAACGTAGATGGCATCCACATTAATAGCCACAGTGGCGGTGTCGCACAGGTTCGGCGTGCCCCCATCGCAATAAGAGTAAGTAAAACTGTCCGGGCCGTTGTAGTTGGCATCCGGCGTGTAAGAGAAGGTGCCATCGGGATTTAGCGTCAACGTGCCATTGGTCGTATTAGTGACCAGCGTCACGTTGGTCATCGGACCATCCACATCGGTATCATTGTCCGTCACATCACCCGACAACACTGCGTTTTCATTCACCGGATAGGTATCGTTATTCGCTACCGGAGCATCGTTCTCCGGAGCGATCGGAATATTAACCGTAGCGGTATCACACTGATTGGGTGTGCCGCCGTCGCAATAAGAGTAGGTAAAACTGTCGGAGCCATTGAAATTGGGGTCCGGTGTGTAGGAGAACGTGCCATCGCCATTGAGGGTTAGTGTGCCGTTTGCAACATCTGTCACCAAAGTAATCAATACCATAGGGCCGTCCACATCCGTGTCGTTGTCCGTCACATCGCCTGAAAGCGGCGCATCTTCGTTGATCGGGTAGCTGTCATCCACCGCTATCGGCGCATCGTTTACTGCATCTACTGCGATGGTTACCGTAGCGGTATCACAAAGGTTGGGCGTACCGCCGTCGCAATAGGAATAAACAAAGCTGTCGGAACCATTGAAGTTGGCGTCCGGCGTGTAGGAGAAAGTCCCGTCGCCATTCAGGGTCAGCATACCGTTGACCGCATCCGTCACTAAGGTAATCAGCACCATCGGGCCGTCAGGATCGGTATCGTTACCTGTTACGTTGTTCGTCAGGGTATTACCCTCGTTCACGCTGTAACTGTCATCAACCGCCATCGGCCCATCGTTCACGGCATTCACCGGAATGGTTACAGTGGCTGTATCACACTGATTTGGCACGCCGCCATCGCAATAAGAATAGGTGAAGCTGTCCGAGCCGTTGAAGTTGGGATCTGATGTGTAGGAGAAGGAGCCATCTCCATTCAGGATCAAAGTACCATTTGCGACATCCGTTACCAAAGTAATCAACACCAACGGGCCGTCTACGTCTGTATCATTATCCGTCACATCACCCGCCAGGGGCGTATCTTCATTGATCGGGTAGCTGTCGTTGTTTGCTACCGGCGCATCATTCACTGCATTCACGGGGATCGTCACCGTAGCTGTATCACAAAGGTTTGGCGTGCCACCATCGCAATAAGAATAGATGAAGCTATCGGAACCGGTGAAGTTGGGATCCGGCGTATAGGAGAACGTACCATCTCCATTCAGGGTCAGCGTACCATTCGCCACATCTGTCACTAAGGTAATCAGCACCATCGGGCCGTCCACGTCTGTATCGTTGTCTGTAACGTCGCCTGAAAGCGGCGCATCTTCGTTGATCGGGTAGCTGTCATCCACAGCTATCGGTGCATCGTTTATGGCATTCACCGTAATAACCACCATAGCCGTATCACAATCCCCGTTTGCGTCACAGATTGCATAAAAAATAGAATCCTGCCCAAAAAAATTGGCATTGGGGGTGTAGATCAGGAAATCATCCGTCGGGTCGTTCGGCGTGCCATTTTCATTGAGCATGGTTGTCCCGTTGACCGCAGGCGTGACAATGTCTACCGGTGCAGCAGCCGGGCCATTGTTGCCAAAAACATCGTTTGCTACGACCAAGATATTCGCCGGGCCGCTGTCTTCGTTGACGCTGATTGTATCATTGACTGCATCAGGAACGTCGTCTAAAGGACAGGGGAGGATGTCTCCAACCGGGGCATTTCCGGTGTAAAGGTCCACAGAAGGTGCATTGTCCACGCTAATGGACATCTCATTGTTGAAGTTGGCGCCCAAGCCACTCAAAATCGCCATTTGAATGGCGCTGTCGTTCACCAGAACACGTACGGAATCCCCCATACAATCGTTGGTCAGGGTAAACCGGAAGAGTTGAACCGGTTGCCCCGAAACCGCATTGGGCGACGGAGAGTTTTGCAAAACCACCTGGTAGACATCAAAGCCCATCAGATCGTTCGGATCATTGCCCGGAACGCTGGAATAGTTGGCCGCATTCACAAGCTGCGCAGTCCAGTCCCCGGTAATGTCAATGAAACTGCCGCTGGCCGGCGCCGGAGGAATATTCGGGTCGGTAACGGTTCCCGCCGGCAAAAGGAATGAAAAAAGTCCTGTTGCAATCGTAACGTTATTAGAGGTAAAGTTAGGATAGGCAACTGCCGTGATGATCAGTGGATTGTTTGGATCCTGGATAAACCCGTAGGTCACTTGATTCTGAGCTGAACCCGCCACTGACCAAAGCGAGAACAATGTCAGAATGAGTGTTTTGTAAATTTGTTTCATGAAAAGATCTGTTTGTATTTGTAAATTTGTTTCATTCATAGAGCGGAGGCTCTTTGCTATTCTGCTTAGGGCAGTTCCGCTAATTGTTCCGGAATAACAAAGGATTGTAGCCTCAACAGATTCCTCGGATGGCTGTCCACAACGTTGAAAATCGGATTGACATCGTTGTTTTGACCCGCAAAAATGGTTCGGCCATTCAATGTGACATCCGTTTCCCGGTATGCCGTCAGGATGTAAGATTGCAGACGCAATACGTTCCCGGGTGCCTGGTCAACAGCATTAAAAATGACATTCTTGTCATTTAGCTGCCCTGAAAAAACAGTCCGGTCGTCCACGGTGGCATTACCCAGCCACAGCGCATATTCACCGTTGACCGTAGCTTGTTCAAAGCCGTCAAAACTAGCGTTGGCGTGGTATAGCGGCGTAGCCGTATCCGTGAAATCGAGTACAGCCCCGGGCGTTGCGCTGAGTGCAACTGCATTGGCCGTCATGCTACCTAAATGGTTTCGGTGCCTTACTGCGACATAATAGTTTGCCGCTATAGATTGAGAAAATAGAAGCGGAGAAGTGCCGTCCATGTCCACAATGTCGCCGTCTCTTTGCAGCAGCGCAGATCTTGTTGCGACTACTAAAGCAGCATTCATGGGATCGCGCAGTTCTACAAATACCCAGTCCACAATGGAATTGCTGCCATTATCGGTTGTCAGAACCGCAGGAGCGACAACGATTTCTCCACCCCCTCCATTGGCATGGATAAAACCGGGGAGGGCAGAATAAGGCTCTGATGCCGGCAATTGGCCAAGTATCCGCAGGTCGTCGCGCATGTCGTTCCCCACAGTCACCCCCAATAGAGCGCCCAGAAGTTTTACGCGGGCAGCCAGGCTGACATTCACAGCGTCCACATTGAAGGCTACTGTGGCTGTATCGCAAAGATTTGGTGTGCCGCCGTCGCAATAAGAATAAGTAAAACTATCCGGGCCGGCGTAGTTTGGATCCGGTGTGTAGGAGAAAGTGCCGTCGGGGTTCAAAATCAACGTACCATTCATCGTGCTGTCCACCAAAGTTACGGTAGTCACCGGGCCATCCGGGTCAGTATCATTGTCTGTCACATCGCCGGTCAGCATTCCGTTTTGATCCACAGAATAGGTATCGTCCATTGCCGTTGGGCTGTCGTTCACTGCATTCACAGTGATCACGACTTGAGCAGTATCGCAATCCCCATTCGCATCACAAATCGCATAAAAAAGGGAATCCAGCCCAACAAAGTTGGCATTGGGGGTGTAAATAACCGTGTCGTCGCCCGGGTCGTCCGGTGTGCCGTTGTCGTTTACGACGGCCATACCGTTTGCAGGTGGCATTACAATTTGTACAGGCATCGTGCCAGGCCCATTAGATCCGAAATTGTCGTTGTTGGTGACGTCCACGACAAGCGGCGTATCTTCATTTGTGGTTACCGGATCATCAACCGCCATAACGGCATTGTCGCAGGCATCCGGAACGCCGTCGCCATCAGCGTCTAAGAAATCTGGCCCCAGGCAGCACTTATCGCGGCAATCCGGTGTACCATCACCGTCTGAATCCCGGGAAAAATAGGCGTAATAAACGCGGATTGCACCACCTGCCACAGAAGCGGAAGCCAGGCTTGCATCTATGGTCAGTTGAACTTCATCGTAGGACAAACCCGTGGTGAATCCGATCAAACTTACATCCGTTGCGCCTCCGAGCAGCGTTACCGTCACCAACGGATTGTTCGTAGAAAATTGCTCGCGCTGAATTCCGTTCAAATACGTGGTGATGGTAAAATTATTCAACGCGCCAACCCCCAGCAAGCCCGGCTCTATGCTGATTGCATAACCCGCTTCTGTTCCGGCAGGAATGATAGTTGGCGTATTGATGGAAATATTGACATCGCCTATTGCGCCAACGGTGAGAAAAATCCGGGCGTAATTATCAAGGTCATTGTCCACAAGGTGAGATAAAGAGTCTACAATACAGCCTACGCAGGCTGTTCCAACAATACCGCTGCGTTCGTAATTGATCATCCCGCAAAGTCCGGTATCAGTCAGCAATTCCGTACTGCATTCATCGGCGCCGCTTCCGGAGGAACCCGCCGGGCAGGTAGTTGCATCTTCTGTGAATGCGTAATAAATATTGATGTTGGTAATCAAATCGAGGCTGACAATTCCGCCTGCGATCACCAATTCAATTTCATCGAAAGGTTGCGTGGCTTCAAAATAAATGCGCTGTACGCCACCGCCGCTGCCAATAGCATCTACGCCAAGCACGTTCCCTGCTGTCGTGGCGGTTTCTACCAAAACATCATTGAGGTAGGTACGCAGTACAAACGCATCGGCCAGTCCAAGACTCAACACGCCGCCCGGAAATGAAACGGCGTAGCCTGCCCGACTTCCTGCAGGATAGGTGCGCGAGGTGTCTTTAACACTGATTAACGGCGTTTGAACGCCCAACAAACTCAGACTGAGCAAATTGCCGTAGCCTACAAAATTGCTCAAATCGCCGTCCACCACATTGCCGGCATCAGGGTCATTGCACAAAACACAACCCGGGTTGTTATCTACAATAGCGCCGGAGCCGGCAATCGGATCATTGCAATCCGTACTTGCTAAGGAGGTGATGAAATTGACCACAGCCGTGTCGGTACAAACGCCATCGCTGAGTACAAATAAATAAACGCCTTCATTAACTAAGCCGGTGATTTGACCACTGCTGTTAATGGAAGCCGGACTGGGATTACCCGGAACTGCCATCCAGGTCTGTCCCACCCCGGCCGGTGAAAGCGTTGCCGTCGAAGAAGACGGACAGGCATTAACATCTAATCCGGCGTCGAGGGCACACAATGGTGTGTCGCAGGCATCCGGAAGGCCATCGCCGTCCTCATCGAAATTATCGTTGCCTATTGCGCATTTATCCACGCAGTTGGGAAAATCATCCGCGTCGTCGTCGAAGCGCACAAAGCCGTAATAAATCCGGAAAGTAGTCAGCAAGCTGAGCGCGCTGGTGATGGTGATGCGCACCCGGTCGAAAGCAACGCCGGTTTTGAAACTGATGGACTGTAAATTGCCGCCAATAACGCCCACATTGGCTAAGCTGCTGTTGGCGACAAAAGTTTCCTGGGGAACGCCATTATTATAGGTAGTAATGACAATTCCTCCCAGTACGTCCAACCCAACAAGCCCCAGCAATCCGACTTGTTCAACCACAAATCCTACGTCATTGCCGGCTGGAATATCCGCTCCTCCAATGACCAGGTCAACCCAGTTGGCTTCGAGGAGCAGCATGGCGTCGGAGGCAAAATCTGTCGTATCTGAATCTATGACATCACTCACCGGATCGAAGCCGGGATTGAGGCAGGTGATGACAAACAATTCACAATTGGTGGTGGCTGTGGTGCCCGGAAAATTGGTGGTGGTGATTGCGGTGGCACAATCATAATTGCAGCCATTGACTTCTTCGTAAGCATAATAAATACGGAAAGTAGAAAGCAGGCTGGAATTGGCCAGGCCAGTAAAAACTAATTCAACTTCATCGAAAGACTCCGTAGTCAGGAAATCAAGCCGCCTTTTTTTCCCTTCCCCGCTGAGCAGGTTGAGCGAGATGGCCGGGCCACCGCCGCCAACGCTGGCAATTTCCTGCAATTGATTGTTGAGATACGTACGAATCTGCAGAGAATTCAGCACATCTGCACCCAACAAACCGCTCAGGCTGTTGGTGATTTCAACCACAAAACCAGTTCGCCGGCCAGCCGGATAAACATTATTTTGATCTTTGATTGAAATGAGTGAAATCGCACCAACTCCGGTCACATTGGTGAGACCAATTTCAGCATAGTTTGTTAAATCGCCGTCAATCGTATTCTGATAATCCGGTACGGTATTCAATAACCCGGCTAATCCACCGGTAAATTTGTCAATCACGACCCCTTTACCGGTAATTGGGTTGTTGCAATCTGCGGGGGGAGGTGCAGCCGTTTTGCCAAAAGCCTGATTTACAGGTATCCATACGCAAGACAATAGGAAAACTATTGCAATGAAGGCAACTTCTCGTCTGAAAGAGCGCGTTTTGTTTGTGGACGGACAGGCCAAAATACGACCCAATAAGGCATAGATTGCCCCTGCCACGCTTGTGTAAATTTGTTTCATATGTGTGGATTAAAATTTGTTTCTATTGGACAATAACAGTTTACTTACAAGGAAGTACACTGCCTTGTTCCGGTCAAAAGTCAGCACAATGCATAGCAATGCCCTTGCTTTTGATATATTTTTACGGCAGCAGCAGGAAGTGTCATTCCCTTTCAGGCAATACCATTTCTGGCAACGCCCGGCGCATACCGGTTACCCGACTTGTGTTTGTGTCATAGTTTTTTTGATGCCCCCAATGGAGGCGAGAAATTTGCCTGGACCGCTAAGAACAGGTCATAGGAGCCCATCATTCATCGGGACTACCTGCGCGCAAAAAGCGCGTTGTAAGTAAACAGCATTGCTCTGATACCTGCATGATTTTATCACGCATGGATTTCGTTGCTTGGAAAATGTGTGGATCGAGGATAAACATTTATTGGTGTGAAAGCGTAAAAATTTGAAAGCGGTCTGGCCGTGATAGGCAACTTATTAAAAACAATCCTCGATTGGTGTAAACTTTCAATTGCAAATCTAAGGTGTTACTGATAATAAGTCAAGGGATTTTTGAAAAAAATATAAAAATAACTAATCTAATTATAAATAAAGTCTATATAGAAAAATCACTGTTTAATTAAAATATATTTAATCATTAATATTTGAGCAAGTTATAAAGTAAAAATAAATCAATTTTCTTCGTCTTCTTCCTCAATATCTTCTTCACTCAAAATACCAAGCTTGACCATAGCGCGCTCAGAAGCACTTTGCTCTGCGCTTTTTTTGTTGAAATCGTCCGCCGTGGCGACTTTTTCATTGTTGATCAATACGGCCACTTTAAACCGGTCGCGTTTTTCGTATTTATAACGCGCCATCAGTTTGTAGGCAACGGTATGCCCGTTTTTTTGGCACCATTCCAGCAACTGGCTTTTGTAATTGTCATCGAAGCTTTCCAATTCTTCCACATTGACGTATTTGCGGAGAATCTGCCGGACGACAAACTGCTTGGTGAGGTGGTAGCCGCATTCCAGATAAATGGCGCCAACCAGGGCTTCCACGGCATTGCCGAGCATGGAGCGACTCAGTCGGGTATTGTTGTATTCTGCCAGAATCATATCCAGCCCCATCTTGTCGCCGATCTTGTTAAGGGCATTGCGCTTCACAATTTTGGAGCGCATTTTCGTCAGAAAGCCCTCGTCGCTGTTGGGATATTTTTTGAACAGGTATTCTGCAACGATGGTGCCCAGCACAGCGTCGCCGAGGTATTCAAGTCGTTCGTTGTTCTGCATGGCATAAGCCTTGTCAGAAGCAGAAGAACGGTGTGAGAACGCCAGTTTAAAAGTAGTAAGGTTGGCGGGGGTAAAGCCAATAAGAGGGCGCAGCCTTTTGGCCAATTCCTTGTCTTCAGATATGAAGTGGTTGTATAATCTGAATATGAATCGCAAGGCTTTTCCGGTTAAATATTAGGCTTCAAAATGTTTAAAAATGACCGACGAATTGTGCCCGCCGAATCCAAATGTATTACTCAAAACAGCCCTGACTTTGCGCTCCTGCGCCTGGTTGAAGGTGAAATTCAACCGGTTGTCCAATTCCGGGTCGTCCGTAAAGTGATTGATCGTAGGCGGAATGAAATGATGCCCAATCGCCAGAATACAAGCGATCGCTTCCACCGCACCCGCTGCGCCCAACAAGTGGCCGGTCATGGATTTGGTGGAGCTAATGTTCAGTTGGTAGGCATGTTCCCCAAATACTTTTTGAATGGCTTTGGTTTCAGCAATATCGCCAAGCGGGGTAGAGGTGCCATGCACATTAATATAATCAATTTCGTCCAGATTCATTTTTGCATCCCGCAAGGCCATGTGCATCACATTGGTAGCGCCCAGTCCTTCCGGATGGGGAGCGGTGATGTGGTATGCGTCTGCGGTCGCGCCTGCGCCAACCATTTCGGCATAAATTTTAGCGCCGCGTTTCAAGGCATGTTCCAGTTCTTCCAGGATTAGTGCACCGCCGCCTTCGCCCAATACAAATCCATCGCGGTCGAGGTCAAAAGGCCGGGAAGCCGTTTTGTAGTCGTCATTCCGGGTGGAAAGGGCCTTCATGGCATTAAATCCGCCAACGCCCGCTTTCATCACCGCTGCTTCCGAGCCGCCGGAGACTATAATGTCATTACGTCCCAAACGAATGGAGTCGAATGCATTCATAAGGGCATGAGAGGCTGACGCGCACGCAGAAACCGTTGCGTAGTTGATCCCTCGGAAGCCGTATTTTATGGAAATATGACCTGCGGCAATGTCCGAAATCATTTTAGGAATCATGAAGGGGTTGTAGCGGGGTATGCCGTTACCGAGAGTAAACTCTTCGATTTCCTTTTCTAAGGAACGCAAACCGCCGATACCGGATCCCCATATAACGCCTACCCGATCAACATCCAGCGTCGAAATGTCCAACCCGGAGTCAACAATGGCTTCATCTGCACAAACCATAGCATAAATGCTGAAGTTATCGAGCCTGCGCACTTCGCGGGCGTCAATAAACTCCTCAGGTTTTAAGTTCTTTACTTCGCAGGCGAACTGCGTTTTGAATTGACTGGCATCGAAATGCGTGATCGGATTAGCACCACTTACGCCATTCTGCAAACCTTCCAGGTATTCCTGAATATTGTTGCCAATGGGCGTAAGCGCTCCTAAACCCGTTACGACAACTCTTTTCATTGAGCGTAATTTTTTGGCTTCTCAAAAAAGAGGAAAAACCCACAAACCGGAAACAGAAGCTCACAGTTTGTGGGTTTGCGACAACGGATTCCCTGGGGTTTCCGCCGGTTAGGCATGAACATGACTGCTACTGGAGCTGCGACTCTAAGTAGCTGACGGCCTGTCCGACCGTTTGAATCTTCTCAGCCTGTTCGTCGGGAATGGAAATATCGAACTCTTTCTCAAATTCCATAATCAGTTCTACCGTGTCGAGCGAGTCAGCGCCGAGGTCATTGGTGAAGCTGGCTTCAGAAGTTACTTCCGATTCGTCAACGCCCAATTTGTCAACGATGATCTTACTTACTCTTTCTGCAATGTTAGACATGGTCTAATCCCTTTATAGGTTTACGAAATGATGGTGCAAAGTAAAACAGAAGTCAACGGATTAACAAAGTTTTGTGCAGCAAAATATTTTATAAGGTTCGCTAAGGCATGGATGTATGCATTTCCCGGCGTTTCTTTGTGGTGATTTTTTCAAATTTTCACTCAGTATACGGACTTATGCGTGTCGTTATTCAACGGGTTTCGGAAGCTTCGGTCGTCATTGAACAAAAAGAAAAAGCTCGGATCGGTGCAGGATTACTGCTATTGGCAGGTATAGAAGAGGCCGATACGGACGAAGACATCGAATGGCTTTGCAAAAAAATCATCCAGTTGCGCATTTTTAATGACGAGGCAGGCGTCATGAATCTTTCCGTAGCTGATATTCGGGGCGCTTTGCTGGTCGTAAGCCAATTTACGCTCCAGGCAAGCACTAAAAAAGGCAATCGTCCGTCTTATATCCGGGCTGCGCGCCCTGAAACCGCGATTCCAAGGTATGAGCAGTTTGTCGCGTGTTTGCGTGAAACTTCTGGTTTGGACGTACAAACGGGTGAGTTTGGCGCCGATATGAAAGTCAGCCTGCTCAACGACGGCCCTGTAACCATTCTCATGGATTCTAAAAACCGGGATTAAACAATGACCATCCTTGAAGCGCAACAAACCGTTGATCGCTGGATCAACACAGTAGGCATCCGATATTACAGCGAATTGACCAATATGGCCATTCTGACGGAAGAAGTGGGCGAAGTTGCCCGCCTGATGTCCCGACTCTATGGCGAACAATCATTTAAAACGGAGGCTGCTGCCGCTACCGCACAGGAAGACCTGGCCGACGAAATGGCCGATGTGCTTTTTGTGCTCATTTGTTTAGCCAACCAGACCGGCGTAGACCTCACCACAGCTATGGAAAAAAATCTGACCAAAAAAACGCTTCGGGATGCCGAACGCCACAAAAAAAATCTAAAGCTGAAATAGGATATGACGACCTGCCCGTACTGCAACAGCGCTCAATCCCTGCTCCTGGGGCACGTGTACTGCTCCCGGCAGAACACGCCTATGCAGGAATTGGATACGGGCACGCTGTTTATCAAAACCCGCAAACTGGAAGAAACCGCCGACCACGAATCCCGGTTATCCATCCGCCTGATGCTCAATGGGCAGCAATACTACCGGCTGGGCGCTCACGACCACCTCGTTACGCCCAACAATTACCTGTTGGTCAACCAGGGTCAACATTACCGTACTGCATTTTCCGGAGATATTGAACAGGAAATGATTTTGGTCGCTTTTCGGCCAGGTTTTGCGGAGCGCCTATTGCATACCTTAATAACATCCCAGGATAAATTGTTAGACGATCCGTTCTTTGAACCCGGCCAGCCGGTGCATTTTTTTGAAAAAACCTACGATGCCGACCCGCGTATCTGCCAGTTATTTTCGCGCCTCCGCCGTCTGATTGACGAAGACTTACTTACCAGAAAAGAAGCAGACCTCGATGGCATCTACACTGCATTACTCATACGGATGCTGGAAATCCACCGCAACCTGAAAGGAGAAATTAATAAGCTCGGCAGCGTAAAAGCAGCTACCCGGGTAGAATTGTTTCGGCGGTTGAGCATTGCCAAAGATTTTATGGACGCGCACTTAGACCGCCGGATCCACCTGGATGAAGTTGCCAAAGTTGCCTGTTTGTCGCCACACCATTTCAAACGGTCGTTCAAAACACTGTTTGGCCTGCCCCCGCATCAGTACCATATTGGTAAACGCTTAGAATTTTGCCGGCAGCAATTGGGGTTGGGTATCTCACCGGTATTTGAAATCGGCAGGCAGGCCGGTTTCGAGGATGCCAGCTCTTTCATCCGCCTGTTTCGGGAACGCTATGCCTGCACTCCGGCTGCGTATAGCAAAAAATAGCCCTTTTCGCATATCCGACAACTCCTTGTCAGGCATAATTTTGCAGAAAATCAGGAAGCTATGAAATCACCGACCACCTGTTTGTTTTCAATCCTTTTGCTGTTCAAATTATCTGCGCAGGAGCTCCCCCGCCGCGCGTTCATGGGCATTCGCATGGAACCTGTAACCGAAGACGTGCAACGGGTCATGAAATTGCCTGCCTTGAAAGGCGTACTTATCCAACAGGTCATCGCCGGTTCTACGGCAGAAGTAGCAGGCTTGCAGCGCGGAGATGTGCTGCTGGAATTAGATGGCCAGGAAGTGAACGCTCCGGACGAAGCCGTGCGAATGGTCGGCGCTTATCGCGCCGGGCAGTCGCTGCAATACAAATTGCTCAGAGCCGGAAAAACGCTGATTCAGCAAACCACGATTCAAGGTCTTCCCGTAGAGTCTTACCCGGATTTAGAGGTGACTTACAGCTCGGTCAAAGCCGGCGACGCGCAGTTGCGCACTATGGTGACTAAACCCAAAAAACGGGGCGGCAACCTGCCTGCCCTGCTGTTTATTCAAGGCATCGGCTGCTACTCCATGGACACGCCGTTCGATACGCTCCGAAACGAAACCCAACTGATCAACCACATCGCCCGTCAGGGTTTTGTCGTCATGCGGGTGGATAAATCCGGTTTGGGCGACAGCCGGGGCGCCTCCTGCGAATCCATTGACTTTTTTACCGAGTTGGAAGGTTACCGGCAGGCTTATGCGGCGCTTCGGGCAACTCCGGAGGTAGATGCGTCCAATTGTTTTTTATTCGGACACAGTATGGGCGGCCTCATGGCGCCTTTGGTAGCAAAAGACTACCCGGTTAAAGGCATTGCCGTTTATGGCACCATTGGTGTCAATTTTATGGAATATTTCACCAATACCCGCCGCACCATCGCCCAGGCGCTTGAGTTGGATGCTGCCCAATCGGATTTGTATGTAAAGCGGGAATCTGCCTGCGCCGCCATGCTCCTCAATGCACGGCTGAGTCGGGAAGAGGCGATAAAATTGGACGAAGTCTGCGCCGGCGTATACGATATTTTGTTGTTGCGAAGTGACCCTTACTGGCGGCAATTGTACGACCTGAATATTCCGGCACTCTGGCAGGCTTATGATGGGAAAACACTGGCGGCATGGGGCAGCACAGACTATATTTCTGCCCGCAGGGAACACGAAATGATCGCAGAAACGGTTAATAGTAACCATCCGGGCAACGGTATTTTTGTTGAAATCCCCAATAGCAACCACGGCATGTATAGTGCGGCTACTTTCCCGGAAGCGCGCAACAACCCGGGGCCTTTCAACCCAAAGGTGGCAGCACTGATCGCCGATTGGCTGAAAAAACAGGTACCGACTCATTTCGCTAAACCGAACAAGTGATGATTAAATATTATGCTGCTTTGTTGTTGCTTTTGCTGGGTTCCCACTGCGACGCCCAAAAAAGTACGCCTGCTGAGGCTTTCCGCCAATTGATGGCCGATTTTGATCAGGGATATGCGACCCTGGATGTACCTGCTCCAAATTTTGATTTCAAAACAGAAATCCAGGCCATTGGCGATCTGGGGCACATAGGCAAGCAATTGGCTTTTTTTGAAAGCATGAAAGCCCGGCTGGCGCAAGTGAACCGGACAAAGTTAAAGGCCCAAAACCGCCTGCACTACGACCACCTCGATTTTGAAATCCGCATGAGCCTTGATCGCTTAGCGTGGGAAAAAGCCTGGCGCACCCAGCGGCCTGAGCCATTGCCGGGCGACGGCCTGAGCCAATTGCCCCCCGGGCGCTACCAGTACCGCATTCGTTTCCACACTGGCGTAGACATTACGCCGGAAGCATTGCTTGAATTGGGCGAACAAGAAGTAGCGCGGGTAAAATCGGAAATCAAGCGCCTGCAAGCACAGTTGGGCTATGCTGCCGACAGCGCAGGGTTTTACCGCCATCTCCAATCCGACACCTTCTACCTCACCGACAAAGCAGAAATTTTGAGCCGCTACGAAGCCATGAAGACCACTGTGCGCAAAAACCTCGGCAAGTTGTTCGCCGACACGGAAGTTTCTGACATCGCCTTCATGGAATGGCCCAACGCCGGGCCGTTCACGCCGCCAGGGTATTACAGTCCTGTCACGGACAACCCCTACGGCACGCCGGTTTTTCACTTTAATTTCCATGACGGCCGTCACAACCGCCGGGCGATGGACTTTCTCTTCATCCACGAAGCCATTCCGGGGCACCATTACCAGTGGTGGTTGCGCGAACAATTGTCGGAACAGCCTGCTTTCAAGCGCCATTTTTACTACCCCGGGCACTTTGAAGGCTGGGCAGCGTATGTAGAATACCTCGGAAAAGACGTTGGCCTTTACCGCGATGGTTGGTCAGAACTCGGCAAGTGGGAATGGGACCTCGTGCGCTCTACCCGCATCCTGATTGACGTGGGCATCCACCACTTCGGCTGGACCAAAGAACAGGCCATCGCCTGCTGGAAAAAACACATCTCCGGTCAGGATGCCATCGCCGAACGGGAAGTGGTACGCTGCACCAATTGGCCGGCACAGGCCCTCAGTTATAAGGTGGGCGCCTGGAAAATCGAGCAGATGATCGCTACGCTGAAAAAGAAATACCCGAAGCAATTTTCGCTGCCTGCCTTTCACCGCGCGTATTTGATGACGGGGCAGGTGCCCGTGGAGGCGGTGGAACGGAATATAGAAAAAATACTTTTTGGAGACTGATGATGGTGCAAGATCAATACTTCACAACATTCAAAAACACCTGATCTAAATGATCGAAATCGCGATCGTTGGTCACAAAATCGAAATTTCCAACATGGGCGGTAGCTGCAAGCCAGAGATCATTTTTACCCATATTTCTGGACGTTATACCAGAAGGCAAAGGAGCATCCTTCAATTTTCCTTGGCTATAAGCATCTATCCGAGCGTAGGCATGAATAGTTTCTTCATAAATACCAAGAAGCGAAATGGATCGTAAGATTTTTTCTAAAGATTCCCACTTTTCGTTTCCCCAATTCAGTTGATAGGCCAAGGATTCAATTTCTCCAACACTAATAATGGATAGAAAAAGCCGATTGTCGTTGCCAGTAAAATGAAAGCGTTGTTCTAACTCTTCAAATTTGACTGATCTGCGAATACGGTGCAAAAGAATATTAGTATCCCAAAGATAATCCGTGTGTTATGAAGGTTAAGCATCCAACATTTTGCAAAGCTCTTCTGCAGAAGGCTCATCTTCAAAAATCTTAGCTAAAGCATCCATATCTTTTTCCTGCACAGCATAGGAAGATAAGTCTTCGGGGAATTTTTCCCAATCCCAGGATACCGGCTTGCTTCCATCAAGTTTGGGTTTCCCCCGATGTTGCTTTTGCAATAGGAACGTTACAAAAAGCCGGAGCTCCTCCATACTTTTTTTATCAAGGCCCTGAATTTGCGTTGCCAACTGATTATCGAGTGTCATTGAAGTCATTTTGTACAAATATACGGTGTCTTAATGAAAAAACGATACCCCTGCCAAAGGAATTGCCATAGTGTTTTGTCATCCCACCTTCTATTCTCCGATTATTTTCCCGCCTTTACCGATTTTTCAAAAAAACTTGGTAACATTGGCCGTTATTGGGTAATAGTTATTGGTACCCAATACCCAAACACAAAGCGACAAATGCAGGAATTTTTATCGCTCTATTCCAAAATAGAGCACCCTACCCTCGAGATGGTCTTGTTTACCTTCTTGCTGGCCTTTTTACTGTCCGGCCTGATCGCGTTTACGTATGAACGCACTTCGCCGCACACCATCCGGAATCCCAATTTCATGCAGGCGCTGATTTTGAGCGCACTGGTGGCCTCAACCATCATGCAGGCCATTGGCGATAGTGTAGCGACGGGTTTGGGGATGTTGGGCGCATTGGCCATCATCCGTTTCCGGACAACCTTGCGCGACCCGCGCGACATCGTGTTCATGTTTGCAACGCTCGGCGCCGGGTTGGCCTGCGGGGTCTACGGGTTTTACATCGCCATCATTGGAACAACCGGGTTTTGTGTAGCGGCATTTGTCCTTCGCCTGACGCCCTACCACGTAGGCAACAATACTTTATGGGAATTGCGGATACGGATTTCGGAAGACGAAGCCGAACTCCAGGCTTTCGAGCAATTGCTGTCGCAATATTGCCGGCATTGGAACCAGCACGGCATGAGAACACTTTCCGAGACCACCGGCAAAGGAATGGTGGAGTACGATTATGTGGTCATCATGCGCCACGAAAAAGAACGCAGAACCCTGGTGCAAGCCCTCGCCAATGCACAAACTCATATCCGCCGTTTTAGCAAACAAACCGACATCAATCCTTTTGCCTGATGAGATTTAATGTATTGTACCTCTTTTGGGTGGCGGCGCTGCTGGGCCTTTTCTGGATCAAAAACAGTTTTGAACTCCAGAATGTCAATGCGTTTTTTGGCGCCGCCGAAACCGATGAACGCGACCTGAGTTTTGACCACCCCGTTTGGGTGACTAAAATCTACGTCGAACCTGGCAAACAGGTGCAGCGCGGCGACACCCTGATGCGCCTTTACCGAACCGATTTAGACAGCGAAATAGCAGAGCGCCTCGACGCCATCCGGCAAATTCAGCTCGAACGGGCGGCCCAAAACAACGCTTTAGACAACGAAATTGCCCTGCTGAAAGCCAAGCAAGCCGCCAAAGCCAGCGAACTGCGCGCAGATGTTGTGGTAGAAGAAAGCGAAGCGCTAATCCAAAAAGAACTCCGCCAGATCGTGGCCGAAAGACAGGGCATCGCAACTTCTGCAACGCCGGATAATTTGCAAAGCGCCCAGCGATCCGCCGTGGAAGAAGTTATCCGTCAGTCGAAAGAACCGCTGTACCGCGAAGTCGGCCTGCTGGAAGGCCAAAAGAAGGACAACGCTGCTTTGGAAGCGGCTCAAATTCAGCAATTCCGCCGCGAAATCGCTGCACTGCAAACCGAAAAGGACCGCTTAGTGTTGTTGTCGCCAATTGACGGGTTTATAGATAACCTCTCCGCTCTGGAAGGAGAAACGGTGGACGCGCACAACACTTTGGTGAGCATCAACCCGGTGAAACCGACCAAGGTTCGGGGGTTTATCCACGAAACCATAGATATGACTTTTCACCTTGGCGACTCGGTCACCGTTACCTCCGGCGCCCGACCCGGCCACTCGGCGCGCGGGGTGCTGATCGGCAACAGTCCGCACCTGATCGAATTGCCCACCCGCCTGCGGAAATTCCCGGAAATCAAAGCCTGGGGGCGTGAAATTTTTATTCGCCTGCCGCCCGACAATCCTTTTTACATCGGGGAAAAAATTTTGATCACGATGGATACCGCGCCCCTCGGGCGGTAAAATATACCGCCATGAATTGCACCATACTTTGTTTCTGTTCCATCCTGAATGCAGGGATTGCCACCGAAGCCGACACGATTAAAGTCTCCATGCAAACGGTGTTGGCTTCCGCACGCACGGAGGAGCGTGTGCGCCTGCAACAGACGGCTGCCGGGTATCTCGCTCAAAACCCGATGCACTTGCCGGTATTTGATGAACTGGAGTTTCGCCTTGGACCCGACGATCTCTATTTCGATGAGCAGCGCATCGCTTTCCGGTTTTCTACCCACGGCTTGTCTGAAATCAAACGCCAGCGGGCAGTGAATGCGGCCGAGCTTGAACGCCTGAGCGCCGAAGCTGCCCTGCTGCAGGAAGAGGCGCTTTTTGACCGTTATATGGCGCTGTCTGATACCTATTTTTACCGCCAGATGTCAGAAACGCTGCGTCTTTTAGAAAGCCTGGAAGACGACCGCAGTCAAATTTACAGCTACCTCATTGAAAAAGGAATTGCCGTAGATGCCATAAAATTGGTAGAGGCTGAGGAAGACTGGCAGGATGCGCGCAGTGAATTGCGGCAATGGGAAGATAAAACGGCCTTAGTGGAAGAACGCATCCGGCAATATTTGGGCAGTGTGGAAGTTGTGCAACCCGATTTTGAAAGCTTCATCCAGGTGGAAACCATTGTCCGGCGCTTGGCTGCGGCAACCGAACCACTGACACCTACTGCAGAAATTTCCCTGAAAATGATCGAAAGCCGCTTGTCTGAGGCACAATGGAGGCTCACGCTTTCCCGAAAATTCAACGTGCTCAATTTTGTGCAGGTGGATTATCGGGATCGCCCGGAGCCTTTTGAATTCAACCGCGATTTTTCGGCGCGCATCGGGTTGAACATCCCTATTGCCGGCGGCGACCAACCCAAAGCGAGGGAGCAGGCATTGGAGTGGCAATTGGATAAAAATGAGTATCAGATTGAACTGGCAGACCAACAGCAAAAATGCGCCGCCCTGCGCAGCAAACTTGGAAAAATGATCGGGCAGTACCAGACCGATCAGGAGCGCTGGCAAAAAAGCGCCATCCGCAAACTACTCGCCAAGCCCGACCTGCTCAACCAGCTTAGCGGCGACGACCTGCTGCAACTGAAAATTGCCCGCGAAAAACAAACGATCCGGGAAATCGAACAGGCTTACGAAATCCGCTTGCTTTACATCGAATACATACACTTGAGTGGCGGCATGAATGGCGAAGCGCTTCGCAATTACTTGTCGGAAAGCCTGGAGGATATTTGATGCGCGCTTAGAATTTGTTCAGGAAATCCCGAACAAGCGCTTAAAAAATCGAAGCGTCTTTGCGCCGCCGCTCCAATTCCTGGTGAATCATTTTATCCAAATAAGGGGCATCTTTAAGGGTTGGATATTTTTTGGTCAAAAAAATGGCGGCGCCAATAAGCAGGAGCAAGGTCATGGGAATACCGAAAAACACGCCATAGAGCAGGGATTTCCATTTCAACGTTCCAAAAAGCACAATAGCAGGCACAACAAACAGGAGCAGGATGCTTGGCAGTAAACGGTCGCGCAGGCGCAGGATATAACGCGATTGCTCATTCAGTTTCCGAAGCATACCCTGTAATTCGTGCGTTGTAAAATGCTGAGGACCAAACTCCAAGACCATCCGTAAATCATCGTTTGCCTCCAACTCAATGCGTTGCAGACATTCTTCAACCCCCCCCTTGCGCTTTGCATTGCTGCGCTTTTTCAGGATGAACATGGCTTTGATTGTTTTTATAATACACTTTTAGATCCCTAAGCTCAGCATCTTGTCGCTTGAATGATCTCTAAAAATACGACGATCAGGCATACGAAGGCAACTAAATCAACGTGTTTTAACAAAAAAATGTTGGATGTACCTCTAAAGTACGTTTGAAAAGTGTAAAAGTTGCCCGATCATTGGCCACTTACCGCCAGATTACGACCATTCCAAAAATTTCTCATACTACCTGTACCGCAAATAAAAATTATGTTTACTTTTACTGGTACATAATCCTATTGTAAGTTTTAGTAAAATCCTTATCCATGAACATGAACAAAAGAAATCCGAAACAGGAAGTTAGCGGCAGGGGCCGGTCATTGCAACATTCCAACCCTGAGCCACCATAGCTACGCTAACCTGACTTTCAAAACGAGCAGATGTACGGTATCTGCTGAAAACGGCTGACAAAATTTGTCAGCCGTTTTCATTTAAGAGCTTGTTGGGATTTCCCGAACAAGCTCTAAGACACTTCCTCTTCAATCGGCGCCTGCTCCCCAATGCTGTTCTCATCGGGATCTTTAAATTCTTTCGGGCGCGGCAAATCCTCAATGCTGCGCAATCCAAAGTAGTCCATAAACTTAGGGCTTGTGCCGTAAAGCAGGGGTTTACCCGGGCCTTCGCTTCGCCCGGTGATGGTAATCAGTTCTTTCTCTAACAGTTTTTGCATGGCATAATCGCAACTGACCCCCCGAATGCGTTCCAGTTCGCTTTTGGAGACCGGCTGCTTGTATGCGATGATGGACAAAGTTTCCAGCGCTGCCTGCGACAGGCGTTTTTTCATCGTTTGCTTCAGGTAGGCGCCAATGGTGCGGTGGTAGGTTGGTTTGGTGAAAAACTGAAACCCACTGGCAATTTCGACAATTTCAAAAGCGAAATCATCGCCCCGGTAGCGTGTTTGCAGGTCTGAAATAGCGCCAGCCAAGTCTTCCGCGTGGAAGCTTAATCCAAAGACTTCCTCCAGACTGCTGCCAATTTCTTCCAGCGTGATGGGCTGCTCGGCGGCAAAAATCAAACTTTCGATGTGTTGGGACAAGTATTCCAAAATGCGCTTTTTTTGCAAAACTAAAGAAAAAAAATCATGGATTAACGATGAAAAGCGGCAAGTCCTTCGATTGGATCCGTCAGGAAAACGCCCGTCTTTAAGCCCATTTTCTGAGCGATTTCCCGGATCAGTTGTTCAAAATGGCAGGCAATGGATCCGGTAAAATGCACCGGAATGGATTGACCTGCGGAAAGCTTCAGCACACTTTTTTCGAAGAATGCCCGAAATTGCTGCTCCGCAAGGGCTGCCATGTAGGGGTGCTCCAGCCACTGCTGTACAAAAGGCGCAAAGGCAGCTAAATAGCGGTTGGGGGCGGGTTTTCGGTAAACTGCGTCTATGATTTCATCCCGGTGCAGGGCGTAGTCTTTTTCTAACGCATGGTGCAGATTTTCGGGTAGTTCCTGATTCAAATAAGCGGCAAGCAACGTTTTGCCCAATGCTGCGCCGCTGCCTTCATCACCAAGGATGAAGCCCAATCCGCCAATATTTTGCAAAATTTTTCCGTCCGCGCAATGGCAGGCATTGGAACCTGTACCCAGAATGCAGGCGATGCCCTCTTCATGCCCGCAAAGTGCGCGTGCAGCGCCCAAAATATCGGTCTCTACTTCGAGGGGGACTTTCGGAAAAACATATTCCAGCAATTTTTTCATCCGCGCGTTGGCGTGCGATTCCCGACAGCCGGTGCCGTAAAAATAAACGCCTTCGGGGAGGGTATTCAACTGGTCTGCAACTGATTTAGCCAAGCCGATGATCTCGGCATCGCTTAAAAAAGAGGGCGGCAATCCAGGCGTGCGGCGCTGCCAGATGACCTGGCCATCCCGCACCAGCGCCCAGGCAGCTTTGGTGCCACCGCTGTCTGCAATCAAAAAAGTACGTGTTGTCATCATCTTCAGGAATTGGTCTTGTAGAACGCCATTGCTTTGCGCACACTGCCGTGTTCGGTCAATAGCCGGATCGCGTTATCGTGAGTCAGGTCAAGCGCCTGCATCAACATGTGCGCACCGCGTTCAACGAGTTTGTGGTTGCTCAATTGCATATCCACCATTTTGTTGTCAACCACACGCCCCAACTGGATCATGACCGCAGTGCTGATCATATTGAGCGCTAATTTTTGTGCTGTGCCCGATTTCATGCGGGTGCTGCCGGTCACAAATTCCGGCCCTACGGGAATTTCTATCGGATAATCAGCCTGGTCGCAAACCGGCGCGCCGGGGTTGCAGGTGATACAACCGGTCACAATGCCGTTGGCTCGGCAAGCAGCCAATCCGTGTATGACGTAAGGCGTAGTGCCCGATGCTGCGATGCCTACTACGACGTCCTGCGTGTCAATAAAATAAGCGCTCAAATCCAACCAGGCTTGCTCTGTATTGTCTTCCGCAAACTCCACCGGCCTTCGAATGGCTGTTTCCCCGCCAGCGATGAGGCCAATGACCCAGCCTTCCGGCACCCCGAATGTGGGCGGGCACTCGGAGGCATCCAAAATGCCCAGCCGCCCGCTCGTTCCTGCGCCAATGTAAAAAAGTCGCCCGCCTGCTTTCATTTTTTCGGCAATGACCTGCACCAAAGGCTCGATTTGAGGAATGGCGCGCGCTACGGCCAAAGGCACCAACTGGTCTTCCCGATTCATGTTATCGAGCAATTCGCGCACCGGCATCTGTTCTAAGTGCCGGTAATTGGAAGGCGATTCGGTTATTTTTTTAAACATGGAAAGTTTTAATATAGGAACGGAAGTGGGTTAGTTACGCGGTAGCAAAGCCTGTATGAGGTCTTGCATAAGGAGGTTGGAATCCGAGTACTATATCCTCTTTAGGGATGCCCATTTTCATTAACTCGTCTACTACTTCAAGTTCTGTGTTATTGCATTGAAACCAGACTTTATTGTTTTTGATGTCAAAATGAAAAACTATTGCAAAGACGAAGTGTTCGTTATGCCACCCTATTCTTAACATTTGAAAACTATTGTTGTCCCGATCAACAATAACCCGGTTTTCAACTTCCGGCATATTTGCAAGCTTGCTTCGATTTGCAAAACTGGTGAGGTAATTCACCAGAATATCCTGGTATTTTTTTAGTTTATCCATTGTACAATTATTTGAATTTGAGGATTATAGACAACGAGTTTTGCGCCAATCCGCTCGATTGATTTTTGAATTACTGTCTTTTGGAAAAAACTATTGTAAGTAGCTTCAGGTATAGCCAAATATAATACTCTTTCAGGTTCCCACATCTCTAATGCGACGTAATAATCATTAAACTGGCCAACTGCTTTATGAAATTCATTCAGTCGGGAAGGGCCAACAAAGCTTTTTATCTCTATTGCAATTTTCTTACCGTCTTTTTCCGCTGCCACAAGCGGTTCTGCACCTAAGTCAATCTCATATCCGATCTGATCTACGTTCATAACATAAGGATCATGTGTAATGATCCAGCCTTCTTTTTCGAGAGCCTTTCTAAAATCGTTGTGATAAAAATCTTTTGCCATCCTTATAATGTTTATGATGGTACTAAATAATTATGAATATCCGAACCGCTGTACAGTAGGCACAAAGCACATCTTTATAAACGCATGACCCCTAACCCAGGTTTGCCATTCGGAAAGAGGTACCCATCCCTGAGTATAAACCCGCCACTGACAACATCCCGGGCCAGATCAAAGCTGCCATCTAAGTCTAAATACCGCGTAGCCGGACTGGCCATGGCGGCGTGCAAAGCTGCGCTGATACTGATGATGCTTTCATCCATGCACCCCCACATGAGGCTGATGCCAAAGCGATGTGCCGCTTCTGCAATGTGCAGCGATTCGCTCACTCCGCCGCATTTCATCAGCTTGATGTTGTAAATGCCGTAAGGTCGGGTCGGAACGGCCATGCGCATGGCATCGGCCGGATTGTGCAAGTCTTCATCGGCAGCGCACAACTGGCGCACAGGTTCCGGCAATTGCAACATCCAATGCTGGTGACCGGCTTTGAAGGGCTGTTCGATGAATTCTACGTCGGCATCCCGTGTTTCATCAACAAAGCGGAGCAGATCGGGAATGGAGTAGCCCTGGTTGGCGTCTACCCGGATTTTTACCTCAGCGCCAACGGTTTCGCGGAGCTTGCGAAAAACCGCGATGTCTTTTTCTACCTCCAGCCCGGTTTTGAGCTTGATGATCCGGAAGCCTAATTTTACGTCTTCTATGGCTTCTTCCAGCGTTTCTTCCAGCGATTTGATGCCAATGGTGATGGATGTGGGCAACCCTTCGTGCGCTTTACCGAGGTAATTTGCCAAAGGCGTACCGATCATTTTGGTAAAGGCGTCGTAAAGGGCAATATCTATGGCAGCACGAGCGGCAGGGTAAGGCGCTAAAATTGCCCGAATTTGGCGCAGGATCGCTGAAAAGTGGCGAATATCTTCCCCAACGACTAACGCTTCCAGGTGGGCATTCAATGCGGCAAAACTTTCCAGTAAATCTTCACCGGTAACAAAATCAGAAGGCGAACCTGCTCCGATTCCGGTTAAGCCATTTTCCAGTTCGATGACGACAAAGAAATTTTCTACCGCATCCACCGTGGTGTAAGCAATCGTATAAGGTTTGGTTAGTTCCAGATTTTCTTTCCAGCAAGACGCACGAATAATTTTCATGAATTCGAAAATTTGAAGATCCCGCTTCCCGCTATACGGGACAAGTTGGGCGGGACAAGTTTTAAAGATGGGGATGTTGGATCAGAGAATTGAGCTTTTTGGCAAAAAGGCAGTTATTACCATATAGATTTTTTTTACCACAATAGGCACATAGTTTTTTCACAACTTGTCCCGACTTGGCGGGATAGATCACATAGCTGTACGAGATTCTATGTGATCTATGTGAAAACACCTACTGTGAACTATGTGGTAAAAACTCTCCCAAAGCTAAGCATTTTAACCTTGGCCGATTGAAATTTTCGGTGTATTTTTGTTGCGTGAAACGGTATTACCGCCATATTGCGCTTTGGCTTTGTCTGCCCACCCTGTTGTTGTCAACCGTCGGGGTCAGCTTTCATACGCTGTATTGCCTGTGCAAAGGCGAAACGCAGGTTTCCCTGTTTTCCATTCCCGATCCATGTGCCAGCGTAGAAGAAAAAGTGTCAGGGGCTTGTTGCGCCAAAAATAAGGTTTGTGAGAAACCGGTTGCAACAATCGAAGCCGATGGCGAGCACCAGCACGATTGCACCAAACGCGGTTTTTTATTCGCCAGACTCGACACGCCTTTTTTGTCTTCGGCAGGCGATCATCCGGTCAAATCAATTTTGCCGGTTATTACACCTCCGCCTTCAGTACTGCTATTTTCAGCTTTGCCTGTCCTGAAACAGGAAGATTTTTTCCTACCTCCCCAACATGCGCCACCCCCGCCCTCCGGCATGGAGTTGCGCCGCTTTTTGAAAAGTTATCGTTGTTAGCATCGCTGTTCCGGGGGAGTTGACACAGACTCCGGCTCAGGAAAGTTTTCCAATCTTTTTTTGTCATTGAGGTGTTGCAATGTAGCGTCTGTACTTGTGGCGCCTAAAACTTTCAAGATCATGCGATTGCTCTATATTTTTATACTGTTCTCCTGCTGCCTTGCCGGCAATATTTACGCGCAGGAAAACCACAATCATCCACTAATTTCCGGCACGGTCGTCAATGAAAAAGGCGAACCGTTGGCCGCCGCTACCATCCAATGGGAAGGCAATGATTCAGGCGTAGTAGCCGATATGGAAGGCCGTTTCAGTATTGAAAAAAAATCCGATCCCGCCAACCTGATCATCAGCTATGTCGGCTATGCTCCGGTCAGCATCCCGGTGGAACCCCACGAGGATAACCTCCTGATTGAAGTAAGCGGCATCCTCGAATTGGTCGCTGTGGAAGTGGCCGAAAAAATGCACGACAGCTATGTTTCCACCCTCAGCACGTTGAATGTGGAAAGCATTACCAGCAAGGAACTGAAAAAAGCGCCGTGCTGCAATTTGGCGGAAAGCTTTGAAACGAACGCTTCGGTGGATGTTGCGTACAGCGACGCCATCACCGGCGCCCGCGAGATCCAGATGCTGGGCCTGCGCGGAATTTATACCCAGTTGATGATCGAAAATAGACCTGCTTATTACGGTCTGGCAACGCCATTTGCAATGGAATACATTCCCGGCACCTGGCTCGAAGGCATTCAAATTTCGAAGGGCGCCAGCACGGTACGCAACGGATTTCAATCCATCACTGGCCAGATCAATACCGAATTGGTGAAACCATTCAGGGATAAACCTTTCTTTCTCAATCTTTTTGCTTCGGATGCAGGGCGCTATGAGGCCAATATTCACCTCAATCGCAAACTTACCGATCAATGGAGCACCGGTCTGTTGCTGCATGGGAGCACCCAGCAATCAGAATTCGACCACGACGATGATACCTTTATGGACATGCCCCAAAAACGGCAACTGAACGGACTATACCGGCTTTTTTATGAAGGGGAAATCCTGTGTGGCCAGATCAACGTGCAAGGGATCATGGATCGCCGAGAGAGTGGCCAGATGAGTAATTTGGGAGAAAATATCAACCCGCTTTACCGCATCGAACAAAACGCAGACCGCGTGGAAGCCTGGGGAAAATTGGGCTATAAAGGATTTGCAGAACCTTATCGCTCACTTGGCTCCATGTTTAGCGCCACCTGGCACCGCACCGCCAGTTCCTACGGCAACCGGCTTCACGAAGGCGAACAGCGCAGTTTTTTTGCCAACGTCCTGTATGCTACGATCATTGGCACAACGGACCACCAGATGAATTATGGTTTACAATTTCAATACGACCAATTCCGGGAAAGTTTTGATCAGGTTGCATTTGACCGTATAGAAAGCGTACCCGGAGCTTTTGCGGAGTATACCTTCAACGGCCAGGCTGCAACAGCGCGGGGTTTTGGCGCGATCCTCGGCCTGCGACTCGATCACCACAACCTGCATGGCCTGCTGCTAACGCCGCGCGCCAACCTGCGCTACAATTTTGATGAAAATACCATCCTGCGTGCCTCCGCAGGCCGCGGCTATCGCTCGGCAAATATCATTGCCGAAAACGTGAGTATGCTGGCCAGCAGCCGAACGGTGCGCGTGCTGGAAAACCTCGAAATGGAAGACGCCTGGAACTACGGCGTCAACCTGACCCACAACGGCAAATGGGCGGATCGCCCCTTCAGTTTTGTCGTGGACTTATACCGAACAGATTTCGTGAACCAGGTGGTGGTGGATATGGACCAGGATTATCGCTTCCTTTATTTCTACAACCTGCGCGGCCGTTCGTTTTCCAATAGCGCCATGGTTTCGCTGAACTGGGAAGTGCTGAAAGGCTGGAATGTAAAAGCTGCTTACAAATACAATGACGTACGCACCACGTTTACGGATGACGGCCTGCTCGAACGCCCATTGGTGCCGCGCCACCGGGGATTGTTGACGACAGACTACGAAACACCGGGTAAAAAATGGATGTTCAGCGCTCAGGCGCAATGGACGGGTACGCAGCGCCTGCTGGATCACGGACACCTGCCTGCTGAATACCACCAGCACACCGGAGACCAGGCGCCTGATTATGTCCTGGCTAATTTTCAGGCAACTTACCGCTTCTCAAAATTGGAAATCTACGCAGGCGGCGAAAACTTGACAGATTACCGCCAGCACCGCCCGATCATTGCCTGGCAGGATCCGTTCGGACCTTTCTTCGATGCCACCCAAGTATATGCCCCAACCATGGGCGCACGAGGCTATATCGGGCTTCGGTGGTGGATAGGAGGCGAGGAATAGCGCAAAGGCAGGATAATTTTTTATAAAACTAATAAATTAGTTGACAAACTAATTCATTAGTTTTATATTTGTCGGAAATCTACTCCGAACATGCAAAAGTTAGCCAAGCGCGAAGAGCAAATCATGCACGCGGTGTGGGCTGTGGAAAAAGCCTTCATCAAAGATATCATCGCCGAATTGCCCGATCCGAAGCCGCATTACAACACCATTGCCACCATGGTGCGCATTCTGGAAGACAAGGGTTTCTTAGCTCACCAGGCTTTTGGAAACACCTTTCAGTACTACGCCCTCGTTTCGAAAGAAGACTACCAGCGCCAGGCTGTTGGCGATCTGATCAAGCAGTATTTCGACAATTCCTATCCGAATATGCTGGCCTATTTTGCCAAGTCCGAAAAAATCTCGGAGGCTGAATTGGAAGAAATCGTTCAGATCATCAAAAATAAAAAGCCATGATGCCCTACCTGCTTCATGCGGCTGCGCTGCTGGCCGTCGGTTACGTTTTTTACAGGCTGTTGCTGGGGAAAGAGACTTTCTTTCAGCTAAATCGCTGGGTTCTGCTGGCCTGCATGGTGGGCGCTTTTGCCATCCCGCTGATCGAAGTGCCGCAAGCGTGGTCTTTGCAGGATGAAATCCCGTTTTTCCAGCAGGCTGACCCTGTGCAACCCCCCGTTCAGGATATCGCCTCCTCCATTTCTCAGGAGGCCGCACCACTTCAGGAACTGGCGCCTGTGCCAGATGATGCAGCAACGGCAACGCAACCTGCCGCGACGCCCACCTTGTTTTCCACCTGGAGACCGGAGCGCATTGCCGCCTACGTCTATTGGTGCGGTGTGCTGGTTTTTGGCCTCAACTTTCTGATCCAGCTTTTTGTGCTGTTGTTTCAGATGCACACCCTGCCGTCGGTGAAGGATGGCGCCATTCGTATTGTGGAATGGAATCGCGACAAAGCACCTTGTTCTTTTGGGAATACCATTTTTATCAATCCGGAGCAATACGATTGGGAGACCTACAATCAGATCATCCGCCACGAAAAAATTCACATTGCCCAGGGCCACAGCTTCGATATCCTGCTGGCCGAATTACTGGTGATCGTCCAGTGGTTCAACCCGTTTGCGTGGCAATACCGCCGCTCGGTGGAGCAAAACATCGAATACCTCACGGACGCTGAAATGCTGCGCAGCCGGGATGTGGACGCCACCGGTTACCAGATGAACCTGCTCAAAGTAGCTGTGCCCAATCTGCCGCTCGGCCTTACGACGAATTACAATCACTCGACTTTAAAAAAACGTATTGTCATGATGCAATCAAAAAAATCATCCGTTCGCTCGGGCTGGAAATACCTTTTCCTGCTCCCCGTTTTCCTGTTTTCTACCTTAGTTTTCAATGGAGTACAATCGAAAAACACCCTTGGGGTTGATGAACAAAGGCACGAAAATTCGCTGTTTAACCTCCAGGATGGCGATTTTGAGCCATCGGGGGTCTGGCAAGGCACGATTGAAGGCGACGAAGTTTGTCTGGTTTTCAGCCGGAATGCATCGAAAGACAAGCACCGGGGAACCTGGTCGTCAAGCTCCTGTTTCAAAAAATCGGAATTCGACAAACTGCCCATTGGCCAGGAAGGCACCTTCAACCTGAAGCGCGAAGCCGGGCAAATGGCCCTGACCGGAAAATTTGACAACAACGAAGGCTATGGGCGTTTTGAATTCACCCCTGATGCAGGGTTCAAAACCTGGCTGACGCAAAATGGCTTAGAGTCGCCCGAAGAAGAATCCATGATTCACCTGTTTTTTTCAGACATCACAAAAGATTACGTGACCTACCTGAAACAAAAAGGGTTTCAGGATTTTTCAATGGACAACCTGATCGCTGCGTCTATTCATGGGTTGGACAAGCCCAGCGTGGAAGCTTACTGGCAGGAGTGGACGGCAAGCGGCCACAAGGAAAAAACGCTGGACGGCATGGTGGCTATGAAAATTCACGACTTGAGTCCGGAGTACATGCAAACGATGCGCGCAGCCGGCTTCAAAACTGCCGATAGTGATGAATTGCTTTCCGCAAAAATTCACGACGTAACGCCGGAATTTGTGAAGGAACTGGCCGCTGCCGGTTACAAAAACCTCAGTCTTGATGACGTAGTCGGGTTTAAAATTCATGGCGTGGATGGGGATTTCATCCGTTCCATGACCCAAAAAACCGGGGAAACGCCTTCTATAGATGAGCTGTTGAGCGCAAAAATCCACCAGGTAGACCCCGATGATTTGGCCAAGTTCGAGGCGATGGGCATTGAACTGTCTATGGATGAACTGAGCAGTTTCGCCATCCACGGCATTGATGCAGCCTACGTGGAAAGTTGGAAAAAAGCAGGTTTTGGCGATTTAGACACCGACGAATTGCTTTCCGCAAAAATACACGGACTAACCGCCGATTACATCAGCGCTTTCCGCAGCAGTGGATTCCCGGACTTGGATCTCGACGAAGCCTTGTCTTTTAAAATCCACGACATCACCTCCGAGTTCATTCAAAAATTTGAATCAGCAGGCTATAAAGACATAGATGCTGATGAAATCATGAGTTTAAAAATCCACGATGTTTCTCCTGAATTCATCAAAAGCTTCGAGCCGCTTGGGTTCAAAGGGATTGACTTAGACGAAGCCATGAGCCTGAAAATTCACGATGTCACGCCTGAGTTTATCCGTTCCATGCAGGAAAAAGGCTTTAAAGACCTTTCGCTTGACGAATACGTTTCGCTGAAAATTATGGGCAGCGCGAACCGCCGTACCAGAGCGCGGGAGGATTAATCATAGTACACATCCGACTCTGATTTGGGAACCCATTTCCCGACTGTTTATCCTATGGCGCGCCAGAATTTCTGGCGCGTTTTTTTTGAAAGACTTTCCAGTTCCTCCTCCAGCCAGTGGTCTAAATTTTTGTACCAGTCAAGGTGTGGCGACCACTGGCCGCAACCGCCGGGATCGGTAGGGCAGCAGGTATGTTTCCATTGTTTCCTGCAGGAAGGGCAGCGGCCAGCAGTATCAAAGGTATTCCATACCGTGCCACAGGAGCACTGCCAGTGCGGGCCGCCATCGGGCTCCCAACTGCACTTCGGACATTCTATTTTGACTTCGTGTGCCATAATTAACCGGCAGGAGCCCGTTCGTATTTAATAAAATGGCCTTCCCGGATGCCATGCCGGTCGCAATAACCGCCTTTCACTTCCAATACGTAGCGAGCCGGTTGGGAAGAAGAAACGGGGTCGAGGGTTTGTGGTTGGGTATTCTTTCGAATGGTGACGATGCGAAACGCCTCGTCTATATAAAGGATGTCGAGGGAAATATAGGTGTTGAGCATCCAGAAAGACTGCATTTCCTGCTGGTCCATAATGAACAACATGCCCTGCTCTTCTTCCATGGAGCGGCGCCACATCAGGCCGCGGGTTCGGTCTTCATCCGTTTCGGCAAGCTCGATGTCTATATTGGCCAATACCTTGCTTTGGGATTCATCCATAAACTGGAGCGTGCCTTCTTTTTGAAATTTCGGACCCATGGTTTTTGGTTTGGATGGCAATGCCATATAGACGAGGCCGATCAAAATCGGGATCAATAACAACAACATCAGCAGCCCCATGCGGCGGCGTTTGGGGCTGGTTTTGGGTGGCGCCGGGCGCCGGGCAGCAGTTTTTCCTGAATTAGCCATAAAACGTTTCTTCTTTTGCGGCGAAGATACGGACTCTATGATGTATTTTTCTGTAAGATGCCAGAGTTTCGCTCGTGTCGCCGATTCCACCAATAAGAACCGGCGCCCAGCGCCACATTCACAAAACCCCACAGGCTGTTTTCGGGCTCCTGCTGAATGAGCACAACGAGCAAGCCGATGCTGAACAGCAGAAAAAGCACCTGAAAAAGCGGATAAGCCGGGCTGCGGTAGCCTTTGGGCGGGCCTTCGCGATACCGCAATACCATGACGCCAATGACCGTGAGGGTGGTGAACAATTGCAGGACAAAACCACTGTACAGCAATATTTTTTCAAAAGAACTGGTCAGCACCATAAAGCTGCTCATGGCCGTTTGCAGCCAGATCGCGCGCACGGGAATGCCCCGGTTGTTGTCTTTTCCAAAAAAGCGCCAAAGCTGGAAATCATTGGCCATAGCCCGCACCACCCGGGGCCCTACCCACGTCATGGCGCTGATGCTGGCAATGAGCAGCAGGGCAATGAGCACGCTGACAACGCGCCCAGCCTGTTCGCCAAACATGCGCTCCGTGACCACCAGCGCGATATCGAGTTTCCCCTGCAGTGCGTCGGTGGGCGCCTGCATCAAAAAAGACAACTGCAGGGCGATGAATAGCACGCTGACCAAAATGGTACCGCCAATCAGGGCGCGTGGCAGGTTGCGGGCAGGCGATTTAATCTCCTCGACAATATAAGCCGCTGCATTCCAACCCGAAAAGGCGTACATGACATAGACTAAGAGGATGGCATAAGACGGCTTCATAATTTCCGATTGCCAGGTATTGCTCCAGTCGAGTGCATGCTCGTGTGGCGCCTTTTCCAATCCCATCCAGATCAGGAAAGCTAACAGTAGCAGCTTTAGCAGGGTGAAAATGTTTTGAAAAACGCTGCTCTGGCGAATGCTGAAAGAGTGCGCCAGCGCGATGCCGCAAATGGTGAACAGTGCAATCCACTGTTTTGAGATGTTACTGAATGGTTCGATGTAAATGGCCATAGCCATAGCCGCTAAGGCTATGGAGGCTGAAAACCCTACCGTGAGCGAAATCCAGCCGGAGAGATAGCCGACAAACGGGTGATAAATTTTGGATAAAAAGTGGTACTCGCCACCAGAACGCGGCAACCGGGCACCAAGTTCGGCATAGCTGAACGCACCGAACAACGCAATCGCCCCGCCAATGACCCACACGGAAAGGATCGTCCAGGTATTTTGCAGGTATTTCAACTGCAAGCCCAACGTGGTGAAGACGCCCGTCCCCACCATATTGGCCACTACAATAGCGGCAGCGCTTCCCCATCCGATCTTTCTGTGCTGCTGCATAAATTCACTCGCCTTTTGGCTACATAATGTTTGCCCATTTAGTCCAAACAAACGGCAAAAGTAGGCCAAATGAACTGTTCTTCAGACGCTTTAACGAAAGGATAACGCTATCGGAGCGGGGTATTTTTTGTAAAATCAACAGTTGTTAACCTACAATTCATGCGGTTCAGCAGTATTCAAATGGAAATGCCGGTTATCTTTAGCGCAACAATTATGACCGATCTGTTTGAATTTAAATATTCTATAAAAAAATTACACCATGGTTATCAGACTCATTTCTACGGTATATGTTGCTTTTGGGACCTTTTTTTGCTGTATGGCCCAACCAGCTTTGACCGTTCCGAAGGTCTATTCCAACATCAAAACAGAAAATGGGCAGGTTTATTTAGAATATCAGGGACAAAAGGTGTTTGCGCAGGAGCAAGCCCCGAAATATACCCTGGAACTGCTGGTGGGTAACCCGGTTGGTACAGACAATGGTCTTGACTTCAGTTTCGATCTTGGATTGAACGGCAAGCTGTATTATGGATTTATTCCTTATGGCGATACCGACTATCCACACCCGGTTTATTTCCGGGCTCCGGTTAACATCAAGGAAGGCAAAGCTGCTGTTCCAATAAAATCTATGGCTGGCACCTACGATATGGTGGGATGGGAACGCGAACAAAAAGGTACTTTAGGCTACCGTGTCACCGACCATACCGGGCAGATGCTCTACGATGGCATTGTGAGTTTCAAAGGCAAAGGACCGTTTGAGGTTGTCCCTACGATTATTGAAGGGCCATTCATCAACCTGCTTACACCCGATGGCGCCACAATTTCCTTCACCACGAACCGGCCCGTGCAGGCTTCCGTGGTAGCTGGTGGAAAAACCTTCGCAGATCCTGTTGCCACTACCTATCACGAGATTGCCATCACCGGGCTTTCTGCGGCTACCGAATATCCTTATACGGTGCGCTACGGGGAAATGGAGCTGAGTTTTTCTTTTCGCACGGCGCCCCGGCCGGGTTCGCGCAAACCTTTTTCGTTTACGTACGCCAGTGATTCCCGGGCCGGGCAGGGCGGCGGCGAGCGCAATGTATGGGGCTCGAACAATTACATTATGAAGAAAATCATGGCTCTGGGCCGCCTGAAAAAATCAGCTTTTATGCAATTTACCGGCGATTTGATCAACGGCTACTTAGTTAACCCCGACAACATGCGCCTGCAATATGCCAACTGGAAACGCGGGGTACAGCCTTTTACCCATTACGCACCAGTGGTTGCAGCAATGGGGAATCACGAAGCGCTTATGCGGAGATTTATGTATAAATCGCCGGATGGCAAAGATTCTATTTCTTTTCAGATCAATCGCTTTCCCTTTGAAACGGAGTCGGCAGAAGCCATTTTTACTGAAAATTTTGTAAATCCAATGAATGGCCCCGACAGCGAAGATGGCACTGCTTATGATCCGGACCCCAAACAGACCGACTTCCCCTCGTATAAAGAAAATGTGTTCTACTATACCTACGACAATGTGGCGGTGGTTGTCATGAACTCTAACTACTTTTATGCGCCAACGACAACCCGTATACCGCACACTGGCGGTGGGTTGCACGGATACATTATGGATCAGCAGTTGAAGTGGCTGGAAAACACCATTGCGATGCTGGAAAAAGACAAAACGATTGACCACATCTTCACCACACAGCACACGCCCTGTTTTCCCAACGGCGGCCACGTGCGCGACGACATGTGGTATGGCGGGAACAATACTCCCCGACCCTGGATTGCCGGAAAGGCTTTGGACAAAGGAATTATTGAGCGCCGCGACCAGATATTGGACATCATTGTAAACAAAAGCACCAAAGTGCGGGCTATCCTTACCGGCGACGAACACAACTACAACCGCCTGCGGCTGACGCCCGAAACGGTCATCTACCCGGAAAATTACGACAAACCCAAAATCAAATTATCCCGCACGATCTATCAGATCAACAACGGCGCAGCCGGCGCGCCCTACTACGCGCAGGAGCAGACGCCCTGGACACCTTATGTGAGCGGGTTTACGACCCAACATGCTTTGGTCTTCTTTCATGTCCACAAAAAGAAAATAGCCGTAGAAGTAGTCAATCCGGATACACTGGAAGAAGTAGATCGCTTTCAATTGCATTAATCAGCGCAATTCAGGTATAAATTTTGGGCATAAGCCGCCAGGACGCAGATGATTTTTTTCAGGTGGCGTTCGGCGGTTTTTTTATTGTATTTGCAAAACAGCCCCTTTAGATTCAGCACAAATTAAAAATTGTGCAATGATCCCGACACAGAAAATATTTTTTGCAAAAGCAGGGATGGAACATATATTTGTACCTTCGTTTTAATTACCATCCTCAGAAAGCTCAACAAACACATCTATTCCTTGGGGGGAATATCTTCGAACAAGAAGATTCTCCTGTTTTGAAGCAAAGCGGCTCATTGCCCAACGTACAATTCATCTCTATTGTGCAGCGCTTTCATTTGCAAAGCGACCTGTACTGTATGCCCCGTTAACTATTCAACACCAAGACACATACGCTATGTGACACTTCGACCCCGAAAGTGATGCTCCCGCATTTTTCAAACGAAAATGTTGATAGAGGAAACTATATTTTTTAATCAAAGTAATCTTTTTTGCTCATGAAGCAACTGCTACTTTCAATCACCCTTATTTTTGTACTCATAAAAACAACGCTTGCTCAGGAACCGCCAGACCAATGTCCGGGCGGGAATATCGTTTTGGCCAGTACTTGCCAGGATGCCTGCGTTCTTTGCGACATCAATGGATTAGTTGGTAACAACAGTCTTACCGTTCTGGGGCAGGCGCCCCCGGGCTTTTGCGCGCCCCAATTACACAATACGCAGTGGGTTGGCTTTATAGCAGGCTCAACGAATATCCAAATGCAAATTATGCCTTTTGGTTGTTTGGACGGCGAAGGCTTACAAATAGGTATTTACAATACCTTAGACTGTACGTCTTTTTCTCTGGTGTCGCAATGTTATGATGATATTGACCCGAATGAGGTTTCTGTTTACAACATGTTCAACCTCCAGGTAGGCGGTATTTACTTCATCGTTATAGACGGCAGCAATGGCGATATTTGCAACTTTAGTATAGATGTTACCCAAGGTTCGACGGTGGCGCCTCAGGTTACGCAGGCGTCAAATTTCCCTATCCCGGCGGGTTCTCCTTTTTGTATTGGAGAAACACTTAACGTTAATGCAACGACTTCGCAATTCGCCAGTATCTATACCTGGACGCTTAATGGCAATGAAGTGGCCTATACCCAAAGCGCGGAAATTACGATACCGACAGGCACGCCGTCAGGAACAGCACAACTTTGTGTGACCCCCTCAAACCCTTGTAGCCAGGGCGTTCCGTTTTGCCGAACCATTACCATTTCACCGCCGGATATGTTAACCGCATCAGCTACAATTTGCCAGGGTCAAAGCTATACCTTCGAAGGTGAAATTTTTTTTAATCCCGGCTCGTATATCGTAAATGCCACGGGGCCGGACGGCTGTCTGGATATCTATACCTTCACATTGAATGTACTGCCTCCGCAATTTTCTTCTACTTCTGATGAAATCTGTGAAGGAGAAATTTATTGGGTGGGCACGCCCAACGCGCCGGGCAGCCAGGCGCTTGTTGCACAAGGTATTTACAGCATCACCATTCCCACTATAAATGGGGGGTGCGACAGCACCGTTAACGTGAACTTAACCGTACATCCCAATACCCTCGAACTGCTACAGGAGAGTATTTGTCAGGGAGAAAGCATAACTGTAGGTGGGCAAACGTTTACCCAAACCGGGTTTTATGAAATTATCGGAATGACCCCACAAGGCTGCACCAGTACCATCTTGCTGAACCTAACCGTATACCCCGTTCCCGCTCCGGTTACTATAAACGCTACGATTTGCAATGAAGATAACTATTCTTTGGGGAATTCTATTTTTCTAACCCAACCAGGCTCCTACCAATTTATCCAGGAAAGTGTGGGGGGATGCGATAGTATTATTAACATCAACCTCACCCGCCGGGCGCCCATTGTGACCAATCTGGTACGAACCATCTGTGCCGGGCAAAGCGTGACCATCGGGAATGGTCCTCCGATAACGACCAGCGGCAATTATACCCGGGTTCTAACTTCCTTAGCTACGGGCTGCGACAGTACGGTAAATCTGAACCTGACGGTCAGGGCGCCCATCGTTTCTACGATTAATGCGACCATTTGTCAGGGCGAAAGTTACACGATAGGCGGTACAGCTTTTACCACCCAGGGAACGCACCAGCGGGTGGTGACGTCATTGACAACGGGTTGCGACAGTACCATCACGCTAAACCTGACCGTGCGGCCCAACCGCTTCACAACGCTGAC
>Ga0209573_1001325_pt1 | contig 39516 bp, 33 predicted proteins | sample TNRBio252014_DNA_FD_185870 | JGI IMG/M metagenome (GOLD analysis project Ga0209573, IMG submission 185870) | Wastewater treatment Type I Accumulibacter community from EBPR Bioreactor in Madison, WI, USA - TNR Reactor_6/25/2014_ DNA (SPAdes)... | ecosystem: Engineered > Bioreactor > EBPR >...
TGAATCCCAGCCACGACCGCTCTCGCCTGCGAACCGGCTGATGTGAATTCTCGGCTCGATTATTTGAACGGCCCCCGGTTACGTGTCGTCGCTGCATGCCGAGCGAACGAAGTGCTGCCCCATAGGACCTGAGCTTGTCCGTCACGATTGCTTCAGGGCTCACCCCCTGTTTTTTCAGTAACTTGCGCAGAAGCTTGAGCGCCGCGAGCTTGTCGCGGCGCCGTTGGACCAGGATGTCCAGCACCTCTCCTTCGGCATCGACGGCGCGCCACAGATACATCGGCCGACCGCCGATCGAGACGAACATCTCGTCGAGATGCCACCGTTGGACCGGCTTGGGACGTCCAGCCCTGAGCCGCTTCGCGTAGACGGTGCCGAATTTCGTCACCCAGCGGCGGACGGTCTCGTAGCTGACATCCAGGCCGCGTTCGGCCAACAGATCCTCGACGTCCCTGAGACTGAGCTGGAAACGCAGATAGAGCCACACCGCGTGCTGGATCACGCTCGGCGGAAATTGGTGACGGGCGTACGAGACTGGCTGCATCGGCGGACGCTACCCGCCGCAACGGCGCATGCCAACTTTCCCGTGACAGTGCCGTCGGCGATCTTCGGCGACGCGCTCAGACGACTAAGCGGTGCAGCGACCTTCCTCTATCAGGACGGCTCGCGCTACTGGTACTCGACCCAACCCACCGTTACCAAGCTGGCCGAGGATCGCGCCGAGCAGCTGAAGGCCGATCCCGACGCGGTGGTGCAGGAACTGGACAAGCGCTTGCGCCGGGACCTGGGCAAGCCGGGCGACTTCTCCCGTGTCCACGCCCTGCCGATGACGGGGCAGGACGTGCCCGATGATCTCGATGCGCGTCTGGTGGTGCTTCGCATCGAATATCCGCACACCAAGGGCGGCGACAGCTCGGCGATCATCGCCGCCAATACGATCCTGGAATCGCGCGGCAACGCCCCGCGCCTCTACCGCAACACGCTGGCGTTTCTCGCCGTCGACAAGACGCGGCTGCAGGATCTCGACGAGGCCCTGCGGCGATACCTCGCTTGGGAGTCGATCGTCGACGAAAGGGAGGAGCTCGACCTCTCACCGCACCAGGTGAAACAGGCTGAGACGCAGAAGGCGAGCGCCGACAGCGCCGTCACCGCCCGTATTCCCGAAGCCTACCAGTGGCTGATCGTGCCGACCCAGGAGAAGCCCACGGATCCCGTCGAGTGGCAGAGCTTTCGCCTTAGCGGCCAGGAGCCACTGGCGGTGCGGGCCGCCAAGAAGCTGCGCAACGACGAACTTTTGGTGACCGGAATGGCGGCGAGCCGGCTGCGCCACGAGCTGGATCAGGTCCCACTCTGGCGAGGCGATCATGTCGCCATCAAGCTGCTGATCGAGGATTTCGCCCGTTACACCTATCTACCGCGGGTGCGCGGGCCCTCGGTTTTGACGGAGGCGATCCGCGGCGGCTTACCGCTGCTGACCTGGCGGCAGGATTCGTTCGCCTATGCGGAGAGCTTCGACGAGGCGGCCGGCCGTTTTCGCGGGTTGCGCTGTGGCCAGGTGGTCAACGTCTCTCCCGATGATCTAACGGGCCTCTTGGTCAAGCCGGAGCCGGCTCTGAAGCAGCACGAGGCCGAGAAGGCGGCCGCCGCGGCTGGTTCGGTGAACATCGGTGTTCAGCCGGGGATGAAGCCGGAGTCTGGAACGGCCGGTACCGCAGCAACGGTGTCGACTGAGCCGGCGAAACCGAGACGCTTCCATGGCAGCGTTACGCTGGATGCGGCCCGCGTCGGCCGTGACGCCAGCCGCATCGCCGACGAGGTCGTCTCGCATCTGGTCGGCTTGATGAACTCGAAGGTAAAGGTCACCCTTGAGATCGAGGCCGATATCCCGACTGGTGCCCCGGATAACGTCGTACGGACCGTCACCGAGAACAGCCGCACGCTGAAGTTTAGCCCCGGTTCAGGCTTCGAGACGGAGTAGCGTCTGAAGTTTCGGCTTGGGTGCCCGGGGGGCGTCGATGGTCGGGTTTTTGGACGCGTTCTGCTCCCTCGCGTGGACGCTTTGTAGAAAATTGGAAGTCAGGCCTCGACGTCGGGTTATGACCCGCCCCGTCATGGCCTGCTTCAGCGGTCTATCCCAGAAGCGCCGAAACGGGCAACGGTCTCGCCCGCGTCCGCTTCAGCGCGCAATGCGAGCGATGTAGGGCAGGGCTAAAGAGTAACGTGACCTGCCGCATGCGTGGATGCGATACGCTCCCATGCGGCGGATGCGCTGCGCTTCGAACATGCCCCACGCGGCTTTTTCCGTGGCAGTCAGTTGCGTGGATCAGACGGCAGAGACGAACACGAACATTGGGAAAGGCATGGCCGGCCGCTTCAAGGATCTTATGTCACGCCACCGACTGCCGGCCGCGTTCGCATCGGGCGCCTTGGTTGGCACACTCGGTGGCCTGATCGGCCTTGGTGGCGCGGAGTTCCGTTTGCCGATCCTGATCGGCCTGTTCCGCTTTGCAGCGCTCGAATCCGTTATCCTCAACAAGGCAATGAGCCTGGTCGTCGTAGCGTCGGCGCTACCGTTTCGAGCCACAACAGTTCCGTGGGCGGCCATTGGCGACCATTGGAGTGAGATTGCCAACCTTCTTTGCGGAAGCCTGCTTGGCGCTTGGCTTGGCGCAGGCTGGGCCACTCGACTCCGAACGCAGACGCTTTACCGGGTCATCGCCCTCCTGCTGCTAGCGATCGCGGCTGTCCTCCTGTTCGCACACGATCCTATGGCAGGCAGGGAACAGCCGTTCAACGGCGTGCTTCAAGCTGTCGCCGGTGCGGGCGCAGGGTTCATCATCGGGATCGTCGCAGCTTTGCTGGGCGTCGCCGGAGGTGAACTCCTCATCCCGACGCTGGTGCTGCTGTTCGGCACCGACATCAAAGTTGCGGGCAGTCTTTCGCTCGCCGTCAGCCTGCCGACGATGATTGCTGCATTCACGCGCTACAGTCGCGATCAGAGTTTCGCGGTGCTGGGGCGAAATCGCTCGTTCGTCCTCGCGATGGCGGTGGTTTCGATCGTCGGAACGTTCATTGGCGGCCAACTCCTCGGTATCGTGCCAAGCCAAATCCTCCTTCCGCTACTCGCGGCCATCCTGTTTATCTCGGCGGTCAAGATCTGGCGCCACCAATAGTTGCGTCCGTCGCCGCTTCAACTGCTGGTTCCGCTTTGCTTTCCATCGCGAACAAGACCCGCGTCCGCTTCCCAATCCCTGACATCGACGCAAATGGCGATGAAGAACAGAGGAGCGACGACGCATTCCTGCCGGCCGCGAGATCGACGCAGACGGCGTCCGCTTCGGAGGCGCCCGTCGGTCAGCGGCGATGTCCGCAGTCGAGAAAACCGGAGGCCGCGCCTCGATTGACGCTCCAGACCCGGGCACGTCAGAAGCAGCGTGTTCCCATAAGGTCGATGCACCGGCACGAGGCCGCGCGATATTTTGATGTTTCGCTGCATGGACCAACAGCGTGCGACATCAACTGATGGCCGGCCAGTATTGGTCCGTGCCCTTCAGTCGCGGGTATCAAAACTATTTTCAGTGATCGGTTTCGTTGTTGCAAATCTCTCTGGTGCGCTTGAATCCGTGATGTTAACAAGCAGCACAGAGTGCTCGGACACTTCAGGAGACCTATCCAAATGAAACCGCATGATGCGGATCGAGATCTTCACAGTCTGGTGGCGGAGATCGTGGCCGCTTACGTCGGCAACAATTCGGTGGCGGCGGCGCAGCTGCCGGAGCTGATCCGCTGCGTCCACGCTGGGTTGGCGGGGCTCGGCGGCGACGTCGAGGCGCCGGCTGAGCCGCGGAAGCCGGCGGTGCCGATCCGGCGTTCGGTGACGCCCGACTATCTTGTCTGCCTGGAGGACGGCAAGAAGCTGAAGATGCTGAAGCGGCATCTCAGCAGCACCTACGACATGACGCCGGCCGAGTACCGGGAGAAGTGGGGCCTGCCGGCGGACTACCCGATGGTGGCGCCGAACTACTCGGCGCGCCGCTCCGAGTTCGCCCGGCAGATCGGGCTCGGCCGCAAGGCTTCGAGCGAGCCGCCGGTGGCGAAGGAGAAGAAGCGCAAGCGCGCCCAGGGCTGAGGTTGCCGACGCGGCTTCAGTCTCTCGGACCGCCGCGCAGCACCGCCGCCCGCTGCTCCTCCCAGCCGCTCGGCATCGGCCTCGTCAGGTCATCCAGCTGCATCCCCTTCGGCTGCCGGCCGTCGAGGATTGCCTCGACGATGTCGGGAGCCAGCAGGGTGAGGCGGAGCAGGCGGTTGACGAAGCTGCGGGTGAGGCCTTCGGCCTCGGCGAGCTCGCCGGCCGACCGGTAGGTGCCGTCGTCGAGCAGGCGCTTCCAGCGATGGGCACGGGCGAGCGCGCGGATCAGCGCCTCGTCGGGGCTGGGGCGCGTGGGCGCCCAGGCGTCGCCGCCGCCCGGTGCCAGGATCAGCTTGCGACCGCCGCGCTGGGCGAGGGTCATCGGGATGTGGACGGTGATCGTCGCACCGTCGAAGTGCCACGCGGGACCGGCCGCCCGTCGGCAGTTGTCTGCTGGGGGCTGTGTCGTCATGCCGCTCGTGCCTTGCCGGACGCGGTGAGCTGCTCGACCAGCGTGTGCAGCCCTTCGGCGCGCAGGCGGACCCGGATGCCGTCGGGGGCGACGTCGACGCGCTCGACCAGCAGGCGGAGGATGCGCGCCTGCTCGGCCGGGAACAGTTCCTCCCACAGCGGCGCGAAGGCGGTGATGGCGTTGACCACCTCGCGCTCCGGCAGGCGTGGCTCCTCCTGGCGCGCTGCCGCCCAGCCCCGGGCGATGACCTCCGGCGTCTGCAGCAGGTGGCGCACCTGGGCCGCGACCGCGTCCTCGATCTCGGCTGCCGGGACGCTGCGCACCGGGCAGTCCTCGCTGCTGCCGCGGATCGCATCGGTGGCGACGTAGTACCGATACAGCTTCCCGGCCTTGCGGGTGTGCGAGGGTGTCATCGCCCGACCGCCCGGAGCGAAGACCAGGCCCCGGAGCAGCGCCGGCGTCTGCGCCCGGGTGAGGTTGCCGCGGTGCCGGGCGTTGCCCTCGAGGATGGCGTGCACCTTCTCCCAGGTCTCCGTATCGACGATCGCCTGGTGCTCGCCCGGATGGCTCCCCCCCTTGTGCACCTCTTCGCCGAGATAGACCCGGTTGCGCAGGATCTTGTAGAGAGCGCCCTTGTCCAGCAGCTTGCCAGTGCGCTGCCTGCCGTCCTGGGTCACCCAGCTCTTCGTCGTGTGGCCCTGCCGGCGCAGTTCCCGCGCCAGCTCGGTGGCCGAGCCCAGCCTGACGAAGCGGCTGAAGATGGTGCGTACCAGCTCGGCCTCGGCCTCGTTGACCACCAGCTTGCGCTCGCGCACGTCGTAGCCGAGCGGCGGCAGGCCGCCCATCCACATGCCGCGCGCCCGCGAGGCGGCGAACTTGTCGCGGATGCGCTCGCCGATCACCTCGCGCTCGAACTGCGCGAAGCTGAGCAGGATGTTGAGCGTCAGCCGGCCCATCGAGCTGGTGGTGTTGAACGCCTGCGTCACCGAGACGAACGAGACGCCGTGGCGCTCGAAGAGCTCGACGATGCGGGCGAAGTCGGTGAGCGAGCGGCTCAGCCGGTCGACCTTGTAGACGACGATCACGTCGATGCGCCCCGCCTCCACATCGCGCAGCAGCCGCTGCAGCGCCGGGCGCTGCAGGCTGCCGCCGGAGAAGCCGCCGTCGTCGTAGCGATCGGGGACCTTCAGCCAGCCCTCGTGCTTCTGGCTGTCGATGTAGGCTTGGCCCGCCTCGCGCTGCGCGTCGAGTGAGTTGAACTCCTGGTCCAGCCGCTCGTCGGTCGAGACGCGGGTGTAGACCGCACAGCGCAGCTTGCGGACCGGGGGCTTCATCGGCCGCTCCGATGGTTGCGGATGCCGAAGAACAGGGGCCCGTTCCAGCGGGTGCCGGTGATCGCGCGCGCGATCGCCGACAGCGACCTGTACGGCCGGCCCTGGTACTCGAAGCCATCCACCAGCACCGTCGCCGTGTGCTCCACCCCCTGCCACTGGCGCACCAGCCGAGTGCCGGCGATCGGCCGGTCTCCCCTGCGGACCGGCTGCTTGCCCTTGAGCCGCAGATCCTCCTCGGCAATCAGCCGATCCAGCTTTGCTTCGGCGCGCGCCGAGAGTCCACCGTGCTCCAACTCCTGGATGCGGTAGGCCAGCCGCTTGATGAGGAACTCCCGGTTCAGCGACGCAGGCTCGCGGTCATGCAGCTCGCGCCACAGCTGCTTCAGCTCCGCCGTGCTCTTGTTCGGCAGCGCTGCCAGCTGCGCCAGAACCCCGTCGCTCACCGCCGTCCTCCAACCCGCCCCCGTGACCCATGCACGCTCTGCCGGGCCGGGAAGTCCAGGGAACTCTCTCGGCGGTTGCCGACCGTTGTCGGGAGCGCTGCCTTGCGCACCCACCGGCCGTCACGTAAGATGGCGACTTACTTTCTTCCGAGACGGGATCCGATGTACGTCATCAAGCTCTCCAGTAAAGGTCAGCTGGTGCTGCCGGCGTCGCTGCGACAGGCGCACCGGTGGCGGGCCGGCGACGAGTTCGTACTCGAAGAGGTCACAGGCGGGGTGCTGCTGCGGCCGCGCAAGCCGTTTCCGGCCACCCGCCTCGATGACGTCGCCGGCTCCCTGCAGTTCGACGGACCGTCGAAGACCGTCGAAGAGATGGACGCGGCGATTGCCGACGCCGTTCGCGAGCACGAGGACACGGCAGACCGGTGATCGCCGTCGACACCAACGTGGTGGTGCGGCTCATCGTTGCCGACGACGCCGTGCAGGGGCAGCGCGCCGCCCGGCTCTTCGCCCGTGCGCCCGCGATCTTCATCGCCAAGACAGTGCTGCTGGAGACCGCCTGGGTGCTGCAGAGCGCCTACGGGTTCCCGCACGACCAGGTCGCCGAGGTTCTCCGCCGCCTGGCCGGGCTGGCGAATGTCCTGGTCGAAGATGCGGAGCAGATGGCGGCCGCCCTCGACCTTGCCCAGCGCGGTGCGGATCTCGCCGACGCCCTCCACCTCGCCGCGTGTCCCGAAGCCGAGCGCTTCTACACCTTCGATCGCCGGCTGATCCGGTGTGCGCAGGCGGCGGGCCTGAGCGTCGTCGAGCCGGAAGCGAGCGACGAACCGGAGCCGAAGGTGCTGTGACCCTGGGCGCCTCGTCCGGGCCTCGGCCCTTCTCTCGTGTTGATCAGCCTTCGGCGTCGACCTCGTCGCCCGCCCGCGGCGGCGTGCCGCCGGCGCGAGCCATCACCGCATCGAAGGCCGCGCGGTCGGCGCGACGGGCGCGCTCTTCCAGCACCGCCTGCGTACGCAGCGCCGAGACCTTCTCGGCCAGGGCCGTGCCGATGAACTGGTTGAGCGAGACGCCGTCCTCGGCGGCGGCCCGGCGGGCCTCCTGCAGCAGCGAGTTGGGAATGCGCAACGGATAGTTACCTGCCGCCATCACAGCCTCCTCAGCAGCTCGCCCGGCCGGAGCACCTCGATGCCGAAGCGGCGTGGTGCCGTGCCGAAGTCACGAAGGTTGAAGCTCACGATCGTCTCCGCACCGCCGTTGACCGCCGTCTCCAGCACCATGTCGTCCGCCGCGTCCCGCAGCAGCGGCCGCCACGGCACTGTCACGGGAAAGTTGGCATGTGTCGTTGCGGCGGGTAGCGTTCGCCGATGCAGCCAGTCTCGTACGCCCGTCACCAATTTCCGCCGAGCGTGATCCAGCACGCGGTGTGGCTCTATCTACGTTTCCAGCTCAGTCTCAGGTACGTCGAGGATCTGTTGGCCGAACGCGGGCTCGACGTCAGCTACGAAACGATCCGTCGCTGGGTCACGAATTTCGGCACCGTCTACGCGAAGCGGCTCAGGGCTGGACGTCCCAAGCCGGTAGAACGGTGGCATCTCGACGAGAAGTTCGTCTCAATTGGCGGTCGGCCGATGTATCTGTGGCGCGCCGTCGATGCCGAAGGGGAAGTGCTTGAGATCCTGGTCCAACGGCGCCGTAATAAGCACGCTGCGCTTAAATTGCTCCGCAAGTTGTTGAAAAGGCAGGGGATGAGTCCCGAAGCCATCGTGACGGACAAGCTGAGATCCTATGGGGCAGCACTTCGTTCGCTCGGCATGCAGCGACGACACGTAACCGGGGGCCGTTCAAATAATCGAGCCGAGAATTCACATCAGCCGGTTCGCAGGCGAGAGCGGTCGTGGCTGGGATTCAAAGACCCGGGGTCGACCCAGCGCTTCCTGTCCGCTCACGCTGCCGTCTACAACACCTTCAACGTCCAGCGTCATCTGATCTCGCGCCGAACCCTGCGTATCTTCCGTGCCACCGCCTTTGCTCAATGGAGCATCGCAGCCGGCGTCGCCTGAACAAGCACAACCGGCCTTGCTCGGCACGGGCGTCTCATGAAGATGTGACAACGCCCGGAGAGCCGTTGCCGTGCTGAGCCGCCGCGAACGGGCCGCTGCCCAACAGGTGCCTGCAGACTGACGGGCCACACTCGCGTGGCCGTCCCGGCCGGGCCGCGGTAGAATATCAATGGCTCGGCCCGGGCGGGTCGGCTTTGTTTACGTGGCCCGCCGCTTAGCCACGGTCGTTGAGAGCAACCCGGATTCTGTTGATGCGCCGTGCGCTGCGCGGTTCTGCTTGTTCCCCGTTCCCGACGTTTGCGGCTGGCGCTTTCGGGCGCGCGCCATGTCGGTAGCTGGGATAGACCGCTGAAGCATGAACCGCCCCGGAATTGCTGGAGGCTCCAACTCCTGAGAGGATGGAGCGACGATGAGCAGGACGACGAACAAGTTTTCGCCTGAGGTCCGCGCTCGCGCGGTTCGGATGGTGACGGAGCATCAGGGTGAGCACGCCTCGCGCTGGGCGGCGATTGTTTCGATTGCAGCCAAGATCGGGTGCGCACCGCACACGCTGAACGATTGGCTCAACAAGGCGGACGTGGACAGCGGCAAGCGGGCTGGCGTTGCTTCCGATGTGGCGGAGCGGCTGAAGGCTCTGGAGCGGGAGAACCGCGAGCTTCGGCAGGCGAACGAGATTCTTCGCAAGGCGTCCGCATATTTTGCCCAGGCGGAGCTCGACCGCCGGTCGAAGCCATGATCGCCTTCATCGACGATCATCGTGGGGTATACGGGGTCGAGCCGATCTGCAAGGTGTTGCCGATCGCCCCGTCCACCTATCACGCCGGTGTCGCCCGGCGTCGGGACGCAGGCCTGCTGTCCCACAAACCACCTGCAACCGATTGATCATGCCGGCTGAGGCGTCGACGAATAGCATGACGGCTTACCATGCGAAGTACTTCGCGTACGAGCTGACCAAGCGCTGTCCGTCCGACAGCCTGGAAAAACTCGCGGGCGCCCTAATGGACGCTCAGGTGGACCTCAATCCGCATCAAATCGACGCCGCCCTTTTTGCATTCAAGTCGCCGATCTCCAAGGGGGCTTTGCTCGCTGACGAGGTGGGTCTGGGAAAGACGATCGAGGCCGGCCTGGTCGTGTCACAAAGGTGGGCGGAACGGAAACGGCGCATTCTGGTGATCACGCCATCGAACCTGCGTAAACAGTGGCACCAGGAACTGACCGAGAAGTTTTTTCTGCCCTGCCAGATTCTGGAATCGCGGTCTTACAAAGAGGCAGTCAAGCAGGGCAACCATCGTCCGTTCCAGGACGAAGGCAATGTCGTCATCTGCTCCTATCAGTTTGCGCGCGGCAAGGCGGCTGATGTCCAGACGGTACCTTGGGATTTGGTTGTCATCGATGAGGCGCACCGCCTGCGCAACGTCTACAAACCATCCAACGTCATCGCCAACACCCTGAAGCAAGCCTTAGCCGAGGCACCGAAGCTGCTGTTGACGGCGACCCCGCTGCAAAACTCGCTGCTCGAACTGTACGGCCTCGCGAGTTTCCTCGATGAGCATGCGTTCGGCGACCTGAGGAGCTTTCGCGAACAGTTCGCCAGCGCGGACAACCAACGCCAATTCCAAGCGCTGAGCGCCCGTCTCAAACCGTTCTGTCACCGCACGCTTCGGCGCCAAGTCGCGGCGTACGTGCCGTACACCAAGCGCCTGCCAATCGTGCAACCTTTCAGCCCCGAGGAAGCCGAGGACCGGCTCTACCATCTGGTGTCGGAATACCTCCAGCGAGACAACCTGCAGGCACTGCCCGCGAGCCAGCGCTCGCTGATGACGCTGGTGATGCGAAAACTGCTTGCTTCCTCGACGTTCGCCATCGCCGGCGCATTGAACTCGCTGGGGCATCGGCTGCGCGAGCAGCTGAAGATGAAACAGCCCGCCCAGTCCCTTGAGGAGGAACTGGACGAGGATTTTGAGGCCCTCGACGAACTCGTCGAGGAATGGCCGGAGGAGCAGTCCGACGAAGGAGCCGCCGCCGATCGTGCAGCACTTGAGCGCGAAATCGCTGAACTGGATCAGTTTCGCGACCTGGCGCTGTCGATCACGCACAATGCCAAGGGTCAGGCGTTGCTCAAGGCGCTGAAGGTCGCGTTTGGGAAGGCGGCGCAACTCGGTGCTGCCGAGAAGGCAATCATTTTCACCGAATCCCGAAAGACGCAGGATTACCTGCTTCGCGTCCTCGCCGACAGCCCTTGGAAGGACGGGGTCGTCCTGTTCAACGGCTCGAACGCCGACGACGGTTCACGGCAGATCTACATGGAATGGCTTGATCGTCACCGGGGCACGGACCGGGTCACGGGCTCGCGCACGGCCGACATGCGTTCCGCTCTCGTCGAATATTTCCGTGAGCAGGGACGGATCATGATTGCGACGGAAGCCGGCGCCGAAGGCATCAACCTGCAGTTCTGCGCGCTGGTGGTGAACTACGACCTGCCTTGGAACCCGCAGCGGATCGAACAACGGATCGGCCGCTGCCATCGCTATGGGCAGCGCCATGATGTCGTCGTGGTGAACTTCCTCAATCAGAAGAACGAGGCCGATCAGCGCGTCTACGAGCTCTTAAGCGAGAAATTCAAGCTCTTCGAGGGCGTTTTCGGTGCCAGCGACGAGGTGCTCGGCGCCATCGAGTCGGGCGTCGATTTCGAGAAGCGGATTGCCGGCATCTACCAGCGCTGCCGCCGGCCGGAAGAGATCCAGGCGGCGTTCGACCAGCTGCAGCTGGAACTCAGCCTCGAAATCAACGAGGCGATGACGCGGACCCGCCAGCAGCTGCTCGAAAATTTCGACGACGAGGTTCGTGAAAAGCTCAGGGTCCGCGACGAGGCGTCGAAGGCGTATCTGAACCGTTTCGAGCGCCTGTTGATGCTGCTGGCGCGAACCGAGCTCGACGGGCACGCCGAGTTCCTGAACGACTCCTCCTTCCGGCTTCACTCCCACCCCTTCAACGCCCGGAACGGCCGCATTCCGCTTGGTTTGTACGAGTTGCCGCGCCGCTCTGGCGAGGCGCACCTGTTCCGCCTCAATCATCCCCTTGCGGAAGCGATCCTGGCTCAGGCAAAGGGCCGCGAGCTGGCAACCGCGGAGGTCCTCTTCGATTATTCGGCGCATGCGGGCAAGATCAGCCTGCTCGAACCGTCGTTGGGGCGGTCCGGCTGGTTGAGACTGTCCCAGTTCACCGTCGAGTCCCTCGATCAGTCGGAAGATCACCTGATCTTCGCCGCCGTTCACGAGACCGGCGAGCCGCTTGCCGAAGAAGCGGCGTGCCGGCTGTTAACCGTGCCGGGAAGGATCGAGATGGCGGAGGTGGGCGCGCCCCCGACACCGGTGATCGACGAGTTGACCCGCCAGCGACAAGAGGCGATCCAGCGCGATATCTCGCAGCGTAATGCCGCGTTCTTCGAGGCCGAGGCGCAGAAACTCGATGGCTGGGCCGACGACCTCAAGCTCGGGCTTGAGCGCGAGATCAAGGAGTTGGACCGTCAGATCAAGGAGGCGCGCCGGGCGGCGATCACGGCGCTGACGCTGGAGGAAAAACTGACGAGCCAGAAGCAGATCAGGTCTCTGGAGTCTCTCCGCAACCAGAAGCGCCGCTCACTGTTCGAGGCGCAGGATGAGGTCGACCGGCAGCGTGACAACCTGATCCAACAAATCGAGGGTAAGCTTCAGCAAAGGACCTCGTTCAGCACCCTCTTTACGATCCGCTGGACGCTGGCCTAAAGCCATGCCCACATCAGCAGAGAAAATCGCTCAGGTCGAAATTGCGTTCCGTCAACGCTTTTTCCCGTTCGTGCCGAAGGTGGAGACAGCCGATCGCATCGGCTGGACTGAGGACCAGCACGATACCGATCGGCTTTCCCGGGCTCTGGCTGCCTACGCATTGATCGGTTTGACGGATGCTGACGATGGAACCGCGGCCGGCGCCATCACGGACGGAAAGAACGATGGCGGAATCGACGCCCTCCATTTCGACCGCGCAGGGAACCGGCTCGTCTTCGTGCAGGCTAAGTTCAAGCGAACTGGCGCGGCTCCTGCGCAAGACGATGTCTTAAAAACCATCAACGGAATCAAGGCACTTGTTGACCGGCGATTTCCGGAATTCAACCAGGCGTTCCAGAACAGGCTCGACGAAATCGAAGAAGCACTCGACTCGGCCGGCATCAAGCTATGCGTCGTTCTCGCATACCTCGGTGAAAACCTCAGCGAACATGTCACCAACGACCTGAACGCGCTCCAGGCCGAGATGAACCGCCTCAGCCCGCGAATGGCTTGGGAATCGGCCGGCCTGACCAGGATTTACGGCTGGCTCGTTGCGGAACAAACGCCCAGTACGGTCGATGCCGACTTGGTGCTTGAGAACTGGGCGGCGACCACCGGGCCACGCAAGGCGGTCTATGGTCAGATGCAGGCCGCGGCACTCGCGCACCTCGTTGAAACCCATGGGAAGGCTCTCTTCGAGCGCAACATTCGCCACTATCTTGGCTCCGTTGGAGTCAACACGGCGATCGAGAAGACCGTGAGGAGCAAGCCCGCCGACTTTTTTTATCTCAACAACGGGATCACGGCGGTTGCCGAAGAAATCACTCAGGGAGGGGGGAATGCGAATCGGTGCGTGTTTGGCCTCAAGAACGTGTCGATCGTCAATGGTGCCCAAACTGCTGGTGCGATAACGAACGCCGCCCTTTCTGGTGCGATTTCCAACGACGCGCGGCTTCTGATCACGGTAATCGAAATCGGGTCCGGCGCAGATGACCTTGGCATTCGCATCACGCGCGCCCGCAACCATCAGAACGTCGTCCGGGGCGTTGATTTCGCAGCACTCGATCCCAGCCAGGAGCGACTTCGGCAGGAACTCGCGGTCGCAGGCGTCAAGTATCACTACAGGCCGTCGGCTGAAGCCCGCGCGAGACGCGACGACGCCTTCACCTTGGAAGAGGCCGCTGTCGCTCTTGCATGCTTGTCGTTTCGCGTTGCCCACAGTCGCACGCGAGCGCGCGCACTTCAGAACGCCATTGACTTCGTCGTCGCAGCAAAAAAGGAGATCGGCCGCTTATGGGAACAAGATGGCGCGATGTATGGCGAGATCTTTCCCGCAACACTCTCTGGGTTACGTGCGTGTCGTTTGGTTCGCGTCTATCGCCTCGTTGATCAAATTTTGTCCGCTACAGAACGTTCGGAGACTTCGTACTATAGGCGGATGTTCTTCAGGCATGGGCGGTACTTCATCATGGCGTTCGTCGCGCACCGCGTGCCGGACCTGATTTGCCGCCCCGAGCTAACGATCTCGATTCAAGACGAGAAGCTGATCTCGCAGCAAACGAACGTGCTTGCCGAATTGATCTATGCACAGTCGCAGCAGTGGCAGGGAGTCAAGGGATACCTCTCGATTTTCCGAAACCTGACCGACTCCCAGCCTCTCGCCGATGCCGTGCTTGACAGGTTGGCGGAGCAGGATGCTGCCGCGCGTCCAACCACTAGGCGCCCTTTGCTACTCAAACGTCCCATACTCAATCGGACCAGCAATGACCCAGAAACAGAAACTTGAATTGACGTGGGTGGGCAAGGAGAACCGGCCGCGGTTGGAGCCGCGCATTCTGCTCGAAGATTCGGAGAAGTCCTACCACGCGGCGCACCGGGTCAACGAAGGCGACATTTTTGATAACCGGTTGATCTTCGGTGACAACCTTCTCGCGCTGAAGGCACTGGAGCAGGAATTCGCCGGCAAGGTGAAATGTGTCTTCATTGATCCGCCCTACAACACAGGCAGCGCATTTGAGCACTACGATGACGGGTTAGAGCATTCGATATGGCTTGGGTTGATGCGCGACCGACTGGAGATTATCCGGCGACTGCTTGCGGAAGATGGTTCGCTTTGGATTACAATAGATGATAACGAAGCACATTATCTGAAGGTTCTCTGCGATGAGTTATTTGGTCGTTTTAATTTCGTCGCCAATGCAATTTGGCAAAAGAAATATACAATTGCTAACGATGCAAAGTGGCTCTCCGAGAACCACGATCATGTTTTAGTTTACGCGGCGAACAAGGAGATTTGGCGGCCATATCGACTGGAACGCAGTTCCGATATGGACGCCCGATATCGCAATCCTGATAACCACCCAAAGGGGCCTTGGAAGGCGACGCCGCTTTATGCAAAGCGAACTGGCTCCGAAAAAGAGCAGAAATTCTCATTTAGATTCAAGAACGGGGTCGTTTGGACGCCCCCAAGAGGAACATCCCCTCGATTCCCGGCTGACGCGCTACGTCATATGGACGAAAACAATGAGATCTGGTTCGGGGCGGACGGCAAGGCCACGCCATCCAGGAAGACCTTCCTGAGTGAACTAAAGATATCAGGGCCTCCCGCTCCGACGATCTGGTTACACTCCGAGGCAGGGAACAATCATGAAGCGAGAGAGGAGGTAAAGGCGATCAATCCGCATGACGCGTTTGCGACGCCGAAACCAGAAAAGCTCATAAAGCGGATCTTGGATATCGCGACAATTCCTGACGACCTTGTCCTCGACTCCTTCGCCGGCTCCGGCACCACCGGAGCCGTCGCCCACAAGATGGGCCGGCGTTGGATCATGGTGGAGCTGGGCGAGCACTGCCACACTCACATCATCCCCCGCCTGAGGAAGGTCATCGACGGCGAGGACAAGGGCGGCGTGACCGAGGCCGTCGGCTGGCAGGGCGGCGGCGGGTTCCGCTACTACCGGTTGGCGCCGTCCTTGCTGGAGACCGACAAGTGGGGCCGCGAGGTGATCGCTAAAGCTTACAACGCCGCGATGCTGGCCGAGGCCCTATGCAAGCTCGAAGGCTTCACCTACGCGCCGAGCGATACCGTTTACTGGCAGCAGGGGCATTCGACCGAGCGCGATTTCATTTATGTCACCACGCAGACGCTGTCGCACGAGCAGCTTCAGCACCTGAGCGAAGAGGTGGGGCGGGATCGCACACTACTGGTGCTGTGCTCGGCGTTTCGCGGCAACCCGGACCACTGGCCGAACCTGACGGTCAAGAAGATCCCCAACCACATCCGCGCCCGCTGCGAGTGGGGCCACGATGATTACAGCCTGAACGTCGAGAACCTACCGAAAGTGTCCCCAAAGGCCGAGTTTGAGCAGCCGCCTTCGAACAAGGCGAACGCGGGGCAACAGGACCTGTTCGGCGCGAAGACGGGGGGCGGCCGATGAGCAACGCGACCATCCGGCATGTCAATGCGATCGCCGGCCGCCTGAGCCTGCGGCCGCCGCAACGGCAATCGCTCGAAATCCTCGATCGGATCACCGAGATCGTGCCGCCGAGGAAGGGTGCCGATCTGGATGGTGCACTTACCGCCATCCGAGGCGAATTTCCCACCGTCTCCGACTTCGAGCGGGAGTTTCCATCGCTGTGCTTTGCGCTGGCCACCGGCGTCGGCAAGACACGGCTGATGGGCGCCTTCGTAAGCTATCTGCACCTGGCGCACGGGCTGAACAATTTCTTCGTCCTGGCGCCGAACCTGACAATCTACAACAAGCTGATCGCCGACTTCACGCCGAACACCGCGAAGTACGTGTTCAAGGGCATCGCCGAGTTCGCCACCGAGGCCCCCGAGGTTACCACCGGCGACAATTTCGAAACGCGGGGCATGCTGCTGAACGATGTGCTCCGCTGCAAGATCAACATCTTCAACATTTCGAAGATCACTTCCGAGGTGCGGGGCGGCCGCAGCCCGCGTATCCGCAGCTTCCGCGAGTACCTCGGCGAAAGCTATTTCGACTACCTCGCCGGCCTTGGCGACCTCGTGCTGATCATGGACGAGTCGCACCGCTATCGCGCCTCGGCCGGCATCCGTGCCGTCAACGAGCTGAAGCCGGTGCTCGGCCTGGAGTTGACGGCGACGCCCTTCGTCGAGACCAACCGTGGCCCGGTGCCGTTCAAGAACGTCATCTTCGACTACCCGCTCGGCCGCGCCATGGCCGATGGCTTCGTCAAGGAGCCGGCGGTCGTCACCCGCAAGAACTTCAACCCAGCCGGCATGTCGGTCGAGGCGATTGAGCGCCTGAAGCTGGAAGACGGCGTGCGGCTGCACGAGAGCGTCAAGGTCGAGCTGGAGACCTTTGCGCGCGAAACGCTGAACCCGATCGTCAAACCGTTTCTGCTGGTGATCGCCCGCGACACGACGCATGCGAGTCAGCTGATGCAGCTGATCCAGTCGCAGAACTTCTTCGAGGGGCGCTACGCGGCGAAGGTCATCCAGGTCGACTCCAGCAGGACCGGCGCCGACGAAGACGAAATGGTCGAGCGGCTGTTGAAGGTGGAGCACACCGAGGAGCCCACCGAGATCGTCATCCACGTCAACATGCTGAAAGAGGGCTGGGACGTCACCAACCTTTACACCATCGTGCCGCTGCGGGCGGCCAATGCTCGCACGCTCATCGAGCAATCGATCGGGCGCGGCCTGCGGCTGCCCTACGGCAGGCGGACAGGGGTCACCGCCGTCGACCGGCTGAACATCGTCGCCCACGACCGGTTCCAGGAAATCGTCGAGGAAGCCAACAAGCCCAGCTCGGCGATCCGGGTGCAGCAAGTGGTGCTGAATACCGACGACTTGCAGCAGAAGACCGTGACGGTGGTTTCCGAGTCGCAGTTGGCGACAAAGCTCGGGTTGCAGCCCGACCAGATGACATCAACTACACGCGTCGCGACCGTCGGCGAAACACCAGCATTCCCCGATCCGGAAGACCAGAAGGTCGCGCGGATCACCTACGACGTAATCCGCAAGTTGGAGACCCGGCCGGATACGCTACCCAGCCTGAGCTACCTCCAGAAGCCAGAGGTGCAAGCGGCTGTCCTGCGCGAGGTTGCGAGCCAATATCGGCCGGCGCAGATGGAGCTCAAGGGGATCGCCAAGGAACCCGACCTCGCCGCTATCGTCGCCAAGACTGCCGGGATTGTCGTTCAACAGACGATCGACATCCCCCGCATCCTCGTGGTGCCGAAGGGTGAGGTGCGGTCGGGCTACCGTCCTTTCACCCTCGACCTCGCGACGCTGAACTATCAGGCGCCATCCGAGGAACTTTGGATTCAATATCTCCGCACGAATGAGCGTGAGGTGTTGGGGCTGGGGAAAGGAGGCATCGAGGAAAACCGACTCGAAGACTACATAGTCGGCAGCCTGATCGATTTCGATGACGTCGCCTATGACCACCACGCCGATCTGCTTTACGAGCTTGCCGGACAGGTGACCGAGCACCTGCGGAGCTACCTTTCCAAAGAGGATGCCCGAAAGGTGCTGCGACTGCACCAGAAGGAAATCGGCCGCTTTGTGCATGCGCAGATGCAGCACCACTATTGGGAGGAGGCCGTCGGTTACGAGGTGAAGGTCAGCCGGGGCTTCACCGAGTTTCGGCCGAGCGCCTACACCGCCGCCGCGGGCGAGCAACCGCTGGACTATCGAACCTCGCCCGCCGACAAGAGCAACATGGCGAGGTACCTGTTTGGTGGGTTCAAGCGCTGCCTTTACCCCGTGCAGAAGTTTCAGTCGGACGCGGAGCGGAAGCTTGCCGTCATCCTGGAGCGCGAAGCCCTCAAGTGGTTTAAGCCGGCGAAAGGGCAGTTCCAGCTCTTTTACAAGAGCGGCGCCGATCAACTAGAGTATCAGCCTGATTTCGTCGCCGAGACGACAGACCTCGTCTACATGCTGGAGCCGAAGGCCAGAAATCAGTTGGAGGACGACGAAGTTCTCGCCAAGAAGGCCGCCGCCGTTCAGTGGTGCCGGCACGCGAGCGATCACGCGGCGAGTTATCAGGGCAAGCGGTGGCTCTATGCGCTCATCCCCCACGATGTTATCTCGGAGAACATGACGATATCGGGCCTAGCGGCAAAATTTGCTGTGTGACGGGTGAGGCGAGGGCAGTGCTGAAGAAACTGAGCGGTGTTATCCCGCCAAGTTGGATCGCCCGTTAGCGACACCATAGCGTGGCTGGAATCTCGGGCGAGAAACGTCGCTTCCCGCCACCCGCGATGTCCGCTTCTTTTCATAGCGCGACCGCGGTCAATCGCCTGGAAGCGGACCCGAGCAAGCGACGCGAATCGTCGATGAAAACGTCGCGCTCGGGTGACCCTCACGTCCGCAATGTTCCGATCGCGACGATGCCGATGATTCGCCTCCGGGCAGACGTCATGTTTGAAATCAGAAACTTACTGATCGGAACGTTTCGAGACCGGATGCCACGGCTGGAGGGAAAGGAGCCTCGAAACGAACCTTCTCACCAATAAGTTCAACAGCTTATGATGCACCTGTGGACACGTCTTCATCCTTCACCTAGCTAATCCAAATGTTCCATCCACGGATTGAATATCGAAACCTCGGCGCGGATGAAATCGTCGACGTTGCGGGTGACGACGCAAAGTCCATGCACAGCAGCGGTGGCAGCGATAAATAGGTCCGGTTGGCTGAAGGTGTGGTTGGCAGCTCGGCCACGCTCGACCATGCGCCGCCAAGTCAGCAGCACATCCTCATCGATGTCGAGGATGCGGCGAGCGAACCAGGGACGAAGCGTGCTGTCGAGCCAACCCACCAGTTCGGCACGGAAGGCGGGCTCGATGACCCGCTCGATGCCGAAGCGGATCTCGGCGAGCGTCACCCGGCTGAGGTAGAGCTGCTCCGGCGTCTGCGCATCGGCCCAAGCCTTGACAGCCGGATCGCATCTGGATTTGCGCAACTCGGAGATGACGTTGGTGTCGAGCAGCCAACGCCTCACAGATCGACCTCGCGCACCGGTGCACGCGTACCGGCATGGTCAAAATCCAGATCCTTGAGCGGGGAGCGGGACAATAAGGTGTGCAGGCTCGGTTGCTCGACCACTGGCGTCAGACGGGCGTACTCCGCGGCAGACAGCACGACGACCGCATCCTCGCCGTAGACCGTGACCCGCTGCGGCGCCTGCTCACGGGCAAGACGGACGAGTTCGCTAAACCGCGCCTTGGCATCCTCGAGTTTCCAGCCCTTGAGTCGCGCCAGTGACGCCGGCCGGCGTCCCTCAGGCGTCGCCCTCTTGCCTCGCATGGTCGACATTGCTTCCGCACCATTGGTCTGACTAACCAAGTCAGACTGTAGTCGGTGTCGGGCGCGCCAGCAAGGGGGTTGTGAGAGCAATCTGTCTTGAAGGCACCGTCACGCGATAGTTGATATGCGTCGCTGCGGTGCCAGCGACCTCGGATGGACGCGATCCCGCGCCAGTTCCGATCGGCTCTTCGCCCTTGAGTGCATATTCCGCGGCAAGCCGCCCTCGGGATCCAGGTCACGACCGTCAAACGCCACGCCGACTTGATCACGCAGGCCACATCGTCAATTGCCTTTTAACCCCGCGGCCGAAGCCGCGTCGCCTTCAACCCGGTTTTCACTCTCCCGGGGGAAGATCATTGTCAGATCAATGGTTTTGCAAGCATTGACTGGGTCCACCTCGACGCCGATCCACACGGAAGGCGAGCGATGGCATGAACTTCTTGCTCCTACGCGACATGCTACTCTCCGGTCACGGTTCGCAATCCCATGAACTAGTTACCTGCGACGCCGATATCGCGAATCTATCTTCAACATCTATCCATCTCGACATCCTCGCTGTCTGGTTTTCACGGATACCGGCGTGCCGATTGGTATTTTTCCTCGACTGCTGTTTTTCTGGCGGCTTTGGGGCCAAAGTTCTTTAGGTTGATGCTAGCCCACGGGATTTGCGGTCAGTAGAGGCTCGATTGGAACTGCTTTCTGGCGAAGGACGGTTGATCTTCACAGCCTCTGGCTCGACTGAGCCGGCCTACGAAAACCAGCGGTTTGGCCACGGGTTCCTGACCTACTTTCTTCTTGAAGCCCTCAAGGGAGCTGAGGAAGTCGTCGATGCAGGTAAGTTGTCAGTTTACCGGTTGCTAGACTACGTGACACGCCGAGTGATCGACGCCGCCCGACAGATTGGACGCCCGCAGAACCCGACTATGCGTGGTCGAGTGAATGGCGAACTAGTGGATGAAGTCTGACGGAGGAATCCTGTTGGGGATTCCCCGTGATTGGCGCGCGTGCGAGTCTGGGGCATGCGCGAAGGGATTGTCGTCGAGGTTTCGGCTGCCGACCGGGTCCGTCTGGAAGCGGTGGTGGCGGATCGGAACAGCCCGCAGAAGCACGTCTGGCGAGCGCGGATCGTGCTGCTGACCGCCGAGGGGCACGGCACCTGCGAGATCATGCGGCGGACGGCGAAGAGCAAGACCGCCGTCTGGCGCTGGCAGGAGCGGTTCATGCGGGCCGGCGTCGACGGCCTGCTGCGCGACAAGACGCGGCCGTCGCGCATTCCGCCGCTGGGCCGGGAGGTCGCCGAGCGGGTGGTCGCCCTGACCACGAGGAGCGACCCGCCGGGCGAGGCGACGCACTGGACCGCCGGCGCCATGGCCAGGGCGGCCGGCATCAGCGTCTCCTCGGTGCAGCGGATCTGGCGGGCGCACGGCCTGCAGCCGCACCGAGTGCGCCGCTTCAAGCTGTCGCGCGATCCCGAGTTCGTGCCGAAGCTGCGCGAGATCGTCGGCCTCTATGTCGATCCGCCGGCGCACGCGGTGGTGCTGTCGGTGGACGAGAAGTCGCAGATCCAGTAGGCGCTCGACCGCACCCAGCCCGGGCTGCCGCTGAAGCCGGGCCGCGCCGGGACGATGACCCACGATTACAAGCGCAACGGCACGACGACGCTGTTTGCGGCGCTGAACGTGCTGGAGGGCACGGTGATCGGCCGCTGCATGCAGCGCCACCGGCACCAGGAGTTCATCCGCTTCCTCAACGGCATCGAGGCCGCCGTCCCGGCCGGCCGGATCGTCCACGTCATCCTCGACAACTACGGCGCCCACAAGCACGCCAAGGTGCGCGCCTGGCTCGACCGACACCCCCGCTTCGTCTTCCATTACACGCCGACCTCGGCGTCGTGGCTGAACGCCGTCGAGGGCTTCTTCGCCAAGCTGACCAAGCGGCGCCTGAAGCGCGGCGTCTTCCGCTCGCTGGTCGAGCTGCAGGCCGCCATCAACCGCTTCCTCGCCGAAAACAACGACAATCCCAAACCCTTCGTCTGGACCGCCGACCCAGACCGCATCATCGCCGCCGTCAAACGCGGGCACCAAACGTTGGATTACCACTCGGCGGCCAACATCGAGATGCTGGAGCGGCGCGGCCTGAAGCCCGAGTTTCAGCGCGCCAAGCCCAGGGGCAAGCCCATGCCCCGCCACATCGCCCGCGGGAACGCCCGCCGCGCCCGCATCCGCACCCGCACCCGCGTCGAGCACGTCTTCGCCGCCCAGAAGCGCCGCTTCGACCTCGTGATCCGCACCATCGGCAAGGCCCGCGCCACAGCGAAACTACGTTACGCTCGGCGCGCCAGTTCGCCGCCTAGCTGGGGTTGGTCCCCCACCAGCAATCGAGTGGCGGAAAGGACCGGCTCGGCTGCATTTCCAAACGCGGTGACGGCTACTTCCGACGGCTTCTCGTCCACGGCGCCCGGACGATATTGGTCTGATCTCGGCGCCGCAAACAGACGCTCTCGGACTGGCTCAAGGCTCTCCTTGCACGTCGGCCCGACCAATGTTGTGCTGGTTGCCATGGCCAACAAGACCGCCCGCGTCGTCTGGGCCATGCTCAGCCGACACCAAGACTACATGCCGGACCGCTTGCCAGCCGGCCTCTATCCTCGGATTCCATCAAGGCCCGCGGCCAACAGACGCCGCATGCAGAGGCCGGGTAGATGACTGCAAACCCTAAACCCGCCTCAGATCCAAATTCCCTTGGCAATCGCCAGGGGCGTCAATAGATGACAATGCCGTCGCAGCCGATGAGCCTGCAGGCACGACGCTGGCTGAACTCGTGCTCGGCCATCAGTCGCTCCAACGCCAGCGGCCGCGCCGCAGGCGTCAGCCGTTTTTTTTCCAGCAGGTTCATCAGTGCCGTATTGTGCAGCACCGCCTCCGCCAGCAGCTTCTTCAGCCGTCGGTTTTCACCCTCCAGCGACTTCAGCCGACGGGCATCGCTCACCTCCAGCCCACCGTACTTCGACTTCTACGTGTCGAACGTGACGTCCTGATGCCGTACTTCCGCTACACGTCGGCCTCCTTCATCCCGGCCTCCTGCTCGCGCGGTATCCCAATGATCTGTTCATCCCTGAACCGGCTACGGCGATGGATTCTAGCCCAAGAAGGCGGAGCTTCCGGGGAGCAGGTCATGTCGAATCGAATCTCGCAAGATGCTCCGTTTGGGGCTTGATGCCTTAATGTCAACGATGTTGCATTTGGAACGCTCGCGTTAGCCGAGCCGTGAGTAAAAGGGGGAGATCATGCAGCTTAGCTCCATATCGTAAGCGGCTAAGGAGTCGTGCCCCGGCATTGAGATAATGCCGCAGGGGCCATCCTCCGAGCGCATACACGATAAGAGTGGTTCATGACTGTTGCCTACAGTGGGGGGCGGCAATGCGGGTTTTTTTGTCCGTTGCAAATTGGTTGAAGTATTGTTTGGCCGCCCTGGTGTGGCTCGCAATCGCGAGTGCATCGGGACCGGCAAAGGCACTTGAAGCACCGGCACCAGCCGCACCTCCGCCTCTTCCGAAGGATTTTCTGCCCGCCGTCGTGGAGGGTAAGGCCCCGTCGGTTTCTCCGGACGAGGCTGACGGCATCCTTCGCAATCGGCAGCGGCCTCAGATCAAGCAGCTACCGGGAGTGCCCTCCAAGGCGGTGGCGCCGGCCGTTACGGTGTTGCCGGGTGGGCCGGTGCCGGAGATCGTCGAGCTTGCCCGCGGTCTGCGTGGCGATCTGGGGGCGATCTATCTCCATGTTCACGACAATATCAGGCTTTCCCCCGGATTCGGCCTGCACAAGAGCCCGCTCGGCACCCTGCTGGACGGCGAGGGCAACCCATTCGATCAGGCTGCGCTCATGGTCGCCCTGCTGCGCCAGTCGGGCATCACGGCCAGCTATGTGTACGGCAAGATCAGGCTGACTGCGGCACAGATCTCGTCCTGGCTCGGCACCGATCCGACGAAGGCCTGCGCTGCGGCGACGCTGCTGAGTTTCGCGGGTGTGCCCATTTCGGTGATCGTCACCAGCGACGGCACGTGCAGCGGCAACCTCGTCTACATGGAACTCAGCCACGTCTGGGTGAAGGCCACCACCGGCGGCAAGAGCTACGTCTTCGACCCCAGCTTCAAGCAGTACAACGTCACCCCCGGCGTCGATCTCAAGACGACGATGGGCTACGACCGCGCCGCCTTCCTCAGCGCCGCCAAGACGGGTGCCGTCGAGACCGGCATCTCGATCCAGAACATCAACCGGACGAATCTTCACAACAAGCTCGGCGAGTACGCCGGCAAGATCGTCGCCCACGCGCAAACGCAGACAGCACCCTCCCTCGACACGCTGCTCGGCGGCAAAGTGATCCAAGGCGGCAACGGAGCCGACCGACTCACGGCGCTGCCTTATCAGCAGACGGTCTACGACGAATGGACGGACGTCCCGGACGCCTACCGGGCAACGCTGACAGTCGCCTTCTACGGAATCTACAGCACCTTCTTCGCCGACGAGCTGTATGGACGGCGCCTCAGCCTGTTCCCGGACTCCACCAACACGTATTTCCTCGCGGTCGACGGACTCGCGCTGGACAACAGCTTCCAGGTGCCGCTGAACGTCTATATGCCGCTACAGGTCTATATCGACCATCCCTATCCCGCCAGTTTCGGGACCTACGGCGACCAGAACGGCACCCAGTATCTGCTGGGTGGCGGCTCGTTCGTGATCATGAACGGCTGGGAGAGCGCCGGCCGGGGCATGCTCGACCGGCAGCGCCGGATCCTTGCCGAGAATCGGGCCGCGGGCGGCGCCGAGACCTCGGATGCCATCCTGGGCCAGTCGCTGCAGGTGGTGGCCACCGCCTATCTGGCGGAACTGAACCAGACGCAGCGGCTTTCGGACCGGATCGCCAAACACGCCACCATCTACCACCACATGGTGGGGGTCGTGGGTTACACCGGCGCGCCGTACATGGACCTGCCCTTCTCGGTCACCTCCGCCGTCAGCCTCGACGGCGATGCGAGCAAGGGAACGAATGCGTTCTTCAACGACGGCATCGTCGGCAGCGCCTTCGAGCACGGCACGATCGAGCAGACGCAGCCGTTCGGTGCCGTCTCGACCGTCAAGGCGATCGACATCGCCGCCGCGTCCGGGCAGCCGATCTTCGATGCGACGAGCACCAACTTCTCGACCATCCAGCCGCAGCTGACGAACTACGACGCCAACGAGATTGGCACTGTCCAGTCGTTCCTCAGTTCGGGCTACCACGTGCTGCTGCCGAAGGACGGCAACATCACCCAGGAACAGTGGCAGGGTATCGGCTTTCTCGCCGTTCTCGACAGTGCGAACGGCAGCGGCCTCTCCTCGATCATCCAGGGCCGGCGGCTGGCGGGAGGAAACTCCAGTCAGCCGTGTTCCTCCCTGGCGGCGTGCATATCCTCCCTGGTCAAGTCTCTGCTGGGAGGGCAAGACAACGGCGGTCAGAACTATCTGCAGCCGAAGAGCGCCGACCCGATCAGCCTCGCCAGCGGCGACCTGACCTACGCCCACGACGACCTGACCATCGGCAGCGCCGCCCTGCCGTTCGGGCTGGGCTTCCAGCGCTCCTACAACTCCGCCGCACGCGCAAGCGATCAGGGCCTCGGTCGCGGCTGGATGCACAACTTCAGCAACACCGCCACATCGAACAGCGAGCCTTTCCAGGGGATGGGCGAGGATTCACCCATCGACGCCGCCTCCGCCATCGCGGCGCTGTACGTCTCGCTGGATTTGCTGAGCGCGCCGAGGAGCTTCGACAAGACCATCATCGCGACGCTGATCGGCCGCTGGTACATGGACCAGCTGACCGACAACGTCGTCAACGTCGTCCAGCCCGGGAATACCGAGCAGTTCGTCAAGCTGGCCAGCGGCAAGTACAACCCGCCGCCGGGATCAGCCTCGACGCTGGCGCTGGCGAACGGCCGCTACGCCTACACCACCAAGTATGGCGTGAAGCTGGACTTCAACACCGACGGCACGCTCGCCACCTGGAAGACGCCGGCGGGGATGACATTGAGCTTCTCCTACACCGGCGGCCGGCTGTCGTCGGTCAGCAACGGCCTCGGGCGCAGCCTGACACTGCAGTATGCCGGCGGGCGCCTGAGCCAGGTCGGCGATGGCAGCCGGTCGGTGCGCTACACCTACGACGCCAGCGGCAATCTCACCGGATTCACCGATGCGGAAGGCAAGGTCACCGTCTTCGCCTACGATCAGCCGGGGCGGCTGACCAGGATCACCTATCCGTCGTTCCCGACGACGCCCATGGTGGTCAACGGCTACGACACGCTCGGCCGGGTGATCACCCAGACCTCGGGACGCGGCTCGGCGTTCACCTACTACTACACCGGCCTGCAGACGACGGAGGTCGATCCGCTCGGCAACAGCACCACGTACACGTTCGATGCGCGCGGCAAGACGATCAAGGAAACCGACAAGCTGGGGCAGGTGACGACCACCAGCTACGACGCGCACGACCGGCCGACCAAGGCGGTGATGCCGGAAGGCAACTCGGTCGAATATCTCTACGACCAGGCGCACAACCCCACCAGGATCACGCTGAAGCCGAAGACCGGCTCGGCGGTGGCAGCGATCGTGCGCAGCTTCGCCTACGATCCGAAGTGGAACCGGCCTGCGACCGCGACCGATCCGCTGGGGCGCGTCACCACCTACACCTACGACGGGACGACCGGCAACCTGCTGAGCGTGAGGCAGCCGGCGGTGGGCGGCCAGTCGCCGACCACCACGATGACCTACAACGCCCGCGGGCAAATCCTCACCGTCACCGATCCGCTCGGCAAGGTGACCCGGTTCACCTACGCCGCCGCAACCGGCGACCTGACCCAGAGCGTGGACGACGCCGGCCGTCTGAACCTCACCCGCGCCATGGCCTATGACAGCGCGGGCAATGTCACCGGCATGACCGATGGGCGCAACAACACGACCACGCTCGCCTACGACAAGCAGCGCCGCCTGACGCAGGTCACCGCACCGGTGCCGCTGGGCTTCGTCACCCGGTTCACCTACGACGCCGACGGCCGGCTGATCAAGACCGAGCGGCAGACGGGCATCGCCGCCACGCCGTGGCAGACCACGCTGGCGACTTACGACGTCATGGGCAACCTGAGCGTCGCGACGGCTCCCGGTAATCGCAACACCACGTACACCTATGATGCGCTCGACCGGGTGACCAAGGTCGTCGATCCCGTCGGGCGGATCACCAACACCGTCTATGACGCACTCGGCCGGGTGCAGCAGATCAACCAGCCGCCCAACCCGGCGGCACCCGGGGTCACGCAGGTGGAGGTGCGCTACACCTACACCCGCAACGGCATGCTCGCGAGCCTGGCTGACGGCAAGGCCAACACGACCGGGTACGCCTACGATCCATTCGACCGGCTGGTCCGCACCACCTATCCCGATACCAGTTACGAGCAGCTCGCCTACGATGCGGCCGGCAACATCCGGCAGCGACGCAACCGTTCGGCGGAACTGTTCAACTATACGTACGACCCGCTCGACCGGCTGGCCCGCGAAGACGTGCCGTACTCCACCACCGACAACACGTTCGTCTACGACCGGGTCGGCCGGCTGACCTCGGTCCGCGATGCGACCGGTGCGATCATCTATGGCTACGACACCGCCGGCCGCCTCGCCGCGGTGACGCAGCCGAACGGCCGCCGGGTGGCCTACGCCTACGACGCCGACGGCAACCGCACCCGACTCACCTGGCCGGACGGGTATTTCGTCACCTATTCGTATGACCAGCTCGACCGGATGACCGGGGTTCGCGAGCAGGGAACCACAGCCCTGGCGCTCGCCACCTGGGATGCCCTGTCGCGGCTGACCCGGCTCACCTATGGCAACGGCACGTCGGTCAACTTCAGCCTGCCGGCGGTCAACAACGACCTGACGCGGGTGCGCAATGTGTTTGCCGGCGGTGCTGCCGCCCAGTTCGACTACCTCTACAACGCCGCCGGCGAGCGGACGAAGCAGACGGCGAGCGACGCCGCCTACCTGTGGACCCCGACGGCAGCGTCGAACGAGGTCTATACCTCGAACACTCTCAATCAGTACACCAAGGTCAATGCGCTGACGGTGACCTACGACGCCCGCGGCAACCTGCTGTCGGACGGCGTCAGCTCCTTCGGCTGGGATGCCAAGAACCGGCTGATCACCGTCGCCAACCCGCAGAACACGTCGTCCTACGCCTACGACCCGCTGAACCGGCGCATCCGCAAGACGGTCAACGGTATTGCCACCGACTACGTGCTCGACGGCACGCGCGAGATCGCCGAGTACAACGGCGCGACACTGCTGCGCCGCAACGTCTGGGGACCCGGCTTCACGCCGATCGCCACCGTCTCGGCCGGCGGCGTCAAGGCCTACCTGCACCCGGACGCACTCGGCTCCGTCGTCGCCGTCAGCAGCGCCACCGGCACCGTTTCCGAACGCCACGGCTACGGCCCCTTCGGTGAAACCGACGCGACAACCGGCAGCGCCTACCGCTACACCGGCCAGCGCCTCGACCCCGAAACCGGCATCCACTTCTACAAAGCGCGGATGTACAGCGCGAACCTCGGAAGATTCCTGTCGCCGGATCCCATCGGATACGGAGATGGGCCGAATATGTACGCGTATGTTAGCAATAATCCAATCAATCGAGTTGATGAAACCGGCATGTGGGGAGGTCCACGAACCGGAGATACCGGAAGGTTCCTTTCCTTGCCCATTGGAAACGTGCCAGGTAGGATTGAGATCTCCGGTAGAGAATTCGATTTTACGTACAACAGCACGACGAACAAAATCATCCTTGAAAACGGCGTAATGATAGATGCTGGTAACGCGGGACCTTTGCTTGAACCGAAGCCTATAAAAATAGACTTATCGCCTCTTCCACCATGTGGAAGAAGATCGGGGAAAATTTGCCAATATGATGACGGAACACCATATTTAGACTTGAACGTTCCGGAAGGAACAGGGGTGACAAATGCTGTGTCTGTAGAGGGATGATATAGGACACCGTCGTGATTTTTCTACCCAGAAAATGTCGTGAATGCCTCAGTGGAGGGCGCATGAAAATCTTGGTGTGTTTTCTGATCGCAATGGTAGCGATCGGATTGGTCGAAACTTCACAAGCTGCGCCCGCCTCCGCCACCTACGCCTACGACGGACGGGGGCGGCTGGTGAGCGTCACTTATGACGGTGGCAAGACCATTACCTACATCTATGACGCCGCCGGCAATCGGGTGCGGGAGGTGGTGACGGTGCCGTCGGCCGCGGCGCAAGCGCCTGCGCCTGCGCCTGCGGAGAGCCCGGTGCTGTCGGAGGCCGGGCAGAAGGCTTCAGGCGGATAATGCGGGTGGCCGTCCCTCCGCGTCATCGCGAGCCCGCGCCGGCGGGCGTGGCGATCCACTGCCGGGCAACGTGCGCGACCTCCGGGCAGTGGATTGCTTCGCCTCCGGCTCGCATTGACGCGAAAGAGAAGAAGGCCGCCGGCCACCGGTCCGGGGCCGGCCACCGGTGCGGCTGACGGGGTGACGGCATGCCGGATGCGGGCGGGCTGAGGGCGGAGGGCGAGGGGTCGCTGGCGGCGTGGCTGATCGGCCACGGCAAGCTGGCGCCATCGTCGCTCGAACGCGCCGAGCGGCTGGTGCGCGACGGCGCCGAGCGGCTGGACACCGTGCTCGTCCGCCTCGGCCTTGTCGCCGAACGGGATCTGGCCGAGGGGTACGCCGCGCTGCTGGGGCTGTCCATCGTGGCAGCGTCGGACTTCCCCGCCGAGCCGGTGCTGGCGGAACGGATCAATCGGAAGTTCCTGCGCCACAACCGCTGCCTGCCGCTCGCCGACGCAGACGACGGCCTGGTACTGGCGATGGCCGACCCGCTCGACGCGGATGCGCTCGAAGCCATGGCCCTGACGGTCAAGAAGCCGGTGCTGCGCCGGGTGGCGCTGCCGAGCGACCTGGAGGCCGCCTGGGAGCGCCTCTATGGCGCTTCGTCCTCCTCCAGCGCCGCCTCGGGCGAGGCCGATTTGCATGCGGATGCCGCCGAGGACGACGTCGAGCGGCTGAAGGATCTGGCGAGCGAGGCGCCGGTGGTCCGCCTCGTCAACCAGCTCATCGCGCGCGCGGTCGAGGCACGCGCGTCCGATATCCACCTGGACCCCACCGAAACCGGCCTGCGGGTGCGCTACCGCTTGGACGGCGTGCTGCGCGAGGTGGACCCGCCGCCGGCCCGGCTGCGCGCGGCCGTCGTCTCCCGCATCAAGATCATGGCGCGGCTCGACATCGCCGAGCGGCGGCTGGCGCAGGACGGGCGCATCCGGCTTGCGGTGCGCGGCCGCGACGTGGACTTCCGGGTGGCGACGACGCCCTCGGCGCACGGCGAAAGCGTCGTCCTGCGCATCCTGGATCGCAGTGCGATCAAGCTCGACTTCGCCGCGTTGGGCTTCGATGCGGAAACGCTGGACGCGTATCTGGGGGTGCTGCGACGGCCCCACGGCATCCTGCTCGTCACCGGCCCCACCAGCAGCGGCAAGACGACGACACTCTACGCCTCGCTGCAACTCCTCAACCGTCCGGAACGGAAGCTCTTGACCATTGAGGACCCAATTGAGTACCAATTGGACGGGGTCACGCAGGTGCCCGTGCAGCCGGAGATCGGGCGGACGTTCGCGAACGTGCTCCGCTCGTTTCTCCGTCACAACCCGGACATCGTCATGGTGGGGGAGATCCGAGACATCGAGACCGCCCGGGTCGCCATGGAGGCGGCGCTCACAGGTCAGCTCGTGCTCTCGACGCTGCACACCAACGATGCCGCGAGCGGGGTGACGCGCCTGCTCGACATGGGCGTCGAGGACTATCACCTGGCATCGGTGGTCAACGGCTTCGTCGCCCAGCGGCTGGTGCGCACGCTCTGCATGCACTGCCGGGAGCCCTATCGGCCGCTGCCCGACATGATCGAGCGGCTCGGATTGCGGAGCGCCGGAGCCGGCGAGCCGGAACTGTGGCGGCCGGTCGGCTGCGAGAGCTGCGGCGGCACCGGCTACACCGGCCGGACGGCACTGCTGGAGGTGCTGCCGATGACCGATGCGATCCGCGCGCTGGTCCTGCAGCGCCCGGAGATGCGCGAGATCCGGCGCGCCGCGATCCGCGACGGAATGCGGACGATGTTCGGCAGCGGCATCCGCAAGGCGTTGGCCGGCGAGACCTCGCTCGACGAGGTGCTGCGGGTGACGGAGCCCGACTGAGATGGCGAATTTCCGCTATCGGGCGCTCGCCGCCACGGGCGAAGTCCTCTCCGGGGAGATGGAGGCGGCCAGCCGCAGCTCGGTGATCGATCATCTGCAGATGCAGGGGCACTGGCCGATCGAAGCCGGTCCGTCCGACGAAACGGCAGGGCGTTGGCGGCAGCCGCTGCTCGCCCGTCGGCCGCCGCAGCGCGCCCTGGCGATGCTCATTCGAGAACTGGCGACGTTGCTGCGAGCCGGGATGCCGCTCGACCGCTCGCTCGCCATGCTGACCGGGATGACACGGACGCGCCGCTTCCGCCGGGCGCTGGAAGACGCCCTCGCTCGCGTGCGGGCCGGCTCGTCGCTGGCGGATGCGCTCGCCGCCCAGCGGGATACGTTCTCGCCGTTGCACATCGGCATGATCCGCGCCGGCGAAGCCGGGGGGCAACTGCCGGACGTGCTGGCGCGGCTGGGAGCGCTGCTCGCCCGCGCGCAGGAGTTGCGCGATACCGTCGTCTCCGCGCTGATCTATCCACTTGTTCTGCTGGTGCTGGCCGGGGTGTCGGTGATCGTCATCCTCACCGTCATGGTGCCGCAGTTCGAACCGCTGTTCGAAAGCGCCGGCGCGGCTCTGCCGCTTTCGACCAGCGTCCTGCTCTTCCTCGCCCACGGCCTGCGCGACTACGGCTGGCTGTTGCCGCTGGCGGCCGTGATCATGGGCAGCGTCCTCCTGCAGCAACGCCGCACCCCCGAGGCGCGCGCATGGTGGGATCGAGCCGTGCTGCGCATCCCGCTGGTGGGCGAGCTGGTGGCGAAGATCGAGACGGCGCGGTTCTGCCGCTGCCTTGGAACCCTGCTGGGGAACGGCGTCAGTCTGCTCGCGGCACTGTCGCTGTCCCGTGACGCCATCAGCAATCGAACGTTTCAGGGAGCCGTCGATCAGGTCCTGCAGCACTCGAAGGAGGGTCGCGGAATTTCCGGGCCGCTGCGCCGCACCGGCGTGTTCTCCGGCCTTGCCGTCGACCTGATCCAGATCGGCGAGGAAAGCGGCAGCCTGCCGGAGACCCTGCTGCGCGCCGCGGACACCTTCGACGCGGAAGTGAAGCACGCCACCGACCGCCTGCTGGCACTGATGGTCCCGGCAATCACCATCGGCCTGGGCGGACTGGTTGCCGCCATCGTGGGCTCGGTGCTGTCGGCCATTCTCAGCGTCAACGCCCTGGCGATCTAGCCCGATGCGCGCTTCGGCCTCGACCCAGTCCGGAACAGATGCGAACGACAGCGCTGCCGGATTTACGCTGCTCGAACTGCTGGTCGTCCTGGCCATGCTGGCAGCCATCATGTCGGCGATGCCGCTCGTGATTTCCGCCGCCCTGCCCGGCGTGCGCATGGGGGCGTTCGCCCAGGAGCTGGCGAGCGACCTTCGCATCCTGCGCACGTCCGCAATCCGATCGATGCGGCAGACGCGCCTGTCGATTTCGCAGACACCACCCGGGTGGACGGGGGCGGATGGGCGGTTTCGCGCCCTGCCGGCCGGCACGCGCATTCGGGTCCAAACGGACCTTGGTCAGGAAGAGGAGGGGCTTTTCTTCACGCCCGATGGGATGTCCAACGGCGGCCGTATCTGGCTGGACCAGGAAAAGGTCGGCCGCATCGTTTCCGTGGCGTGGCCGACCGGACGCGTGCATGTCGAGCGACCGTAGACCACTCCGTCCGGCACCCCCTGGCGCCGGCTTCACCTTGCTGGAGGTGCTGGTCGCGCTTCTGATCCTGTCCATGTCCCTCGGCGCGATCTTCGGAGTGTTCGGCTCCGCGGCCGGAATGGCCGAGCGAGTCCGGACCGAACGCTCCGTAGCCGCGCTGGCGCAATCGCAACTGGCTCGTGTCGGCCGTGAGATTCCGCTCGCCCCAACCTTAATCGAGGGAACGACCGCGGACGGCTTCACCTGGAAAGTGGACATCGAGCCTTATCGAGAAGCGGACAAGGAGCCGCCCCGGACGCTGTTGCCGTTCCGGGTGGCCGTGACGGCGGCGCGAGGAACGCACCGGTTTTCGATGGTCACGCTGCGCCTCGCCGTGTCGGACGATCCTTCCGGGAGCGCGCATTGAGCGGGAACCGCCTCCCGGGCACCGGGGTATCCGCCTCGGCTGGCTTCACGCTTCTGGAGCTGCTCGTCTCGCTGACGGTGCTGGGGTTCATTGCCGCGCTCGCGGCGGGAGCGCTCGACCTGGGCAGCCGGGTATGGGAACGGACCTCCGGGACAGTGGAGGCCCTGGACGAGGCCTTCGGTGCCCAGGATTTCCTGCGCGAGCTGCTGGCGGCCACGTATCCGGCGCCACGGGGCGAGCCGGGGCGCAACACGGTCGAATTCACCGGCACCCGGCACAGCATCGAATTCCGAGCACCTTCTCCACTGTCACAGACGTCGCACGGCTATGTGCCCATGCGGCTGTTCGTCGACGACGAACGGAATAATCGCCGGCTCGTGCTTTCTGTCGGCGAGGGTGGCGGCGAGGGTGGCGGCGAGGGTGGCGGCGACCGCCGTCTTGTGCTCCTCGATCGGCTTCAGGAGGCCGCGTTCGGCTTTTTCGGAACCGACGACGGCGGCACGACCCGCGCGTGGCGGGAGGACTGGACAGACCGGCAACGGCTTCCGGGGCTGATCCGGGTTTCGATATCGTTCGCACCGACCGACCCTCGGGCGTGGCCAGATCTGACGATCGCGCCGGTGGTGGACGTAGACGCCCTGTGCCGCCCGGATCCGGTCAGCGGCGGGTGTGAGGGGCGGTGATGGGCGCGTCCCTCATTTCAACGCTCGCCAGAAGAGCCGCCCTCTCGACGCGGTCAGCGCTGGCGTGGTGGCTGTCGGAGCTGGCGGCCATGATTCCGCGGCAGCTACGCCGCGTCGGCTGGCAGCGAGTGTCTGACTGGCTCGTGCTGGACGACGACGAGCAGACGGTAACCCTCAGCCGGCTTCGTGCGGGGAGACTCCAGACATTGGCGTCCTGTCCGGCAAGTGCGGTTGCGTCGCTGGAAGCGGTGCGGCGTCAGGATCGCGCGCTCTACGACTTGCCGGTCGCGATCAGGATGCCTCGGCAAGCGGTTCTGCAACGCCGAATTGTCATGCCGCCAAGCGCACGCGGGGAACTCGGCCGCATCCTGGCTTTCGAGATCGAGCGCTTGGCGCCGATGCCGACCAACCTTGCCGCCTTCGATTACCGCATCGTCGATGTCGCCCGGCACTCCCGGCAGCTTACAATCGAGCTCATCATCGTTGAGCGAACGGCCTTGGACGAACGGCTGGAGCGGGCCCGACGAGCCGGCCTCGCGCCCAGCTATGCAGGTCCGCAGCAGGCGGACGGGGCATTTCCTTCGGCGTACAATCTGCTGCAGAGCGCACGACCGGCCGTCCGACGGGGGTACCGGGTTGCGGTGGCGGCTGCAGCGCTTCTGGCCGTAGCCCTGTGGGCGGCGGCGCTACACTCGTCGCTGTCGCTGCTGGATGCGCAGATCGCAGTGCTCGAAAGCGCGCTTTCTACCGCTCGTCAGCAAGCCGAGGCGGCGACCCACCTGAGGGACGAGGTGACGGCGCTTGAGAGTCGATCCTCCCTGATCGAGCGCTATCGTTCGTTTCCTTCCCCTCTCGATGCGCTGGCTGAGGTGGCCGCCCGCCTGCCAGACGACGCATGGCTGGTCCAGTTTCGCTTCCAGAAAGGCGCAGTACGATTGCACGGATATGCTGCCCAGGCGTCGCACCTGATCGGAAACCTGTCCGGGTCATCGATCCTTGCCGACGCACGGTTTGCGTCACCGGTAACCCGGGACCGTGAAGCGGAGCTGGAGCGTTTCGATTTGTCCTTGCGCCTGCCGCAGGAAGTCGCGAAATGAGCGCCCGACTGGCGATCGCCTTCCGACGGATCACCGCCCTCGCGGTTCTGCTTCTCCTTGGCGTATGTCTTTGGAACTTCATCGCGGCGCCACTGGTTCACAGTTTTCGCGAGCGCCAGGACACCATCGCACAGTTGCTCGATGGTTTGGCGCGCCTGCAACAATTGGCCCATCACGAAACCGTTCTCCGCGCCCGGCTTGCCGCTCTTCAAGCTGATGGCGCGGCGAATGCGACTCAACTCTCGGGGCCCAGCGCTGCCGTCGTTGCAGCGGATTTGCAAGGGCGACTGCAGCAACTCATGGTGGAAAGCGGTGGATCGGTGCGCAGTGCGCTTACAGCCGAGCCTTCGCGGGAAAAGGGGCTGACCCGGATCGGGGTTTTGATTGAGGGAGAGGTCCCCGAGAATGCGCTAACGTCGCTGCTTTATGCCGTCTTGAGCGAACAGGGACCACTGTTCATCGACGACCTTGAGATCACCGGGCGCGAGAGCGCTTCGGATGGAGGTTCCGATCCGGCACCGCTGAGCATCCGGATGCTGGTGTTTGGGTTCGTGGCACAACAAACATCATGAGAGAGTCTCTGCAAGCGGGCGCGGCGGTGCTACTCCTGGTCCTCGCCGGTGCGGGATTGAGCCTGGCGAGCCTTAACGTCAAGCAGGATCCAGCCGACGTCCTACTGCGCCTCTCACGTCCGGGAAACGTCGCTGCGGAAGTGCCAAGCGGAAGAGTTCGCGATCTTCCATCACTCTCGGTTTACGCGGAGATTGCGCAGCGCCCTCTTTTCTCCCGCACGCGCCGGCCATTCGAACCGGAATTACAGGTGACGCAGATACCGGACACACCGGTAGTGGACGTTTCCTCCCCCCCGCAGCTTGCATTGGTCGGAGTTGCACTCGATTCCCGGCGGCAAATTGCGCTGTTCCGGCAACTCCCGGAAGGATTAATGGTCCGAGTAATCAAAGAGGAATTTATCGACAACTGGCAACTTGTCGACGTCGGACCTCGGCAGGTCATCCTTCAGTCTGGCTCAGAGCAGCACGTTATCTCGTTGTATCGTGGTAACGACCCAGGCAGTCCTGCGGTTAACCATGCCAAACGTAGCGAATAACTGTTATTGAATAAGAAAACCATCTGAACAAGGGGCTGCGCTGCAGCCGGTGCCGTGAAGGGAAAAATGCAGAAACATGCGGGCTGCCTCTGTGCAGTCCTCCTGCTCTCGATTTGGATCGGCGGCTGTACCCAGAAGCCTGTGCCCGAAGGCGTTACGGTCAGGTCGCCCGAGGCGTCGGCACTGGAAAACACCACAGAGCCATTTGCGCATGGGGTCACTGCATCGACCGTCGATTCACTTTCCTCGGAAGACGGTCAAGCGACGCCAACCGTTCTCGCCCCAGCTGGTCAGTCCTTTCGACCCGCGGCGCGGGTTTCTCAGGGTACCGGAACTTTTGTTGCGGCACCTGTCCCCGCCAAGCCGATCCAGTCGCCCCCCTTGCCCAGAGGTGCGGACGTCAACCTCAGTTTCGTCGGGGCGGACTTGCGCGATGTTGCAAGGACAATATTGGGCGACATGCTTGGCGTGAATTTTGTTATCGACCCGGCGGTGCAGGGAACGATCACTCTGCAAACAAGCCAGCCGATCGATCGATCCTCGGCACTCTCGGTCTTCGAGGACGCGCTGCGGGCCAATGGCGCGACTGTCATCGCTGCAAATGGTCTTTACCGGATTGTCCCGCTTGCCGAGGCGGCACGTCGCTCGGGTGGCGTCATGCGGCCGGATACCCAAGGATACGGGATCAAGGTGGTAACCCTCAATTTCGTATCGGCGCAAGAGATGAAGACGGTGCTCGAGCCGCTTGTTCCGGCGAACGCAATTCTGAGAGTCGACAACACTCGCAACCTGCTGATCATAGCCGGGACGCAGAAAGAACTCTCAGCAATGCTAGATACGATTTCTATATTTGATGTTGATTGGCTGCAAGGCATGTCGTTCGCGGTCTACCCTCTCAGGTGGATGAACGCAAAAACGATCGTGGAAGAACTACAATTTGTGTTCGGGCGTGATGCCGGCACACTGCGGGATGTTGTACGTCTCTTCCCCCTCGATCGCCTAAACTCAGTGATCGTGGTTTCCACACAGCCCCGCTATTTGCGAGAGGTCGAGAAGTGGATTAGCTATCTCGATCAGCCGAGCCAGACGCAGGAGCGGCGTATATACATTTACTCGGTGCGGCATGGAAAGGCGGTCAACCTCGCAGCAGCCCTCAACCGTACGTTTGGCATCGGAGGGGGGGCAGGCGGGGTCGTCGATGATGGCGGTGCCGGCCTCGGCGTCGGCGCTGCCCGACTGGCAGCAGACGGTAGCGGCTCGACGAAACAGGCTCCCTCGCTTAGCGACTCGGTCGGGCGGCCGACGCCTGATGCACAGACACAAGCCGCAGCGCCGGCCGCATCTCGCAGCGGAGAGAACATCCGAATTACTCCGGAAGAAGACACGAATTCTCTCCTGATATACGCTTCCACTGACGAGTACGCCGGCATCGAGGCGGCGCTCGACAAGCTCGATGTGGTTCCCTTGCAGGTTTTGATTGAAGGTGTCGTTGCGGAGGTCACACTGACCGACGAACTCCGCTACGGTGTGCAGTGGTTCATCGACGCTGGAAAGGGGGAATTCACTCTCAGCGATGCGGCAACGGGTGCGGTTTCTTCGCAATTCCCCGGATTTTCATTCGTTCTCAGCGGAATGAGCAATATCAGGGCCGTTTTGAATGCACTTTCGGAAGTGACCGACGTCAATGTGATCTCGGCTCCGGAGGTCATGGTGCTGAGCAATCAGACGGCTTTTCTGCAGGTCGGCGATCAAGTTCCGGTCGCTACGCAATCGGCACAGTCGATCCTCGACCCCAATGCGTTGCTTGTCAACACAGTTCAATACAAGGACACGGGTGTCATCCTCGAAGTGAAGCCGCGAGTAAATGCGAGCGGCACGATCGTAATGGATGTTTCGCAAACGGTGAGCGACGTCGTGCCGACGACGACATCGAGCCTGAATTCGCCGACCATCCGCCAACGTCAAATCGCAAGCTCGATCGCGGTCGAGTCTGGCGAGACCATTGCTCTGGGAGGCCTCATACGAGACGGCCGCACGAATACCCATAGCGGTGTGCCGATCCTGAAGGACATCCCTTATCTGGGATCTCTGTTCGGGACGAAGACGAACACGATGGCGCGAACCGAGCTGCTGGTGCTGATGACCCCCCGCATCGTCCGCAACACCGAAGACGCTCGGAGGATCACCGAGGAGTTGCGCCAACGGATGCGCGTGGTTCAGCCCCTCGATGCCCGGATTCGGCAGTGACGTGCGACCGCCAGACAGACAGCGGAATCGCCCTGATTTCAGTGCTGTGGATCTTGATGCTGTTGTCCCTGGTTTCGGGAGCGCTGGTCGCCCTGCGCCGGTCCGAGACAGTTGCGACCACAAACGCATCCGCGCGCGCACGGGCACTTGCGATTGCCGATGCCGGGATCGGCATGGCGGTCATGCGGCTAGCGGACGGACGAACGAGCCCGCATTTGGCAACCGACGGGACGCCCACCGAACTGGTGTTCGAGGGGGTCCCAATTACGATCGTCGTGGTGTCCGAGGCGGGCAAGATCGACCTGAACTCGGGCGCGGATGGGGAGCTGAAAGCGCTGATTGCGTACACGGGCATGAGCGACGACCAAGCGCAGAACTTAGTCGATGCCATCAGCGATTGGCGAGATGAAGATGACTTGCGAAGTCCGAATGGAGCCGAATACGCCGATTATGCTGCGGTGGAGCGAGCAGGCCCCAAGAATGCACCTTTTGTACGTGTGGATGAGTTGCATGATGTGCTTCGTGTTACGCCAAAAATTTTTGCGTTCTTACGACCTTCATTAACCGTTTATTCATCACGCACATTCGTTGATGTTCGGTACGCCTCGGAGACTATCTTGAAAGCATTTCGAAGAAAGGATGATAGTATCGCTATAGCACACGCGACTGACGCGGAACGTACGTTTGTGGGTTCTTCCGCCGAGACGGGTGCCGTGGCCGGACCTGGGGCACTCCTTAATCAAGCATTTTGCATCCGCTCGACTTCACATCTTCTGGAGGGTTACGAAGCAAAGCGCGAAGTTGTGGTCCGAATTACTGGACTTCCAGAGGATCCTTACTGGATACACGAAACTGGCACCGATCTCGGTTGTGGCAAACCAAGTGAATAGACGTTCGCTGCATTCGCTACACGGATTCTTTGACGTCATGCAGCGAGCAACTGTTCGCAGGCTTGGCAACGAAGTCATCGATGTAACAACCAACCTCTGGGGCAGCGTCCCGGCTGACGCCGCGGTGCGCCCCCTTACGCGATCAGGATCACCCCGTTCTCGACCAGTTCGTGGCATTGGTGGTGACGTTCTCGAGGCGGATGAAGTCTGTAAACTCCTCGCCGGCTGCGGAGCCGTCCGCATCGATGACGACCACCATTTAGCCCGCGTCGCTGCACACGGCCAGCCAGCTCGATACAGCGTCCCCTGCGGCAACGCCGAGGGAGGCGGGCTGGCCCCGTAGGTCGAGCACATCGGCACCGATTGGCGCGGAAGTCGGTCACCCGAACCACGGGCGCCTCGCTGAAGGCCGCAAGCGGCGTCAGGTCGCCCAGGTCGTAACCGGCCGATCTGGGCCGCCTTCTTGTGCTGAGATGGTTCTGCGAAGATGCGTCGTTACGGACGTCGTTAACGACGTCGCTTGCGGGGCGGTCGGATGCGAGCGGAGGTTTGGGTCGGTCCCGA
>Ga0209573_1001326_pt1 | contig 39512 bp, 35 predicted proteins | sample TNRBio252014_DNA_FD_185870 | JGI IMG/M metagenome (GOLD analysis project Ga0209573, IMG submission 185870) | Wastewater treatment Type I Accumulibacter community from EBPR Bioreactor in Madison, WI, USA - TNR Reactor_6/25/2014_ DNA (SPAdes)... | ecosystem: Engineered > Bioreactor > EBPR >...
TGCTTCTCCAGATCGTCCGGAAAGATGTTCTTGCCGCCGCCGAGGACGATCAACTCCTTGCTGCGGCCGCTGACGAAGAGGAAACCGTCCGGATCGAGGCGGCCGAGGTCGCCGGTGCGGAACCAGCCGTCGGCGGTGAACGCGTGCGCGTTCGCCTCCGGATTGTCGATGTAGCCGTCGAAGACGTTGCTGCCGAAAAGCTCGATCTCGCCGGTGCCCTCGGCGTTCGGCTTGGCGATGCGGATTCGCCCGTCCGCCAGCAGCGGCCGCCCCTCGGTGCCGATCCGCTGCGCGCCCGGCACGTTGCCGGTGAATGCGGACGCGGTCTCCGCCAGTCCGTAGCCGGCCAGCGCCAGGTAACCCAGGCCTTCCAGCGTCCACAGTGGCCCCTCGTCCAGCTTGGCACCGGCGGAGACCAGGATGCGCAGCCGTGGGCCGAGCCGGGCGTGCACCTGCGGGAACAGGCGGCGTCCGAGGCGGAGCCCCCACCGCCGCCGTGCAGCGATCGACAGCGCCAGCAGGCCCTTGAACGCGCGGTATGCCAGGCGGCCCCGTGCCCGCGCCTGGCTGTCGAGGCCGGCGACCAGCGCTTCGTACAGGCGCGGCACGCCGATCATCGCCGTCGCCTCTCCGGCCACCAGCGCGTCCAGGATCTTCGGGCCGGTCGCCGCTTGCGGCAACACCACCGCGGCGCCGACCGCGAGCGGCACCAGGACGCCGACGACGAAGGGATAGACGTGATGCAGCGGCAGCGGCAGCAGCATGCGGTCGCTCGGGCCGAGCAGCCCGAAGCCGGCGATCGCCCGGACGATCGCCTCCAGGTGACGGTTGCGGAGCGCGAACGCCTTCGGGCTACCGGTGGTGCCGGAGGTGTAGACCAGCATCGCCCGCGCCTCGGAATCCAGCTTGGGCAGGGAAGAGGACGCGGATTGCGCGAACAGGCGACGCCATGACGAGGGCGCAGGTTCGGTTACGTCCTCTTCGACGCGGTCGATGACGTAGGTGGTCAGTTCCACGGGGACGTCGGCGCCGGCCAGCACCGCCGCCTGAGCTTGCCCCGCGAGCAGGAGGCGCGGCTTGGCGTCGCGAATGATCGCCTCGGCCTCGCGGGCGTCCGCCTGGTGGTCGATGGTGACCGCCACGCCGCCGCCGGCCATGATCGCCAGCCGGGCGGTGATCCAGTCGGCCCCATTGTCGGCGAACAGGCCGACGGTCGCACCCGGCGTCATCCCGGCCGCGACCAACCCCACCGCCAGTTCGCGTGCCCGCCCGGCGATGGCGGCGCTGGTGTGCGTCCGCAAGCCGTCGCCGTGGATCTCGATGACACACGCCTGCTCCCCGCGGGCGACGATTTCGTCCAGCAGCGTCGCGAATGCGAACATGGGCGTCGATCCCCCGGCGCGGGTCGGCCCTTAAGGAAGACGCGCGCGCAACCACGTGGATTCAAAGGATATGGCGTCGTGGCGGCCGGAATGGCAAGGGACGAGCCCTGCCGTCTCCGGAAACACGGAAGTGATACCCGGCACGTCGCGATTCCGTTGCATGGCAAGGCCGACGCGCGTATATCCAACGGCCGACCAGGAGCCAGACGATGAAGAAAGACATTCACCCCGACTATCACGAGATCGTCGTCGAAATGACGGACGGTACGACGTTTACGACGCGATCGACCTACGGTAGTCCCGGCGAGGTCCTGAAGCTCGGTATCGACTCGAAGACGCACCCGGCGTGGACGGGGGTGCACCGTCTCGTCGACTCCGGCGGCCAGCTCGCGAAATTCAACAAGCGCTTCAAGAACTTCGGGCTGGACGGCTAGCGACGTCCACTCCCACCTTCCGACCTCACGCGGCGCGGCTGGTCCCGAATCGCCCGCTCGGCCGTGGGTAGGTCACTTCCCCCTTCGCCGTTATGTGCAAGCCGGCGCCCCGCCGCGCGGGCGGTGCGGGCCATCGGCCATAAAAAACGCCGCCCGAAGGCGGCGTGAGTTGGATAGGGAGGAGGTCAAGTGAACCGAACCGCGTTCCCGAAGGGCGAAGTCCGGTTCAACATGGACGCTCGCGGGACACCTCCTTATAGGCCAACTCGCTGCACGCATCAAGTGATTAGTTTGCGATGTAGTGTACTCGAAAGAGAAAAAGCTTTCAGTAAAAATCGCCTTCGAGTTGTCTAAGTAACGCATGTAACCTGTAGCGGTAGTAGGAGCACGGCGGGCGGGAGAGTCAAGGCGGCGTGCGTGAGCGCCATCCACGGCTGCCGGCCGCTTCGCGTCGGGCGTTCGAGGTGACGGGCGCCCCCCCTGGGGTGGTCGTCTGACCGCGACGGTTGCTTTCTTCATAGTCGCAAACCCATTATCATAGCGTATTCAGGTTGCAGCCTCGACTGCCCGTAAACGGCGGTCTTCCTCCGCCGACCTAAACGGGAACCCTGGAGCTCGAAAGATGGCCTATCCACTGATGCCGAAGGCGACGGCCGTCTGGCTGGTCGAAAACACTGCGCTCACGTTCGAGCAGATCGGCGAGTTTTGTGGGATGCACGCGCTGGAGGTGCAGGCGATCGCCGACGGCGAAGTCGCCGCAGGGATGCAAGGTCGCGACCCGGTTTCCGCGGGAGAATTGACGACGTCCGAAATCGAGCGTTGTTCACGCGATCCCGAGGCGCGGCTGCGAACCGCCGAGCGACGGGTGGCGCTGCCGGAGGCGAAGCAGAAGGGCGCGCGCTACACGCCCGTCGCGAAGCGGCAGGATCGGCCGGACGCGATCGCCTGGCTGGTCAAGAACTACCCGGAACTCTCGGATGCGCAGGTCTGCAAGCTGATCGGAACCACCAAGCCGACCATCGACAAGGTGCGCGATCGCACGCACTGGCGGTCCGCGGACATCAAGCCACGCAACCCGGTCGGCCTCGGGCTATGTGGCGAGAGCGACCTGCAGAAGGAGGTCGATCTCGCTCGTGCCCGCGCCGGGACAGTCCACGGCGCCTGACCATCGCCCACCCGCTCCCGGCCGGCAGGACAGCCTGATCCCAGACTAGAGGCGGCTGGTCGTCACGTCCTGACAGGAATAGCCGAGTTCGGCCAGTCCCTCGTCCAGATAGTCGCCGAGGAGCGGGATGCCCAGCAGGCTCTCCGGCCGTCGCTCGTCGGGGTTGTCGCGCGCATCGGCCAGGGCGTCCTCCCAGTCCTCCGCGTCGTAGTCTCCTTCGCCGATCCAGATGAGCGCCACCAGTTCGGTGAGCTCGTCCTCGTTGAGCGATTCGAGGAATCCGCGGATTTCTTCCACGGTCGGGTCTTCGGGATAGTCGAAAAGGATCTCGCGGTCGGCGTCGTCCGTCGGGTTGTCGCCCGGCTCCGGGACCTCCGGTTCCATCTTGGCGTCGAACTCGCGGGCCTTGATGATCAGGTAGCACACCTTGTCGATGGCGATGGTCAGCATCCCGGGCGCCCTTTCTTCCGGCGTCGCCACCTTAACCCGAATCCCCCTCCGCCGCCAAACGATGCGCTGCCGGGAGCGAGCCTGCGGCTGCGCGACGGATCCTCCGGCAGCACAGGACGGGCTATTTCACCGGCGGGGCTTGCTTCGAGTGCAGGATGGCGAGGATGCGCTGCTGCAGCGCCGGATCGCCCTGCGCGGCCTGCGCGATCTGCTGGTATTCCTGGGGACTCATGTCGGGGGTCGTCTGAATCGCGTTCAGCAATTCGGCGTTCGCCGTCTGCTTCAACTGCGCCTGCTGGTCGGGCGCTGCCGCCTGGATCTTCGGGGTCCACTGCTCGATCAAGGTGTTCACCTTCATCGCGGCAGTGACGAACGCCTGCAGTTTCGCGTCGCTGACCGGCGCCGCAGCGTCCTGCGCGATTGCCGGTGCACTGGACATCGGCACGGCCAGCGCGAAGTTGACCGCCAGGAGCAGGGCGAGTGTCCACAGGCGGCGGGGGAGACGGCGAAGAGAAAACATGGCGGGGCCTTTCGAAGCGGGTCGGTCGCGAACGCGGAGCGCTCGGTTGAACGGGAGCGACGACGCGACGCGCTGGGTCAAGCCCCCCTCAAGCCGCACGTACCCGCGCCTCCCGTCGATTGCAAGCGCTTTCGCCTCGGGGCCCGGGTCCTCGGCGGCGATGCGGCGTTCAGGCGGCGGCGCCGCCCCACTGCGGCCACGCAACTCGCTTGAAAGCCTCGCTCCAGGACGGCTTCGACGAATACTCCAATACCGCGATGCGTTCCGCGGTCATCTCGCTGAGCAGTGTGAACGGCGTCGCCGGCAGGAGGTCCATCCTCGCCTCGCATTCGCCCGCTTCGACATGCGTCACCATTCCAGCCTTGCGCGCCAACGCCCGGATGGCATGATTCTCCGTGAGAAAGTACAGGTACGCCCGGCGGATCGCCCGATTGCGCGCCCAAATCTCGGCCCGATGAAAGAGGTGTCCGCCCAGGCCGTGACCGCGCATCGCATCGTCGACGCTGAAGGCGAACTCCGCCGCCTTCTGCGCCGTCGGCGCGGCGGGCGCGGGGAGGGCGATATGCACCGCACCGACGACACGCCCAGCGTCGTCGAAATGCGCGAGAATGCGATCGCGCTCCGCGAGGTCGAGGCCGGCTACGTGGGCACGCACCGCATCGTCGGCGATCGGATGCCCGAAGCGCAACCTCCGGTCCGCGTGATTCAAACGCAGCAGGTGCGCCTCGTAACGAGACAACTCCGACGGGAACAGCGTTCGAATGCATCGCATGATAAAAATCCAGATGGATGTTGCGCTGCAGCATTGCAAGTATGAGCTTAAGAAATTGACAAAGTTCTGCACCAAATGGTGGAAACCTGAGCAATTGCACACGGCAAAGCTCACGATGAGGGCAGATGGTTCAGGTTCAGCTGATCAACCCTCGACAAACGGTCGGCAAGGCGGGTCGGTTCCGGCAGTCGCCAGCGGGTGGTGAACCGCATGACGAGTTGCAGGGCCGTCGTCAGCGAGACGCGGTGGCCGGTGGAGACGTAGATCGGTCGGACGCGGGTACGGGTGCGCAGGCACGCCCCCAGCACCTCCTGGCCGTCCAGCAGCGGCGTCCAGGCGAAGCGATCCTGTGCGGGCTCGGCATGCGTGCCGGTCAGCCGCGACTTGGCGACGCCGATCGACGGGAGATCCAGGTACAGGCCGAGATGGCTGGCGACGCCGCAGCGGCGGGGATGCGCGATCCCCTGGCCGTCGCACAGCAGAAGGTCGGGTGGCCGAGACAGGGCGGCCAGTGCTGCGATCGCCGCCGGCGCCTCGCGGAAGGTGAGAAGGCCGGGCACGTACGGAAACGTCGTCGACACATGGACCACCGCCTGGTCCAAGAGTTCCAGCGTCCGGGCGTCCAACAGCACGGCGGCGGCGCGGGCCACGGCATCGCGACCCCGGCGACCGTAGGCGACGTCGACGCCGGCGACGGTGGCGGGCTCGTCCAGCCTGTCCAGGCGCTCGATCTCGGTGGCGATGCTGCGCTGGAGTGCGATGGCTTCGCCGATCGTCACGTCCCACGCGTGGCGAAGCGGGGCACTCATCGGCCGCAGCCGCGAGTGATCCTCAGCCCTGCAGGAAGCGGGTGATCGTCCATCCGTCGCGGCTATACGAGATGCGGGCGACGAGGGTCGAGACTTTGTTGAACACCGGCTCGCAATAGAGGTCGGCGACCGACGGGTCGGGCGCCACCTTCGCCGTCCAGGTGCAGGTGACGTTCACCTCGAAGCTGCAGGCGAACCCGGCCGCTTCCTCCGGTTGGCAGCCGACCTTGCGGAACGAGACGAGGCGGTAGCTGCGGCGAACGTCCAGCAGGTGGACCGAGCAGCCTTGAGCTTCCAGGTTGCAGGCCGGGTCGACGAAGTCTCCCTGCAGGGCCACGAAGTCGTAGAGGAAATCCAGATATGCGCGCCGAAGCTCTTTCTCCGAGGGCTCGGCCAGGGCAACGGCGGACGCGGCGGCAAGCACGCAGACGAGAACAGCCGCCGCGAGGGATCGCAAGCCACGTTTCATGCGGGGGCTGCAGCGGTGCTGCGGTGGCAGCGTCGGACCGCCTACCGCCCGCGGCGCAGCAGGTCGGGCGTCACCATCCACGCGACGAACCATGCGCCGCTGACCGGACGCCGGGCGAGACACACCAGGGTGCCGGGCGAAATGTCGACGATGGACGGGCGCTCCATCCCCAGGACCAGCCGGGAGACGAGGCGGCTCATGAACGGCTCATGACCGACGACCAGGGTGTCCTTGGTCCAGGTGGCGATGGTCTCGGTGAAGTAGACCGGGGAGTCCTTGGGCAGCAGCCCTTTCTCCAACACCTGTTGCGTTCCGCCGAAGCCGATGGCGTCGGCGATCATCGCCGCGGTGTCGCGGGCACGCAGCTTGCCGCTGTGGACCATGGCTGCAACCGGCACGTCAGAGCCGGCGATAAACGACGCCAAAGCCTGCACATCGGACCGGCCACGCTCGGTCAGGGGCCGCTCCGGGTCAAGATCCTCGGGGATCGCCTCGCCGTGTTGCACGAGGTAAAGTCGCATGTCGTCCTCTCGCCGCAGCGGCTCCCGACGTCCGCCGGCTTCAGTGTGCCCTCGTCTGCGACGTTTCGAAAGCGACAACGGCGGCGAGCATCGCTTCGGCGGCGAGAACGTCGCGTTCCGCGTCGGTCCGGACACCCAGATTCTTCGCCAGCATCAGCGCGTCGTGGGCGCGTTTCACCCGGGTTTCCGCGTCGTCGCGGCTGATGCTCTCCACCGCCACCGCCTCTTCGGCGAGGATCGTGCAGCGCTCGGGCGTGACTTCGGCGAAGCCGCCTTCGACGAACACCCGCTGCAGGATTTTCAGCGTGCGGTCGCGAATCTCGATGGTGCCGGGCCGGAGCGTCGACAGCATCGGTGCGTGTCCCGGCAGCACGCCGAAGTCGCCGGCGGCGCCCGGGATGATCACCAATTCGGCGGCCTGCGACAGGGTCGCCTTCGCCGGGGTGACGATCTCGAATTGAAAGGTATCGGCCATGTGTTCTGTCCTCGACTACGGATCGCCGCCCTCGCGTGCGCTCGCCCTCACCCTCCCGCTTCGCGGGTCCCTCCCTCTCCCGCATGCGGGAGAGGGCCGGGGTGAGGGGACGGCGCCAACGCTCAGGTCAGGCAGCGTCCTCCGCCATCTTCTTCGCCTTCTCCACCGCCTCTTCGATGGTGCCGACCATGTAGAACGCCGCCTCTGGAAGGTGGTCGTAGTTGCCGGCGACGATGCCCTTGAAGCCCTTGATGGTGTCTTCCAGGCTGACGAACACGCCGGGCGTGCCGGTGAACACTTCGGCGACGTGGAACGGCTGCGAGAGGAAGCGCTGGATCTTCCGGGCGCGGGAGACCGTCTGCTTGTCCTCTTCCGAAAGCTCGTCCATGCCGAGGATGGCGATGATGTCCTGCAGCGACTTGTAGGTCTGCAGGATGCGCTGCACCTCGCGGGCGACCTTGTAGTGCTCTTCGCCGACGACGCGCGGGTCGAGCACGCGCGACGTGGAGTCCAGCGGGTCCACCGCCGGGTAGATGCCGAGCTCGGCGATCTGCCGTGAGAGCACCGTCGTCGCGTCCAGGTGGGCGAACGAGGTGGCGGGCGCCGGGTCGGTCAGGTCGTCGGCCGGCACGTAGATGGCCTGCACCGAAGTGATCGAGCCCTTCTTGGTCGAGGTGATCCGTTCCTGCAGGGCGCCCATGTCCGTCGCCAGCGTCGGCTGATAGCCCACCGCCGACGGGATGCGGCCCAGCAGTGCCGAGACCTCCGAGCCTGCCTGGGTGAAGCGGAAGATGTTGTCCACGAAGAACAGCACGTCCTGGCCTTCCTCGTCGCGGAAGTACTCGGCGACGGTCAGCCCGGTCAGGCCGACGCGGGCGCGCGCTCCCGGCGGCTCGTTCATCTGGCCGTACACCAGTGCGGCCTTGGAGCCTTTGCCGTCGACCTTGATGACACCGGACTCCATCATCTCGTGATAGAGGTCGTTGCCTTCGCGCGTGCGCTCACCGACGCCGGCGAACACCGAATAGCCGCCGTGCGCCTTGGCGATGTTGTTGATCAATTCCATGATGATGACGGTCTTGCCGACGCCGGCGCCGCCGAACAGGCCGACCTTACCGCCCTTGGCGTAAGGCTCGATCAGGTCGATGACCTTGATCCCGGTGATCAGGATCTCCGATTCCGTCGACTGGTCGAGGAAGCTCGGCGCCGGCCGATGGATCGGGAACTTCTGCGCGGTGACGATCGGGCCACGCTCGTCGACCGGATCGCCGATGACGTTCATGATCCGGCCCAGCGTCTCCGGGCCGACCGGGATCGAGATCGGCGCCCCGGTGTCGGTCACCTCCGTGCCGCGGACCAGACCGTCGGTGGTGTCCATGGCGACCGTACGCACTACGCCCTCGCCCAACTCCTGAGCCACTTCGAGAACCAGTCGGCGGCCTTCGATCTCGACGTTCAGCGCGTTGAGGATCTGCGGCAGTTCGCTTTCGGCGAAGCGAACGTCGACGACGGCGCCCAGGATCTGCGTGATCGTCCCCACGGCATTTTTGCTGTTCATTCCCTCAGCTCCTTAAAGAAATCCCGGTTCCCGCTCTCGGGGGACGCTATACCGCCTCGGCGCCGGAGATGATTTCGATCAATTCCTTGGTGATCGCCGCCTGACGGCTGCGGTTGTAGGTCAGCGTCAGTCGGCTGATCATGTCGCCGGCGTTGCGCGTCGCGTTGTCCATCGCCGTCATCCGCGCGCCCTGCTCGGAGGCGTAGCTCTCCAGGAAGGCCCGGAAGATCTGCATCGACAAGATCGCCGGGAGCAGGGCTTCCAGCAGCGCCTCTTCGTCCGGCTCCATCTCGTAGACGCCGCCCTGGGGCGCCGTGGCCGGGACTGCGGCCGCGGGAGCGTTGCCCGCTTCGGGGATCGGGAAGGGGATGACCTGCTTGGCCGTCACCTCCTGGCTGATCGCCGACTTGAACGTGTTGAACAGCACGGTGCAAACGTCGAATTCGCCGGCCTCGAACATCGTTCGCAGCCGCCGTGAGAGATCGCGCGCCGGGGCGTACTGCGCTCCGTTGCGGGTGACGTTCTCCATCGTCTCCAGGATCAGCTTGCCGTGGTCACGCCGCAGTGCGTCGCGACCCTTTCGGCCGACCAGGAGCAGCTTCACCTCCTTGCCCTCGCGCTGCAGGGTGGAGATGTGCCGGCGCGCTTCCCGCGCGATATTCGCGTTGTAGCCGCCGGCCAGGCCGCGATCGCTGGTGACGACCACCAGCAGGTGCTTCTGCTCGCTGCCCCGCCCGGACAGCAGTTTCGGCGTGTTGTCGCATGAGGTCATCGTGGCGAGCAGGCCGTTGAGCATGAGCTCCATGCTCTCGGCGTAGGGACGGCCCTGTTCGGCCGCCACCTGTGCTCGCTTCAACTTCGCCGCCGCGACCATCTTCATCGCGGACGTGATCTTCTGCGTCGATTTGACGCTCGTGATCCGAACGCGGAGGTCTTTCAGGCTGGGCATGACGCGGGTGTCCCGTTCGCGGTTGTTTTGTCGATGCCGTCGCCCTTAGGAGAACGATTTCACGAACCGGTCGAGGAACGCCTTCAGCTTCCCCTCGATTTCCGGCGTGAGGTCCTTCTGCGTCCGGATCGCGTCCAGGATCTCGGCGCCGTTGGCGCGGATGCTGTCCAGCAGCGACGCCTCGAAGCGGTTGATGTCGTCGACGGGGACCGTATCGAGGTAGCCACGCGTTCCGGCGTAGATCGAGACCACCTGCTCTTCGACCGGCAACGGCTTGAACTGCGGCTGTTTCAAGAGCTGCGTCAGGCGGGAGCCGCGGCCCAGCAGCTTCTGCGTCGAAGCGTCCAGGTCGGAGGCGAACTGGGCGAACGCCGCCATCTCGCGATACTGCGCCAGTTCCAGCTTGATGGTGCCGGCGACCTTCTTCATCGCCTTGATCTGCGCGGCCGAGCCGACGCGGCTGACCGAGAGGCCGACGTTCACCGCCGGGCGGATGCCCTTGTAGAACAGTTCGGTCTCGAGGAAGATCTGCCCGTCGGTGATCGAGATGACGTTCGTGGGAATATAGGCGGACACGTCGCCGGCCTGCGTCTCGATCACCGGCAGTGCGGTCAGCGAGCCCGAGCCGTGGTCCTTGTTCAGCTTCGCCGCGCGCTCCAGAAGCCGTGAGTGCAGGTAGAACACGTCGCCCGGATAGGCTTCGCGGCCCGGCGGGCGGCGCAGCAGCAGCGACATCTGCCGGTAGGCGACCGCCTGCTTCGACAGGTCGTCGTAGAAGATGACCGCGTGCATGCCGTTGTCGCGGAAGTATTCACCGATGGCGCAGCCGGTGTACGGCGCCAGATACTGCAGCGGCGCGGCCTCGGACGCGGTGGCGGCGACGATGCAGGTGTACTCCAGCGCGTCGTTGTCCTGCAGCACCTTCATCAACTGTGCGACGGAGGAGCGCTTCTGACCGATGGCGACATAGACGCAGTAGAGCTTGCCGTGCTCGTCGGTCGCGGCGTCGTTGATCCGCTTCTGATTGAGGATGGTATCGAGGATGATCGCCGTCTTGCCGGTCTGCCGGTCGCCGATGATCAGCTCGCGCTGGCCTCGGCCGACGGGGATCAGCGTGTCGATCGCCTTGATGCCGGTCTGCATCGGCTCGTTGACCGATTGGCGGGGGATGATGCCCGGCGCCTTGACGTCGACGAGACTGCGCTGCGTCGCGTTGATCGGTCCCTTGCCGTCGATCGGCTCGCCCACCGCGTTGATGACACGGCCGAGCAGGCCCTTGCCGACGGGCACGTCGACGATGGTGCCGGTCCGCTTCACGGTGTCGCCCTCGCGGATGGCGCGGTCGTCACCGAACAGGACGACGCCGACGTTGTCCTCCTGCAGGTTCAGCGCCATTCCCTTGGTGCCGTCCGGGAACTCGACCATTTCGCCGGCCTGAACCTTGTCCAGGCCGTGGACGCGGGCGATGCCGTCGCCGATCGACAGCACCGTGCCGACCTCGGCGACTTCGGCTTCAGTACCGAACGACGCGATCTGTTGCTTGAGAATGGCGGATACTTCCGCCGCCCGGATTTCCATCACCCGATCCCCTTGATTGCAAAGCTCAACCGGAGCAGTTTTGTTTTTAGCGAGCTATCGACCATGCGCGAGCCGACCTTGACGACCAAGCCGCCGAGCAGGCTCGGATCGACCTTGGTCGACAGCACGACCTGCGTGCCGACCGACGTCTTCAGCGCACCGGCGATCGCCGCCAGTTGGTTCTGCGACAGCGGCGTCGCCGACACAACCTCCGCCGTCGTCTCCCCCCGCTCGTGGGCGAGACGTTGCGCAAAAGCGGCAATGATGCCCGGCAGGGCGAACAGTCGCCGGTTGTGGGCGACGAGGCCCACGAAGCGGCGGGTCAGCCCGCTGGCGCCCATCCTTTCCAGGACGGCGTCCATGCCGCGGCGCTGATTGTCTCTCGAGATGACGGGGGAGCGGATCACCCGCTCCAGATCCCGCGATTGACCGATCAGCGCCAGCAGTTGCTGCAGTTCCGTGTTCACCCGGTCGAGGGCGGACTCGCCTTCGGCCAGTTCGAACAGGGCGGTGGCATAGCGTGCGGCGAGGCCGGTGGAGCCTTGGGTTGCGGATGTCACCGGAGAACGCCCTCTTTGTTGTTTGTTGTCGGGCCTGTAGCGGAACGTGCGGCCCCAGAAGATCCCGAGCCTCCGACGTAAGCATCCGAAATCGCGTGGAACGCGGAAAGCCTCCGCCGACGAAGCGACCCTTCGTAACACGTTCGTTTTCGCCATGCAACATGGCTCGGTGCGCCGTTGCTGCGGCGAAAATGCGTGTCATTGCAGATGTTTGACGGAGGATCCGCGGCCGGGCCGGGCGTCCCGCGGCGGAATCTATCCTGCACTGCGGCCATCGCGTGCCGGGAAAGCCGGCGCCCGGCCGGTTCGCGCCCCGGAAGGGGCGGGCGGCTACCCTCCCGGTGTGGCCGGGAGGGGAGGGGAGACTGGACGGCGGGGCGTCGCCGGCTACAGCAGGGGATCGAACCCCGGCACGAAGTTGGCGACGACGAGGTCAGTGGCGGTGACGTCGGCGAGGGTGACGATGGTCAAATAGGACGCGCCGCCCGTGGTGCCGTTGGCGCCGACCTGGAACAAGGTATCCGCTCCCGACTGGACGAGGCGCATGTAGCCGCTGCCGAAGGGGTTGTTTCCGGTGTAGCCGACGAGTTGGGTCATCAGGTCGCGGTAGTCGAGAATATCACCGGACGAGCCGGCGGCAAAATCTACGATCGTATGAGATTGAGCCGAAGAGACGTCCGAGTCTATATCAAATGTATCCCGGCCAGAGCCCCCAATTATTGTATTACTACCAGCTTGGAAAGCTAGGGTGTCGTTTCCGGCACCTCCGTCAATATAATTATTGCCATCGTAGTCGTAAACTACGTCGTTACCTTCACCTCCAAGTACCATATCATCCCCATCTTCCCCGGAGACGTAGTCGTCGCCATTACCACCCTCCACAGTATCGTTCCCAGATCCGCCGCCGATGCTATCGTTGCCGTCATCCCCGTGCTGGACATCATCTCCGTATTGGCCGATGAGGAAATCGCCCCCGTCCCCACCATCCAACGTGTCATTCCCAAACTCACCATAGAGCTGGTCGCCTGCCGCGCCGCCTTCCAGAAGATCATTACCGTAGCTGCCGTAGATGTAATCGTAACCACCGAGGCCGACGATGTGATCGTCTTCGACGGTGCCTTGGATCGTATCGTTTCCCTCCGTGCCGGTGATCACCTCCGAGACGATGTCCACCTGAACGCCCTGTTCAACGCGCACCTCGGCGTTGCCCGAGACATAGCGGTCATAGGTCGTCCCGTCCTCAGTGATCGATCCCAGCCCGGTCCAGCTCCGTCCGACGAACGTTACGCTGTCGTCGGCATCGCCGGAGACATGCAGGAATGCCGTGCCGTCGGTGCGTACCTCGCTCAGGTCCAGCACCGACTGCAAATCAAGCCGCAGCGCGTTCGCGCCGCTGCCCGCGAGGTCGATCGCCTCGATGCTGGCGATCCGGCCAGCCGCGATTTGCGTCAGGTCCAGCGTCAGGCCGGCTCCGGCGATGGCGAGCGTATCGAAGCCGGTACCGCCGTCCACGCTGGCATAGGCGAGGTCGGCGACGGTGAGCACGTCAGTGCCGGCGCCGCCGTACAACGCATCGGCACCACCGCCGCCGACGAGTTGGTTGTCCCCGTCGTTGCCGGTGAGGGTGTTGGCCAGCGTGTTGCCGCCGCCGTCGATATTCGCGGCGCCGATAAGCGTCAGGTTCTCGAAGCCGCTCCCGAGCGTCCATGAGATGTTGCTCTCGACGGTATCCGTGCCGCTGCCGCCGGTCTCGCTCACCACGTCCAAGCCGTCGTCGACGCGGTAGACGTCGTTGCCGACGCCGCCGCTCATGCTGTCGCCGCCGGTGCCGCCGTCGAGCGTGTCGTCACCGAGCCCACCGGTGATGCTGTCGGCCCCGTCGAGCCCGAGGAGACTGTTGGCCCCGGCGTTGCCGAGGATCGTGTTGGCGAGCGTGTTGCCGGTGCCGCCGACGTTCGCCGCGCCGGTGAGGGTCAACGCCTCGAAGCCGCTGTCCAGCGTCCAGGAGACGCTGCTCTCGACCGTGTCCGTACCGTCGCCGCCCGCCTCGCTCGCCACGTCCAGCGTGCTGTCGACGCGATAGAGGTCGTCGCCGACGCCGCCGCTCAGGCTGTCGTTGCCGGCACCGCCTTCCATCCAGTCGTCACCGGTACCGCCGCTGATGCTGTCGTTGCCGGCGCCGCCGCGAAGGGTATCGTCGTCCTGGACCTCCTCGAGGCTGGCTACTTCCGCCACGTAGCCGGGTACGGCGGGCAGGCTCGGAATTGAGAAACTGCCCGGCAGGTCGTTCCAGGCGCGTTCACCATCGACGAAGGAGTAGTGCAGCCGATCTTCACCCGCCGAGGTGATCCCCGTCGAATTGCTGGGATTGATCGACGACCACGCGGTGTAGGCGAACGCCTCGCCGGTGACCCACGTCCAGCCACCCCCCGGTTCGGCCGAGCCCGGAAGCTGATAGCCGCCGAGCCAGGGCCCGTACTGCCAAGCCCAGAAGCTCGAATCGTCCAGCAACCCGAGGACGAAGGTGTCTTCTGCAGCGCTGGTGATCGACACCAGGTCGGCGCCGGGGGCGAGGCCTTGCGCCGCCGCCCGCGCTCCCGGCCAATCGATGTCCACCGCGACTGCACGGTACCAATGGCCGTTGCCGCCCGCGGCCGTCTCCCAGCGGACCCAGCCGGCCGAGGCGTCCAGGTCCGGCCCACCGATCAGCACATCGTCGCCGTCGCCGCCGTCCAGCGTGTCGTTGCCGCCGCCGCCGTTCAGCACGTCGTCGCCGTCCTGGCCGAGGAGGCCGTTGGCACCGTCGTTGCCGGCGATGATGTTCGCCGACGTGTTGCCGGTGCCGTCGAGGTCGGCCGCGCCGGTCAGGGTCAGGCTTTCGAAGCCACTGCCGAGCGTCCAGGAGACCGTGCTCTCGACGGTGTCGGTGCCGGTGGTTCCGGTTTCGTCGGCCACGTCCAGCACGGAGTCGACGCGGTAGAGGTCATTGCCGGTGCCGCCGCGCATGCTGTCCGCGCCGATGCCGCCGTCGACCGTGTCGTTGCCGAGGCCGCCGGTCAGCGTGTCGTTGCCACCGAGGCCCAGAATGCTGTTGGCGCCGGCGTTGCCGGCCAGCGTGTTGGCGAGCTCGTTGCCGGTCGCGCTGATGTCGCCGGCGGTGGTCGCCAGGATCAGGTTCTCGAAGCCGCTGCCGAGCGTCCAGGAGACCGTGCTCTCGACCGTGTCGGTGCCGGTGGTTCCGGTTTCGTCGGCCACGTCCAGCACGTTGTCGACGCGGTAGAGGTCGTCGCCGGCACCGCCACGCACGCTGTCCACGCCGATGCCGCCGTCGACCGTGTCGTTGCCGAGGCCGCCGGTCAGCGTGTCGTTGCCACCGAGGCCCAGAATGCTGTTGGCGCCGGCGTTGCCGGCCAGCGTGTTGGCGACCTCGTTGCCGGTCGCGTTGATCTCGCCGGCGGTGTTCGCCAGGATCAGGTTCTCGAAGCCGCTGCCGAGCGTCCAGGAGACCGTGCTCTCGACCGTGTCGATGCCGGTGGTTCCGCTTTCGTCGGCCACGTCCAGCACGGAGTCGACGCGGTAGAGGTCATTGCCGGTGCCGCCGCGCATGCTGTCCGCGCCGATGCCGCCGTCGACCGTGTCGTTGCCGAGGCCGCCGGTCAGCGTGTCGTTGCCACCGAGGCCCAGAATGCTGTTGGCGCCGGCGTTGCCGGCCAGCGTGTTGGCGAGCTCGTTGCCGGTCGCGCTGATGTCGCCGGCGGTGGTCGCCAGGATCAGGTTCTCGAAGCCGCTGCCGAGCGTCCAGGAGACCGTGCTCTCGACCGTGTCGGTGCCGGTGGTTCCGGATTCGTCGGTCACGTCCAGCACGTTGTCGACGCGGTAGAGGTCGTCGCCGGCGCCACCGCGCATGCTGTCCGCGCCGATGCCGCCGTCTTCCGTGTCGTTGCCGAAGCCGCCGGTGATCGTGTCGTTGCCAGCCTGGCCGAGGATGCTGTTGGCCCGGTCGTTGCCGGCCAGCCTGTTTGCGACTTCGTTGCCGGTCGCGTTGATCTCGCCGGCGGTGTTCGCCAGGATCAGGTTCTCGAAGCCGCTGCCGAGCGTCCAGGAGACCGTGCTCTCGACCGTGTCGGTGCCGGTGGTTCCGGATTCGTCGGTCACATCCAGCACGTTGTCGACGCGGTAGAGGTCGTCGCCGGCGCCGCCACGCATGCTGTCCGCGCCGATGCCGCCGTCTTCCGTGTCGTTGCCGAAGCCGCCGGTGATCGTGTCGTCGCCGGCCTGGCCGAGGATGCTGTTGGCCCGGTCGTTGCCGGCCAGCCTGTTTGCGACTTCGTTGCCGGTCGCGTTGATCTCGCCGGCGGTGTTCGCCAGGATCAGGTTCTCGAAGCCGCTGCCGAGCGTCCAGGAGATGCTGCTTTCGACGGTGTCGTCGCCGCCCGCCTCGACGATCAAATCGTATGCACTGTCGACGCGGTACAGGTCGTTGCCCAGGCCGCCGGCGAGGCTGTCGTTGCCCGTACCGCCGTCCAGCGTGTCGTTGCCGTCGAGGGCGAGAAGCGTGTCGCTGCCCTCCAGCCCGGACAGGCTGTTGGCACCGGTCGTGCCGATCAGCGAATTCCACATCGCGTTGCCGGTGCCGGAGAGGTTGCCGCTGCCGGTCAGCACCAGCGCCTCGATGTCCGTCGACAGCGTCCAGGAGAAGCCGGTCTCGACGGTGTCGGTGCCGCCGCCGGGAGACTCGGCGACCACATCCCCCGCGTCGTCGATCCGGTAGAGATCGTTGCCCAGCCCGCCCACGAGGCTGTCGATGCCTATGCCGCCCGTGAGCGTGTCATTGCCGCCGCCGCCGGAGATCGTGTCGTTGCCGGCCGCGCCGGAGAGGGCGTTGGCGCCGGCGTTGCCGGTGATGGCGTTGGCGACGCTGTTGCCGGTGCCGGCGATGTTGCCGCTGCCGGTGAGCCTCAGCGCCTCGAAATTGGTGACGAGCGTCCAGGAGATGCTGCTCTCGACGGTGTCCGTGCCGCCGCCCACGATCTCGCTGAGCGCGTCGATGAGGCTGTCCACCCGGAAGAGGTCGTTGCCCAGCCCACCGGCGAGGCTGTCGTTGCCGGTGCCGCCGTCCAGCGTGTCGTTGCCGCCGCCACCGGTGAGCGTGTCGTTGCCGGCGAGCCCGGCCAGGCTGTTGGCGCCGGTGTTGCCGGTGAGTGTGTTGGCCAGCGTGTTGCCGGTGCCGCCGATCGCGGCCGTGCCGGTCAGGGTCAGCACCTCGACGTTGGCGGCGAGCGTGTACGAAACCGAACTCTCCACCGTATCCGTGCCGGCGCCGGCGCCCTCGCTGATCGCGTCCAGCGCGCTGTCGACGCGGTAGCGGTCGTTGCCGAAACCGCCCTGCAGCGTGTCGTTCCCGGTGCCGCCGTCGAGCAGGTCGTCGTCGAAGTCGCCGATCAGCACATCGCCGCCGTCGCCGCCCAGCAGCGTGTCGTTGCCGAAGCCGCCTTGCAGCGTGTCGATGCCGAGCCCGCCGTCGAGGCTGTCGGCGCCATCGCCGCCGTTCAGTATGTCGTTGCCACCCAGGCCCAGCAGCGTGTCGTTGCCGATGCCGCCATTCAGCCGGTCGTTGCCGGCGAGTCCGTTCACCACGTCGTTGGCCGACCCGCCCGTCAGGGTGTCGTTGCCGGCCGTTCCGTTCAGCGTCGCCATCGGTCCCATCCTTGTGTTTCGCCGGGATGCCCCAGCGAGGTGTTCCGACGGCGGCCCGGCGCCACCGCGGACGTGGAAGCGAGCGGGGCCGCGCGCGCAGGTTTCGGCCGGGGCGCCCGCCCGGCTTCAGTGCACAGCACAGGCTCTCGCCCCTGCCGAGCGGAGGCGGGCGGACGAACCGGATTTATCGACGAAACCCCCAAACCCCCCGATAGAGGCATTTCCTTTTTACACGTTCGAATAGAAAAATGCAAAGGCAATGGGCCGTTCCCGGTGTTGTCGGCACCGTGCGTCTCGGCTCCGATCGACCGCCGCCGGCGCCTCGGGTTCGAGGGGGGGTGTCCGGAACTTCGCGCCCTTCCGCACGTTGTGGGAAGAACGGGCAGTTCGTGTCCGTCGTCGCCAGCGTTCGAGGGCGGGCTCCACGGCCGGATCACAGGGAGGCTTCTGATGAAAAAACACATCCTCGGGCAGGTTGCGCTCGTTCTCGCGCTGGCGACCGCGTCACCCCTGATTTCGGCACCTCAGGCGGAAGCGGCGACCGCCTCCGAAATCCGCTCGTCGTCGGAGGCGGCGCTGACCAGCCTGTACAACCAGAATTCCGTGGCGCGCAGTCTCGGCAGCAGGGCCAAGGGCATCCTGGTGTTCCCGGAGATCACCAAGGGCGGCATCGGCATCGGTGGGTCGTACGGCGAGGGGACGCTGTTCGTCGGCGGCAAGAGTGTCGGCTACTACAGCGTCGGCTCCGGCTCGCTGGGCCTGACCCTGGGCGCGCAGTCCTTCTCCCAGGTGATCATGTTCATGAGCCAGGACGCCCTCGACAAATTCCGCAACAGCAAGGGCTGGGAAGCCGGCGTCGACGGCTCGGTGGTGGCGATCGACGAGGGCAAGGCGGCCTCCTACGACACGACCAAGGCGAACGATCCGGTGGTGGGCTTTACCTTCGGCCAGCAGGGCCTGATGTTCGACGCGTCGTTCAAAGGGGCCAAATACACCCGCATCCGCCGCTGAGTGTGGCTGCGACGGCGCGCGGTGCCCCAGGCGGCACCGCGCCGCAAAGTGCTCACTGGTAATCGCCGCCCGGCGAGCGTAAGTCCGTTACGTCACCGATCATCGTGACGTGCTTCCTTACGGACGGATTTGCCGTGCCCTATCTCATCGTATTGTTCGCGTTTTCACTGGTCGCGATGGTCGCCACCTGCGCGCTGTCCGGGTAGGGCGCCGAAGGGTTTTCCGCCAAAGTATCCGCGGCGGCGGCAAAGTCTGTTCGATTCCATTTCCATAGCCTATCGGAGCTCGCTACAGTCCGGCCGACTCGCTCGGAACGGGCAACGGTCTGGACTCGCGCGGGTCCGTGTCCGGGTCCTCGCGCCACCTCCCGTCGGAATGGCTTTCGCTTCGATGAAGATCGTCGCCTGCAACAGCAATCGGCCGCTCGCCGAAGCGATCGCCGCCTATCTCGATCTGCCGGTCTGCAAAGCCAGCATTCGCCGGTTCTCCGACCTGGAAGTGTTCGTCGAGATCCACGAGAACGTGCGCGGCGAGGATGTGTTCGTCATCCAGTCGACGTCGTACCCGGCGAACGACAACGTCATGGAATTGCTGGTGACGCTGGATGCGCTGCGCCGCGGCTCGGCCCGGCGGATCACCGCCGTCATTCCGTACTACGGCTACGGCCGGCAGGATCGCAAGTCCGGCCCGCGCACGCCGATCTCGGCCAAGCTGGTGGCGAACCTGATTACCGTCGCCGGCGCGGACCGGGTGCTGACCCTCGACCTGCACGCCGGCCAGATCCAGGGGTTCTTCGACATCCCGCTGGACAACCTCTATTCGGCGCCCGAATTCACCAAGGATATCGAGCGCCGCTTCGACCACGGCAATTTGCTGGTGGTCTCGCCCGACATCGGCGGTGTCTTCCGCGCGCGCAGTATCGCTAAGCGCCTCGGCGGCGATCTCGCGATCGTCGACAAGCGTCGCGAGCACGCCGGCATCTCCGAGGTCATGCACGTCATCGGCGACGTGAAGGATCGTCAGTGCATCCTGATCGACGACATCGTCGATTCCGCCGGCACGCTGTGCAACGCCGCGCGCGCGCTGATGGAGTACGGCGCGTCGTCGGTGTCGGCCTACGCCACCCACGGCGTGCTCTCCGGCGCCGCCGTCTCGCGGGTCGCAGGCTCGCCAATCGAGCGGCTGATCATCACCGACAGCATTCCGGCGACGGAAGCGGTGCGCGACGCGCGCAACATCGAGCAGATTTCGATCGCACCGCTGATGGCCGAGGCGATGAGCCGGATCAGCGACGAAGCCTCGGTGTCGAGCCTGTTCGACTGAGGCGAAATCGGCTAGGTACTCTTCGCTCCGCCCATCGACCGATCTTTCGCTCTCGTTCCCGGCGGCCGGGCATGCCGTATGGCCGCCACAGTTTGTTTCGTAGAAGGAGTAGGACATGTCTGACGTCGTTTCCCTGGCCGCCGAAGTTCGCGGCCGCGCCGGCAAGGGTGGCGCGCGGGAACAGCGCCGCGAAGGCCGCATTCCGGCGGTGATCTACGGCAACAAGGAGGAGCCGGTGCTGATCGCACTCGACGCGGCCGAGATGCTGCGGCACCTGCGCCGTCCGGGTTTCATGGGCCACGTCTTCGAGATCGCCGTCGCCGGCCGGCGCGAGCGCGTGCTGCCGCGCGAGGTGCAGCACGATCCGGTGTCGGGCAAGCCGCTGCACGTCGATTTCATGCGCTTCAGCGAGACGACGAAGATCAGCGTCGAGGTCGATGTCCGCTTCGACAACGAGGAGAAATCGCCGGGCCTGAAGCAGGGCGGCGTGCTCAACGTCGTGCGCCACTCGCTCGAATTGATCTGCAAGCCGGACTCGATCCCCGAGTTCATCCTGGTCGACCTCACCGGACTGGAGCTGGGCGACGTCATCCACCTGGACGGCATTGTGCTGCCCGAGGGCGTAGAACACGGGGAAGACGATCCGAAGGCGACGGTTGCCTCCATCGCCTCGCCGTCGACCGGCGAGACTGCGGAGCCGGAAGCGGAGGACGAAGCGGCGGAGCCGGCCGAGAAGGCCTGAGCCCGGACGCCGCGCGCACCGCTGCGGGATCGAGACGGCTTTCGTGCCGGCCGGGCGCCTGCTGCTCGTCGGCCTCGGCAATCCGGGGCCGAAGTACGCGGGCAACCGCCACAACATCGGCTTCATGGCGCTGGATGCGGTGGTCCGGCGGCACGGATTCGGTCCTGCGCGCGCCCGCTTCCACGGCGAGTTGGCGACGGGGCAGCTCGCCGGACGCGAGACCCTGGCGCTGAAGCCGCTGACCTACATGAACGAGTCCGGCCGGTCGGTAGCGGAGGCGGCGCGGTTTTACAAGATCGCGCCCGAGGATGTGTTCGTTTTCCATGACGAACTCGACCTCGCCGCGGGCAAGCTGCGGGTCAAGCAGGGCGGCGGCGCCGCCGGCCACAACGGCCTGCGCAGCATCGACGCACTGTTCGGCAACGCCTACTGGCGGGTGCGCCTCGGCATCGGCCATCCGGGCGACAAGCGCCGGGTTCTCGGCCACGTGCTCGACGATTTCGACGAGCTCGACCGGCCGTGGCTGGAGCCGCTGCTGGCCGCGGTCGCTGACAACGCGGCGCTGCTGGCGACCGGCGATCCGCCGGCATTCGCCAGCAAGGTGGCGCTGGCATTGGCCCCGCCGAAGCCGGACCGGCCCAAATCCTCGCGCGTCCCCTCTCGCTCCTCGGCAGACGCGGCCAGCGAATGCGAGCCGCCGGGGGCCCTCCCACCGACGTCCAAGAAAGAGCAATAACATGGGCTTCAACTGCGGCATCGTCGGCCTGCCGAACGTCGGCAAGTCGACCCTCTTCAACGCGCTCACCGCCAGCGCCGCCGCGGCGGCGGCCAACTTTCCGTTCTGCACCATCGAGCCGAACGTCGGCCGTGTCGCCGTGCCGGACGAGCGGCTGGCGAAGATCGCCGGCATCGCCAAGTCGGCGAAGATCATCCCGACGCAGCTCGAGTTCGTCGACATCGCCGGACTGGTCGAGGGCGCCAGCCGCGGCGAGGGCCTCGGCAACCAGTTCCTCGGCCATATCCGCGAGGTGGACGCCGTCCTGCACCTGCTGCGCTGCTTCGAGGACCCGGACGTGGTGCACGTCGGCGGGGTCGTCGATCCGCTGCACGACGCGGAGGTGATCGAGACCGAGCTGATGCTGGCCGATCTCGACAGCCTGGAACGCCGGCTGATCGGCCTCGTCAAGCGCGCGCGCGGCGGCGAGAAGGAGGCGAAGGACGCGCTCGCGGTCGCCGAGCGTGCGGCGGCCGTGCTGCGCGAGGGCCGCCCGGCGCGCACCGTGCCGATCGCCGAGGAGGAGCGCAAGGCGTTCGCCGGCCTGCAGCTGCTGACCGCGAAGCCGGTCCTCTACGTCTGCAATGTCGAGGAGGCCGACGCCGCGGCCGGCAACGCGCTCACGGCCAAGGTCGCGGCGCGCGCGGCGGAGGAGGGGGCGGGCGCCGTGGTGATCTCGGCGCGCATCGAGGCCGAGGTCGCCGAACTGCCGGAGGCCGACCGCACGGAATACCTCGCCAGCCTGGGCCTGACGGAAACCGGGCTGACGCAGGTGATCGGAGCCGGCTACCGCCTGCTGGAGCTGATCACCTACTTCACCGCTGGCCCGAAGGAGACCCGCGCCTGGACGATCCGGCGAGGCACCAAGGCGCCGGGCGCAGCCGGCGTCATCCACTCCGACTTCGAGAAGGGCTTCATCCGCGCCGAGACCATCGCCTACGACGACTTCATCGGGCTCGGCGGCGAGCAGGCGGCCCGCGACGCCGGCCGCATGCGATCCGAAGGCCGCGACTACATCGTCGCCGACGGCGACATCCTGCTGTTCCGCTTCAACGTGTGAGGCATCGGGGCGCTGCGTGAGCGCTGGGCCGGCTCAACCGCCTCGCCCGCCCTCACAAGTCCTCGGTATACGCCTCGTGGAAGCGGTTGCTGGAGCGGAACTGTGACTGGATCAGCGCGATCTTGCTCTCGTTCTCCAGCAGGGCTTCGACGCAGGCCGGGTCGAACCGCTGCCCGGAAAGTTTGCGGAACTGGGCGAAAGCAGCCTCGTTGGACCACGCGGGCTTGTAGCACCGCTCGGTGGTGAGCGCATCGAAGACGTCGGCGACGGTGACGATGCGGGCTTCGAGCGGAATATCATCACCGCGCCGGCCGGTGAGATAGCCGCTGCCGTCGTAGGCTTCGTGATGATACCGCACGATGTTGCGCAGCACGTCGGCGTGCTGGCCGGAGAAGACGTTGAAGCCGGTGACGATGCTCTCGACGATGTCGGTTCCCGCCGCCACATGCGTCTTCATCACCGCGAACTCTTCGTCCGACAACTTCCCCGGCTTCAGCAGGATCCGGTCGGGGATGGCGATCTTGCCGACGTCGTGAAGCGGGGCATAGAGGAAGACGAATTCGACGAACTCGTCGTCGATCGAGTCGCCCGGATTTCGGTCGGCCAGGGTCTGCGCGATCAGCCGCGCATATCGCGCCATCCGGTCGAGGTGCGAGCCGGTCTCCTCGCTGTGCGTATGGCTCATCTTCCGGGCGATCGAGATCGCCGAGCGCAGCGCGCTGGCCCGCGAGACCTCGTTGACGATCAGCAACGAGATCAGGTGCGAGTACAGCGTCAGGTGACGCACGGACGAAACCGAGAAATAGCCGGGCTGACGCGAATCGTAGAACAGGAAGCCGAAGAACTGACCGTGATCGTAGAACGGCACGGTGTAGGTGGAACGGTAGCCGGTCTCCAGCAGGCGGTGGACGTGGACGCTGCCGTCGACGCACGGGCGCAGGTCCTCGATGATCCGCGGCGCCCGCGACTCGACGAGGGAGCGCAGCGACGGCACCTGGCCGAGCTTGGCCTCGTAATGGCTGAAAGGCGCCACCCCGTCGGTGGAGTGCACGAATGTCTTGAGAACGTCCGTCCGCTCGTCGTAGATGGCGACGGCGATCCGGCCGATGCCAGGGAGATCGTTCTTCAGGTTGTTGTGAATCTCCTGGAGCTGGCTCTGGATCGAAACCGTGTCTCTCAACGAGTCGATCACCGCCGACGTCCATATGCTGCACAACCGATGCGAAATCTAGACGCCCGCCGCCGCCGACGCCAGTCGAGACGCGCGGAAAACGGCAATTTCTCAACCAGTCGAAGAAGGCCCCGCTGAGTGCGCGCACCGATGCGGCCGCTGCCGACCTTGCGTCAGCTTCGCTACCTCGCGGCACTCGCCGAGCATCGGCATTTCGGCCGCGCGGCCGACGATTGCTGCGTAACCCAATCGACCCTGAGCGCGGGTCTGCGCGAACTGGAGGACGTGCTGGGCGTATCCCTTGTCAGCCGCGGCAACCGGCAGGCGGCGCTGACGCCGGTGGGGGAAGACATCGTCGTGCGAGCGCGGGCGATCCTGCGCGATGCGGAGCAACTTCTCGACGTCGCCTGTGTTGGATCGCAGCCGCTGACCGGCCTGCTGCGGCTGGGCGTCATCCCGACCATCGGGCCGTATCTCCTGCCGCGGGCGATGCCGGCGGTGCGCACCACCTATCCCGGCCTGCGCCTCTACCTGCGTGAGGAGCGGACGGCGCGCGTGCTCGACCTGCTGCAGAGCGGGCGTTTGGACGCGGGCCTGATCGCCCTGCCGTATGCGACTGGCGAACTGGAGACGCTCACGCTGGGCTGCGATCCGCTGCTGGTCGCGTGCTCCGCCGCCCACCGGTTCGCCGTGCGGGGATGGGCCGCCTCGGCGGAGCTGATGGCCGAGCCGCTGTTGCTGCTGGAGGACGGACACTGCCTGCGGGAGCACGGGCTCACCGCCTGCCGGCTGCTTCCCGGCCTCGCCAACGAGGACTTGCAGGCGACCAGCCTGAGCACCTTGGTGCAGATGGTGGCGAGCGGCCTCGGCCTGACGCTGGTGCCGCTGCTCGCCGTCGATGTCGAGATCCGCCGCGAGCCGGCGCTGGCCGCGGTGCCGTTCCGCGACGAGAGGCCGGCGCGCGAGATCGCGCTGGTGTGGCGACCGGATTCCGTGCGTTCACGCGACCTGCACCTGCTCGGCGAGGTGCTGCGTGAATCGCTGCCGTCGATGGCCGCGTCCGGCTCCCTCGGCGAGTGAACGTGTCCTGGTGCACTTGCGGCGGATCCGGTGCCGTGCGAGCCTTTGCGCGGTCCGGGCGAGGGCGGCTAAGGATGCGCAGGCGGCGAGGGCAGGCACGGGCAATCTCAGGCGCGCTGGTCGCAGCCGTGCTCGCGGCCGGTACGGTAGAGCCGTCGCCGACGCAGGCGGAGCCGGTCGGCCACGCCCGTCAGGTCGTGCGTTCCGTGTTCGGCACGGTCGACGCGGTGCGCCGGCCGGTGGTCGTCGACGGCGACGTCTTCTGGCGGGAGCAGATCGAGACCGGCGACGAAAGCGCCTCTCGGATCGTCTTCCTCGACGAGACCACGCTGTCCACCGGCCCCAACTCCCGGGTGGTCATCGATGAGTTCGTCTACGCCGCCGGGCCCGGCGGAGGCCGCGTCGTCATCGAACTCGGCCGCGGCGTCATGCGCTTCGTCAGTGGCATCCAGCCGAGCTCGACATACTCCGTGCGCACGCCGAACGCGATGATCGGCGTGCGCGGGACCGATTTCGTCGTCATCGTCGACGACAGCCTGCGGACCTCCGTCTTCGTTCGCCGAGGCGCCATCACGCTGGCGGCGGCGGGAGGCGGTGAACTCTCCGTCGGCGCCGGCCGTGCGGGCAAGGTCGATGCCGGCGGACACCTCGCGCCGGGTGAGCCGAGTGCGCCCGAGAGCCAGGAGGTCGCCGCCGCGACCGAAATCACCGCCCTGCTCGCCATCTCCGGCGAGGCCGATCCCGCGGTGGCAGCCGAGGCCGGCGACGCCGGTGCGCTCTCCGCCCGCAAGGCGCAGGCGGCGGCAGCGCGCGCCGCCACCGCAGCGAGCGCCAGCGGCGCCGGTTGCGGCGGCTGCTGATGCGCACCCGCGCGCAGCGTTGGCGTTCTTTAAGTTTGGCGGCGATTGTCGCGTCGCTGGCACTCGGCGTGCCGCTCCTGCTCGCGGGCTGCGCCGTGGATGACCGCGGCCCCACCGCGGCCGTCACCGGGGGGGAGGCCGGCCAAGCGGCCGAGCCGCCGTTGCCGCCCGGCAGTTGGAAAACGGTGCATCGCAGCCGGCAGGACATCCCGCACGGCGTCGCGCAGCGGGCGATCTGGATCAGCCGCGACCAGGACGTGATCGACCGGGCGGTGCTCGAGTTCGCCATGCAGCTCGGGCGTCGCTGGGAGTTTCAGCCGCGGCAGAGTTGCGCCAGCGCCGACTACTTCTCGCAGGTCACCGGCGTCCCGACCGTCGACACGGGCGAGTGCTGGCACGTCCGCGCGGTCAACCTGGGCACCGCCGGCGACCCGCACCCGGTCAACCTGATCCTCGCCGAGTTCGCTCGCAGCCACGACCTCTACCTGCCGGCGGTGATGGTCGGTGTCCGCTTCATCCGCTACCACGAAGGCCGGTTGTTGCAGTTGGACTACCTGTGGAACGCCGACCTGCTGCTCCCACCGCCGCCCGACCGGGTGTGGACCCCGGCCGACTGGAGTAACGACGCGGTCGCGGCCGATCCGGCGAAACGGACGATCATGCGGACGTTGCAACGCTGGGGGCAGGACTGGGAGCCGAAGGTGGCGGCCACCCTGCCGTTCTGAGCCCCCGGCCGGCGTCATTTCCCGGCAAGGACGATGGTGCTCCCGCTTTCTCCGGCACGCAGGCGATCGAGGTGAAATCGCGCGAGCGGGTCTTCCGGCCAGCGGGCGACGATGAGGGCGAACGCCGCCTCGGCATCGGGCTCGCCCGCCTCCATCAACGCGAAAGCCGCGAGGTAGGCTCGCGTCAGCGCCGACGCGGCCTCCGCGTCCGTCTGCGGCTCGTATGTTGCGATCGGTTCGGTCTTTCCCTTCAGCACCAGCGTGCCGGCCGGCCGGCCGACGAAGCCGGGGCAGAGGTCCTTCACGCGCTCGCTGACGCAGATGTGCGTGCCCAGGTATCGATTCGCCCCTTCCAGCCGGGCGGCGGTGTTGATCGCGTCGCCGTGCGCCGTGTAGTCGAAGCGGAGCTCGCCGCCGAAGTTGCCGACGATGGCGTTCCCGGAATTGATGCCGATGCGGGTCCGGCCGAACGGCAGGCCTTCGGCCTGCATGCCGGCGGCGAACTCGCGGGCGAAGCGGTCCAGGTCGAGTGCGCAGGCGACGGAGCGCTGCGCGTGCGCCGGGTCGGCGACCGGTGCGCCGAACATCACGTGCACCGCGTCGCCGATGATCTTGTCGACCGTGCCGTCGTGCAGGAAGGCGATGCGGATCATCCCGTCCAGGTAGGCGTTCAGCGCCGGCACTACGACCGAGGGCGGATTCTGCTCGACCAGCGGCGTGAAGCCCTCCAGGTCGGTGAACAGGAACGTGAGTTCCCGCCGTTCGCCGCCGAGCTGGAGCTGGCCGGGGTTCTCGACCAGCTGGCTCACCAGCTTCGGCGAGATGTAGCTGGCGAACGCTTTGCGGATCCACCGCTGCTTCCGCTCGGTCTGCAGGTGCCGGAGCAACGAGAACACGAAGTAGACGACGACGACCGCCAGGCCGGCGAACAGCGGGTCGAGCAACAGCCCGGCTTCGACGAACGCCACCCACGACGCGGCGAACCCGCCGACGATGGCGAGGGCGGCCGCGACCGCCGTCCACGTCGGCCCGGCCAGGCCGCCGGCCGCCAGCACCAGCGCGCCCACGCCCAGCAGGAAGACGATTTCGGCGGCCTTGGACCAGGCCGGTCGCCGCAGGAAGTCCTCGCGAATGGTCTGCTCCAGCGCCTGCGCATGGAACTCGACCCCCGGCACGTCGTCGCCGAGCGGTGTCTGGTGCACATCCTGCAGGCCGCGGGCGGTCGAGCCGATCAGGACGATCGTCCCGGCCACGGCTTCGGGAGCGACCTCGCCGGCCAGGACCTTCCAGACGGGGATGTAGCGCTGCGTCGCCGGTTCGGAGGCGTACAGCCACAGCTGGCCGGATGCGTCGGTAGGGATGTCGAACGCGCCGATCCGCAGGTCGGTCACCGTGCGGTCGACCGGCGAGACACGGACGACGTAGGTATCGCCGCCCTGCGCCACCCGCAAGGCTTCGGCGAACAGCGACGGGTAGATCCGCTCGCCGACCCGCAGCAGCAGAGGCAGATGCCGGATCACCCCGCCGGCCGAGAGGCTGATGCTGAGCGCACCGTTGCCGGCGGCGGCGCGTTCCAGTTCGGGCAGCGTGCCGACGGCGCTGGGGGCGCGCGGCAGGCCGACCGGGTCCGCGTCGCCGACCCAGGCGAAACCGGCCTTCAGCGCCGGCAGCGCCGTGCTGCCGACATCGACCAGGGCGAAGCCGGTGACCACCCGGCCCAGCGCCATCGCCTGTGCCAGCACGACATCGTGATCCATCGCCGGCGCCGGCGGCCGGCTTCCGGGAGCGTCGCCGGTGGGAGGGGCGAGGCGCACCGGCGACATCCGGTCCGCCTCGGCGAGCAGAATGTCGAGCACCACCACCGCCGCGCCGAGCCGATGCAGCGCTTCGACCAGGGCTGCGAGCTGGGTGCGCGGCCACGGCCACTGGCCGATCCGGGCGAGGCTCTCCTCGTCGATATCGACGATCCGCACCGGGGCGTCCTGCGCCGACCGCGGGCGCAGCCGCTGGTAGGCGTCGAAGACGGCGTTGCGGAGGCCGACGGTGAAACCGGGTTCCTGCAACGACAGCAGGGCCACACCGCAGAGGGCCAGCACCGACGCCCACACGTGCGCCCGACGGCCGAGCCACACCAACGGCCCGCTCAGCCGGCCGATACTAAGGGTGTGCCCGGAACCTGCGTCCGGGTCGGTGTTCATCGCTCGATCCTGGCCGCGAGCGGGAGCGCGTCGCGCCGCCGGCAGCGGGCCCACCGCTCCGGCCGAGGGCGCCGTCGTTCGAGGCCCAGGTTGCGCATCAGCGCCTGTTCGGAGTATACGTTCGAGAAGGGGGGATTGCGGCTGGGCAGGGGGCTGGCCGAGTCACCGTTTAGGAAATCCCATGCGTGTGTACAGGGCTGATCGTCGTCGTCTGTCATCGGTCGGCCGGACAGTAGTCGCGGCTATGGCTGTTGTCATGCTCGGCGTGCCCGGATCGCCGGCGGATGCCGAAGGGACTTTGCCGTCACCGGTGCGCCAGTCGGTCGACTCCAGTCTCGCCTCGTGGAGTGCCACCGGCGACACCGCCGCGGTCGCCGCCGCGGTCGTCGACCTGTGCGCGAAGAACCCTGGGGTGGCGCTCGATATCGTCGCCTACGCCGGCGAAGCGGCGGCGCGGTCGGACACACCGGCACACTGTATCGTCTCGGACACGGATTGCAGCGCGTTGGATCAGCTCATCGCCCTGCTTTACGAGCAGGCGCTGAAGGTGAGCGGGGGCGCACCCGGCATCACGCAGGCCGGCACCGGCGGCGGAAGCGGAACCACACCCGGCGGCGGTAGCGGTGGCGGCGGCACGACCCCGCCCGGTGGTGGTGGCGGCGGCGGCATCGTCGTCCCGCTGCCGCCGTGCGTTCAGAACGGCACCTGCGGCGGCGAGCCTCCGCCGACGAGCCAGTCCCGGCTGTAGCAGCCCGCTCACGGTTACCGCCGATCATCACCCTCGTCCGCCGCGCGGACAAAAAAAGGCCCCGGAAACCGGGGCCTCGGACGGTACGACGATGTCTGCCGGGCGCTATTCGCTTCGCGCCACGCCGACGAGTTGCAGGATCCAGACGAACATCGTCACGAAACTGCCGTACAGCATGAACGCGCCGAAGATCGACTTGCGTTGCGTCATGTCCGCCGCGTCGGTTTCGTAATACCAGCCCTTGATCTGCTGCGTCTCGAACGCCGTCAGCCCGGCGAAGATCACCGGCACCGCGAACGACATGATGAGATGCAGCCCGCTCGACTGGACGAAGATGTTCACGACCAGAGCGATCAGCACGCCGATCGACGCCATCGTCAAGAAGCGACCCATTGCCGTGAGGTCGCGCTTGGTGGTGTAGCCGAAGAGGCTCATACCGGCGAATGCACCCGCGGTGATGAAGAACGCGCGCGCGATACTGCCGCCCGTGTACATGAAGACCATCGGCGCCAACAGTGCGCCCCACATTGCCGCGTAAGTCCAGAAGCACACCTGGGCTGCGCCGACGCTTCTCGACATCATGATCTTCGGCGCGAAGAAGCCGAGCCCGAGGATGCCGATGAACAACACCCACTTGAACGGTCCCAGCGCAATCGCCTGCATGACCGCCGGGTTCTGCGCCACCAGCATCGCGATGATGCCGGTCAACGCCACGCCCAGCGCCATGTAGTTGTAGACCCGCAGCATATACTGCCGAAGGCCGACATCGATCTGCGCCGCCTCGGCCTGGGCCCGGGTCATAGGCTCGGTTCGCAACCCCTGCAACCGCCTGTCAGGTCCAAAAGCCATTTGCCATCCGCTCCTCTGCTTGAAACGATCGTCGCAGATATGGACGGGATCCGTGCGGCGTTCAAGCGAGCCCGCCCCGCGCGAAAGCGAATTTCCGACCGGTAGAGTCGGAATCGTCGCCGACAGGCCCGTCGCCAACCGACAGGCCCGTCGCCAAAAGACCAAGGAGCTGGTGAGGCACATCCCGGCAGGCGCGCTATACTCCCGTCCATGACCAACGCCGCCTTCGCCGCCGCGCGTGCGCGCCTGCCGGACGCCCCGGCGCTGGTGGTGGGGGTGCGCGAGGCTGTCCTGGTTTCGGCGGCGGGTGAAGTGGAGACGCTCGCGCCCGAAGCGGCGGCGACCCGCATCCGGCGCGGCATGACGCCGATCGTCTGCCACGCGCGCGCCGCGGCCCGGCGGCTGCGGCTGGCGCCGTTCGCGGCGTACGACCTGCTGGAGCTGTTCGCCTTCGTCCGTCCGGCGCGGTTCTGCGTGCCGACGCCGCGCGGCCTCGCCGATGCGCTGCTGCTGCCGCCGCCCGGCTCCCGCGAGGCCGAGGCCGCGGGCCTTTTCGCCGCCGCGAGTGCCCTGCTGTCCGAGTTGACCGCCTCGCCGGGGCAGGACGGCGCCGCCATCGCCGCGACTATGGCGCGCGGCGGCTGGCTCTGGGCGCCGATGGTGCTGGCCGGGCTGGGTGCCGGCGGGTCGTCGTTGTCCTCCGGCCGTCCCGACGACGGCCTGCGGGTCTGGCTCCGGCTGAAGGAGTGGGACGAGCGCGTGGCCGAGGCGCCACCGGATCAGCGGCCGGTCGAGCCGGTGGAAGCCCGCGCCCGTCTCGTGCAGATCCTGGGCACCGATGCCGAGCCGCGGCCGCAGCAGCTCGACTACGCCTCGCACGCCGCCGCCGCGTTCGCGCCCCACGACAAGGAGGACCAGCCCCGCGTGGTGCTGGCGGAGGCCGGCACCGGCGTCGGCAAGACATTGGGGTATGTGGCTCCCGCCACCGTCTGGGCGCAGAAGAACCACGGCCCCGTCTGGATCAGCACCTACACCCGCAACCTGCAGCGCCAGCTCGACCGCGAGCTGGACCGCGCCTACCCGGACCTGCGGGTGAAATCACGCAGCGTGGTCGTCCGCAAGGGTCGCGAGAACCTCTTCTGCCTGCTGAACTTCGAAGAGGTGCTGGGCCAGCTTCTGGCGCGGCGCGAGGACGCGACGGCGCTGGGGCTGGTCGCGCGCTGGGCGCTGGCGACCCGCGACGGCGACATGATCGGCGGCGACTTCCCGGCGTGGCTCGCGGAGTTGCTCGGCAAAGGGCTCACCCTCGACCTCACCGACACGCGCGGCGAATGTATCTATGGCGCCTGCCGACACTTCCGCCGCTGCTTCATCGAGCGCTCGATCCGCCGCGCCCGGCACGCCGAGATCGTCGTCGCCAACCACACGCTGGTGATGGTGCAGGCCGCGCGCGGTGCCGAGGATCAGGCGCTGCCCACCCGCTACGTGTTCGACGAGGGCCACCAGCTGTTCGATGCGGCCGACGACGCGTTCTCGCTGCACCTGAGCGGGCGGGAGACGGCGGAGTTGCGCCGCTGGATTCGCGGGGCGGAGGAGGGCGCCCGGCAGCGTCGCCGTGGCCTGAAGGAGCGCGCCGGCGAGCTGATCTTCGAGGATGCGGCCACCGCCGAAGCCCTGGACCAGGCGGTCCGCTTCGCCGGCGGCCTGCCGGGGCCGGGGTGGCGCGCCCGGTTGGCCTCCGGGCAGCCGGTCGGCCCCACGGAGTCGTTCCTGGCGCTGGTGCGGGGCCAGGTTCGGGCGCGCGCCGCGGTCGGCGATCTCGCCTACTCCTTGGAGGCGGCGTTGCGGCCGGCGGTCCCCGGGCTGGTCGAGGCGGCGGACATGCTGGCGCAGGCGCTGACGATGTTGCACGCACCGCTGCAGGCGTTGCACCGCGCGCTGGGCGAACTGCTCGACACCCGGGCGGAGACGCTGGACACGACAGCGCGCCAGCGCATCGAGGGCCTGTGCCGCAGCATCCGCCGGCGGGGGATCGAACCTCTGGTCGGCTGGCGGGCGATGCTGCGTTCCCTCGTGGCCGACCCGGAACCCCGGTTTCTCGACTGGCTCGCCGTCGAGCGGATCGACGGTCGCGAGATCGACGTCGGCCTCTATCGACACTGGGTCGATCCGATGCGCCCGTTCGCCGAGGTGGTGCTGCGCCCTGCCCACGGCGCGCTGATCACCTCGGCCACGCTGCGCGACGGCACCGGCGACGAGGAGCGCGACTGGGCTGCGGCCGCCGGCAGGACCGGTGTCCGCCATCTCGACGAGCCGCCCAAACTGTCGGCGCTGGCCTCGCCGTTCGACTACGCCGCCTGCACCCGCGTCCTGGTGGTGGGCGACGTCGCCCGCGACGACGTCCGGCAGGTGGCGGCGGCCTATCGCGAGCTGTTTTTCGCCGCCGGCGGCGGTGGGCTGGGGCTGTTCACCGCCATCAGCCGGCTGCGCGCCGTCTACGAGGTGATCGCGCCGGCGCTCGAGCACGTCGGCCTCGGCCTGCTGGCGCAGCACGTCGACGCGATGGACGTCGGCACCCTGACCGACATCTTCCGTGCCGAAGAGGACACCTGCCTGTTGGGCACCGACGCGGTGCGCGACGGCATCGACGTCCCCGGCCGGTCGCTGCGCCTGATCGTCTTCGACCGCGTGCCGTGGCCGCGCCCGACGCTGCTGCATCGGGCCCGCCGTGACGCGTTCGGCGGACGCGGCTACGAAGAGATGCTGACCCGCCTCAAGCTGAAGCAGGCCTACGGCCGGCTGATCCGCCGCGAGGGCGACCGCGGCGTCTTCGTCATGCTCGACCGCCAGTTCCCCTCGCGCTTGTTCGGCGCCTTCCCGCCCGGGGTTCCGGTCCGCCGCGTCGGCCTCGCCGAGGCGATCATGGCGACGCGGGCGATGCTCGGCCGCGAGGCGCCGCGCGCCGTGGGGCTTGACGGTCCCGGCGACGGCGCGCATTAAGCAGTCGCTCCGCCATGCGACGCGTCCGTCTCACCCGTCAGCTTTCGCCGAGGCCAGGGGATGATCACCCATCACACCGCACTGATCTACACGATGGTCCTGGTTTCCGCGTCCGATCGCCGGATGCCGGACATCGAGTTGCGCAAAATCGGCGAGATCATCGGCACCTTGCCGGTGTTCACGGGATACAACACGCAGTTGCTGCCGCAGACGGCCTCGGCCTGCGCCGACCTGCTCGACGACGAGGAGGGGCTGGAGAAGGCGTTGGCGCTGATCGAGGCGGCGCTGCCGGCCAAGCTTCGCGAGACCGCCTATGCACTGGCCTGCGACATCGCCGCGGCCGACCAGGAAGTGCCCGAGGAGGAGGCGCGGATGCTGGAGATGATCCGCCATCGCCTGAAGATCGACCGCCTGATCGCCGCCGGCATCGAGCGCGGCGCCCGCGCCAGATTCAGCAAGTAGGTGCGGGGTCCGCAGGCTCGTCCTTCCTCGGCGTCGGTGCCGCGGGCCGGGCAGACCGTCTCGAAGCCGGCTTGACTCACTCGGCGCCCGCCCATAGAGTCCTCAGTCCAATCGACGACGTTGCCACGGAGCCAGGCTGCGATGTTCACGCGCTGGCTTTTTTTCGTGCCGTCGCCACGGTGATCGTGCGCCGGCGCGTCCGGCAGGCGGATCGTCCGCCGGGGCTTCCGGTGGGCACGGGAAGGATCGCGACCGGGTGTTCGAAGGCCTGACTGAGCGGCTGGGTGGTATCTTCGATCGGCTGCGCCGTCACGGTGCGCTGAGCGAGGCGGACGTGGGCGAAGCGCTGCGCGAGGTGCGGATCGCACTGCTCGAGGCCGACGTGGCGCTGCCGGTCGTCAAGTCGTTCATCGCCGGCGTGCGCGAGCGCGCGATCGGCCAGGAGGTGCTGCGCAGCGTCACTCCCGGGCAGATGGTGGTGAAGATCGTTCACGACCGGCTGGTCGAGATGCTGAGCGGCGGCGAGGCCGAGGCGAAGTTGCGCGCCGCCGACGGCGCCGGCATCGAGCTCACCGGTGTGCCGCCGGTCGTCGTCTTGCTGGTCGGCCTGCAGGGTTCCGGCAAGACCACCACCGCCGGCAAGCTCGCGGTTCGCCTGCGCAAGCGTGAGCGCAAGCGGGTGTTGCTCGCCTCCCTCGACATCTACCGGCCCGCCGCGCAGCGCCAGCTGGCCGTGCTGGGTGAACAGACCGAGACGCAGGTGCTCGACGTCGTGGCCGGCGAGCAGCCGGTCGATATCGCCCGGCGCGCGCTGGATGTCGGCCGCAAACAGGGTTTCGACGTGGTGATCCTGGACACCGCCGGGCGGCTGGGCATCGACGAGCGGATGATGGCCGAAGCCGCCGCGGTGAAGGCGGCGGCCAATCCGGTCGAGACCCTGCTGGTGGCGGACGCGCTGACGGGCCAGGATGCGGTGCATCTGGCCACGGCTTTTCACGAGGCGGTGGGCATCACCGGCATCATTCTCACCCGCGTCGACGGCGATTCCCGCGGTGGTGCTGCGCTGTCGATGCGCAGCGTCACCGGCTGCCCGATCCGCCTGATCGGCGTCGGCGAGAAGCTGGACGCGCTGGAGACGTTCCAGCCGGACCGGATCGCCGGCCGCATCCTCGGGATGGGCGACGTGGTCGGCCTGGTCGAGCGCGCGTCCGAGCTGATCGAGAAGCAGGACGCGGAGAAGCTCGCCGCCAAGCTGATGAAGGGCGAGTTCAATCTCGAGGACATGGCGGCGCAGTTCAAGCAACTGCGCAAGATGGGCGACCTGAAGGGGATGCTCGGCATGCTGCCGGGCATCGGCAAGATCAAGAAGCAGCTCGACGAAGCGAACATCGACGACAAGATGATCGCCCGGCAGGAGGCGATCATTCTGTCGATGACGCCGGCCGAGCGACGCAACCCGAAGATCCTCAACGCGTCCCGCCGCCGCCGCATCGCCGCCGGCGCGGGCCTGACGGTGCAGGACGTGAACCGCCTGCTGAAACAGCATCAGCAGATGGCGGAGATGATGAAGAAGGTCGGGAAGATGGGTAAGCGCGGCCTGTTCGGCGGCGGTTTGCCGCCCGGCATGCTGCCGCCGGGGATGCTGCCGCCGCGCTGACGCGGTCGTGGCACCGGAAACGGAAGGGCGGGGTCGCGGGTGCGGTCCGCGTCGGAGACTACAACTCGAGCCAAGGGAACGGACGGACCGGATGAGCGTAAGAATTCGCCTGACACGCGGCGGCGCCAAGAAGCGCCCCTTCTACCGCATCGTCGTCGCCGACTCGCGCAGCCCGCGCGACGGCCGCTTCATCGAGTTGCTCGGCACCTACAATCCGATGCTGAAGACCGAGCATCCGGACCGGGTGGTTCTGCGGCAGGAACGCCTGCAGCACTGGCTGCAGCATGGCGCCACGCCCAGCGATCGGGTCGCCCGCTTCTGTGCGGCGGCCGGGCTCATCACGCTGCCCGAGCGTCCGGAGCAGGGCAAGAAGCCACAGCCGAAGGCGAAGGCGCAGGAGCGACTGAAGGCCGCGGCCGATGCCGCCGAGAAGGCCGCGGCCCCGGCGGCCGACTGAGCACTCGGGCGGAAATGGCGTGGCGATGTCGACGTGTGCAGACGTTCGGGGCGGGCGGGGCGACGCGCCGGCCGACCGCGTCTGCGTCGGCGAGATCGGGGCGGCGCACGGGCTGAGGGGCGAGGTCTTCGTCCGCAGCTTCACCGCCGATCCGGTCGCACTGGCCGATTACGGGCCGCTGCTGGCCGAGCCGGGGGGGCGGCGGCTGAGGCTCCGGGTCGTCGGCGAGAAGAAGGCGGCGCTGATCGTCCGCGTCGACGGCGTCGGTGATCGCGACGCGGCCGAGGCGTTGCGCGGCCTGCGTCTGTTCGTCGATCGGGCGGCCCTGCCGGAACCGGACGAGGACGAGTTCTACCACGCCGACCTGATCGGGCTCACCGCCGAGTTCGCCGTCGAGGACGCGGCAACGCCGGAGCCGCCGGGCCGGATCGGCGCGGTGCACGACTTCGGTGCGGGCTCCATCCTGGAGATCGTCCGAGAGGGAGAGCCGCCGGTGCTGGTGCCGTTCACCCGCGCCGCGGTGCCGGTGGTCGATCTGCCGGGCCGCAGGGTGGTGGTGGCTCCGTTGCCGGGCCTGCTGGCTGCGGGATCGGGCGAAACGGCAATCGCGGAGGACGAGCCCGAGGCGCCCGCGCCGGCGGAGGGGATCGTCTCGGTGGGGCAGGGGTCCTCGTGACGACGGCCTCGCCGGTCTGGACCGCCCGCGTGCTGAGCATCTTTCCGGAGATGTTTCCGGGGCCGCTGGCGGCGTCGCTGGCCGGGCAGGCGCTCGCGGCCGGACGCTGGCGGCTGGAAACGATGGACATTCGCGATTACGCGCGCGATAAACACGCTTCCGTCGACGATACGCCGTTCGGCGGCGGGCCCGGCATGGTGATGCGCCCGGACGTGATCGAAGCCGCGATCCTCGCGGGCGTAGGTCGCGACGGGGCGTTGCCGTTGCTGTTTCTGACGCCGCGCGGTCGCCCGTTCGACCAGGGTCGCGCTCGGGAACTGGCGGCTGGGCCCGGCGTGCTGCTGCTCTGTGGCCGGTACGAGGGTGTCGACGAGCGCGTGCTCGAAGCGCTCCGGCCGGAGGAGGTCAGCCTCGGCGACTTCGTCCTGTCGGGCGGCGAGCCCGCGGCGATCGCGGTGATCGACGCCTGCGTCCGCCTGCTGCCGGGCGTGATCGGGGACGAAACCTCGCTGGTCGAGGAGAGTTTCGAGAGGGGGTTGCTGGAGTACCCCCAGTACACGCGGCCCCGTCTCTGGCAGGGCCGCACGGTGCCCGAGGTTCTGCTCTCGGGCCATCACGGGCGCATCGCCGAGTGGCGGCGCGCCGAGGCGGAACGGATCACCCGCGAGCGGCGGCCGGATCTGTGGGCGCGGCACCGTGCCGCTCCGACGGGTTCCGTGGCCATCGCAGTGCAGGCGGCCGGGCCGTCGGGTTATGACATCGAGGACGAGCCATGACGATCATCGAGGAACTCGAACAAGAACAGATCGCCAAGCTGACCGCCGAAGGCACGCCGCCATGGTTTGCTCCGGGCGATACACTGAAGGTGAAGGTCAAGGTGGTCGAAGGGACCCGCGAGCGCGTGCAGGCCTTCGAAGGCGTGTGCATCGCCCGGCGTAACCGCGGCTTCAACTCGTCGTTCACCGTTCGCAAGATCTCGTATGGCGAGGGCGTCGAGCGGGTGTTCCCGCTGTACTCGCCCAGCATCGCCGGCATCGAGATTCTCCGCCGCGGCGATGTCCGGCGGGCGAAGCTCTATTACCTGCGGACCCGGCGCGGCAAGAGCGCGCGCATCGCCGAGAAGACGGACGGCTACGTCGCCAAGGTCACGGCGATGGAGCGCGAGGTCGCGGCGCAGGAGAAGCAGGCGGCGCGCGCCGAGCGAGCCGAGGCGGCAGCGGCGGCGGCCGAGAAAGCCTGATCGCCCGACGCATGCAGGACGGCGCCGGGGACCGGCCGGCGCCGTCGGGAGGAGTTCGTTGACCAAGCCCCGCACGCTGTTCGACAAGATCTGGGACAGCCACCTCGTCGACGTCCAGGACGACGGCACTTGCCTGGTGTACATCGACCGCCACCTCGTGCACGAGGTCACCAGCCCGCAGGCGTTCGAGGGGCTGCGCATGACCGGCCGGCGCGTCCGGCGGCCGGAGTCGGCGCTGGCTGTGGCCGATCACAACGTGCCGACCACGGACCGGTCGGTCGGCATCGCCGATGTGGACTCGCGCATCCAGGTCGAGACTCTGGAGCGCAACTGCGCCGAGTTCGGCGTGCCGTATTTCTCCATGGACGACCGGCGCCAGGGCATCGTCCACATCATCGGCCCGGAGCAGGGCTTTACGCTTCCGGGCATGACCATCGTCTGCGGCGATTCGCACACGGCGACGCACGGCGCGTTCGGGGCGCTGGCCTTCGGCATCGGCACGTCCGAGGTCGAGCACGTGCTGGCGACGCAGACGCTGCTGCAGATGCCGGCGAAAAACATGCGGGTGAGCGTCGACGGCGCGCTGCCGCCGGGCGTCGGTGCCAAGGATCTGATCCTCGCCGTCATCGGCGCGATCGGCACCGCCGGCGGTAACGGCCACGTCGTCGAGTATGCGGGCGAGGCGGTGCGCGGCCTGTCGATGGAAGGCCGGATGACCGTCTGCAACATGACGATCGAGGCGGGTGCGCGCGCCGGCCTGATCGCGCCGGACGAGACGACGTTCGCCTACCTGAAGGGCCGGCCGATGGCGCCCGCGGGCGATCTCTGGGAGCAGGCGGTCGCCCATTGGCGCACGCTGCCCTCGGACGAGGGCGCGGTCTACGACAAGGAAATCCGCCTCTCGGCGTCGGCGATAGCACCATTGGTCACCTGGGGCACCAGCCCGGAGGACGTCGTCGCGATCACCGGGTCCGTGCCCGATCCCGCGACGGTGGCGAGCGAGAGCAAGCGCCGGGCGATGCAGCGCTCGCTGCAGTACATGGCGCTGGAGCCGGGAACGCGGATGCAGGACGTGCGCGTCGACCGGGTGTTCATCGGCTCGTGCACCAACGGCCGCATCGAGGATCTGCGCGAGGCGGCGGGCGTCGCCCGCGGCCGGCGCGTGGCCGACGGGGTCGGCGCGATGGTGGTTCCCGGCTCGGGGCTGGTGAAGGCGCAAGCCGAGGCGGAGGGCCTGGACCGCATCTTCCGCGAGGCCGGCTTCGAGTGGCGCGAGCCGGGCTGCTCGATGTGCCTCGCGATGAACGCCGACCGACTGGAGCCGGGCGAGCGCTGCGCGTCCACCTCCAACCGCAACTTCGAGGGCCGGCAGGGCCGCGGGGGCCGCACGCACCTGATGAGCCCGGCGATGGCCGCGGCCGCCGCCGTCACCGGCCGGCTGACGGATGTGCGGGATCTCGCAGGGGGCGGGCGATGACGGCGCAGGCGCTCGAATTGCCGATCGGCAGGTTCCGGCGTTTCGGTGCGGTCGGGCCGGCGTATCAGATCACCGAGGTTATCGGCGAACGCCCGGATGGCGATCTTCTTCTGCGCATCCGCGTTCTGGAGTCCGGCGAGGAGGCCGAATATCGTCTCTCGCAGGCGAAAGACGACCCCGAGGCCGATTGATGTTCGCCATTGCTTTCGACCTGATCGTAAAGCAGACCGCGTCCGACTTCACCACCGTCATCAAGTCCTAGTACCAGCAGGTATCGATGCAACCCTTCACCACGCTGACCGGAGTCGCGGCGCCGCTGCCGATGATCAATGTCGACACCGACATGATCATACCGAAGCAGTTCCTGAAGACGATCGCCCGCTCCGGGCTCGGCAAGAGCCTGTTCTTCGAGATGCGCTACGACGACGCGGGCGCCGAGATCGGGACGTTCGTGCTGAACCGGCCGGCCTATCGCAGGGCGAAGCTGCTGATCGCCGGCGAGAACTTCGGCTGCGGCTCGTCGCGGGAGCACGCGCCCTGGGCGCTGCTGGACTTCGGCATCCGCTGCGTCATCGCGCCGTCGTTCGCCGACATCTTCTACAACAACTGCTTCAAGAACGGCATCCTGCCGCTCGTGCTGCCGGCCGCGCAGGTCGAGGCGC
>Ga0209573_1001327_pt1 | contig 39493 bp, 38 predicted proteins | sample TNRBio252014_DNA_FD_185870 | JGI IMG/M metagenome (GOLD analysis project Ga0209573, IMG submission 185870) | Wastewater treatment Type I Accumulibacter community from EBPR Bioreactor in Madison, WI, USA - TNR Reactor_6/25/2014_ DNA (SPAdes)... | ecosystem: Engineered > Bioreactor > EBPR >...
GTGGTGTATTTGAACATTCCCATAACAGCAAAGGTAAAATAACTGAGTCATTTGGAAAGCATCTTTTACAGGATGGCACATCTAAAAATCCTGGTGTACGCATGTCGGCGTATAATCTTATTTTTGCAAGATCGGTTTGAGTCAGTACGTCGCTCTGATTGGTAAGCTACCTGTTTCACACATCAAAACCAGATACGCTCATGAAGCTAACAAACCTTCTTCATCTGATGTTGCTCGTGGCAACGCTTATTTTTATACAAACAACGGCACAGGCGCAGCGTTTTCAGGGAGGGATAACGGCCGGGTTCAATATGTCGCAGTTAGATGGCGACCGCTTAGCAGGATATAACCAAATTGGCTTGGTCGGCGGACTGCGCACTTCTGCTTTATTAACGGATAAATGGCAACTGTCGCTTGAACTGCTGTATTCCCAATTGGGCAGCGACCGCTCCCGCAACGATGATCCGTTTTCTATTTATGACAATATCCGCTTGAATTTTGTAGAAACGCCGGTATTTATCAGTTATACCGACTGGAAATTCAGGGCTTATGCAGGCGGCTCTTACGCCCGGCTTATCAATTACAAAGTGATTGACGTATTGGGGGAAGACATTACAGATAACCAAAGCTTCAACCCTGATTTATTTTCCCTGATCCTCGGCGTCACGTTCCATTTTACAGAAAAATTCGGGTTAGACGTGCGTTGGTCAAGGCACCTGAACAGTTTGCAGGCCGACGCCGGCGATGGCCGGATTTTGGGGCGCCAGGTAGGTATCCGGGGCGTCTATTTGTTTTAAACAGCAATTATTTCATCACTAAACAACAATACTGTGATCCGTATCTATGGGATATTCGCTTTCGCAGGCCTGATGCTTTTGGGCTGTCAGGAAGCGCCAAAAAAGGAACAACCGGAAGCCGCCAATACGACAACGGCTGCCGGCGCCGCACTTTATCCGAGCGTGGCTTTAGACACCCTGGAAATGCTGTGGAGTAAATGCAATTACATTGACTTTGTGTTCTACAACCTCAATTTTTCGGTCAGCCAAAATGAACCAAACGCCGTGAGAAGTACCATCCAGCATATTGCTGCGGATGTGCCTCCGATCAATAATGCCTGCAAGCCGGAAGGACGGATCTTCTTTCAGGTAGACGGCCGCAATGCGCTGGAAGGGGACTTTTACTTAGGCAAAGACTGCATTTACTACATCTGGTACAAAGACGGCGGTAAAACGCCTTATGCAGCAAATAGCATGACCCAATTGGGGGTTAAGTTTTTTCAGGATTTGTTCCAGAAGGCGCTGCAGGCAAACCCGCAGGGGCAATAGTTCAAAGCTGGTGCTGCAAAAAAAACACCGTTTTTGCAATATCTTCCTGAAGAATCCGGTCTGCATCTAATTTCGGCACAACTTCCCGGTATTGGGCAAATAATGCTTCAAGTGCCGGTGAAGTTTTGGCCGGTCTTCTGAATTCCAAAGCTTGCGCTGCCGTCATCCATTCGATGGCGAGGATGGTCTCTACGTTTTTTACCACCCGCCAGGCTTTTGTAGCGGCATTGGCGGCCATACTGACGTGGTCTTCCTGGCCGTTGCTGGATACTATGGAATCTACGGAAGCGGGCGTGCAAAGTTGTTTGTTTTGGCTGGCAATAGATGCTGCTGTGTATTGCGGAATCATGAGGCCCGAATGCAAGCCCGGATCGGCGATAAGAAATGCCGGCAAGCCACGGTTTCCGGAAATCAACTGGTAAGTGCGCCTTTCTGAAATACTGCCGAGTTCCGCTAAGGCAATGGCTAAAAAATCGAGCGCGAGGGCCAGCGGTTGTGCGTGAAAATTGCCCCCGGAAAGAATATCGCCTTCTTCTGAAAAGATGTTCGGATTATCGGTCACAGCATTGACTTCCGTCAGGGTTACCGACGCGACATAATTGATGGCATCCTGGCTTGCGCCATGCACCTGTGGCACGCAGCGAAATGCGTAAGGGTCCTGAACATTCACTTTTTGCTGTTGGGCAATTGCGCTGCCTTCCAGGATTTGCAGCACCTCAGCAGCCGTCTGCACCTGCCCGGCGTGGGGGCGAATGTCGTGCAGGCGCTTATCTAAAGGCGACAACCGACAGTCGAACGCATCCATGGACAGCGCAGCGCAGCGGTTCGCGATGCGGTACAAACGCTGGGCGTGATGGACGCACCAAACGGCATAAGCCGTAGAAAATTGGGTGCCATTGAGCAAAGCCAATCCCTCTTTGGCTTTCAGGGTTAACGGAGCGATCCCCACCTGCTTCAGGGCTTCCGCTGCTTTCATTTTTTGGTTTTGATAATAAACCACGCCTTCCCCAATAAGCGGCAGACTCAGGTGGGCCAAAGGCGCCAGGTCGCCCGATGCACCGAGCGAACCCAATTGGTAGACGACCGGCGTAATGCCTTGGTTGAAAAGAGCCAATAGTTGCTGAACTAATGCTTCCCGAACCCCGGAATAGCCATAAGCAAGGCTTTGCGCTTTCAGAAAAAGCATGATGCGCACCATTTCGGAAGGCGCTTCGTCGCCTGCACCACAGGCATGAGAACGCACAAGATTCTGTTGCAGCGCCTCAATCTCTGCGTGAGAGATATGAATATTGCAAAGCGATCCAAATCCGGTATTGATCCCGTAATGCAGTTGATCTGCCTGAGTGAGGCAGTCCTCAAGAAAACTGCGGCAACGATTGATCCGTTGCACACTTTCAGGCGAGAGGTGTAGCGTTGTGCCGGCATTCAGGCTGGACATAACGGCTTCAATACCCAGATGTTCCGGGCTGATCCAATGTTTTTTGTTCATTTTGTCCGCTATTTGGATAGGGAGGACAAAGATAGAAACTTGTTGCTTTTCTATTGTAAATCTCAAAACTAAGCATGCCTTCCCGCCGTTTCAGTAAGTGTTTTTAACGTACCTTTGCAACTTCATTTCAAAAACATACATGAGCGATTCCATTAAGCATGAATGCGGCATTGCGTTAGTCCGCCTGCTGAAACCCCTCGATTTTTATCAGGAAAAATATGGTTCGACCCTATATGGCCTGAGTAAACTCCGCTTGTTGATGCAGAAAATGCGCAACCGGGGCCAGGACGGCGCCGGCCTCGCAACCATCAAACTTGACCCGGCTCCAGGAACAAAATATATCAGCCGCAAGCGCAGCAACGCCTCCAATTATTTAGCCGATTTGTTCGATCAGATTTACTGGCACTTCAACGAATTGCCTCCGGAACAGTTGAATGACCCGGTCTGGCTGAAAGAAAACAAACCTTATGTAGGCGAAGTGCTGCTGGGCCACCTCCGCTACGGCACCCACGGCGACAATACCATCGAAACCTGCCACCCTTTTCTGCGGCAAAATAACTGGATCTCGCGCAACCTGATCTTAGCCGGCAATTTCAACCTCACCAATGTAGATGAGTTGTTCGATGAATTGGTAGACCTGGGGCAATACCCCAAGGAAAAGTCCGATACGGTGACGGTGCTGGAAAAAATCGGGCACTTCCTCGACGACGAGGTGCAGCGCCTGCACACCTGGTTCAAACCCGACGGCTACAACAATATCCAGATCAACGACCTGATCTACGACAACCTCGACGTGCAACGCCTGCTGCGCCGCGCCAGCCGAAAATTTGACGGCGGCTACGTCATGGCCGGTATGATCGGGCACGGCGACGCTTTCGTGATGCGCGATCCTTCGGGCATCCGGCCGGCTTTTTATTACCAGGACGAAGAAATCGTGGCGGTTGCCTCCGAGCGCCCGGCCCTGCAAACCTCGTTCAACGCCCACATCAGTAAGGTTCACGAACTGAAACCCGGCCACGCGCTCATCATTAAAAAGAACGGGACGATCTTAGAAAAGCCGTTCACGGAGCCGATGCCCCGCGCTGCCTGTTCTTTCGAGCGCATTTATTTTTCCCGGGGCAACGACCGCGATATTTATTTGGAGCGTAAAAAACTGGGCGAACAATTGGCCAAAAAAGTATTACAGGCGGCAGATTTTGATTTCAAACACACGGTTTTTTCTTTTGTACCCAATACGGCAGAGTCGGCATTTTTTGGATTGATGGAAGGCGTGCAAAAGGAGTTGAACGCAGTTAAACAGGAAAAAATCCTGAAAATGGGCGCGGATATCAAACCGGCCAAGCTTGAAAAAATCCTGTCGCTGAGCCCGCGCGTGGAAAAATTGGTGGTAAAAGACGAAAAACTCCGCACCTTCATCACCGCCGACGCAGATCGAGGCGAAATGATGTCGCATGTATACGATGTCACCTACGGCATCGTGGAGAATGAAAAAGATACCTTAGTGTTGCTTGACGATTCCATCGTGCGCGGCACTACACTGCGCGACAGCATTATCCAGATTGTGGCGCGCCTGCGTCCCAAAAAAATCATTGTGGTATCTTCAGCGCCGCAAATCCGCTACCCCGATTGCTACGGCATTGACATGTCGAAAATGAAGGATTTTGTCGCTTTTCAGGCGTTGGTACGCCTGCTGAAAGAAGCCGGAAAGGAAGACCTGATGTGGGAAGCCTACGAGCGCTGCAAAGCCCAGGAAGACCTGCCCAAAGACAAAATCGTAAACGAGGTTCAGTTCCTTTACGATCAGTTTGAGTACGAACAGGTTTCACAAAAAATTGCCGAAATCGTTTCGCCTCCAGGCATCAAACCCAAAGTGGAGGTCATTTTTCAAACCATAGAAGGCCTGCAAAAAGCCTGCCCGAACAACAACGGCGACTGGTATTTTTCGGGCAATTACCCCACGCCCGGCGGCAACCGGGTGGTCAACCGCGCGTTTATGAATTATATGGAGAAGCGGGATGAACGGGCGTATTAAAACTATCCCACAAGCCCCGCTTTCGCCGACACATCCAGCATCCGGTCAATACACAACCGGCCTTCCTCAATGATGTGCTGCGGCAGCTCGATTTCGGGCAATTCGTATTGCATGCACAGGTAGAGTTTTTCCATCGTGTTGCGCTTCATGTGCGGGCATTCATTGCAGGCGCAGTTGTTTTCAGGCGGCGCCGGGATGAAGGTTTTGTGCGGTGATGATTTTTCCATCTGGTGGAGAATACCCGCTTCGGTGGCCACGATGAATTCGGTGGCTTCACTGGCGATGGTGAATTTCAGCAGGCCCGTAGTGGAGCCGATGAAGTCGGCCTGGTCTAAGATATGCGTTTCGCATTCCGGGTGGGCGATGAAGAGCGCTTTGGGGTATCGGGCGCGCAGTTTGGCAATTTTTTCAGCCGAAAAAATCTCGTGTACCATGCACGAACCGTTCCAGAGCACCATGTCGCGGCTCGTTTTTTTCACTAAATAACGGCCCAGGTTGATGTCTGGCGCAAAAATGATTTTTTGATCTTCCGGGATGCTGTTGATGACGTGTACGGCATTGGTAGAGGTGCAGCAAATATCCGTCAGCGTTTTCAGTTCGGCGGTGCAGTTGATGTAGCTCACCACCACGTGGTCGGGGTATTTTTCCTTAAATTTCCGGAACAACGGCGCCGGGCAGGAATCCGCCAGCGAGCAGCCGGCTTTGAGGTCGGGCAGCAGCACTTTTTTGTGTGGCGACAGGATTTTGGCCGTCTCCGCCATAAAATGCACCCCGGCAAACACGATGATGTCTGCTTCGGTTTTGGCTGCCTGCTGCGAAAGCCCGAGGCTGTCGCCGATGTAGTCGGCCACGTCCTGAATTTCGGACTCCTGGTAATAATGCGCCAGGATCACCGCATTTTTTTCTTTTTTCAGCCGCTGGATTTCAGCAACCAGGTCAAGAGAAGGGTCTACTTCGAGGTCTAAGTAGCCATTATTATTCAGGGCTTTTGCTGCGGTTGCCAATGCCGTCATGGTGCGTTGTTTTTGAGACGTAAACGATACTTTGACAACGCAAAGGTAGGAAAAAAGGTTTACTTAGTTTTGATTTGAAACTAAGTTTTTTGAGTGGTATTGCAAACAACTTTAGGCATTATCAAAGTCTTGCTGAAGCTGTTCTGCAGATGGATTACCTAAAATAGAAACCTGGTACTTGCCAGCCATTTCTAAAAAAGACAACCTGGAGCAGCCCAACAACTTTGCTGCCATGCCAGAGGACAGCCTACCTAATTCGTATAACTTGACGATAGACAGGCGCTGCAATTCGCTGACTAACTCTTGCTCCTGCATCTTAAGTGCAAAAGCAAGTTCCTGCGGAAAAAGGACTCGTATGTCGGAACCCATATCGTCTTTTTTAAATTGATACTGCAATCTCCTTATGCTTAACCGGAAGGAGATTATTTTACGAAAGTACGGCTATTTTTCCTGATTTGCAAAATCCTGTAATTTTTCGGGAAGGCTTGAGCATTCCAGTATAGACCAAGGTAATTTTTTGATAATCAGCAGTTTTGTCTTTGCCAATATAGCATACCTCTTTTTTGTCCTGGCTATGGAAAATCGGGATGCCCGCAAGAACAGTCAACTTGCTGTCATCGAATACCGGGTTGCCGCCCACCGCTTCCCGGATTTGGAAAAACAAGGCGCGTTCTTCTTCACGAAGCGGGCGGTAGTAGTCTTCAAACAGGGCCAGCGCTTCGGTTTCCGGCAGGCCGTCAATATGGAGCGTTTCCGCTTTTTCAAAATTGGAAATCCGGGTAGTGAGCAGCAGGTGAACGTGGCTGAGGCGCCTCAGGTGCTGATAATTGGCGTCGAGGTCGGGCAATTCGTTGGCGTTGTCCAACACCAGCAGGCAGGGCTTTTCCAGGTTGGCCATTGCGACAAGCAGCAGGTCCAACCGGCCTTCCGTGCCCATGCGCTCGTCGAATTGCAGGCCGAGCGGGTCGGCGAGCAGCAGTAGAGCATTGGCGATGCTTTTTTCACTCAGCAGCCAGGCGGTATGGGCGTATTCGTGCTGGTAGTCGTGGTAGTATTTCGACGCTAAGGTGGTTTTTCCCATGCCGCCTTCGCCGTTCACGAGCAGCAGGAAATGGCCGTCGGGCGCCAAAAGCCGCTCGCGGATGCGGCGCAGGTCGGCTTCGCGCCCGAGGAAGGTTTCCGGGAAAAAAGGCGCTTTGGTGAGGGCGCGGGGAATGGGGTGGTCGCCGTAGTGAATCACGTCGCCAAAATGTACCTTTTCGGCTTGTATGGGGCTTTGAACGGCGGCGTTTTTTAGGTCACTGATATTGGTAACAAGGTTTTGGAACATCTGGTGTTATTACGGACAGTGAAGATAAGAAATACTCATGAATGGGTATCTGCCGGGTGCAGATTTGACAAGTCACAGGTGATTTACCCTTACTTTGTGACAAAAATTGAAAAAAATCACCCTCATTTTGTGTAAATTGCTTTTGCCGGGCATCAATTTGACACTGAAAATGATGAACTTAACCACAACTTAGTCATCACACCAGGATTTTCCAAAACCGCATCTTTCATTCAATGCAATCTTTTCATGACCACATACCTCATTCACTATGAAAAACTTCCTCCGGTTTTTGATGCTCCTGCTTTTAATCATGGCGTTTGCGTGCAGCAATGCAAAACAGGACAACGGGTCAGCCGTGAGCTTCATGGAAACGGAAATGGATCAGTCTGGCGCTGAAAGGAGCAGACAAGAGCCACCGCCCCCACCACAGCCAGGAGAAGAAGCACAAAATTCATCGAAGCCCGTCGAGCGCAAAATCATCAAAGAAGGATCCATCACTTTTGAAACCGATGACCTCCAGGCAACCCGTCAGCTCATCCTAACCGCAGTGGCTGAAAGCGGTGGCTATCTGGCGCAGGACAATGCCTACAACGAATACGACAGAATCCAACACCAACTCGTGCTCCGGATTCCAGCGGACAAATTCGACTCGCTCCTCAATAAAATTTCCGCCAGCGCCAAAAAACTCGACAGCAAAAACATCAGCGCGCAGGATGTAACCGAGGAGTTCATTGACGTTCAGGCGCGCTTAAAAACTAAAAAAGAACTCGAAAAACGCTATTTGGAATTGCTGAAACAGGCCAAAAAAGTGGACGAAATCCTGAACATCGAACGGGAAATCGGAACGCTGCGCAGCGACATCGAATCCATCGAAGGCCGGTTGAAATACCTCACCGACAAGGTTTCTTTCGGCACCCTGACGGTGACGTATTATCAAAAAATCACCGCCTCTTTCGGGTTTGGTTCAAAATTCAATCAAGCCCTCCGAAACGGCTGGACTAACTTAGGCTGGGTGGCTATTGGGTTCACCAGCTTGTGGCCGTTTATCGTGCTGGGGCTGGTTTTGTTTTTTGTGATCAGACGGATGCGACGGCGTAAAAATCCCTGAGGCTCCTGCACATTCTGCAGGTTGAAAACGACGGGGATGGCGAGGGGTTAAAATAAATCCTATCTTGCCTCCAAATAAAACGGGTATGAAAAAATATTGCAGCCTGCCGGGGCTGTTCTTCCTGCTGTTTTGGATGGCCCCGCTCCTGCTTCGGGCACAGGAAACGCCTGCCGTACTGAAAAACCGCGAGATCAATTTCCGGGGCGTGGTGAAGTCGAGCGACGAAAAACAACCGCTCACCGGCGCCAATGTGCTGGTTCGGGAAACCAAAGAAGGTGCTTACACCGACATCAACGGCTTTTTTAGTTTTCGACTGCCACAAGGCGACTACACTTTCATCATCAGCTACATCGGGTATGAAAGCGCAAAGATTGAATTGACCCTGGTCAAAGACACGGTGCAATTGCTTTATTTAGACCCCCTGACCAATTTTCTGGAGGAGATCGAAGTCAGTGGCGCATCGGAGGATCGCAATATTGCCACCCCCAACCTCGGCGCTGCTCGGCTAAGCTCCACGACCATCAAGGCGCTGCCTTCCCTGCTGGGCGAAGCCGATGTGCTGAAAGGCTTGCAACTGCTACCGGGAGTCACTTCGGTTGGCGAAGGTGCAACCGGCCTCAACGTGCGCGGCGGCAATATTGACCAGAACCTCATCCTGATGGACGACATTCCCGTGTTTTACTCCAGCCACCTGCTCGGATTTTTTTCCGTGTTTAATCCGGACGTCATGCGCGACGTCACGTTCTACCGGGGCGGTATTCCGGCGGGTTATGGGGGCCGAACGGCTTCCGTGCTGGACATTCGGCTAAAGGATCCGGCTATGGACAAATGGCTGTATCAGGGCGGCATCGGACTGATTTCCAGCCGTTTCATGTTGGAAGGACCGATTGTGCCCGGTAAACTTTCGTTGCTTGTTGCGGCGCGCGGCTCGGCGCCCAATTACATTTTTAAAATTTTACCCGATCCTTCGCTCCGGGAGATTGACGCTAATTTTTACGAATTTACCGCCAAACTTCGCTACCGGTTCAGCGATTACGACCAACTGTCGTTTACCGGTTTTTTTAGCGATGACGCTTTTCGGATGCCCGGCGATTCGCTCACGGCACTCGAAGTAAACGCCACGTCTACCCTTTTCAAATGGCGCAATTTGGGTGCAAGCGGCCGCTGGAATCACTTTTTCAACGACGAATTGTCCTTTCAACTTGCCGGCGCGGTAGGCGCTTACCAGCCCGGATTTTCCATTCCGGACGAAGCGTATGCCACCGAATTTACTTCAAGCGTAGCGCAGCGGTATGTGAAAGCAAGCCTGAAGCAATTCAACGCAAAACACAACGCCGAACTGGGCGTAATGCTTTCCGGTTACCGAATCCAACCCGGCGATTTGCAACCCGCGTCCGACCTTTCCGCCATCAACGCCATGACCCTGCCCCACGAGCGCTCCACCGAAGCGGCTGCTTTTATCAACGATGAATGGACCATTTCCGACAAGGTCAGCGTTATGGCGGGGTTGCGCTACTCCTGGTACAGCTACAATGGCCCGGGGCGCGTGTTGCAGTACGAACCGGGCGAACCCCGCGAGCTGTCGGGCATTACCGATACGGTTTATTACAACAAAGGCGACCGCATTAGCACGTACAGCGGATTTGAACCCCGGTTAGCCATCAAAATCAGTACCGGGCCTTCCGGTTCCGTCAAATTTGGCTACAACCGCGTCATTCAATACCTGCAATTGGTGTCGAATACCACCTCCGCATTGCCCACCGACCGCTGGAAAAGCAGCGATCCGTATACCAAACCTCAAATTGCAGACCAGGTATCGGCGGGCATTTTTCGGAATTTTAAAAACAACGAATACGAAGCGGGGGTAGAGGGGTATTTCAAATTGGTAGAAAATATGCCCGACTATCGAAGCGGGGTGAGTCTGTTGCTATTGGAGGCGACGGAAACGGCTATTTTACAAGGCAAAGGACGAGCCTATGGCATCGAGGTCTTGTTGCGAAAAACCAAAGGTCGGCTCACCGGGTGGCTCAGTTATACGTGGTCGAGCACGCAATTGCTCATTGAAAGTCCGTATGAAGAAGACCGCCCGTTCAGCGGCAAATATTATCCGGCAAATTTTGACCGGCCGCACGTGGGCAATTTTTCCGCAACTTATCGTCAAAACCGGCGCATCAGTTTTTCTGCCAATTTCACCTTCAGTGCAGGCCGTCCGGTGACGTTTCCGGAAAGCAAATATACAGTAGACGGGGTGTTCATCCCCAATTACATCAACCGAAACGAAGACCGCACGCCAACCTACCACCGGCTCGATTTGGGGATGAAAATTGATCCGGATCCGCGCAATACCAAACGTTGGAAAAGCTATTGGAGCTTTTCGCTGTACAATGTGTACGCGCGCCGCAATCCATATTCGCTTTTTTTTAGAACCAAAAACAACACCGCCTACCGGGCGCTGAATAAAGTGGAGGCATATCGCTTGGCCACCATCGGCACCATCGTGCCGGCCATAACATACGAATTCAAGTTTTAACTGCGCTTCCGGTTACTAAACTTTCAAAGTTTGATAACCGGGAAGGAAAGGTTTCAAAAAATCGAACAAAGCTAAAATTCATGAAATATTTGCATGTTTTTATACTGACAATCGCCCTTTTTATTGGCCTCACTGCTTGTATAGACCCCATTGATACCGGGTCGGAAGACATTGCGCCCAAATTAGTGGTAGACGGTCAGATTACCAACCTGCCAGGGCCGTATTCGGTGAAACTCGGGCAAAGCGAACCTTACGACAATGCCTCCCTCACCCGCGCAGTTGCGAACGCAACCGTTTACATCATGGACGACCTTGGCAACCGGTTCGACCTGACTGAAGGAACACGGGGAACCTATCTAACGGACTCGCTCAGTTTTCGGGGAGAGCCTGGCCGGACATATACCCTGCACATCCGAACGGATACGGGTAAAGAATACCAGTCGCAACCCCAGTTTTTGCAGGCTTCGCCACCCGTTGACACCATTTACAGTCGCTTTGTGGAAACGGTTACCGCCAATGGGATTGCCAATGATTATTTTGAAGTTTATTTAAAAACGCAGGACGTGGCAGGTGAAAAGAATTTTTACCGTTGGAAATGGGCGCATTTTGAATCGTTGAAATATTGCCGGCAGGCGTTTGCTCCGGATACTGAAAATGGCATCAATTATCGCCTTTACAGTTTTTGCTGCGAACCCTGCTGGAAAATCGAGCGCTGCAACAACTGCATTGACTTAGCCAACGACCAATTCACAGACGGCCGCTTGGTCGAACGCCTGATCACCACAATCCCGTACGATTCTAAAGACGATTATTTTATGATCATTGAACAATATGCCTTGTCGGAAAAAACTTACCGGTTCTGGAATAGTGTGGTAAGCCAAACCAACAATACCGGTGGCATTTTCGACAACCCTCCGGCGTCTATTCCCGGAAATATTTTTAATGTAACCGATGCGGAAGAACAGGTACTCGGTCTTTTCACAGCTTCCGGAGTGAGCCGAAACAGCGTGTACCTGAAACGCAACTACGTGCTGAAACCACCGCCGCCCGACAATAGCGGAGTCGGGGTTCAAATCCTGATTGCACCGCTGTGCGAGCCTTGCCGGGAAAGTATTGTACGAACAGCCCGAAAACCGCAAGGATGGTAAGGAACGTCACCAAATTTTCAAATCCTTTTTTCTGGTTATTTGTTATTTGTTACTGGTTATTGGTCTGTTCCCACATCTTCAAATCCTTTTTTCTGGTTATTTGTTATTGGTGATTTGTTATTGGTAGGAACAGGGTCGAAATACGGATCATCAAACATGTTCCCAGTAACCAATAACCCGTAACAGATAACCAATAACCAAATCTTCAACTCATGTCGCCAAAGCTTTCCGTCGTTGTGACGGTTTATAATGAAGCACCCAATATCCGTCCTTTAGTAGAACGCATTACCGAGGCGCTTGAAGGAATAGACTACGAAATGCTGTATGTGGACGACGGCTCTACCGACGACACACTCAGGGAATTGTACAGCATCCCGCATTCCCGTCTCCGGGTTGTGGAATTTCGCAAAAATTACGGCCAGAGCCTCGCGCTGATGGCTGGAATAGATTACGCTAAGGGAGAATACATCGCTACCCTCGACGGCGACCTTCAAAACGATCCATCTGATATTCCGGCCATGCTGGAATTGGCGGAAACCGGCAATTGGGACCTCGTTGCCGGCGAGCGCGTCAATCGCCAGGATGGATTTATTTTGCGAAAAATTCCCAGCCGCATTGCCAATTTTATCATTCGGAATGCCGCTGGTGTGAACCTGCGCGACTATGGTTGCGCGCTCCGGGTTTTTCGCGGCGATCTGGCGAAAGAAATGGGTCTTTACGGCGAATTGCACCGCTTCATTCCAGTACTGGCACACCTCGAAGGCGCCCGCATCACACAGGTGCCCGTGAAGCACCACGCCCGGCAATTCGGGCAGTCAAAATACGGACTGGGTCGCACGTTCAAGGTCATCAGCGATTTGTTGTTGATGGTGTTTTTAAAGCGCTACATGCAAAAACCCATGCACCTTTTCGGGAATGTGGGGGTCTTGTTGTTTGGCATTGGCGCACTCATCAATGTATACCTGATCATCCTGAAAATACTGGGCCACGACATTTGGGGCAAACCCCTTATGATTTTGGGGTTGATGCTGATTATTGCAGGCATTCAGTTGGTCACCGTTGGCATTGTCATCGAAATACAAATGCGCACCTACTTTGAATCGCAGCAGAAGCGGCCGTATAAAGTTCGGAAAGTGACGTAAGGATTAGGCCATACACGTGTCGGACACCTCCGAAAGGTGTCCGACACGTGTATGGCCTAATCCTTCTACCTTTTACTAAACACCCTCTACCACCCATGTCAAAACGCATCACCTTCGCACAAGGCTTGTCCGGCGCCCTGCTTTGGTCGGTCATCTCGGCCGCTTTTATTGGTCCGGGTACCGTCACCACCGCCTCAAAAGCAGGCGCGGGGTACCAATTGCAATTGCTTTGGGCGCTGGCCTTTTCTACTGTTGCGACCATCCTGTTGCAGGAAGCGGCGGCGCGCATTGCCATTGGGTCCGGGAAAAGTCTTGGGCAGATTTTGGCTGAAAAATACAGTACGATCCGGGGGGGCAAGATATGCGTTGTCCTGTTTTTTGCGATTGCGACGGGTTGTGCAGCCTATCAGGCCGGGAATATCCTCGGGGCGGTTTCCGGATTGGAAATTATGAGCAGCGTACCACGCCGTTGGTTGACGATCCTGGTGGTTATTGCCTGCGTAGCTTTGTTGTGGAGCGGAAAATTTCGGGTTATTGCACGCCTGCTGGGCTTAGTGGTCTTGCTGATGGGCATTGCTTTTATTGCCGTGGCGGTGCAAACGGATTTTACGGCAGGCGACTACGGCCGCGCCATGCTGCCCACGCTGCCCGAAGGTTCTCTGTTGCTGGTAGTTGGGTTAATTGGCACTACGATTGTACCCTATAATCTGTTTTTAGCTTCCGGCATCGGGCGCGGACAGGAACTGGGGGAAATGCGCTGGGGCATTGCCATTGCGGTCATCATCGGCGGCATTATTTCAATGGCGATTCTGGTGGCGGGTACTTTTTCGACCGCTGATTTTACGTTCTCATCGCTGTCGGCAACGCTGGGGGCGCAATTGGGCAATTGGGCTTCCGCTCTGTTTGCATTTGGCTTGTTTGCAGCGGGCGCCAGTTCTGCCATTACCGCACCTTTAGCCGCAGCGCTTGCCGGACAAAGCCTGCTGGGCGAAGGCAAAGCGGGCTGGCAGGGCAATGGCCGCTGGTTTCGGGCGACCTGGGGGCTCGTATTGGCTACGGGATTGCTGTTCGGAATGCTGGAAGTGCGCCCCATTCCCATCATCATTGCGGCACAGGCCATCAATGGCTTGTTGTTGCCCGTTGTGGCGGTTTTTTTGTTGCTCGCCGTGAACGACCGTAAATTGTTGCCCGCTGCTTATCGCAACTCGGCCTGGCACAATGCAGCGCTGGTACTCATTACGGGCATTGTTTTTTGTCTGGGCATGAATCAACTGTGGAGTGCGGTGAAAAGCCTTTCTGCCCTCATCTTCTGAATCACGCTAAAGCAATCGCTTCACCTTTGTTTCAGGGCTCAACTTTCCATCCGCGCCAAGCGACAACAGGTTTAAGCCAGGCGTTTTCCCCGGCTCGATACTGCCCAAATCGCTATCGAAACCCAGCGCTTTTGCACCATTGAGCGTCGCCCATTCCAGCAGGGTTTCAAACGGGAGGTACGACTGGTAACGGGCGATGGCTTTCATTTCCTCCAGCACCGACAATTGCCAGTTGGAGGTCAGGCTGTCTGTGCCGATCGTCATGCGGGCGTTGTTGTCCAAAAAGTGCCGGTAGTAAGGCATCCGGTTTTCGATGTAGAGGTTGGCGTTGGGGCAGGTGGCCCAGTAGACGTGGTCGCTCCAGCGTTGGGCTGCCTGAATGTCTTCCGAACCGCTGAGGGTGTTGTGCACAAAAAGGGTGCGAGCGTTTGGATTCATGTTTTCCATCGCGTAATGGATGGAAGTTTTGCCGCTGGCCCTGAACCCGTCAAGTGAAATGCCAAATCCTTTGTAAAAATCCAGAAACCCGCCGGTTTTGTGAAGAAACAGCGCGTCTTCGTGCGGGGTCTCCTGGTTGTGAATGCTCACGGTGTCGCCCGAACCATTCGTTGCCTTGAGCAGTTGAAACAGGGCGCGCGAAACGGAATACGGCGCATGTGGGACGAGGCTCTTTCGGTTGCCGTGCGCACCGCTTTGGCCCGCCAGCACTGCTTCGGCTTGCTGGAACGTGCCTGCGGCATTGGCGTCCGTCAAAAAGTCGAACGCTTCCACAAAAGTGTAATATCGAATGTGGCTTTTGTCTTTTTGCACAGCGGTGTCGAGTTTGTTGGAGATGTCGCCTACTGCCACGATACCGGCTTCGTACATCTCCTGATCGGCTTTTTCAATGGCGTCCAAAATCTCTTCCATCGGAAAATTCCGGAAGGAGACCACATTGTGTATAAAAGGCAGGAGGCCCGTTCCGGTGTCCACGCGCCCTTTCATGTGCGACAACTCTAAGTGGCAATGGGTATTGACAAACCCGGGCACGATCACGCCAGCATGGTATTCCAGACTGGCCGGGTCGTGGGCTTTACTGGATTCCACAGCGAGGATTTTTCCCGCATCGTCGGTGATGATTACGCCATTTTTAATGGGCGCCGAAGCGACAGGGAAGATAACGTCAGCAGTAAATTTGCGCATGGTTTTGCAAGTTTATTTGCGCAGCGAAAATAAGCATAGTCCGGTATTTGGCTATGTTTTTTTGGGGGGAACGCGGGTGACAAAAAAGCAGCCCCAAGACGAGGCTGCCGAAAATGCTCCATTTCAAACCAAACTTAATAGATTTTAGGTGCCAGGCTACTCCTTCACCACCCGAATTGCAGGTACGCCCGGCAAACCCACACTCACAAACCAGATCCCTGCGGGCAACTCAGAAACCGTTTCCGAAAAATCATTCCGGCCTTCAACGAGGGTGACCGGCGTATTGCGCACCACCTTGCCCGAAGCGTCCTGCCAGCGCAGGAAAGTTCGGGTTGGTTCAGCAACCTGAATGCGGATATGTGCGATTTCAGAAACGGGATTTGGGAACAACTCCAGCGAAATATTCGCTCCTGCTGCAAGGCGTCCGGAAATGCGGCCTGCCAGCGGCAGGATATTTTCCGGGCCGGCTAAGGTATAGCGTGCCAATTCGTCCTGCCCGGCAATTTCCACCCAGTTTTCAGTAGTGTTGCGAGCCTGGAGCGGCAGGGGGAACCAGGTATTGCCGCCATCGTCGCTGCGCCAGACGATGAGTTCGTCCTCATCCAACCCGCCCAATTCAGCGTCTAAGTACCAGAGCCGGAGCTGTGCATTCAGGTTTTCATTGTAGGCCGGTAACACCTCGTACCAGCGGGCGATGCTGTTGCCTGCCGGTGTCAACTGGTTGGAATATCCCCTGCGGAATTCAGCATAATCTTCCTGATCGCTTTGCAATACCATAATGCCCAAATTACCGGGGCCGGTATTGTTTTCGGCGCCAGCCAGCAGCTTGGCCTGGATTGAGGCATACCCGCTACCGGTTCCGGCCATCCGGCTGTTGTCGTTTTCATAATAGAAGCTACCGCCTTCATTCGTTAAGATGAGGGTTTGATCGCCCGGCAGCAGCAAGCCTCCGTTAAATACAACTGCGCCCTCACAAGCAACATTTGATTTCAGGGCTACCTCTGCGCCGATGTAGGTGTCGAAAAACGCCGTGGTAGTAGCGCCGCTGATTGTGGCGGGGTCTCCGGAAAAATGCAGGGCGCTTTGGCCGGCTTCAAAATTTCCGTTGTTGTCAAAGCTTGTACTTTGCAAAACAAAGACGGGGCTGCCGGTACAAACTACGTGGCTCTGGTTGCCGATGATAAAGCTCCCCTGACCCGAAGCGGCCTGCAGGCAAAGCCCCGCCATGAAACAGGCAATGATCCAATTCTTTTTCATAATGCTGGATTTTGAGGTTATGGTTTGTGGGTGACGAACTGGAAAGCCGATTGGATACCGACGTTGCTGGCGTTGTAGCAATAAACCAGCAACTTGCCGCCGACGCTGGTAACTTTGGTGCGGGCTACGTCGCCGGCGGGCGTTACGCAGGTGATGTAATTCAGGTAGAAGTAATCTTCGCCTTCGATGGTGATTTCGTAGCGCTTGTAGGTGTTGTTCCACACGCAGGTGAAGTTGCCGGTGCTGGCGTGGATGGCGCCATTAGCCACGATCACCCCGTAAGCGATGGGGAGCAGGTTCGCATTGCCGGTTTTGCCGGAATGGTTCAACTCGCCGGAAGCAATGTTGATGCTGCCAAAGGCATTGATGGCGCGGGTGCCACCTAATTGCACCACCGGCGCAATGGAAGAAATCGCCGTTTCCGGGGTAGGCTCGGAATAGCTCACCTTGTTGATGTCAATGCGATTATTGGTTGAGGTAATCTGAAATTCATTGTGGGAAGTTGGGCTGACTTTATGCCGCATGGCAATCATGTTGGTATTTTCCGAGGAGGTTTCCATCAGGAGTTCGGGGCTGAAACCGCCGGGGTCTTTGATGACGACATGGCCTTCCGATAGCATCCCGCCGTGCACGGTCATCACGGTGTCGGAGCCGGGGTTGAGGGTCAGCAACTGCTGGCGGGCGATGTAGTCGTAGTTGAAATAATCGTAAAAAATATTCATCTGGCGGTTGGCGCCGGATTTGCCGGCCGTGACTGAAAATTCGCCCCACTGCAGCGGCCCGGGTTGGTCTACGCGGAACGACATTCCGGCCCAGCCATCGTCGCTGCCGTTGAGGAGCAGGTCTTTGCCCGGCCCTGTGTTTTTGATTTCGAGCTTGGCTAAAGGATCGTTGGTGCCAATGCCGACGCGACCGGAATTCGTATTGAAAATATGATCGCCGTTGGCCGACCAAAAGCCGCCATTAGCGCCAAGCTGCGTCCAGGTTGCGCCATTGAAGTAGTAATAGCCGGTTACGCCGTCGGTTTGAAAAATCATCAACCCGGTTGCCGGCACGGCAATGGCGGATTTTTGAGCCGCAGTCATGCGGGGTACTAATAATCCTTTGGTGGTAGATTGTACATCGAGTAGAGCCGAAGCGTGGGGTAGCGCACCGGTTTCATTAATGGCTACGTTTTGAGCGCGCAGTACGCCGGTTGCAGCAATTGCCGCCATGAAAAGCAGCAGTGTCAACTTTCTCATAGGAATGTTTTTTGGTTGTGGATGATCAATTATTTTATTGCTGTGTGCCGGGCGGGGAAAAGATGCCCACACAATGCCCTTTTATGTCTGCCAAAAAGAAAAGTGTTACTGAAGTGCGAAAAAAAATTGCTGTACTTTGCCGCGTCATAAAAACAACCCATGCAAGGCTGGATCCTGTACCGAGATAAAATCACTGCGCCGGAAATTGCTTCCAATGCCATAGACCGCCTGATGGAATCGGCGGAATCCAATGGCGTTTCTCTAATCGTGGTGCGCCCCGAGCAAATTGATCTTTTGGTGAATGCTCCATACAAAAAGCAAATTGGCTTAGACGGGCGGTTGGTACCGCTGCCCGATTTCATCATTCCGCGCACCGGCGCTGCAACGTCCTATTTGGCCTTGTCGGCAATCCGCCACTTAGAACACCTCGGCGTTTACTGTTTGAATTCGGCCAATTCCATTGCCAATTCACGCGATAAATTGGCGCAAATGCAATTGCTCGCGCAGGCTGGTCTTCCGGTTCCACGCACTATTCTGGCGCAGTTTCCCGTCAACTTAGCCGCTGTGCAGCAAAACATCGGCATCCCCGCAGTCGTGAAAGCGGTTTCCGGTTCGAAAGGCAGCGGCGTACACCTTTGCCGCACGGCTCCCGAACTGGAGGAAATTCTGATGCTGATCGAGAGCGTTAACCGGCAGGCTTCGGTCATTATCCAGCAATTCATCGAATACAGCCTCGGGCGGGATGTTCGCGTGCTGACGCTGGGCGACCAGGCGATTGCTGCCATGGAGCGCCGTGCTGCCGGCAGTGGTTTCAAAGCCAATTTTTCAAGGGGCGGCGAGGTGCTGCCGTTTGAAATCACGCCGGAAATTGGGGCCTTAGCTGTTGCTGTCGCTAAGGTATTCGGGTTGGATATTGCAGGCGTAGATTTATTGTTTGATAAAAACGGATTCATCATTTGTGAAGTCAACTCGGCGCCGGGGTTTCAGGGGTTGGAAAAAGCGAGTGGGATAGATATTGCGAAAGCGATGTTTGATTTTTTAAGACTTAAGATTTTAGATTTCAGACATTAGATTGGGGATTTTTAATTTTTACCACATAGACCACATAGTTGTTTTCACATAGTTCACATAGCACGTGGAAGCCGCCTATGTGAACTATGTGAAAACAACTATGTGGCAAAAAAAATAATCTCTATGTGGTAAAAAAAAATACCACCCGAAAACCGGCGGGGCATTGTTAAAACCCATAACTTGCAGCCGCAATACAGCCATCATTTTAAGTTACGTTCGCGCCCATCCCGGGCAATCGTGTTGTTTTCATGCCGAATCTTTTCCCATAATCATCGTCGTATCCGTTTTCAGGAGGGCTGTCGTTCCATTCATTAACCATCAAACAATTCGTCCCGGAAATCCCGGGACAAGAAACGGACATGGACGATTTGTTGTATCAAATTGCCCTCACCCAGGCGCCTTTGGTCGGGGCGGTGACGGCGCGAAACTTAGTGAGTTATTGCGGCAGTGCGCGGGGCGTATTTCAGGCAAGCAAAAAAGAACTCCTCAAAATTCCCGGCATTGGCGAACGTACGGTGCAGGCCATCCTGCAAAAAGACTATTTTGAGGCGGCTGAGGCGGAGATTCGTTTCATCGAACGGCACAACATCCAGCCTTTATTTTATTTAGATAAAAATTACCCGGAGCGCCTGCGGCATTTCCCCGACAGCCCGGTGATGCTTTATTGCAAAGGCGACGTTGATTTGAATGCGCCGCGCACCGTAGGCATTGTGGGCACCCGCCAACCAACCGTTCACGGCATCAGCGTTTGCGAAGAGCTGGTCGAAAGTTTGGCCGATTACCAGGTGCTTATTGTCAGCGGACTGGCGCTTGGGATAGATGCGACCGCTCACCGGAAATCATTAGAAACCGGTCAGCCTACCCTCGGCGTGCTGGGTCATGGCTTGTCGCAAATTTACCCCTATCGCCATAAACAATTGGCAGGCCAAATGATCGAACAAGGCGGCGGCATCCTCAGCGAGCTGGGGCATCAATCCGGGCCAGAGCGGGAACATTTCCCCATGCGCAACCGCATCATCGCCGGACTTTCCGACGCGCTCATTGTCGTAGAAACGGCATTGCAGGGCGGCTCGGTGATCACCGTCAACTTTGCCAACGAGTACAACAAAGACGTTTTTGCCGTACCCGGGCGGCTGAAAGACAAATTTTCGCAAGGCTGCAACCACCTGATCAAAACCCATCGGGCGGCGCTCATCGAAACCGCAGCCGATGTTGCCTATACCATGCGCTGGACGGAAGCCACCTCAAAGAAGGGGTTGCAGCAGGAATTATTTGTGGAATTGAGCGAGCAGGAAAAAACTGTGGTAGCTTTGCTGGGCAAAAATGAAACCATGAGTATTGACCAGATGACCTTTGAAATGCGCGTAACCAATAGCGAAATGGCGACGTTATTATTGGAGTTGGAATTCAAAGGTCTGGTGGCGACGCTCCCGGGTAAACGGTATGTCCTTGCTTAAAAATTCAAAACAAAGCAATGAGAATCAAAAATTTAATTCTTTTCGTCGGCCTCTTTTTTGCTGCCTGCAGCCCTGTTACACCAGTTCAGCCGATGCTTACCGAATTTGATGAGGCGAAAAAACTGAACAAACGCCCGCTCAATGTGATCCTGATGATTGGCGATGGCATGGGGCTGACGCAAATCACAGCGGGGCTTTACAGCAATGGCAATAAATTAAACTTAGAGCGTTTTCCGGTTGTCGGTTTGCACAAATCCTATTCGAGCAGCGACCTCGTCACCGACTCCGCAGCAGGGGCTACGGCTTTTTCGTGCGGCGTCAAAACCTATAACGGCGCGGTCGGTTTGGATAAAGATGCGGGCTCTGTGACCACCATTCTGGAAGAAGCGGAGGAAAAAGGTTTGGCAACGGGTATGGTGTCCTCCTCCTCCATCACCCACGCAACCCCGGCGTCGTTCATTGCCCATGTGCGCTCCCGGGATCAGTACGAAGACATCGCTGCCGATTTTATGAAAACGGACATTGATTTGTTCATCGGCGGAGGCCGGCAATATTTTGAACGCCGCAAAACCGACGACCGCAACCTGTGGCAGGAACTGGAAGCCAGAAATTATCAGGTCAGCGCTTTGGCCAAAGAGGACTTAGACAAAGTTGTACTCGATTTCAGCAAAAACTTCGCTTTTTTCACGGCCGAAGGGGAACCCCTTCCCGCTGCTTCAGGCCGCGATTACCTGCCTGTTGCCTCTCGCTTAGCGCCGGTTTTTTTGAACCAACGCAGTGGCGGCAAAGGTTTTTTCCTGATGATCGAAGGTGCTCAGATAGACTGGGGCGGTCACGCCAACGACTCGCGATACATCATTAGCGAGATGCTTGATTTTGACAAAGCAGTCGGTGCTGTACTCGATTTTGCGGAGGAAGACGGCAACACACTGGTCATCGTCACCGCCGACCACGAAGCAGGGGGCTACGCCATCATGCTGGGTTCTTCGATGGACAGCATTGTGCCGGGTTTCACCACCAAAGGCCATACGGCTACTTTGATCCCGGTTTTTGCCTACGGCCCGGGTTCGGAATTGTTTGGAGGGATGTATGAAAATACGGCGATTTACAGGAAGATGCGGGCGGCGTTGAATTTTTGAAGGGATTTGAATGGTTTGGTTTTGAAGGCCTTACGCGCATATAAGATAGTAAAATTTTTGCGTGCTTTGTGCTTTTGAAAAAACGAGATAGATTTGATTATGATTAACAATACTGAAAAGAAATGCTTCACAGCAAAAAGCAAACTCCTGGAATAAAACGGAGATAGTGCATTTTTTAAGTAAGCATTACATCTAATTAAAACAAACAAGACATGAAATGTCCTCATTGCTTAGTCGAATTTCATGACAAGGTGAATACAATAGAAATTGGCAATGATGTAGAAGGCAGTTGGGAGATTCTTTCAAGAAAATGCCCTAATTGCATGAAAAATATTTATTATCTGAGGAATATTACTTATAATACTGTAAACCTTAAAGGTAAAGCCGATAAAGAGGTTATATCTCAATTCCTTATAAGGCCTAAAATAGCAAACCGTCCTCCTGTCCCGATAGAGGTTCCGCAAGAGTTCGCAAGTGACTATAGAGAAGCGTGCTTAGTAATAGCTGATAGTCCTAAAGCCAGTGCTGCTCTTAGTAGGCGATGTTTACAACATATTTTAAGAGAAAAATTAAGGATTAAGAAAAAAGATTTGTTCCAAGAAATTCAAGAGGTAATTGACAATGGACTTTTACCAACTGATTTACTTGAAAGTATAGATGCAATAAGAAATGTTGGAAATTTTGCTGCGCATCCCATAAAAAGCAAAAGTACGGGAGAAATTGTAGAAGTAGAGCCCCATGAAGCAGGCTGGAATCTTGATGTGATCGAAATGCTTTTTGAATATTTATTTGTTAGACCTATTGCTATTCAAAGGAAGCGGGAGGCTCTGAATGCTAAAATAACAGATGCAGGAAAAAGTTCTATGCAGTAAGTAGCTATACTCAACGGCAAAACCTATTGCAGCGAAGTATACATATACACATACAGAGTTAAACAGATTTGCTTTATTAATAACTAAAATCTAAATAATGCATCCATTTGAAAGAATATTATCCGTATCAACTGAAGACATAGAGCTCGAATTAAGAGGCGTTAAAGAAATTAGTTGGGCTGACTTTTGGCTTAATCCAAGAAAACTTAGGGGCAGTGATTTCCTCATGCGCTGGTCGCAAGGCGTCTGGAGTGAAAAGCGGTTAATTGATGCTATAAACAAAACTAATTTGTTTTATGCAATTCCTTATGGCCCCAGTGGTACTGCACCAACAGATGATGTCAGGGCATTTGAACTTTACTTTGAAAGATTAGAAGCTGCGGGACTTGGAAGAATCAAACGTCCAGATCTTTTAGTTTATAAAATTTCAGACAAACCATTCGTTGACGAATTTGTCGCAAAGATTGGAGGAGAAGAAGAACTGCCTTTTATCATTGAAGACAAACTTCAAGCCTTGGTTTAAAAAGCGCTCATCGCGGTTGAGTGTGAAAATTCTCTTTGGGTAGCTGAAAAGATGCCTGACTATAGAACTCCAATGAAAGCGCAAAAAAGGCTTGATGGCAAACTTGGACTTGCAAAAAATGCAGTTCTTCCAACTGTGATTATCAAAGAAGAAGACATATCTCCATTGAACAGATGGCAGCAAGAAAATAAAATCCCAATTCATATTTGGCACGTCTTCTTCGATAGAGCATACGGGCTTTCTTTTGACGAAGCACAACGATTAGTTGATGAGCGCTTAATCCTTCCGACAGAGCAGGTATTTCAAGCACCCGGAGGGGCGACGACAAAGAAATCAATTTACAAATATTACTATCACTATGCTTATCCATTGGGGATATCTACTGAACGGCCTCAGTTAATTCCTGCTTTTATTGAGGATAAGAATGGGCATATACTGCCTTATGTGAAATTTGAAGGTGGGTCGCTTGAAATCACGCTTGACGCAATCAACCTCCTAAAGCAACACTGATGGAAAAAATAAAATCACATCAAAAATTGCCGACGGACTGGAGTAAAAGAGAAATACTTCGAGATAAAGGGCAATTCTGGACACCGGGTTGGGTTGCAGACGCTATGGTTGCTTATGTTTCAGAAGACACAGATTTAGTGTTTGACCCTGCAACAGGTAGAGGCGCATTTTATGAAGCTCTGCTAAAGCTTAACAAGCCCGATATTTCATTCTTTGGGACAGACATTGATAATGAAGTATTAGGAGATGAAATTTATTTGTCTGACATGCAAATGGGTAATCCAAAACGCTGTTATGTTGAAAAAAGAGATTTTATCAAAAATCCACCTCAAAGGACATTCAAAGCGATAGTTGCCAATCCCCCATATATCAGACACCATCGCATTGACGAGCAAACAAAACTACTGCTCAAACACCTTTCTGCGCGGATCACAAGACAAGTCATTGATGGAAGAGCAGGTTATCACATTTACTTTCTTATTCAGGCACTCAACCTTTTAGAGCAAAATGGAAAACTTGCTTTTATTGTTCCTGCCGATACATGTGAAGGGAAGTTTGCAAAGAATCTTTGGAAATGGATTTCTGAAAAATTTTGCATTGAATGTGTAATCACATTTGACAAAAAGGCTACACCGTTTCCAAATGTTGATACCAATGCGATCGTTCTCCTCATCAAGAATTCAAAGCCGGCAGAGAATCTGTATTGGGTAAAAGCCAGCCAAGCCTATTCTACGGATCTTTTCAATTTCGTTTCATCAAACTTTAATGTCTTGAATTTTGAAACACTTGAAGTAGTGAGCCGCCAATTAAAAGAAGGTATTTCTACAGGCTTTTCAAGGCCAACACAACATCACAATGATTTCAAATTCCACTTGGATGACTTTGCAAAAGTAATGAGAGGCATTGCAACAGGTTCAAATGAATTTTTCTTTTTAACTGGACAACAAGTCATAGAATTAGGAATACCGCAAGCTTTTCTGAAAAGAGCAATTGGTAGAACCAAAGATGTAAACGATAGTATTATTCAGTTAAAAGATCTTGAAAAATTAGACAAAGAAAATCGTCCCACATATTTACTCTCTCTTAATGGCCAAAGTAAATTCCCACAAGCTATAAATGGCTATTTGAAAGTGGGAGAAAAAATGGGATTACCCAATCGTGCGCTAATTCAACAACGCAATCCGTGGTATAAAATGGAGCAGCGAAAAGTGCCCCCATTGCTGTTCGCATATCTTGGAAGGCGCAACACAAGGTTCATTAAGAATGAAGCCGGAGTACTTCCTTTGACCGGATTTTTATGTGTTTATCCATTATATGATGACAAAGTGTATGTAGAAAATCTTTGGCAGGCACTTAACCATCCTGACACTTTGGAAAACTTAAACCTCGTTGGAAAAAGTTATGGTTCAGGAGCAATCAAAGTTGAGCCAGGCAACTTAGCCAAACTCCCCATTCCTGAGCATATTGTAGAACGCTTTGATCTGGAGCGACCTTACAAAACCATAAACGGTCAACTTGACATTTTCAGGGAACCCATCTTATAGGCCAATATTTCTGGACACTCTGTTGACTTTTCCCTGTGGCTGCTTCATAAATGAAATGCATTCATCGAAAACACGCATGGAGAAGAATTTTTATACGCTTCTCCACAATATTCCCTTTTTAAGATATGTTTAACTGAAAAAAGTTGCCGTTCATCGGAAAATTGAGTGATAGTGGAAGCATTTCCCCAAATATTGAACCATTAACAAACACATACCAAATGAACCTTTGAGTTTCTACCTTCCGGCGCTCATCGCGCTGCTTCAATTGCCTGACAATAAACTTCATCCGGCCAAAGTCCGGTTTCCCAAAAAGTTTGCTTCCTGAAGGATAGCACCCTGGCAGCTTTTTGAACAACCTCCGCATCAGGAAATGCATGGTGGTTTGTGCGTTTATATTTTGACAAAACGAAATAGGGATACCCATGTTAGAACTCTTTCAAAACCTCGATCCTACACTGAAAGCCTTCTGGTCGGTTGCGCTGGTCAGCAGTTTGATTTTTCTGATTCAAAGCGTCATTACTTTTGCCGGGATGGACGCCTCCGATGGCGTGAGTGCTGACTTTCATGGTGATGTCGGCCACGATGCCGACGGGCCGTTTCAGTTGTTTTCCTTTCGCAACCTCATCAATTTCCTGCTGGGATTTAGCTGGGCGGGCATTGCTTTCTACAACACCTTTTCCAGTAAATTCATCCTGATTGTCATTGCTGTATTGGTAGGGGTGGGCATGGTGGCGATATTTGCCTACCTGATTTCCTTGTTGCATGGGCTGGCGGAGGACAACTCTTTTAACATTGCGGACACGGTAGGGCGTACGGCACAGGTCTACCTGTTCATTCCTGCCGCTAAAAGCGGAAAAGGCATTATCCAGGTCAGCATAAAGGGCGCGGTACACGAACTCGATGCCGTTACTACGGGCGACCGAATCGAAACCGGTGCGATGGTGCGCGTCGCAGAAGTATTGGACAAGAGCCTTTTGCTGGTTGAAAAAATCTAAAACCAAACCTTTCTATATGGAACCCATCATTCTTATTGTGGTCATTGCGGTCGTAACGGTCATTACCTTTTCGGCCCTCATTTCGCGTTTCAAGCGTTGCCCCTCCGACAAAATTTTAGTCGTTTACGGAAAAACCGGCGGTACTTCGGCCAAGTGCATCCACGGTGGCGGCGTTTTTGTGTGGCCCGTTATTCAGGACTACGCTTTTCTGGATTTAAAACCCCTTTCCATCGAAGCGAATCTGACGAATGCCCTGAGCCGTCAGAACATCCGTGTGGATGTACCCTGCCGCTTTACGGTCGCCATTTCTACCGAACCGGACAGCATGGGCAATGCTGCCGAGCGTTTGCTGGGCTTGACACCAGACCAGATTCAGGAATTGTCGAAAGACATCCTGTTCGGGCAGTTGCGCCTCGTCATTGCCACCATGACCATTGAAGAAATCAACTCCGACCGCGACAAGTTTCTGGACAACATCTCCAAAAACGTAGACACCGAGTTGAAAAAAATCGGCCTGAAACTCATCAACGTAAACGTAACCGACATCAAAGACGAGTCGGGTTACATCGAAGCGTTGGGTAAAGAAGCCGCCGCAAAAGCCATCAACGAAGCTAAAATCAGCGTGGCCGAACAAGAAAAAATCGGGGAAACCGGGAAAGCCTTGGCCGACCGCGAACGCGACACCCAGATTGCCGAAACGCACCGCGACCGCGACGTGAAAATCGCGATTACCCGCAAAGACCGGGAAGTGAGCATGGCTTCGGCTGTGAAGGAAGAGGCGATCGGAAAAGCTGAAGCAGAGCGGGATACCCGTGTAAAAACAGCTACTGCGAACGCCATTGCCGTACAAGGGGAAAACGAGGCTAAAATTTCGATCGCTAATTCTGACGCGCTTCGCCGCGAAAAAGAAGCAGAATCGCTGCGCATCGCGACTACTGCCGAAAAAGTGCAGCAAGCCAGAGCCCTGGAGGAAGCTTATTTAGCAGAACAGAAAGCGGAATTGGCGCGTTCGGAACGGGAGCGCTCCAGCCAGATTGCGAACATCATCGTGTCAGCGGAAATCGAAAAGCAAAAAGCCATCATCCAGGCGCAGGCCGAAGCGGAAAAAATCCGGGAGCAGGCCAGGGGTGAAGCCGATGCCATCTATGCGAAAATGGAAGCCGAAGCCAAGGGTTTGTTCGAAATCCTGACCAAGCAGGCCGATGGCTACCAGCGTGTGGTAGAAGCCGCAGGCGGCGATCCGTCCAAAGCCTTCCAGTTGCTGCTCATCGAAAAACTACCGGAATTGGTGAAAACCCAGGTAGAAGCCGTGAAAAACATCAAGATAGACAAGATTACGGTATGGGATTCGGGCAACGGCAACGAAAACGGCAATACCACCACGGCCAATTTTGTATCGGGCATGATGAAAACGGTGCCACCACTGAACGACCTGTTCAATATGGCCGGACTGAACCTGCCAACGTATCTGAAAGGAAAAGATACCGAAACGGAAGAAGCGGAAGTGACGAAAGAATAAAACTGAACCCATACCAGGGAGGAATTCATGTGGTATTTCCTCCCTGTTTCTGCCTCTGATCATACCTCCAAAAAACAGCAGTAGCGCGCTTTCCGATGTAGAAGGCCCGATGAAAGCAACATGAGTCACCCCGAGGTTTTGGGATGGCTCATGTTTATTTCTTTTGAAATTTAAAAAGATACTGCCCCCCATTTCCACGCGCTTTAACACACGTAGTCTAAAGTGTGCGAAACTTCACGTGGTGAACAACATTCATTTCCGCATCAAACACAATCGAAATATACCGACCATTAAATGGCGTTAACACCACGAATTCTTTTTTTGGATTTTTACAATCCGCAATAATATCTACCGGAGTATGTCCTTCGTATTGCCCGGATTCAGTATAAAAATAAGTACAAATTAAAGCCGGATTTATTGACTTCGGCAATTTAATTTTCTTTTTGAAATAACGCGCATTGTCATACAAATAGCTGACCCGACCGTCCTGAAAGCGGGTTCGCGGGTGCAAGACCAATAAATCGGTGATCCCATCCGTATAAGGCGCCCTGGTTGCGCGATTAACCCATATAGATGGTGCTGCGAACGGGGGCAAATCCCGGTATAAAAAATGCTCTTTTGTCTTTTGGAGGTGCTCGCTGAACCTTGCCTGGTTAATCGTCAACGGGTCAATTCCGGTCTTCTTTTTGAATTGGTACCCCATTAATCCTCCCAAAATCAACGTATCCTCCCGGATATGGCCCCCACCCGAGTGGATGAGGGTTTTCTGATTGTGATTAACTGCCATGTGCCGGATAATTTCATTGACCTGGTTCAGTTCCCGGTCTTTTCCTCTTCCATACACGTTATCGTACCCAAATACATAATATCCGAGATTGAGCGCGTGCCGCAACAGGTTCGCGTATTGCGGTTCGATCAGGTACCCTTTTCCTGGAATTTGATCAATATTTCCGCTGACCACATCCACTTTTAGCCCTTCTATTCCGAGCGACCTGAACCCCAAGACGTAAAGGCTGTCAAGCAACTCAGTTGTAAAAACGCGGTGGTGCGGGGAATGATGGTCTTCGTTGATCATCACCACCTGGTGGTTTTTGGCTTGCTCAAAAATATGGGGCAGCGCAGGCTGCAAAGTCATCGTCGCCAGATCAATCATCGAATCGGCTTTTGGCGTATAAGCTTTTTTGCCGGCTAAATCCCAGGCCAGCAGGGCTGCGTCGTAGTCGCCGATGTATGCCAATTCCCACGCCGCCCGTTCGCAGCTATTGGGGTCTGTCCCGTCAAAGCATTGAGCAAAGGTGCGTTTGATCTGTTCGGGTGTGGAATAAGCGGTCTTGAACTGCGATACCCGATGGAGCATACACCCCGAAAGGAAAAGCAGGTGCATCAAGCAGAAAGCAGGAAATGCGCGTTGCATCATTGCGTGAAGGTTTTTACTGGGCCTTGGCGGCAAATATAGTTTATCCGCTACAAGAACTCAAGCGGGCGTACTATCTTGCAGGTCGGGATTTTGTGGAAATGAACGATTAAACAGTATCATAAATGAATATCAAAGCCAGTATCTACGATTTTTTTGCCTACACCATCCCCGGCGGGCTCCTCTTGCTGCTTGTGCTGCACGGCCTGAAAACATTCGGGGTAGCTGATTATTTTTCAATGGTCGTGAATGGCGGGTTTTCAGTTATTGTATTTGGTGGCCTGGCAGCTTACCTGATTGGCTTTGTGTTTGACCCGATTATGGGCTATGCGGCGAAATTGTATCCGCCGCCCCAGGAACCTTACCTCGCTGCTTTTGAACAGCTTAAAAAACGAAACCCCGAACTGGATACCCGGCACCTCAATCCGTCAGACTGGGCGATCTGGTTTGCCACCATCCGACGGGAGAGTTTAGAAACTGCTTTTGAAATTGATCGGTTTTTTGCTTATTCCAAAATGATGCAAGGCATTTGCATGGCTGCGGTACTGGCTTTTTTACAACTATTGCTTTACCTTGTTTTTGGAAAAATATCGGCCGGGTATCTCCTACTTGTGCCTGTTTTAGCCATTTTTGCCTGGTCTTCCATCCGGCAGTCTCACAAATTTAAAAGGTGGTTTTTTATTTTGATTTATGAAACGGTGATTTCGAGGAGTCCGCCGTTTTCCAATTCCAACGCCAAATCACAGGGATAACGATGAAGATAGACTGGTTACTTGATTACTTTTAGAAGTCATTTAGAATGAAGTACGTTTTTTTGTTTTTTATATACCTCGTGTTGTCTACTTTGGCCAGCGCCCAGCCCGACAGCCTCCCCTATGTCCTCCTCCTCGGTGTGGCGCAAGATGGCGGCTACCCGCATATCGGATGTAAAAGACCCTGTTGCGAAGCGGCGTGGGCGCACCCCGCCAACCGGCAAAACGTCGTGTCGCTGGCCTTGGTCAGCCCCGCTGAGCGCAAATGGTGGCTGTTTGAAGCCACACCCGACCTCAACGACCAACTCCACCTGTTTGCAACGCTCACCAAAGGACAATACAACTTCCTGCCCGACGGCATTTTCCTGACCCACGCGCATATCGGCCACTACACCGGGTTGATGGAACTGGGGCGCGAAGCATTGAACGCCAATAAGGTGCCCGTTTACACCCTGCCGAAAATGAAGGCTTTTTTAGAAACCAACGGCCCCTGGAGCCAATTGGTCGCTTTGCAAAACATTGCCATTGAGCCATTGATCGCCGATTCCGTTTTTCGTTGCTCCGACGCCATTCAAGTACAGCCTTTCCTGGTGCCGCACCGCGACGAATATTCCGAAACTGCGGGTTTTCGCATCTTCACGTCAGCCAAAAAATACCTCTTCATCCCCGATATTGACAAATGGGCGAAGTACGAAAAAAACATTATCGAGGAAGTAAAAGCAGTGGATATTGCCTTTTTGGACGCCACATTTTACGCTGCCAATGAACTGCCCTTTCGCAACATCGCGGAAGTGCCGCACCCGTTTGTGTCAGAAACCATGACCCTGTTTGGGCAGGAAGCGCTGAGCGAACGCAGGAAGGTCTGCTTTATCCATTTCAACCACACCAACCCGCTGATGTGGGATCCGGTGGTTAGGGCGGAAGTGGAAAGGAAAGGTTTTTCGGTGGCGGTGCAGGGGAGCAGGTGGTAGGAAAATAAACGATTAACATTTAACCAAATAAATTCAAATACTATGTTTTTTATGTATATTGATGAAAGCGGTGACGTTGGTAAGAACAACTCACCTTCACAATCTTTTGTGATCTCTGCTATTGTTCTTCATGAAAATAGTTGGCAAAACGTATTAGATGACCTCATTGCTTTTCGAAAAACATTAAAAAAGCAGTATGGGTTGCTTATGCGAGAAGAAATTCATGCATCAGTATTTATTAATGGGAGTGCAAATCTTAAAAACAATATATCAAGAAATAACAAACTCGACATATTAAAAAAGTGCTTAAAATGGCTTGACAATAGGAATGACATAAGCATTGTTACAGTAAAATGCAATAAAAAAAATAATTCTTCAAAAGATATTTTTGAACACACATGGAAAGTTTTAATACAACGATTTGATAATACTTTAGCATACAACAACTTTCCAAATGGTTCTGGAAATGACAAGGGGATGATAATTTCTGATAATACTGATGGTGGAAAGTTGACAAAACTATTAAGGATGATGAGGCGCTATAACCAAATTCCCAACTCTGGCTCATATGGATCAGGGTCGAGAAATATTACATTGAGGGCAGTCGTTGAAGATCCCGTTATGAGAAACTCGGCTGAGTCTTATTTCCACCAAATGGTTGATGTAGTAGCTTATTTCGCAAGGCAATATTATGAACCGAACAAGTATATTAGAAAAAAAGGGGCAAGAACATTTTATACGACATTTTTGACTAACGTAACAAACCCACATGTCACAAGATATGGAAGCCCGAATAACATTGTAGAAGTGTAAAAAAAAGGGGCAGCAAAAGCTGTCCCGGGGGAATCCTACATTACTTACCGAACCGCGGTTCGACCACAAGGGCGTTTCAGATTCATTGCAAATGTAGGTTTATTTCTTGTGATAACCAAATGTTATTAGGATCATTTCCAAAAATGATCCGTGTTTTAACATCATTTTATCATTATTCATGAATGATGATATACTCGTTATTTATCCAAGATAGAATGGATCCGTGCACAGGTTATTATTGAATAGGCCCAATAATATATATTTTTACAGTAATGGACATAATCATTAGACCAGAACACCCTGCCGATATTCCGGCCATCCATGAAGTCAACCACTTAGCTTTTTGCCAGGCCGAAGAAGCCGTCCTCGTTGACAACCTCCGTAACAGCGACGCCTTCATTCCGGCCTTGTCGCTGGTGGCGGTGCTGGACGATAAAATTGTGGGGCATATCCTATTTACAAAAATCAAAATTAATGACGCCCCTGGAAACGCGCATGACAGCCTGGCACTTGCCCCCATGGCAGTTCGGCCCGAATTCCAAAACCAGGGGATTGGCGGGCAACTGATCCGCTACGGATTGAAGCAGGCCAAAGCGCTGGGTCATGCCTCGGTGATTGTTTTAGGGTACGAGCATTATTACCCGAAATTTGGCTTCAGTCCAGCAGAAAAATGGAATATCCGGGCGCCTTTTGAGACGCCTTCTACGGCGTTTATGGGCATTGAACTTCAGGAAAATGCCTTAAAAAATGTGAGTGGGACGGTCGAGTATGCCAAGGCGTTTGAGGGTGCGTGAAAGCAACTTCACTGTTTCCAAACGGCTCCGGTCATTTCCAGATACTTTGAAATAGGCCCTAACCCAACAGAAGCGCGGCGGGCGTCGAGTTGTTCCGGGTCTTCAACGGGATACAACACCCATGCCCCCGTTTTCGGGTCAGACTGAATCTGGCTGCCATACCGCTGTGGTTTCCCTTGCCGCATCAGGATGCGATCTTCCAGATAAGCGAGATCTGCCGCAGAAGCTTTTCCCATTTTTACGGCTTGCTGCATCAAAGGGAAATATTTTTCCTGAATCGGCAACTCCGCGTGCTGAATCACTAAAAAGAAAGCTTTGTTGGCGTAGTCCCCAACTTCATTCGGGCCGAGCCAGCCATATTGATCCAGCAATCCACAGATTCGGGCACAATTGAGCGAATCCTGAATGATCCAATCCCGCATGTATTTTTTATAGGCTTCCGAATTCTTTGCATATACAGAAAGTACACTATCCCGCTTGACCCGATACCATTGGTCAAGGCGATGAATTTCCTCCAATTCCAGCACGAGCGGACTGTTGCGCATTTCGGTTTCGCGGGTGACGCTTTGACGGATTTTCGTTAGTAAGCGCGTCCACCGGAAGTCTGAATGGAGTAAGGCAAAATCAGGTTCTTCCCGCAGGCGCGCCTCATCCCGAAACTGCTGGCGGTCAACCATACGGGTCAACTGAAAAAAAGCCGAATCCGGCACTCCGGCCTGTGCCCATGCTCGTGCCGCAGCATAACGATCATCAGGTTTGCCCCGCCATCCCAACGTAGCAAAGGCAGTGGAATAAGCTTCTGCAGCGGCTTTTGCATCGCCTTCGCTGAACAAAGCAACCGCTTTGGAAACCCAGTATTCGTAATCTTCCGATTGAGCTGGCAGGGAAAAGCAGGCAAAGCAAAAAAAGAGTAAAAAAAAGGTTTTCATAGCGTCGAGTGTTTATTCCCCTTAAAGTTAAAACAATTAAAAAAAATCCCGAACTTTATCCATGCGGATGGGCGCATAATGCCGCTATTCGCATGGATTATGAAACTGCTTTTAACGATCGTTGCCGCCGCGCTTTTGCTCTTTAATGGCATTGGCGCATTGTATGGCGGCTGGAGTTTAATGGCTTACCCGGATGGGAGTAATTTGCAGATGCCCATAGAATGGCTGGAACGCACGCCGTTTTCCGATTTTTTAATCCCCGGCATCATCCTGTTTATTGCCAATGGCTTGTGTAGTATTTTTGTTTTCGTTGCACTTTTGTTCCAACACAAGAAATCGCCTTTGCTGGTGATGGCACAGGGCGTGATCCTGATGGGGTGGATTGTTGTCCAGATTTTGCTGGTGCAAAAATACCATCCGCTCCAATTAATTTTAGGAACCGTTGGCGTTGGGCTTTTGGTAACGGGGTGGTTGATGCTTAGGCCAGGAATACGCACCGGCAAAATAGGCTGATGATGGAGTCATTAAAAAATTGAACAAATAATGCAATTCGAAGCATTAACTGCCAACGACTTATCCGAAATCGGTGATTTACAACCCGCAGACTGGCCGGATATTACGCCCGAATTAACCTATTACATTGACACGCCGTTTTGCCATCCCATCAAAACAAAAATTGACGGAAAAATTGCAGGAATTGGCACGGCCATCGTTTTCGAAAATACGGCTTGGCTTGCGCACATCATTGTGGCGCCGGATTTTAGAAGGCAGGGGATTGCGTACCACCTTGTCCTCGAGTTGTTGAAAAACCTGAGTCGGGATGCGGTAGAGACCTGTTTGCTTACCGCTACAAAAATCGGGCAGCCTGTTTATGAAAAGGCCGGATTCAGAACGGTTGGGGAATATGTTTTTTGGGATCGGGAAAAGCCCTGGAAAGGTGTGCCCGATTCTCCAAACCTGATGCCTTTTAAGGAAATCTACCGTTCGCGGATTTACGAATTGGACAAAAAAGCATCCGGCGAAAACCGTCAAACATTAATAGCAGAATATCTTAGAAATTCAATCGTTTACCTTGAAAACAGCACCGTGTTGGGGTGCTATCTACCTGATTTGAGAAACGGGTTGATTGTCGCAGATTCGATTCAAGCAGGCCTGGCGTTGATGAATATCAAGCATGCTACAGAAGACAAAGTCGCGATTCCTTCAGCGAATGTTGCCGGGCTTGCGTTTTTGAAAGAACATGGGTTTGCGGAAACCGGCCTAACTGCGCCAAGGATGGTTTTGGGCAAAGATATTGCGTGGAAGCCGGAAATGATTTTTGGCAGGATTGGCGGGAATTTTGGGTAAGGATGGATTTGAAAAACCGGTGGAAATGCCTGTTTCAAATCCCAGTGCCAATTATTTTGAAATCACTGTTGTGCAACCGGTTGATCGCGAAAGAACGCCAAGAAGCAAAAAAGTTGTGGTCAAAGGCAAACATGCATTTTATTACGAACGAAACGGAAAAGTAGATACCTCTGGACTGCTGACGGTTTTGAAGAAAAAGTGAAAGCGCCGCATCTCTGAAAATGATGAACACAGGAATGAACAAATACAACGAACTCAAACAAAAACATACCGAAACGTACCTTCAATTAACCAAACGCCACAACTTCATCAGTGCTATCCGGTTGTTGATTGCGCTGGGGTTCATCGTCGGGTTGTACGATTATTTTAATGCAGATCGCGTCCCTTCACTTTGGATTGCTTTGTTTCTGGCGGCCCTGTTTTTGGTTTTCATCAAAATCCACGATCAACTATCCTGGAAAAGGAAAGTAAAAAAAACCTTAATCGGGATCAATGAAGATGAGTTGCTGTACCTCAGCAACAGGGCGATTCCATTTGAAGACGGATCCGACAAGATCGCCCCAACTCATGCCTATGCCTACGACCTGGATATTTTTGGAAAAAACTCCCTTTTTCAGCACCTGAACCGGACGGCGACGTGGATTGGTAAAACTAAGCTGGCCACGTTGTTGCTTTCCCTGTTGCCCAATGCAGCGATTCAAGCCAACCAGTTAGCGATCAAAGAATTGGCGGCAAAAATTGACTGGCGGCAGGATGTACTGGCTCTTGGAAAACTGATCAACGACAATGAGGAAGCTTACCAAAAATTGATGCGCTGGGCAAAAAGCGAGGTAAAAGCGATGGCAGGAATTTGGGTCTTTGTCGCTTACGTTTCGCCCATAATTCTAACAGGTTCGCTGATTTGGTTTATTGCAAGCAAACAAAGCTTTTTTGGGGATGTGGCACTCGTTTTGTTCCTGTTTAACCTGGGCGTATTGATTGCGCTGAGCAAGCAAATCCGATCCGAAAGTGTGAATTTGGACAAGGTTTCCGAAATTATCCGGATGTACAGCTTGATCTTTGAAAAGATTGAACAGGAAAATTTTGAAGCCGCTCCATTAAATGTCCTTAAGAACCAACTGAAGAACAAAACCGGGTTTGCCAGCGCGCAAATCAAAAAACTATCGGAGTTGTTTGCAGGCTTGGACAGCATTCAAAACGGCTTGGCAGCCATCGTGTTCAACGGCTTTTTTTTGTACCATGTACATGTTCTGAGGGCGTTGCTCCGCTGGAAAACAACGCATTCTCCTCAAATTCCCGTTTGGATGGAGGTGATTGGCGAATTTGAAACCCTGAACAGCCTCGCCAATTTTTCATACAATAACCCGGCTTTTGTTTTTCCGGTTTTGAACGATCGGTTCGAAATCGCTTTTCAGGATTTAGGACATCCGCTCATCCCGGAAGCAAAAAGGGTCTGCAATTCGGTAGATTTCAATACCCAGCCCTTCATCATCCTCACCGGGTCCAACATGTCCGGGAAAAGCACCTTTTTGAGAACCCTGGGCATCAATATGGTACTGGCTGGAACAGGCGCGCCGGTTTGCGCAGGCGCGGCGAATCTTCATCCGTTGAATGTGTTGGTTTCCATGCGGTTATCAGACTCCCTCAGCGATAATGAATCCTACTTTTTTGCCGAAGTAAAACGGCTGAAAACCATCATGGACGCCCTCGAATCCGAAGTTTGTTTTGTGCTGTTGGATGAGATTCTGAGGGGTACCAATTCCGATGACAAACGAAGCGGTACCCTCGGCGTCATCAGAAAAATTGTCCAGAAAAAAGCCATTGGCGCCATCGCAACGCACGACCTGGAAGTCTGCCTGATCGCCAACGAATACTCCAATACGCTGACCAATCAATGCTTTGAAGTAGAGATTATTGACAACGAGTTGTCATTCGACTACAAACTGAGAACCGGAATTTGCAAAAATAAAAGCGCTACGTTTTTGATGAAGAAGATGGAGATTATTTCCTCCGAAACAAGTCCATTATAGCCGCTCTACCCCGCCTTCCTCAACCCCTGCCCCACAGCCAGCGCCAGCTCATCCAATTTTTCAAAAGCATACCCTAAGCCGGCAAAATGCTCCAGCACCCGCGGCAGCGTATACATCAAATTTTCCCGGGCTTTGAGGCTGTCGTGGAAAACGATGATGGAGCCGGGGCCTGCGTGTTCGGTTACGTTGGCTAAGCATTGTTCCGGCGTGATGGCCGCATCAAAATCGCCGCTCAAAATATCCCACATCACAATCTGATAGTGGCGCTGAAGAAACTGCGCCTGGCTCGGCTTCAGCCGACCGTAGGGCGGTCGGAAAAGCGTAGACCCCGTTTGGCGGGCGCAATGCCTTACATTGTGGAAGTACGGAATGTTGTCGCTGGCCCAGCCGCTCAGGTGGTTGAAGGTGTGGCTGCCGAGCGCGTGGCCGGCGGCTTTCACCTGTTCGAAAACCGGGAGGTGTTTGCGGATGTTGTCGCCCACACAAAAAAAGGTAGCGCGAGCGCGGTATTGTGCAAGTTGCGACAGCACCCAGGGTGTGACTTCAGGGATGGGGCCATCGTCGAAGGTCAGGAAGATGGTTTTTTCCTGCGTGGGCACGTGCCAGATGAAATTAGGGAATAAATTCCGGATGAAATTAGGCGTTTTGACGAGGTACATAGCCGTTTAATTTATGTTCATGGATAAAGGATCATGGACGTTTCGCATTTTTGGGGAATCAAATCATTAACTTTGCGGCCGTTTAATCAAATAAACCAAAATAGCCGCAGCGTGATGACACTGCCAGAAATGAGCAAGGAGACTTGTAGCGCTGTATTAAGGGAGCTTAGCCGTGGTGAGTTGGTCTTGTTTTGTGCTTTTTTGGGGAACGTTTACGAATGGCGATTTGCTGCTTTAGCAAAAAAATTGATAATCAATTGAAAGAAGTTTGATGACTGATCCTTCCAATCCGACAGCCCCTGCAAAAAACATCAGGGTGCGTTTTGCGCCAAGCCCAACCGGCGTGCTGCACATCGGGGGCATTCGAACGGCCCTTTACAACTACCTGCTGGCGAAGCAACAAGGCGGCACGTTTATCCTCCGAATTGAAGATACAGATCAGGGGCGCTATGTTGAAGGGGCGGAAGCCTACATTGCGGAAGCCTTACAATGGTGCGGCCTGGTGCCGGATGAAGGCCCCGGTTTTGGCGGAGAATACGGCCCCTACCGCCAATCGGAGCGAAAAGACATCTACTTGCGGTATGCCCTGGAGATGATCGAAAACGGAACGGCTTATTATGCCTTCGACACCCCCGAAGCGCTCGATGCGCAGCGCCAGGCCGACCCCAATTTTAAATATGGTTCAGCAGTGCGCTTGTCGCTAAACAACAGCCTGACTTTGGGCAAAGCGGAAACCGACCGCCGGATTATTGCAGGCGAACCCTGGGTGATCCGCCTGAAAGTTGAAGAAAATGAGACCATTCATATCCAGGATCTCATTCGGGGCGAAGTGAATTTTCAAACGAGTGAATTAGACGACAAGGTGCTGCTGAAGTCGGACGGGATGCCCACCTACCACTTAGCGAATATCGTAGACGACCACCTGATGAAAATCACGCACGTCATCCGTGGCGAAGAGTGGCTGCCCAGCACGGCGCACCACGTTTTGTTGTACCGCGCGCTGAACTGGGCGGATACGATGCCTCAGTTTGCACACCTGCCCCTGATTATGAAACCCGTTGGCACAGGCAAACTCAGCAAACGCGATGGCGCCAAGTTGGGAATCCCGGTGTTTCCGCTCTCGTGTAAAAGCGACAAGCCGGAAGACACCGTAGTTGGCTTTCGCGAATATGGTTTCCTCCCCGAAGCGGTCGTCAATTTCTTAGCTTTATTAGGTTGGAGCCCCGGTACGGAGCAGGAAATGTTTTCTATCGGGGAGCTGAGCAGCGCTTTTTCGATTGAGAAGATCAGTAAATCAGGTGCCCGCTTCGATTTTGACAAGGCGAAGTGGTTCAACCAGCAGTATATTATGGCCACCAGCGACGAAACTTTAGCGGCGATGGTGCGTCCTATCGTAGAAGCCCACGGACACCAGCCCAATGCTGCATTTCTGGAAGCATTTTGCGGCCTGATGAAAGAGCGCGTGACGGTATTGCCGGAGTTTTGGGAAAACGGGTACTACTTTTTTGAGGAAGTGCGCAACCACGATTTATCGGGCATCGCCAAAAAATGGAAAAAGGAGCAGCGTCCGGTTTTTGATCAATTGTTGCAGGTGTTTGCAGCCATCCAGCCTTTCGATGCGGAACATCTCAAAACGGCAACGGATCAATTTATGGCGCAAAATGAACTAAAACCCGGCGACATACTGCCCGCCTTGCGCATTGCATTAGCAGGCACGATGAAAGGTCCGGCTGTTTTTGATATGATGGCTCTGTTGGGCAAAAATGCAGCGGTAGCCCGGCTGCAAAAAGCATTTGATCACTTTGACCAAGCGATATAATTATGGCGAAAAAGCGAAATGACGAAAAAAACGAGGACGAAACTTCCTTGGAAAGTTTCGATATCCGGGTGAATGAATTCGGGGAAATCATCACCAATGTTGACCTCGAAAGCCTGAATGATTTCCTCAACAAAAATGTGGAGGATAAAAAATTCAAGGATCGCCCCGACTATCAGGCGGCTTCGGAAGAAGAGTAGCGAGGGATGTCGTGTTGAAGCCGCTTCA